>JGI1358J11329_10000920_pt1 | contig 25051 bp, 23 predicted proteins | sample Subgroupgradi54m_FD_11329 | JGI IMG/M metagenome (IMG submission 11329)
GGGACAACTTGTATGATGCTTCCAGGACCAGGTACAGATCAGTGTAGCAATGCTAATCCACCAACTCACAATGCTCCTCAATGTATGCATAAAGGCTGTTCGGGGACAACTTGTATGATGCTTCCAGGACCAGGCACAGATACCTGTAGTAACGCTGTTCCACCAACTGATCCTGCACCGCAATGTGTTACTTCTTGTAGCATGTTAACAACTCAAGCCAGGTGTGCTCTAATCGCAAAATGTAGCTGGGATTCAACAACAAATACATGCGTCGCCAGCGGCATCATCAGTCCAAGTGTGAGTCCAACTCTCACCCCAACGCCTACTCCAGCAGCCTGTATCAATTATACAGATCCAGCAAGTTGTGCTAGTGCAGGTTGCGGCTGGAATTCAGATCTTGGGTGTTGTGGAGGCGAGCCCCCTTGTGTAGCTCCACCCCCACCACCACCACCGCCAGGTGGTCCACCACCCCCACCACCACCACCGCCAGGTGGCGGAGGCAGTCCAACTCCGACAACCGGCCCTGGAACTCCAACACCCACAACAGGTGGCGGAGGTGGCACAGGTACGGCACGATTTAATCTGAGCTTGGCTTTCCAGGGGATTACCCAAGCGCCCTTATCAGGACAAAATACGATGGATGTTTTGGTCACTCTTTCGGGAGGTGGGCTTGCGCAAAATATTCCGGCGATTGGAACGTTTACTACTAATGGTGGTGGCATCTGGACAGGAGGAGTTTCCTTCAGCGGGCTGTCTGCAGGCGGCGGATATAAATTGCTCGTTAAGGGTCCGAAACACGTCCAAAAGAAAATATGTGATAGCGCACCTACTGAAACTGCACCCGGAACTTATCGCTGTGGTGACGGAGATATAACAGTAAGTACATCAAGCACAAACACATTTGACCTTTCAGGTGCGAAACTACTGGTGGGAGATCTCAGCCCTCAAGATGGAATCATCGACGCATATGATATCTCGCTTGTTCGCAACAACTTCTGCACCACTGCCAATCCAGATGTTTGTAAAGACCCCAAACTTCTTTCCGAGGCAGACCTGAACCTCGACGGTATCATAGATTCGCAAGATTACTCCCTCTTGATTTCGTCATTATCTGTGAAATACGACGAAAATTAATTTTTGAGAGGGGATTATAACGATGTGGAAAAAAAACAAGCAGTGGCTAATTTCAGCTCTCCTTTTATTTCTATTCTTCTTTAGCGCAAAAGGCGTCAATGCAGGAACTCTTAAGTTTGATACTACAACAGTCAATACCACAGTGAACAACACCTTTCAGGTTCAGGTAATTGTTGATGCAGCCTCCGATCAAATAAACTCGATCGATGCCTATATTACTTACGACAGTAATGTCCTTCAGGCTCAATCTGTCGCTGCAGGTACTTTTTTCCCTTCAATCGCTCAAAATCTGATTACAGGTAAGGTCTACGTGGCAGGTTATGTAAATGATCCGGCAACGAGCAAATCAGGTACAGGAACCGTTGCCACAATCACCTTTAAAGCTTTGGCAACCGGGACGACAACCCTTGCTTATTTTTGTGACACGAGTGTAAATGAGTCTTCAAAAATTATTAAAAACGATATCAATGCGACCAATGTTATAGTCTGTGGGTCAAATGGTACTTCGACGGTTACAATAGGAGGAGCTACTTCGCTAACCCCAACAGTTACAGTAACGGGGTCAGGCACAGGTGGCACATCATCTTTACCTACAAGCGGTACAATGGAGAATATTCTCGGGATTTCTGTTCCGGGTTTAGTTCTGGTAGCAGTTGGAATTTTATTTAAATTTTTGTAGAATACCATAGATAATATATGCGCAACATGAACATGAAGAAAGTCCTGGCAATTGGAATAGGGGTAGTTTTGGGTATTATAGTGATCTTCTTGGGCTTTACTCTGCTCCAAAATGTCTTCGGTAGGGCGACAGACGTCAAACCTCAAGACGTAGTGATCGCGAGTGTTACTGAAAATTCTGCAAAAGTGACTTGGACGACAGCGCAGGAATCTTTGAGCAATATAGAGTATGGAACGTCGCCGACCGCTTTAAGTTTTAGTGCGCCGGAAACGGAAAAAACCAAAAGTCACTCGGTAGGTCTGACTCTTCTTTCAAAAAGTACCACGTATTATTTTCAGATCGCGGTTGGGGATCAAAAATACGATAATGGAGGGATACCCTGGACATTTACCACAAAAAATGCAGCAGATACACAGACAGAGACACTTCCGGTCGCAAGCCCAACTGCTGCGCTGACGGTAGTTCCAACCGCTTCGCCAACGGCCGCTTTATCACCCACAGCAACAGTAACAGGAACTTGCAACTTCGCAAAGTGTGACGACATGAAGGCAAATTTTGGTAAGGGATGCACTACACAGGACTACTTCAAATGTGTTCGTAAAGCTACACCTACTCCATAAGCTAAAGTATTCCTGTAGGCGCTAAACCACCGGGGAGAAGAAGATTTACAAAGAAATTTATAAGGGGTCTAATAACGAAAAAAAGCATGTTTCCCTGACCAAACGGCAGCAACAAAATAATCAAGAAGATCAGGCCGTACCTTTCCAGCTGATACCACTCGTGTGCCTTATCCTCCGGTAATAAACCACCAACAATCTTAAACCCATCCAACGGATGGATCGGAATAAAATTAAACACTCCCAAAACAATGTTAAGGAAAATGATTGGTACTAAAACTGAATAACCTATAGTTACCAAAATTGATTGTCCAAATAATATAAACAATCTTAACAATAAAGAAAGTATTAAAGCTAAGACAAAGTTTGATCCTGGACCTGCAATTGAGATGAGAGCGGCATCTTTTCTGGGGTTCTTTAAATTGAAGGGATCAAACATGACGGGCTTGCCCCAGCCAAATCCAACCAGGAAAAGCAAGATTATTCCAACGGGGTCCAAATGGACTAAAGGATTCAGAGTTAGCCTGCCCTGAAGCCTCGGAGTTGGATCTCCCAGATAGTCGGCTACCTTGGCGTGTGAGAATTCATGTACGGTTATGGCGATAAGAAGGGCTATAAGGTAAATTAGGAAAGCGATTGGATTGGTAGCTAGGAGTGACAACATAGGTTTCGCTTTAATTTTCAGCCTTTATATGCTATCATATTTGGAACACAATTGACAAGTCTATGAAATGCTATAACTGCGGTAAGACCATACTGTTTGGAAGATCACACACGCACCACAGAGGCGTGGCAGGTGGACGCTGGAAGAAAAGAGCGCCCAAAACACAGCGCATTTTCAAGCCTAATCTGCAGGTTTTCAAAATTTTGGAGGCAGGCAAGGTGAAAAGAGTCAAGCTCTGTACCAAATGCATCAAGCGTGTCAAAAAAGACATAAAAGACGGCGTAAAACCGTTTCTGCAGGTTCTTAAGTACCAGCCACAGTCGATTTCACCTCAATAATCAACTTTCTTCAGCTTTCCTTCCCGATCCTCTTCGAAGATTTTAGAGCTTTGTTCCAGAGCCCGCTGGGTGAAAAGAATACCTTCGAGATGGTCTATCTCATGCTGAATAATTATGGCTTTAAAGCCTGCAAACGTAGCTATTTTTTCTCCCCCTTTTTGATCCAAATAACTCAATTTAACCGTCTTTTGACGCCGTATCGGAGCCCAAATCCTGGGAATCGACAGACAGCCTTCGAGTTTGGAGTTTTTGGGTGGTTTGTTAGCTGCGACGGGTCCTCTCAGGGGTTTCCTCCCACCAGTTTTCGGTTCAATTATGCCCTCTCCTATAACCTTTGGGTTTATGAAGACTTCGGTTTTTGCCTTTGGGGTGGGCTTGATGATGAAAATGCGTAAGGAGACTCCGACTTGGGGGGCGGCCAGGCCGACTCCCGGAGGGTTATCCTGAATCACAAGCACTTTTTCCATATCATTAAGCAATCTGCGAATACGAGAATCAATCTTGCGGACGGGCTTTGCAGTCAGGTTAAGAGCTTTATTTGGAACGTTTAGGATTTTTAACATCAAGCAGTAAGATAATGATAATTAGTAAAAACAATGTCAGAGACATGAGAGGAAAGGACATATATCCCATGTAAAATTTATAGCCTTTGACGCAGGAGATTCCACTGGTATCACAAGGCGCCAGAAGAGATTGGGGCATGCGTTGCAGCAAGTAATGATAGATCGCAATAAGAGCGCCAAGAATGTTCAAAACTAGCAAATAAGGTTTGAGAACTCGCTCATTTCGGACGAGCGCAGTGTATAAAAGAAGAGGTTGTGGATACATCAAAATTCTTTGATACCAACAGAGGATGCAGGGCTGGAACTTCGCCACTTCTGATAAAAAAAGACTGGCCAAAGTCGCAGCCAGCGAAAGTAAAAAAACCAAGAGATAGCTATGCGTTGAGATTTTCTGGCGAAGATTATCAAGAGCTTTGGATTTGCCAAAAAACTTGGCCAAATACATCAAGATGACGACTCCAATCGCTATCTGGCCCAGAAGCGCCAGATATTGATAAGAATCGACTACGGCCTTTATCATGGAGATATTATATAATAAAGAGGATCAATATCTAATTCTAAATTTTATGAAGCTCTCCCTCTGTATTGCTACATTCAACGAGGAGAAATTTATCCATTATCCGCTTGATTCTGCCTACGATTTGGTCGACGAAGTAATTATTGTTGATGGAGGGTCGAAAGACAAAACTCTTGAAATCGCCAGCTCTTACGGTAATAAAGTCCGAATCATTAAGACGACTAATCCTCCGATGTTCCATATCAATAAACAAAAGGCGATTGAAGCGGCAAAAGGGGAGTGGATATTACAGCTGGATGCTGATGAGGAACTTTCCGAGGAATTGAAACAAGAGATTAAAGGCATCGTGACGGGTCCTGTCGTGGGTTTCCCTCCCGTCAGTGCTCATTCACGTAGTTCATTCCGCGCTGTCGGGAGCCCTTCCACCCGCGCCACCCGTCACTCTGACTTTGTGGCATACTGGCTTTCGCGTAAGAACTTTTTTTTGGGTCGTTTTCTGACCAAAGGCGGAGTTTATCCCGACAGGACTATTCGTTTATATAAAAACGGAGTAGCGCATTTTCCCTGCAAGACAGTCCATGAAAATGTCGAGGTAAAAGGAAAGATTGGTTACTTGAAAAACGACCTGCTTCATTATGCAGATCCCAATTTTTCGCGCTATCTGAAGCGCTGGAGACGTTATAACGCTTTGGACGCTAAGCTTCTGGTTGAAGAGGGTAAACGGCCTGGATTTTTGACTTATTTCATTGGTAAACCGCTCTGGAATTTCCTGATGATGTACGGCCGACACAAAGGATTCATGGATGGTTGGCAGGGCTTGGTTTTCGCTTTTTTTTCCTCAATTCGATACGCGGCGATCTACCTACAATATCAGCAGTTGAAGAATAAGTAATGTCATTCTAAACTCGATTCAGAATCCGATTTATTGATGCGCTTTCAGTTGTGCAGCAATCAAGAATCTCCCTTGACGTTGTCCAGTCTTCTTATAATATTCGTATGAAAAACTTTCGCCTCTTTTAGCAGCTTCATAAGTGTCAATGTCATAAGCTTGAATATTGGCTGGATTTACTCCGGCTTTTTCAAACTGCATTATTGTCGCCCCAAGAATATCGACATATCTTTTTTGACTCCTTCCTTGATAAGGATCCTTGGGCGTAATATTATCTCCCCAGTTTCCTTCAAGAATTGGTGTAACTCCTGGCTTTTCAACTAAGTAGAAATTATTCTGTGAGATTCCGGGAAGAATGCCTATTTTTATAGTCGAGGGGTCGACATTTTGATCTTCGACCAAATGTTCAATTGATATTCTTTGAACTCCACCATTAGTGCTCAATCCTGAAGAATGACATAGTCCCAAAATATTTCTTCCGTTCCTGCCTTTTGCGTAAATCACTGAAACAGGGCAGTCGACAGGTCTGATGATCAGTGTTATTCGAGGATCTCTGGTAAAGACAAAATTCGCTTCCATATTCAAAGGCTCGGTTACACTAGGATCGATGTTGTCGAGAGTGACTTCTTCTATTTGATGAAATTCGCCATCAAATCTTGCAATTGTATGGATGACGTTGGGTGGTTTAGGCATTCCTTGAGACATTAATAACTCCAGGATTCTCTTCCAGTTGCCCTTGGCAGTTTCACCCTCATCTAGATATTTGAGAGACATATTCTGCGAGTTTCCTCCCCAAGTAAAGGCAAGATTTATAGGAGTCTCTTCTTCAATAATAGGAATGGTCGCGATTCTGTTCTCAAAACCTTTCTTATATTGGATTTCTCTTAAAAAAGGACGACGAGTTTCGACAGGTTGCGATCCTTCAGAGCTTTCTGACATATCTAAATTATACAAATTTAAATCCCGACTTTGAAGTCTACGACGTCGCCCTCTTTCATTACATAGTCGCGGCCGCCCGTCTGGACTAGACCCTGCTCTCTTGCGCCGTTCCAACCGCCCGCTTTGACGAAGTTTTCGTAACTGACAGCGTCTACTTTGATAAAATGTTTGGTGAAATCGGTGTGGATTGCGCCGGCCGCTTGTGGGGCAGCGATTCCTTGGGTAATTGTCCAAGCGCGCACCTCTTTTTCACCTGCAGTTAAGAACGAGATAAGCCCTAAGGTCTTATAAGCTTTCTTAATCAACTCATCCAATGACTCCTCAAACAGAGGATTGAAGAGAAGATATGATGAACTGTCATTCTGAACTTGTCTTTCGACTCCGCTCAAGACATGCTTGACAGTGAGCTTGTCGAACTGATTGAGAATCTGCTCAACCGTTTTGATTGTTTTTTCCTTCTCTTCCAGTTGTTCCAGTGAACAATTAAAGCAAAAAATGAGCGGTTTTGCGGTCAATAAATTAAGATGTTTGATCAACTCTAACTGCTCTCCTGCCAGATTTTGATTGCGGACGGGGATTCCCTGGTCGAGTTTTTCCTGGATTTTATTAATTAATTCAAAGGTTTCTTGTTCTTTCTTGTCCCTAACGGAGCTCTTTTGAGCGGAGTGGGATTGTTTCTCAAGAGTCTGTAAATCGGCCAGCATCAGTTCTTCTTCAATGATTTTAATGTCGCTTTCAGGGTTGATGGCGTTTTGAGTGTTTATGATTTCTTTGTCTTCAAACAACCTGACGACATGGACTATTGCAGCAACCTCTCGGATATGAGACAAGAATTTATTGCCCAAGCCTTCCCCTTTGGATGCTCCTTTGACTAAACCTGCAATGTCGTAGAATTCGACGATAGCGGGAACTATTTTTTCAGTTTTTACTATCTTTGCAAGAACCGGTAGCCGTTCATCTGGGACTTCAACGACTCCAACGTTTGGTTCGATGGTCGCAAAAGGGTAGTTTGCCACATGAGCAGTCTGCTTTTTCAGCAAAGCGTTAAACAATGTTGACTTCCCAACATTAGGCAACCCCACAATCCCGACCGACAGTTTCATAGTTTTTCAGAATGTTTCTTGAGCCAAAGAGTAATTTGTCCTAAAGAGTATTTTTTTCCCTCAACATCAAGCATAAACCGGATCGTTTCTTTCCTTTCTAATTTAACTCTCCATCCATTAATGAAAAGAAAGCGGCTGCAGGATGAGATGGCGGTTCTTTTGTTCCCGTCAGCAAAGGCGTGATTCATAATCAAGGAATGGAGCAGTGCGGCAGCTTTGTCAAAAAGAGTTTTATAAAGATCGACTCCTCCGAAGCTGGCTCGTGGTCTATTTAAAGCAGAGTCCAAAAGTAAGAAATCACGGACTTCATACTTTCCGCCAAACTTCTTAATCATCTGGAAGTTGATTCCGATTACCTCGTCGATTTTAAGATAGTTTGTCATGTCCGGGCGAGTTCTTTAAGAAGTTGATGATTTTGTTCAGTGAACTCGTCGAGCCATTCCTTAAACTCTGGAGTAAGTCTCATTTTGTTCTCCATTTTCTTTGGTTTTATAATCAATGTTTTGTAAACTTCATCCTGCTCGACAACAACCTCTTCACCAGATTTCCATTTGCCATCACGGACAAAAGAGGCGGGTATAGTTACTCCTAAGGAATTACCAACTTTGATTATTCTTTGCTTAAAAGTCATATGTTATAACAATGTTATAACATCGATTCGAAAATGTCAAGAGTCGACTTCCCAGCATTCGGCAACCCCACAATCTCACAAGAAATTGAAGCCATAGAGAGAAATTATACTGCAATACGACTAGAAGGGCTCTTGATTAAAATCAAACTATAAGGAATACTTAATCTATATACATGAGTCACTTCATCCATAAATATAAGGTGATTATATTTACTACTTTAAGCTTAGCTTTATATGCTCTTATTATCTACATTAGCAAGACAGATATTAATTTCATGCATCGCTGGCCTACTCTCTGGCTTTATATTTTGTCGATTGGATCAGCACTGCTTTTTTACTTGGCATCTTTCTCATATAAAAAAATCTTGCCTCATCTAAATAGAAAAGAAATTTTCTTTCCACTGTGCTTGTTAATTATTGCAGCTGCGATGAGTTTTATTTTTCTTAAAAGCTATCCATATGTTAGTGTTCAGGATGAAGTAAGAGATGCAGGGCTTGATGCGGCTAGAGTGGTAAATGGTGAAATACGAAACTTTTTCGCCTATGGCGATTATAACGGCTACGGGAACATTATCCCAGTAATATCAAGTTTCTTCTATCGATTTTTTGGACCATCTGTTTATGCCTACCGAGTTCCAGCTGCTTTGATTTCCGTTGCTGATATAATGTTATTCTATTTTTTACTTCGCCTATTGACAGATAGACGAATTGCCTTCATTGGCGCTTTAGCTTACGCATCATTAGCTTTACATCTTTTTTATGGACGGACAGAGTTGGTTGTAGCTTTTGATGCTTTCTGGACAACAGCTATATTGCTTGTATTTCTAATTTGGTTCCAAAAAAGACGTCAAATTGATTTCATCTTGTTAGGAACGACATTAGGAGTTGCTTCAACTTTCCATAGCGCTGTTCGTATTGTTTCTCTAGCAATATTATTGATCGCTATCCTTTTTGAGCTAAAAAGAGTCCTTTATCGCAACTTGAAAAAACCTGTTGGTATTCTTTTACTAATTATCTTTTGTTTTATTGGATTTGGTCCGACTATTTTATACAGCAATACTAAAATGTTCTTTCAAAGCGAGAAATTTTACAATGGTAACTTTCAAGAAAGAACGTCTTTTTTTAATCAACAGGAAATAAAAGATTTAGAAGGCAATTATTCAAAGTCTCTAATGGTCTGGTTTTATGAGCCAACGGGATCTCACTATCCAGGAGGAATACCACTTCTACCGCCTTTATTTGGACTGCTGTTTATGCTTGGTATTGGCTATGCAGTTTTTGTATCCAAGAAGCCATTTCTATATATCCTTCTGGGATTCGTTTTTGTCCTGCCTTTAACCAATAGTGCGATTACCGACTGGGTAAACGCAGACCATCGCTTAATGTCTCTTCTGCCAATAGGCGCGGTATTTGTGGCTCTTGGCATACAAGGTACGCTTGAGTTGTTTCGCAGACGTTCTTTAAAGGTTATTTCAATGTGTGTTTTCGGACTGTATATTGGCTATCAAATCTTTAGCTTCTTTTATTATCAGCCGGCTGTCAAACAAAGAGATATTAAAGACTTTCTATCAATGAATACAATCTACTTTCTTAAACAATTTGAAAACAATGCCAATTTTGCAGTTAATCCTATTCATGCAAGCTCTAATTCAAATAAGATATGTCTCTATGTTTCGCAAGAGAATGCCGACAGCCTTGACCTTTTACATTACAAAGAGCAATATCGATACTTTTTCCCTCAATACGAAAGAGAGACAAGAGTAAACTATACGATTGGCAATAATGAAGTGTATATTTTTAGAGGAGACTGCCCCGATGATTATACAACGACAACTAATGAGCTTCGCATCTTCTGCAACGGAAAAAGGAACTTCCAGTGTCCTATCGATTACAATGGAGATATTGTCATTCACTACTAATCTATTACTTAGGGCGTGAGAGGTTTTGGAGCTTCGCGGGAGAATCGATTAGATCGAAAAACGCCTAAAACTTCCTTCTAGCTGAAGATCTATTTACTTTTTCCTCTCCTTTGTAGAAATCATAGTAGAGGACTGGGACAAAGAAAAGTTTGAGAACTCCTGTAAAGAGAAGTCCGGCAATAATCGCTCCACCCAATCCTCTCCAAAATGGATCCTCAACCGTAATCGGAATAAGAGCGACAATAGTGGCAAGCGAGGTAAGCAGAACCGGTTCAAGACGACTTGCCGCTGCGTCTGCAATAGAGTCATGTAGGTTTAACCCCTGTTCGCGATTCTCATTGATTTTTTCAAGAACAACGATTGCGTGCCGCATCACAATTCCGAATAAGGCAAGAACACCAATCAGTGCCGCAAACGATAACGGAGTACGAACCAAGGCAAAAATATAAAACACGCCCGAGATCGAGATCGGAATCATCAGCATTGCAATAAATGCTTGACGGAAAGATCTAAACTCGATCACCATCGTAACCGCAATCAACATGAAGGAGATGATCATCGCACGTAGAATAGAGGTGACAGAGCGCTGGTTCTCTTCATTTACGCCACCGGTTGCAAATTCGTATCCAGAAGGCAGTTTGAGCGAGTTGGCATACTTGAGAAGCTCCGCATTTTTTTCCGGAATATTCACTCCTTGCGTCACTCCTGCAAAAACAGAAATGGTCCTTTTTTGATTTTCACGGGTGATGGTCGAAGGGTTTGTTTCAAGTTTGAATCTTCCCAGAGATGCAAGCGGCACAGTCGCTCCCGTTCGCAAAGGAATTTCAATAGAGGAGAGTTCATCCAAACTTTGTTGATCATAGGAATTTGTCCTGAAAGTAATATCCTTTTCTTTATCGCCGAATAAGACGCTGTCGAGGGTAAATCCGCTGGCATAAGTTCTCAACCATAGTCCGAGCTGATCAAGGGAAATTCCTGCTTGGGCGAGTTGATTTTTATCCGGCATAAAAACGATTTTACTCGTTCCCGGCTTAATCGATTTATCAACATTGACTAAGCCCGGTTGTTTCTTAAGATAAACGACCAGCTTATCTGCATATTGCTCGAGTACTCCTGAATCTTCACCTAAAATCTTGATCTGGACATCAGCTCCCGCAGGCGGTCCTCCGGAAAGTTCAACTACAGAAAATTTACCTTTTGTGTAGTCGGCGAATCGGCTGCGAAGATGTTCGGCGATATCGCTTGAGGTTGGGATGCGGTCATTCTTATCAATAAGATGCAGTGTAAAAAGGATTGTATTTGGGCTGATATCACGATCCCCTGACGTATTGAACGAGGTTCCGATCTCAGTAACCAGGTAGTCCAAGTCTTCCGTTTTACTCAAAGGAGCAATCAGGCGAACTGCCTCTTTATTGATGGCGTCGCTATTGGTTCCGGGCGGAAGTTCAACGTTTGCATATATCAGTTCGGCATCATCTTTAGGGAAGAATTCGTTTTTGACAAGCCCTAAAGGTAGAAGAAGATAAGCAAAAACTGTAAAACAACCAATCGCAATCAAAGTTCTTCTGCGCGCTTGAGCAGATGAAAGGATTTGCTCTATCACGCTTCGATAGCGTTCGCTCAATTTTTCAATATTGATAAGTCCATGATCAGAAACATCTTTTATCCTCTTCCACCAAACTCTTGCGCGTTTATTAGTCTTCATGAAATATTTATAGCCTGCGATCAGTGATTTTCTGACTCGATAAGCTATGAAAAGCAGTAGGAGTCCGACAACAATCGCAATCGGCATTAGAACATTTCTTGGGAGCACCAACACCAGGAGTAAAACGTATGCAATGATTCCCAAAATGACAAACAACACCTTTACTCTTTTGGGGAATTTCGGTTTCAGAAAAATAATCATCAAGGGAATGGTGATAAGTACGGAGATGAGAGTTGATGACAACATCGCAGTTGTAACTACGATAGGAATCGACTTAATAAACTCACCGATGATACCGGTCGAAAGGAGAAGTGGAACAAAACCCCAGATAGTTGTAATTGCCGAAGACCATAAAGGTATGATGAAGTCGTGCCAAACCATAATCGCAGTCTGATAAGGAGTAAATTTACCGGTTTTGTGATAGCGAGTCATCGCAGCGACGACGACTATTGTATCGTCGATAAGAATACCTAGCGTCAACAGAAATGAGAAGACTGTCAAGAAATTGAGAGTGAGTCCGAAAGCGTTGATAACCGCGAGTGACGAAAGAAAAGTAAGCGGAACAGTTATGTTTGAAATAATTCCCTGGCGCAACCCTAAAAATATAAAAAGGAGGATGAAGACAAGGATAATTGTGTTTGAAAACTCGCGATACAGACTATTGAATTGTTTATTAATAAGCTCTGCGGCGTTTTCGATAGTGGATAACTTGAACCGACCGTTATATTTTTTAAGCTCAGAGGTGACTACTGGTTCAGTGACTTGGAAGGCGCGGTCTATATTGGCAGCTTTCTTTTTAAAAACAAAAAATTGAACCGCTCGTCCAGCAGAACTATTTTTAGTTGCCAGATAGGTGTTTTGCTGGCCGCTTTTAGAGCGTTCAGCGACCGTTGCTATATCTCCCAGACGAACACTGGTATTGCCTGTCTGAATTGTCAGATTGCGAATATCTTCAAGGGAAATTATTTCCCGATTTATAGTCAGTGAAAACGAAGAAGATGAGGAATTGACATTTCCAGCCGGTAAAGATTTTGCCGCGCTTTTGACAAGTTGGGAAATAGTCAGAGGATCAAGATTATAATCTTTGGCTTTCTTAAGGTCGACTATGACTTCTATTGTTTGGTTATCAAGCCCCGAAGTCATCACGTGGTCGACCTGCGAAACATCTTCTATTTTCTTCTTTAAATCATCTGCGAAGCGCATGAGAGAGGCTGTATCGGTTTTCGAGGTGATGGCAAAGGTCCAGAAGGGCTGATTCTCAAAATCAAGGAGACGGACGTCTGGAGTATTTGCATCATTAGGAAGGTTGTTTACTGAATTAACCGCTTTTTCGACATCGTTTAAAGCATCATTACCGTTGACTGTTGACAAAAATTGTAGCGAAATAGTGGAATTGCTTTCGCGTGAGATGGAGTTCATCGTATCGATTCCCTCAACACCCCCAATTTTTCGCTCAATGGGAATAGTAACCAAGGACTCGACATCTTCAGGGCCGGCTCCGGGAAGAGTTGTATTGACGATAACGATCGCAATCTTAATCTCCGGATTTAATCTTCGCGGGATACTTACAAAAGCAAAAATTCCTAAGATGATGATCGAAATGATCAAGAGAATCGGCAAGCGGACGTTTCGCAGATATTTGGCCGAAAAAGAATTGAGCAGTTTAGGCTCAAAGCGAAGCTGACTTAGGTAGGAAACACGACTTCTTGGCATATTTATAGCTATTGAATTGTGACGCGATCTCCGGCAATAACATTCCTATTCAGAATGATACGATCTTCTTCCCCCAAGCCTCTTTTAACTTCGACAAAACTGCCAAAAACTTCGCCCAGTTCAACCGTCTTCGTCTCAACTTCTCCATTTTTTGCTACAAAAACATAGTCTTGTTCTTTGGTTTGGTAGATTGCGTCAATTGGAATAAAGGGGAAAACGGAAGTTGTATCGGTTTCATCAAGAGGCAGATCAATACGGATGTGTCCGCCTTCAGTCACAAGATTGCTGTACTTGTCGGGAATATTGAAATATACGGCATAGAGCGTCCCTTGGACAGCGTCTTGAGTAACATAGAAAGGTTTTTCTTTCAAAGTCTGACCTTTCAGATAGAGAGTTGTTGGTTCAAGAGTTGAAATAACACTCGCAATATCTGCCGAAACGTAGACGACTGCAGTGACAGGATCGTTCGGTACTTTTTGACTAATCACCATCAATTCTTGACCGGGATTTACGGCCTGTCCCACCTTGACTGAAACTTTTTCAACCACACCATTAAATGGAGCAGAGGGGTACATCATCGCTTCAGTCACCTGCGCAAGCTGAAGTTGAGTCAGACTCGTTTGCTGCGTAAGATCAATGGTTTTATTTTGCAGATCGAGCTGAATATTCGCAACGTCTTTTTGAAGTTTTGAAAGATCGGTCTCCTTGCTCACTTTGTTTTGCTCGGCAGCAAGATCTCGTTGTTTTTGGACGAGATCTTTTTGCTGTTGACCAATGTCGAGCACATTGTTGTATTGAAGTTGAGCCAGTTTGGTCTGCAAAGCCGCAGCATTTCCTCCCTGATAATTGGTCGAAAGATAGACCAAAGTCTGTCCCCGCCAGAAAGTCTGCCCCTCTTTTTTATAGATGTTTTGAACAACGCCGGGAGTAAGAGCTGTGATGTGGATTGATCCCGACTTTTCGATTTGCGCCTGAACAATCAATCTTGGGGTTTTGCCGACCGAGTAGATTTGAACCTGTTTTACAGGAGCGACTTCGATCTTTTTAGCTTGTTTTGGAGCTCCGAGAAAATTACTTAAGACGATGAGTGTAAGAAGCAGGCCTAAGACCGCGAAAAAACTTTCAAACGGTTTTTTACCGATAAAGTAATTTACTTTTTTACCGCCACGGCCAAAAAATTTCCCTACTCCATTAAAAAAGCGCTTGACACTTTTCCGCATAAGTAGAGAATTATACTGTATTTAGGCTCCAAATACAACACTATAAGTTTAATCACTCAGACTTCTCAATTATCAGAGATATGTATATAATGATTGAATAGTTGACCCACAAATACTATATGAGCGCAAATGCGGCAAACTTAAGCGATAAATCTCTGCTCATAGTTTTTTCCTACGCACCGGCCGGTTTCGGACACCTGCGTGTGACAGACGCTCTTTATCACGGGTTGAGCAATAAAGAGAACTCGATTATTCTTGAAGTTCCTGAAAACGTTATTACTTTTATGCACCGCCTGACCAGCATCCACCCGATAATGCTAAAAATTTTTCAATTGATGCAGAAGGGAATAGCAGAGGAGATTGTTACTCGTATCTATAGAGTAGTCCTTCATCTACGAACGAGACATTTATATAGACAGATTACTGATTTGATAAAACAACGTGATCATCGGGTTAAAACTCTATTGGTGATTTCGACTCACTTTGCGCTTAATCACCAAATTGGAAAAATTAAGCCTAAACTTGAAAAAGAATTGGGTTTAAAATTGGTTTTAGTGGTTCAGGTTACAGATGACAGCCCTCAAAAACTATGGTATGTTCGTCGGGCTGATATCATTTTTACACCGAGCAAGGAGACCTCTCAAGCCCTCATCGAATATGGACGAAAAAATCACTATAGAGAGCCCCGTTTTGAAGTAATTCCTTATCCGATAAGTCCTCCTCTGGTCGATCTCTTATCAGAAGAACGCTATAAAAATAGATTGGAGCAATTGAATCCTCAATCTCAGACACAAATCGAAGTTATGATTCCGGTTTCAGGAGCCGCAGTCGGGCTGGAATTTTCTCTGACCTTAAGTCGTCTATTATCAGCAGTAAATCCCAGATTTAAATTCAATGTTTTAGTCAAAAAAACTCTCTATACCGAGATGTTTGTCCGAAAAATGACCGAGCTACCACATGTTAATGTCCACATTTTTCCGGAGGACAGACAGATGGTCGACAATTATGAGGAAATTTATCAGCAGCAGACAATATCTATTGAAATCACCAAACCCAGTGAGCAGGCTTTCAAGGCTTTACTCTCTTCTCAACAAGTAGGTGGTTCGATCCTGCTTTTTACCCAGCCGGTAGGCCGCCAAGAGTATGATAATCTAGAGTATTTAAGGCGCAACAAGCTCATTCCTTCGCTGGAGGAAACACAAAATCTTTGGCAAGGCTCCAAAGAGGTTAGACGGATGGAGATTGAAGTGAGAGGTTGGCGGGGAATTCAGTTGCCTGATGATCCGCAATATGCAAATGTCTTTATCAACTGGCTGATGAGTAGAAGGGTCCTTGAGGAGATGGCCAAATTTGTACCAAAAGATACTTCAAAGTCAAAAGGGGTCGAGCAATTTTGGCAGAAAGTATCCGAATTCTTGGATTCGGCTTAAGTTTGTTGGGTCTATAGTAAATTGCACTTGCATAGCCAATGTAATATATTCTATACTGAAAATTATATAGTCTATGGATAAAGAACTGCACTACAGTCACCCGGTGATTAGAAGAATCTACTTATATATTTTTATTGTTACTTTTCTGCTATTTTTTGTTTTTATTGTTCTATATTTTTCCAAGGTTCAACCTAATCCTGAAGAACAAACAACCGGCCAGCAAGTTCAAGCACCCGCTCTTCAGATAGTGAAAAAGGGCAATTTAGTTCTGTCGGTTAAAAACAATGATTTAAACCAAGTGCAGCTCGGTCAGACTTTCAATCTATCAGTGGTCGCTTCATCGGAGGATAGTAGCATTGTGGGTTTTGACGTTCTTCTTTCCTACAATCAGGATGCCTTTACGATTGGCAAGGCAACCACACCACTTCAATCATTTCAATTGTTTTCATCAGAGCGTGGCAACCACCAAAGCTTTACCGGAGCGCTGTCAGTTAACGGCAAGGCAGCTGCTTTCACAAACACCCAGATTTTGACAGTACCTTTTACACCGAAGCAAAAAGGTAAGTACACTTTTACAGTTCTTCCAAGCTCTGGTAAAGAGACAACTAAGCTAGTAGAAGTAGAAACAACCAAACTTTTCGCTCCCGAAGTAACTCCGTTGCAGGTAACTGTCAATTAAATCTGTTATAATAGATGTATGGCCGATAACAAAAACGTTTCTAAATTTGGTGCAGGACTTTTCATTGGTGCAGTTGCAGGCGCTCTGGCGGGAATATTTTACGCACCAAAGTCGGGCAAGCAAACCCGCAAAGAAGTCGGAAAAAAACTGGACCAATTGAAAGAGAAATTCACCGAAATGGAGATTGATAAAAAAGTCCAGGACATTTTCGGCACTGTCAGTGAGGAAGCAAAGGATCAATATCTTTCCGTTACCAAAAATCTTCTGGAAAAAATGGCAAGCCTGCGAGACAAAGCTGACGAAATAGATACTAAAAAGTACCAAAAAATGGTGGAAGAAGTTCTTGTAGATTTCAAGGAGAAAGGCGAAAAGTCAGCAGAAGTCATCAACAAGATGAGAAAACATCTTGTCGCTGATTGGCAGAGTCTATTCGAGAAGAAATCACCCGCAAAGAAAGCAAAACCCCGCAAAAAAGTTAAAAAATAATAATCATGGATCTCCAACAGACTTTTTATCTTCTCGGCACGATTGTATTCGTCATCGGTATTGTTGTTTTTGCTACTGCCTTGGTTTTTATTATCTGGCTTTATTATCAGTACAAGCATTTTTTAGAGGATTCAAAGCAGAAAATGGCCCAGTTTAAACGCAGAGTATCTACGATCCCTTTTTTACCTATAGTCGGTTTTTTTATAAGGAAACTCCGCGCCAGAAGAAAAACAAACTGAATTTAATAGGTAGGCTTGCGGCCATATTTTTCCTTTGCTAACTGGATGATCTTCTCTCTGTTCTTATTTTGCAGACTTGGCAGAGGAAGCGTTTTGGCAGGGAAGGGAGCAGAGCTCATTCCATCGATCGAAAGCTTCATTACAGTCTCAAATCGCCCCAACGAAACAAGATCGTTTTCAGTATAGATTTCGGCATACTCTTGGGTGAATATTTTGGCGTCGCGGGCTCCCATGACGAAGGAAATAAGCGTACCGATATTGCCAAAGATCGCTTTTTGTACATCCTCATCGATCTGTTCGATATATTGATTTGCCAAAGTAAGCGATAGTCTATATTTTCTTGCTTCCGAAAGAATTTTTATAAAAGAATGCGTGGCGAAATTCTGAAACTCGTCAACATAGAGAAAGAAGTCACGGCGCTCTTCTTCATGTTGATAGGCTCGTCCCATTGCAGCAAGCTGAATCTGAGTGATAATCATGGCTCCCAATAGAGCAGAATTATCCTCGCCCAACTTACCCTGCGAAAGATTTAAAATCAGAATTTTTCCCTCATTCATTATTTTTTCCAGATCGATCGAAGATTTGGGATTGCCGATGATATTTCTGATCATTCGGGAAGAGATAAACTGGCCCACTTTATTCTGAATAGGCGAGATTGCCTCGGCTCTCAACTTATCAGGCATTCTCTCAAATTCCTTGGTCCAGAAATCTTTCAAAACCGGATCCTTCAGGTGGCTTATCGCTTTTTTCCGAAAGTCGGCATCGGACAAAAGTGATAAGACGTCGACCAAAGTCGCATCAGGTACCTCGAGTAAGGTCAAAATGACATTTCTTAAGATATATTCGAGTCGCGGTCCCCAGCTATCCCCATAGAGTTTGTAAAAAATAGAAACGATCCCCGAGGCAATGAGATCTTTGTGCTGTTTGTGTTTGGTTTCCAAGACATTTAGAGAAAAAGGCCTTTCCACGTCAAAAGGTTCGAGATAGACCACGTCGTTCATCCTGCGTTTTGGGATGTAGTCCAGAATAGTGTTGGATAGATCGCCGTGGGGATCAATCAGGCCGACTCCGCGATCTTTTCTGATGTCGTCGATGGCCATATTAGAGATCAGAGTTGTCTTTCCCGCGCCGGTTTTTCCGATAATATAAATATGCTTTCTGCGGTCGGCGGATTTAACCCCGAATTTTGTCTCCTTATTCTTATATTCTGTCTCGGCAAAAAAATTCACGCCTTTTTTATCCTCTTCACTCAATCCGTCAGAGACAGGTAGATTTTCAGGAGGCTCTCCTGCCAATGTTTTACCCCAGCTGATGTTTCTGATTCCTGCCATAAGATAGCCCGGCGGGTGCCAGATAGTGGCCAATTCCTGCGCGTTTAAGACCTGATATTTCCGTTCGAAATACCACATCCTCCGTTCCTTTATCCGTTCAAGAAGCTGATTTTTAAGGATATAGCGCTTATGAAAACTAAACTGATTACCTTCACCAAGCGAGAAACTCCCAAAAGTTCCTGATAAGTTGCGAAGAATGCCAAGCGATTCGCCTTCTTTATCCGAGCCCGCAATCAGACGAATTCCTACTTTCCCGCCCTGGAAAGATGATTTTTTCATAATCAAGAGCTGTTGAGGACTGCGAATATATTTCTGTGACAGCGGATCGTAGGCCTGCTGTTTGGCTGCGTTGACTGCCTGTTTTTGCCAGGGAAACGAAGTCGGCGTTACCACGATCTGTACAGCCAACCTGGTATGCGGACTCTGCTTTGACAAAAATCCGATCAATGAAGATAGGGGATCGACGTCTTTAAAATCAAGATAGGTTTTGATCGGGAGATAAAAATTTGAGGACAAAACTGCTTCACCTGTTGAGACTTCTTTTGCTTTTAGGATGAGTTCAAGCGGGTCTGTCGTTGTTTTAAACAAAGACTGGGGGTAAGAAGAGGTGATAAGGCTTTTGACGAAGGATTCGTTTTGCTTGAGCGTCGAGACATAAAAATAGACGGTTTGGGAGATGAGATATATTTCGAAAGCAAAGGTTCGGGGCTTTATGAATAATCTTTTCCATAGCGGAATATATGACTGCGAAAGCAGGGAGGCGAAGATTTGGGTGGCCGACTCGATCGGCGTCTCATCATCTTTGGGGTTGCGGATCTGTAAATGTGAAAGTTGAGACATAATTTATTATAACAACTTGCGCCGCGTCAGAATGACAAGAATAAAATTGATAATCAGCAAGCCAAATCCGGCAAATTCCAAATATTGCGGCCAGAAGACGACGGTAACGTCGCCTTTTCCTTCCAATTTCCAGCCGTTGGCCCAATTATCGACCAAGACATGGTCTTTCAATTCTTTCCCGTCCTGATAAGCAATCCACCCTGGATGATAAGACTGACGAAGGACAAAATATTGTTCAGAAGGAGGAGATTGAAGCGGCTCGATCGTTTTCTCGGCAGTCAGATCAGTCGGAACAGCGATGATTTTCAGACCTGGAATCTCATTTATAGCGTTGTAGTTTCCATAGGAAATATTATCAATAGAAAGACCATAGCCCAGACTATTTTCAGAGGGAGGGATATAAAAATAATCATCTGCAAAAGTTTTATTCTTTGAGAGTTCATCATAAAGATCACATAGATCCGAGTAGAGATTGATTAAGCAAAACCGTAAAGGCATACCTTCGATATTCTTCGATTTAAAGACTAGGAAGTAGCCGCTCTCGTGCTTCAGAGATGATAGATCAAGATGTATTCCTGTCTGGAAGTTTTTTGTTTTAAAATAAACTGTTTGAGTATTACCGTCGGTCGCTAATTTAAGCAGCGATTTATTCTGATCAAGAGAATATAAGATCTGCGCGTTCAAAATCAGACTTCCTTCAGTGCTCCCTGCTTTTTCAAATCGATCAAAAGCGGCTTTTTTAACCCGGTCTGTTACGTCGATCATTGACCGGTATGGATAGTGAATTTTGATCAATTTTTGATTGTCATTATCACTGACATAATCACCATAGTCTGCATAACCATAATCATTGAAGCCCCAACGATAGGGTTCAAGATTATAGTTGGTATTTATAATTTGAGATTGAGGTCGAACTTGGTCTATTTTGAATAGTTGAATCTTCCCAAATTGAGCTATTTTTCCTATTTTGTTTTGCTTTTCAAGACTGTCAATCAGAGTCTGGATCTCTCGATTGTAAAGTATTTGCGGCCTGTTTTTTTCACTGTAGGTGATGACACTTTTGTCCCAGAGGATATAACGGACATTGTATTTCTTAAGATCGTTTTGAAAATTCTGGCTGTTACGGGAGTAGATTGAAAAGTGGAATTCGCGAAAAGCCTGCTCGTTTGCAATGCTCCAACGGTCTGAATCTCGATCAAGGACAGGCTGGATCAGACCAAACCAGACGAAACCGGATCCCTGATAACCCCAATCATAGTAGTTCCAGCCGGCAAAGTTATAGAGAGGAAGAGAAAGAGTCACGCCGTCTGGTTGTTTATTCAGGAGAGCGTAGAGTTGGAAATATTCGTCAGGAATTTTTATCCGCATTTTTTCAGAAATAAGCTGACCCTTGAAAATCGGCAATGCATAAAACATCAAGGCCAAAACAGTCAGCACAGTAATGAAATAAAGCGTACTTCTTTTTGAGATCTGTTGAAAAAGAAATAGCAGAAAGTATGCGAAGTAAAGAGCATAACCGAAGATGAGCAGAATAGAAAATTTGGTGAAAACGAAGCGCAAAGCTTCCTCAGCCAGAGAGAAGCTTGAGAGCCAGTTAAAAAACTGCTCAAACGGAAAGGTATGATTCATCAAAAAAACAAAGGGAACAGCAAAAAAAGGGAAAAACGCCATAAACAGCTTGTCTTCCCTCAAGAATGAAAGAATGATCCCCAAAATAACACCAACGAACAACATATAACCGATTGCAAGTATGAACGGATTGTCGAGATGAGTCCTCCAGTCCTTCATCAGATACTCGAAACGATTTTTTTGAAAATTGTAGATTGTCCAGTTGAAGTAAAATCCTCTGGCCAGAGAGACGTCTTTCAGATATCCGTTTTCCTGATTTTTTAACCTGTATTCTTGTGAGTAAATGCGGTTTTGTTTGGCCTCACGGGGAATGGAACTCGAGGTTAGAATGTAGTAAATATTCGGCAAAAGCCAGAATGAGTTGACGAGCAAAGTAAGAGCTATTAAAACGATAGACTTTTTAAACGCGCCGGGGGAAGAACGACGATTAAGCAAAGAATAAAGGATTAAAAAGAGCGCGAAGACTCCGAAAAAAGAATACCAGAGTTGAGCGGCGTAGGCCTGCGGTGCGGCCAAAAGTGTAAAAATAAGAAATAAAAGGTAGTTTTTTTTGCTCGGTGTTCTAAGTACTTTCAATGCGTAGAGAATGATCCAGGGAAGGAAGGCATATTGGGTGGGGAACATCTCAAAGGGGACGTAGAATTGCTGAACCGTTGAAAGGCTGAAGAGATAAAATAGCCCGGTCAGAAAACCTATAAGTTGCGCGACGGGTCCTGTCAGAGGTTTCCTATCGTTCTTAAGCAGGAAGTGTATAAGGGTATATATTCCCAGTGGTCCAAGAAGCAGACACAGAAAAACATATGAGTAACGAAGCATGTTAAGAGGGAGTAAAAAGTGCAGGATCCAGAGTATGAAAACGCGTGGAAGATCGGCCATGGTGGAATGTCCTGAGATTGCCCCGAGGCCCTGTTCGGTGTGCCATACTCCATCCATAAGCCGCTTGAAATTCAAGCCGAAATCAAATTCCGGATGCAGCGTATCCCAGCCGCTCAGAAACGTCCCGGATCTGTAGTTTAGCCAGGAGATGACAGCGACAATCAGGATGATAATTGCCTGCGGCCAATACTTTTTGAAGAGTCGTTTCATACATTGATTATTTCAGATTAAGCGAGATGTTGGAAGAGATATCGTAGGGTGTAGAAACAATTCTTTTATAGACGTGGATTGTTTTATCGAGATTTTTATCCTTTTGTTTAGAAGTTTTAATTCGTTCGATAACCAGAGTAGAAGGGAGGAGAATGATTTTGTCTTCGGTAATGAATTTGGAAAGTTCCTTCATCAATGAGGGTTTGAAGACGATGATATTGTTGCTCAAGTATGCTATGACTCTATAAAAATATCTAAGCGTCAAGTTGAAGATAGTGCGCTGGATTTTAAACTTCAAAGGTGTATTTTTGCGGATTTTCTTCTCTGTGATTACCTGATGAAACTCGAAGTAGACGCGCTTTTTACTCTGTTTCAGGAAGAGAAGAAGCAGGGGAACAATGAAATTTGTTTCGAGTTTGCGGCCAAAGGTTTTGAAATCAAATTGGAAAAGTACATTGTTGATTTTATCGTTTTTGATGAGGAAGGGAATCAATCGGAAAAGGGAGAGAGGTTTATTGCGAGTCCATATTCTGTCAACTGTCAGATTTTTCTGTTCAGAATGTCTTTTTTTTCGGCCGGCTTCTTCCGCCAAGACCAGAATCTGTTGTTTTTTGGAAAGTTTTTTGAGGGCTTTATGACCGTTGGAAAGCCTGTTTTGGGCATAGCGGGAGACGACCAGCAAGGTCTCTTCTCTGTTCAGATAGACTCTTTTTTTAGCTATTCTTCTTCGTCTTTTCATAAGTTTAATATCCTTTTTCTTTCAGACATTTTTCGTACACTTCCTTCACAGGATAAGAGACCAGAGCACCCGATTTATCTTTAACTTGATAATGAGATGACTGGCCACAATCTCCCATAGCTTTTAATTTCAGGAAGCTGTCAAACCTTTGTAAGGCAAGAAAAAGGGCACCGGCCAGAAAGGCAAGCCAAACAATCGTGATGATGATTTTCTGTATTTTCATATTCAACCTCTGTCTTTATCACTGGGATAAAAACATAGGGTGAAGCAGGAGGATGATATGAGATTGTTAACGCCGAAAGGGCGTTTGTCGGGATGAGCCGACAGAGTATAAATACTCAAACAAAAACTCAAATCAGAGCCTCCTGTTTTCCTAGGGTCTAGGGAATTTGCTTCACCTTGTTACAGGTGTTGCTGTGTTGCGTGTTACGCGTGGACCACGGTGTGGAGAACCGCGAGAATGCCGCTGCCAGCAGCAACGACGACCGTCGCATCGACGGTGTTGCATCCCGCAGGGTTGCCACAGTTGGCGCCGGCGTTAGTACCGTTCGAGCCGAAATTCAGGCTCTCACCCGGGTGTGCCGAGGTAGGCAGGTTCAGCATATTTGCTGACGCATGAGAAACAAGTCCCCATACACCCTGCTCGAGCACATCGCCGTTCCAATACCGTCCCATCACCGTGTAGCCGTTGTCCGCGACTTGGTCTCGCCAAGTGTAAGACTCGTCGCTCACGTTGATGATCATCAGCAGACAACCCTTGCGTTCCTTACCTCCCTGGCAAGAAAGGTCGAGGAACTTGTAGTCGCCTGTGATCAGTCTGTACTCACGAGCTGGGACGATGAAATCGCATCTGCTGTCTTGTTCACAGAAGGGAGCGATGTCTTGGCCGAATTCCAGTCCGTTATGTTTTGAGAAACCGACCTTGGGGTTGTCGACGTTGGGATACGTCGGCCAGAGCCGAGGTGCGGGATCCTTGAGACGGTTGATCCAGTCGACCACGATCGGGTTCTTGGAGAGATTCTTCATCTCTTGAACCTGCCATGAACCGACATTGTTCGTGCTGACCGGCGTTCCGACGCTGCCACTTGGAGTGAACTGGCCGTTGCCGCTGCTTACACTACCAGTGGATCCGCTTGGACCTGAAACCCCTGTAGCTCCGGTCGATCCGGTAGCTCCAGTTGTACCCGTAGGACCTGTGGGGTCTGCGGGTGCGGGGCTGGTAGCGAGCTGGTCGAGCTTGTTGTTGATCTTGGACAGAGCCTTTGAGGTCTCGTCCTGAGCTCGACTGAACTCGTCCTTCGATACATTGCTGCAGGCCGTTGCGACGATCGCAAAGATCGCCAACAACATGATGAATCGCTTCATCGCGCTACCTCCGTTTTCTCCTGGAAGATACTCCGAAGAGTGCCTTCTTGTCTTTGATGCCGTGTTCACGTCGGATTTTCTTAGCCCGATTTCTCCTTTCTTCTTCTTCAGGATTAGGTTGTTTGACCTTTCGTCCCATAACACCTCCTAACTCGAGAAGCTCGAAAGTCAGCTACTTCCAGCTGCTCTGTGGCCACATCAGCACGTTTGTACCGTGTGAGCAACCATTGTCGCAGCCATTCAGCGCCTGATTCTTGACAATACTGTCAAGAAGCTGGCCTGTGATTCCACCCCCAAAGGGGAAGAAAACACGACAGGGAGTGTTGCAGACGACCGCCATGCCGGTTTCGGGATCAGAGTCCGGACTAAGCTTGAAACTGGCAGTTCCAGGCTTGCCTACGAACACATCTCCGTGTACACGACAGTCTGCCTTGACGATCACCGTTGTTCCTGCTGGAACATCCCTGTCTCCACAGTGTGGATTGGGATTGTCCGCATGAGCGAGGGTGAATGTTCCCACAATCAGGAACAGTGCAACTACGGTAGTGAATACCCGTCGCATCGGTCTCTCCTTCCTAACTCTTGGAATCGGATTG
>JGI1358J11329_10000923_pt1 | contig 25040 bp, 32 predicted proteins | sample Subgroupgradi54m_FD_11329 | JGI IMG/M metagenome (IMG submission 11329)
TTTTAATTCCAATATCACGACTTCAGCCCCGTCTAACTCGAGCGGTTTTTCTGGTGGCTCGTCCGGTGGCGGGGGAGGCGGCGGGGGCGGTGGGGGCTGGTAGCCTAACTTTTTTTGGATTTAGATTCGTTTCCCATAGCGATTGCCGAGACAACTTTGCTTGGGAAGGTAACCGGATTGATAATTTCTGGAAATTCCTTAGCAAGGCATGTTAGCATCGATTGATTGGCTTTGGCCATTTGATCAATAAGTGATTTTTCAATGTAGTTGGTGTCTATTCGCTGAAGCATTCTCTCAAGTTCGGGATCATTTTCTTTGATTCCGACTTTTTCTCTAATTTCCGCTAAAACCTGCAAGACTTTGGTGATTTCTTCCTCGGCAATGAGGTTTACCTGCAAATGTAAATCTTCTCTGAGTGAATCGACATACGAAGCCCGGCTTTGGGAAACGAGGACAATAATTGATAAAACAATCGCCTCGAGTGACACAACCATTGTCAAAAGGCCAAAAGGAAATGGGTCAAAAGGTTTAATTGATGTAAATCCTAGGTTGATACTAACCCAAACTGCAAACCAAATTGCGTTTAATATTAAAAATGTGGCCGAACCAAAAATTGCCGTAAGTCGATCAGAAAATCTGGTCAAAAATGATCTTGAGCGTAGTGCTTTAGCTTCAAATGATCTGTAAAACTGGTGTCTTTTTTCTGCGGCAACGGGCATAATTTAAGTGTAGTGACTTTTGAAAAGAAGAGCAAGTTTGACAGAGTATTTATCATCAGTTACTCTATTAATAGGCCCATGAATTCCAAAGTATCGAAAGTATTCGTCACAACAAGTGCTCTTTTGGTTATTTTTTCCTCTTCCGCCTTACCTGTTTTCGCAAAGGAAGGTGGTTTTTTTGGAAATTTTATGAACCGTTTTGAAAATAGAAAAGATAATTTCCAAGATCATCAAGATAAAGTAAAGGAGAGGCATGAGGAAAATCAGGCAAGCCGTGAGGCCAGTAAAGGGGCCAAGCGTGAGGATCATATAAAGAGACTGAAAGAAGTATTCACAAAAATTTTAAACCGTATGACTTTAGCCTTGGAAAGGCTAATTAATATTCAGGGTCGGATTGAGAATCGTATTACCAAACTAGAATCAGAAGGCAAAGATGTAAGTACAGCTAAGTCTGCTTTAGATGTAGCTAAAATCAAGAAAGCGGCTGCTCAGGCTGCAATTGATACGGCAAAAGCCAATATTGGTGGCATAGACACGTCATCAACAACCAGAGAAACTGTTTTGACTTCAGTTGCTAATATTAAAAATGCCAAGAGGGCATTACAGGACTATCATAGGTCGTTGAAAGATGTGGTAAAAATCTTAAGAGGTCTATCTGGTAAGGAGGCAACTAAGAGTGCAAAATAAACAGGTGAAAAAAGGTAATATTTTAACGATTTTACTCATAGTCCTCTCAATTGGCGCAGTTGGTCTTGCCTTTTGGTACTTTGTCATCGGACGCAGTCAGTTAGCTAGCGACCAGAGCCTCGGTACCAAGACTACCGCGGAGTATAAACCACTCTCCAAATCCGACGATGTCGGGTCCTTGGAGGGGGACTTGAACAGTACCGCGGTTGACAATCTCGATACCGACCTTAAGTCAATTGACTCAGACCTCTCTGGTATTTGAATTTCGCCTCAAATTCGCGTATAATACTCTTGATAGGAAGCGACGATTTGCCCCTAAATATTATTTAGATCGTTGTTAGGATACGACCCCTAGAACTTCGAATGTTTTAGTTTTTCCTAAATGAAAGGGAGGAGGAAAAAATAATGGCAAAAAGACTATTTGTAGGCAATCTTTCGTATAACGTTACATCTGACCAGCTTCAGACTGCATTCGCAGCCGCTGGAACTGTTGTTTCAGCTAACGTTATTACTGATAAATTTTCAGGACGATCTAAAGGTTTCGGATTTGTGGAAATGACCACTGATGAAGAAGCTAAAGAAGCAGTTGAAAAAGTTAATGGAGTAGAGCTAGATGGACGAGCAATCGTTGTAACCGAAGCTAGACCTAGAGAAGACAGACCCCGAGGAGATTTTGATAAATCTCATAATCGGTTCTAAATCTAATTTAACAAAAAACAATGAAAACTGAATCAAGAAGCGTTTGTATTAGGTGTGGTAAAGAAAGAATTGTTGTAAAGACTTGGCATGAGAAAGTCGGTTTTTCTATGGTGACTTACACCAAAACCGCTTGTCCAGACAAGGAATGCCAAAAGATTTTAGACGCGAGATTTGCTTTAGAGAAAGAAAAGCGAGATGCGCTTTTGGCTCAAAAAGCTGAGCGGCTTGCGGCTTCTAAAAAGGCAGTTAAGACAACTTAACTTTTTTTACCCGATCTTTGAGACGGTAAACAAATTTCAAACCTGACCAATCTTCGTCTACAGCAACAACTTTAACGTCCACAAGTCCGAGTGACAGACCAACTTCTCTGACAATGTTTTCATTGAGATCAGTAGGTATTTTTGATTTGCCTTTGGGCCAAGAAACCCAGAGCGATCCGTTTGGGGTAAGCATGCGCGCGGCTAGTGGAAAGATAGATTCTAGCTCCTGTTTGCCCCGGACGAATACCTGTATAAAATCGTAATCGGTACAGTCATCCAGATTTCCCAGTTTTAAATTTTTAAGCCCCAATTGACCCAAATAATTATCCGGTTGGTTGAAAAACCGCACTTTGTGTGCGGGTTTGAGGCCGAGTTTAGTAATAATCGCCTTGCTCATTAAACTCGATTAAAACGGGTGTAACGAGTTTATAAGTGGTTTGCCCGAATATCTTGCCATTGACTACGCGTCGAAAGAATAATATATTTTCGGGGATATGAACAGGCCCGAGTTAAGAACATATATTCCCGTTGATGAACCTGATGAAGGGCCAAATCTCAGATGGTTTAGGGTTGTTGACGAAGGAAGCGGTGCGACATTTGAAGTCCATGCAGATGAAATTGATGATGCGGTTGAATTATCTAAGCAAGAAGCGGCTTCAAGAGGAATTGAACTCTCGGGTCAGATTTTTGTCCGAAGAAATGAACCAGTCTGGCGCCAAGAATTAGAAATGAGATTTGGAACCGATTTTAAGGCAAATGCAGTAGAACCAAATTCTTCTGATCGTTTGGGCTCACATAATCACAGTATTAAAGATACAGCTTGATCGATCGTGGTAATATATAACCTCGGTGATTTCAAGTCCTTGACACCAAAGACTCTAAATTTTTAGACTTAAACTGAACTTACCTAAATGGATGACGATGACGTAAACACAATCACTCCTGCTAAAGACGATCCCCAAGACGGTTTGGATATGGATGGTATTGTGGTGGCCGACAAGATAACTTCTGGAGAAGAAGACATCAGCGCAGCTCCAGTAGACATCGATGAAGCCGGAGCAGCGGCTGGCAGACCCCTAGGCCCTACCGACCCTCTTGGCAAATCAGGAACAACCGATATTTTTGAAGATGATCAAGAATCGGGAGGAGGTGGAGAATTAGGATGAATAAAGTAGCAATTGGAGTTTTGGCTTTGTGCGCAATCGCCCTCGCTGGTTGCAACAAAACAACTACTCCCGCAACTACCGCCCCGTCGTCCAATACAACACAGCAGTCCTCCACAGGAAGCTCATCGCAATCAAGCAGCACAACTATCACATTCGACGGAAAAACGTTTAGCCCGGCTAATGTAACAGTCAAAAAAGGAACCACAGTTACTTGGACCAACAATAGTAACCAATCCTTATGGGTGGCTTCCAATCCGCACCCGACGCACACTGGCCTTCCTGGATTTGATGAGCTTAAAGGAATGATGAAAGGTGAAAGTTACTCTTACACATTCACTAAAACTGGGTCATTTGGATATCACGACCACCTAAACGCTTCTTCTGGTGGTACAGTAACAGTAGAGTAAGTAATTTTGGATGAAGAAAGTTATTGCGTTTGGGACTTTTGATTTGATGCACCCAGGCCATACAAGCTTTTTAAAACAAGCAGCTGCCCATGGAGATTTTTTAACAGTGGTAGTTGCAAGGGATCAAAATGTCTTGTCAGCCAAAGGGTATATACCTCTTTGGGATGAGGAAATGAGACTGGCGGCTGTTGCCAAACTCCCATTTGTCTCCAAAGCAATTCTTGGATCACCCGCCGGACATTACACCCTCATTGATATAATTTCCGAAAACCCTGACGTTGTTTGTCTTGGTTATGACCAATGGCCAACGGACGAAAAACTCATGACCGATCTGACTTTGGTTGGCATTATCGATATTCAAATCCGCAGACTTCTCGCTTTCAAGCCTCATTTGTACAAATCCTCCATTCTGAGAGACTATATCGAGACTAAAGAACTCTAAATGCGTCTGTCCTTACTTATCTTATTACCCGTTTTAGCGGTAGCTTTAGGCGGGTGCAATTTCACTAAGTCTATTGATAGGCAACCCGAGGGCAGTTTGGCAGCCATTCCGCAAAATATAAGGACCACCAATTTATCCGATGTAACAGTCGGACCAGGCAAAGGTGTGGCAACAAGGTCGTTTAGCAGTGGCAAATTTGTCCATACAATTGCCGCGTCATTACCTGCTCTCAAACCAGGCGAGTTTTACGAAGGATGGCTTGTCAGGGGTAAAGCTGGGGATGCCGATTATGATTTTGTCTCAACCGGCAAATTTACAAAAGCTGGCGACGAATATGATCTCAAATACGAATCAGACAAGGACTTAAGCGATCATGATCAGGTAATAGTAACTTTAGAAAAAGTGGACGATAGTTTGCCCGAGAAACATATCCTCGAAGGAAAGTTTGAATAAAAGCGGGAATTTGATATAATCTCAAAGCTATGTTTGATAAATTACAACAACTCAAAGAGCTCAAAAAAATGCGCGACCAGGCCATGGAAATGCAGAAAATGCTTGATGCTGAAGTGATCGAGCACGAAAGTCATGGCGTAACAGTCAAAATCACCGCGGCTCAAAAAGTGCGATCAATTGATACCAACGGCAAATCAGATGACGACATTACCGATGCAGTCAATGACGCCATCAAAAAGTCTCAAGAAGTCGCCGCTAAAAAAATGCAAGGCATGATGGGCGGAATGGACGGACTCAAAGGACTCCTGGGCGGCTAATTTTTATCTCCGGGTTTCGACTGATACTTACCTTCTTTAAAAGCTTGAATTCCACTTTGTTCCCGTGCCTGCCTTTGATGCATAGAAAGACGACCATAAACTTTTTGAAAAATTCTCGCATATCTCGGACTCTTCTTTTCTAAAATTTCTTCCGGTGTGATAAATGTTACTTTTCTGCCTTCTGCTTCCAATTCTTTGACAGTATTTTCAGTAAGAACCTCAGTCCTTGGCCGGTGCCAGTCGCTTGTCATGATAGCAACTTTTTGGAAGCCCTTCTCTCTAATAATTTCAGCACACTCCTTAAGATTCTCAATTGTATTTAGAGATCGATCCTCGAGAATTACATCATCTGCGGGTACTCCGTAACGTACGAGCTCTGTCTTCATCACTTCAGCTTCGGTGGGAGCTTCCGGGTCAGGAGTTGTTCTGCCAGTAGATACTATAAACTTTTTAGCCACACCTTTTTTGAAAAGTTCTGCAGCTGCGATTGTGCGTGAATGAGCGCCGATACTTTTTTCTGGCCCTTCCTCGAGAGATGTCGTTATCCAACCTCGGTTAGGTGTTTTTCTGATATTGCCACCCAAAATTACAACGACATCATACTTGGGTTGCGATTCGATCTCAGGGGATTTGGGAGCTTCACCATTTTCCATTGATAAATTGTCTCACATTCTGCTTTTGCTATCAAAAATTTGCTAGAATGGGGAGCATGAAAGTACCGCCAGCTTTGCAGGATATGATTGATGCTTTCGAAAGATTGCCAGGTGTTGGACCAAAGACAGCGTCGCGTCTTGCCTATTATCTTCTGCATGCTCCCAAAACCGAAGCTGAAAAATTATCAACGGCTTCAGGTAATCTGCATGATAATGTAAAGCTCTGTTCAGTTTGCCGTAACGTGGCCGGGACCGATCCGTGTGAGATTTGTTCGGATGATCAGCGGGATGAGTCAGTTATTTGCGTGGTCGAAGAAGCCCTCGATATCCTGGCGATTGAAAAATCGGGAGTTTTTAAAGGGCTTTATCATTGTCTAGGTGGGGTGATTTCACCGCTTAATAATATTGGCCCGGACGAATTATTTATCCGCGACTTGCTTCCACGTCTTAAGGATGGCAGTGTCAAAGAGCTGGTTTTGGCCACCAATCCGTCGATGGAAGGGGAGGCAACGGCAATGTATATCCAAAGACTTATTTCCCCCTTGGGTCTTAAAATCACACGTATTGCACGGGGTTTGCCTGTAGGTGGGGAAGTCGAATACGCCGATGATGTTACACTCCGTCGGGCTTTCGAGGGGCGAAGAGAGTATTAATTTGGTAAAATACAAATATGGCAGATTTTAAATCAGTTGGAGGCGACACTTTATCCGAAGTCCGCGGCACGGCTAAGACGATGGCCAAGAGTGCTGTACAGGAAGTGGGCAATATTACCAGTGGAGCTCTTGGTCAACTTACCGGTAGTATGCAAAGTCCTGAGCAACAGGTAGAAAAAGCCAAAGCCCAGGTACAATCAAAACAACAAAATGACGCAAAGATTGCTCAAATCAGATCTCAATTGTCTAGCTTTCATCGAAGAGGTACAGAGCCCCAGCGAATCAACTTGACACCTAGACCAGCCGGACCTGAAATCAAAACATACAGGTCTTCAACGCATGTTAAAGAACTTCCCAAGATAGTCGATCCTCGCACTAAACGCGAGGCTGAATTATCTGGTGGTCGATCTTCTGAGTGATTCAACGAACAACCTGTTAATTAGTGTTCAATACAACAGTATATTGTACATTGGACGATAATTGGATTATTGATTTCTCGTTTAAATGGCTCTATATTTAAAACCATGTTAACAGTAGATGACAAAAAGGAAATAAGAGAAATAGTTATGGAAGAGAATAGCCAGATAAGATCTTCATTGATGGAAATTGAGAAAGACAGAGAAGTTCTCAAAGATATCTGGGAGTTTGTAAAAGATCATACTCTAAAAATCGGTGACCACGAAGAAAGAATTACTCAACTAGAATCTAGACGTTAATTTTCAATTCACGATTCCTAATTACCCACTCCTCTGATACAATTTGAGCATGAGAATTTTTAACTATCTCTCACGCCAAATCGAGGAATTCCGCCCAATCAGGCGCAACGACGTTGGCATGTATACTTGTGGTCCGACTGTCTATGATTTTGCCCACATTGGACACGCACGGACCTATACTTTTTCTGATATTTTAAAGCGCACCTTGGAGTTCAATGGTTACAAGGTTAATCATGTGATGAATATCACCGATGTTGGACACCTGACATCGGATGCCGACACCGGGGATGACAAAATCGAAAAGACAGCCGAGCGTGAGCACAAAAGCGCTTTGGAAATTGCTCGGTTTTATACCGACGATTTTTTTAGCATGCTTGAGGCTCTTAATATCAAAACTCCTCAAATAGTTTGCAAGGCAACCGACAATATTCCCGAAATGATCGATCTAATCAAGACACTTGAGCGCAAAGGATTTACTTACGAGACTCAGGATGGCGTATATTTTGACACGTCAAAATTTGAAGAATATGGGATCTTGATGGGTAAGATGTTTGAGTCTTTACAAAAGACACTTCGGGCCGGAGCCCGCGTAGAGATGGTGCCGGGTAAGCGAAATCCGACTGATTTTGCACTTTGGAAATTTTCACCCAAGGATTCAAAAAGACAAATGGAGTGGGATAGTCCATGGCCCGCGCCAGGGCGGGGTAAAGTCCAAGGTTTCCCGGGCTGGCATATTGAGTGTAGTGCGATGAGTATGAAATTTTTGGGTGAGACTTTTGATATCCATACCGGTGGGATCGATCATGTGCCGGTCCATCACACCAACGAAATTGCCCAATCCGAAGCAGCAACTGGTAAAAAGTTTGTGAAGTATTGGGTTGAAGGTAATCATTTGCTAGTTGAGGGAGAAAAAATGTCCAAAAGCCTTGGCAATTTTTTCAGAGTGGCCGACATTATTGAAAAAGGCTTTGACCCGATTGCACTTCGGTATCTTTATCTGACAGCTCATTACCGAAGCGAGCTGAATTTTACATGGGAGAGTCTGGAGGGAGCCCAAAACGCACTTAATAATTTACGTGAGGAAATTAGTTATTGGGATGAAGCTAAAGTTGGGTGTGCAGAATTTGAGAAAAATTTTAAGGACGCCATCTCTGATGATTTGAATACTCCAAAGGCCATTGCGGTGATGTTTGCGATGGTCAAAAGTGATTACCCTGGTAGTGCAAAGAGAAAGTCTGCCGAATATATGGATCAAGTTTTGGGACTTAAACTTAGCGAGGTTAAAAAGTTGGAACTAACAACAGAGGCAAGAGAATTGATTGATAAGAGAGAGAGTTTCCGATTAAAAGGCGAATTTGCTCAAGCTGATAAAGTGCGCGATGAACTTTTAAAAATGGGGATCGAAGTTGAAGATACATCCGAGGGTTCACGCTGGAGACTCAAGAATGGATCTTAGATTTTGGGCTTTAGATTATTGATGGAGATTTTAAGAGCAGAGTTTTGAGAAAAAATAAGTTTAAAATAATTATTTTTTCACCCACCAAGACGGAGGAGGGTCAAGAAAGTCAACAGATTCGTAATAAGTTGCAGCAGGAGTCATCAGAGTCCATCCTTCTTTAACCTCTTTTGTTTGATAGTGAATTGTCAGGCCTTTTAGATCGACTAGTTGAAAGTGGTTGATCTCAGCCACAATTCGATCTTTTGTTAATGGCGGATCTTTAGGGCATTGCAGATAACAAATACCTAGAGGGTGAGCATTTTGGGTAATTTTATTTTTTGTATCAAGTTTTAATGCTAGAGGTTGGGAGACATCACGCGCCGACAAAAATCCCAAATCTCCATCCCAAAGAGTTATTGGGGCTGGATAGTTTGAAAAGATATATTCTGAAAAAGTATTTATCGTTTGAATCTTTGGAATAGTTTTTTCTCTTTGGACTGTTTTTGCATTACTTAAAGAAACAATTGCTAAAATGCAAATTGCATTGAGTGCGAGATACGCAACTATTCTGTTTACTTTATAAAGTTGAGTGATTGTCCAACCAGAAAATAAAATGACCATAGGTTCTATAAAAAGAACATACGAAGCAACTCTTTCTCCGCGATAATTTCTTAAAATAAAGACCTGCAGTAAAAAAACAATAATTATTAAAATAAGCTCTTTGTGAAGTTTTTTTAAAACCGTCATTCTAATACCAAAAAAAGCAGCCAAAATAATTAATGCAGTGGCTGCAAATGTCGGAACCCCTAAAACCCTTGCCCAAAAATTGGGCCACCATTCAAAAGCATAGGTTAACCATCGATTGGGAAAGTAAAGCAAGTACTGACCTTCTTTATAGTAATAGACTAACCCTTTTATGTTAAACCAATTGTGTTGGGTATCAAAAACAAGCATAGGGATAAAAGGGATTAGGTATCCTATTGCGAGAACGAATAATCCTATAACAGCTTTTTTAAACGAACCTAAGGTAAAAATGATCACACTATATGAAAGCATGGCAAGTCCCTGCCAATGAAAGTTTGCCGTCAATGACATGGATAATCCTAAAGCAAAAATCCAGATCAATTTCTTTGATTTGAAAGATATGATAAATAAAAGAAGTGTAAGCCAAGAAAAAACTCCGGCGGCTAGATGCTGAGTAAGGATTGTTGCAAAAGCGATTTGGGTAGGAGAAACAGCGGCAAGTATCCCCATGATCGTACCCAAAAATCTACTGTCAATTTTTCTTCCAACCCAGTAAGCGATTATTGGAGAAGCCAAAGAAATCGTTGTTGTAAATACCCATGGAGCCAGAAAAATGCCTTTAAAAAAGAGACTAGGAATAGCCATCAGGTAATACCACCAAGGACCAAAAGTAAAAGGACCAGCTGAGGAAAATGAACCGATAAGCGCAAGCTTGCCTTGAGCAATCATTTCCCGGCCTACTAAAACGTCACGCGAACTATCAGAACCGATTCCTATCTGATTTGGCCAGTCCCAAAGCCTTAGAAGTGCTGCTAATATTAAAATTAAAACTGAGATAATAAAGTCGGGGTTTTTGCTCAAACTTTTTAATCGCATCAACCACTTGGTCGTCATATTTTTATTTAAATTTAACATTATTCTTTTAGCAATTTGAAGTAGGTAAGAATTTTTTTGGATCGGGACTTTAAAAGAAAAGAAAATTTCGCTAGAGTGATATTATGTCTGACAATAATGGCGAGAAACCTCATGTACCCCTCGATGTTGCAAAAACTCCGCTGCTTTATGAAATAACTCCTGCAATTGGTGAAATTATCCCCTGGATGTCTAAGTTTGAAAAGGGTCCTCAAAAATACACTTATGAGCAAGTTGCTGGGGCTGTCAGTCGAACAAGAGAGCGTTTGGTAAAGGAAAACCCTGGTGCAGGGTATGCAATTGACACAGTTTTGGATTTGGCTTTTGGGCCCTTTCGATTGCCAAAAGACGTCTTGGGCAGTGGGGACATTGACATAAGTGAGGCAAGGCACTCAGCAGCTATGCAGCACAATTTAGCCCATGCTATTAATTTTGCCATTGGCAGTTCGTCAAGTCCAGAATATACTTCCCAAATTTGCAAAATTATGGCTGTTGGCAATGCAGTTTCAAACTTTGGTAGGAGCCAATCAGAAAAAAGAATGGGAATATTTTGGAGTGGTGTCCGCAACGAAGCTGCAATCATTAATTTCTTACAGAGTGCGGGGCTTAGGGTTTACGTTCCAGACTACACAATCGAACCTAATAAAGATGCGCCGTTTGACGATGAGGTTTTGCAAGCCGATGTGTATGGTCATGTCGATTTTGTTGCAACAAGCGGTGATGGTAGAAGAGTTTGGGCAATCGACTCCAAAAGCGATCGCAACAGAAGCTCAGTTTATATTGATCAACAAGAAAACCCCTGGCTGCCAAGCTGTTTAAATCCGCTTACTAGGAATGCTACAAGGATAACAAAAGAAACAGTGTGGCTTCCTGGCACAGCGTATGCATTTGAGTCGGATGGTCGGTTAACCTCTTCAAAACCAAAAGATGTGTTGAAGCATCATATCGGTTTATCGTTTGAGGTTGAAAGAGATCTTGAGAATTCGTTTGCAAACGAGAAGATTGCTGCTTAAAATTAATCGGATATGCCTAAAGAAATAAAAAAAGACGGACAGACACAACCACCTCAAACACCAAACCTAGATTTACTTTCACGGGCAATAGAGGTTTTTGAAAAAGAGTTAGAAAAAGTTGATACGGATGAGGATTCAAAAAAAAGAAAAACAACTTCTTAAAAAGTTTTTAAAAAACCCTACCGCCAAATTTATTATCGGGCTAATTTTTATTTTTGCCTTGTCTTTTGGCTTTCGCTTTATACCATCATCTCCTCAAGCAAATTCCCAAGGTGACACTAATGTGCCGGAAATGAAGCGGATACTGGGAAGCAATCAAGAGGATCGTCTTAATGCGACTCGAGAACTCACCCAAAGAGTGGGTGTACTGCAGGCCCAAGAAATTCTTCAAAATTCCGCTCTGCCTCATACGGGAGAGGGGCATTTGGCGGTTCATCAGATTGGTTTCGAAGCCTATAAACAATACGGTCTCAAATCAATCTTGTACTGCAAAGATTATTTTCTTTATGCATGCTTTCATGGCACTATCATTGAAGCCGCGTCGGAGCAGGGTTTTGAAGCCATTGGCAAAATGACTGATTATTGCAGAGATCAGGATGCCCGGTATTTTCAATGTCTGCACGCAGCCGGTCACGCAATCAACGCCATGTGGGATTACAAGCTGGACGAGGCTTTGAAAACTTGTGACCAACTTTACGAAAAAGATACCCAACTTCAAGATGGTTTAAGCTCTTGCCACAACGGGGCATTTATGGAAAATCTTTTTGGCGTCCATGATTTTGGGACCGGCAAAGAAACAAAGAGAGATTGGTTGTCGTCAGATCCATATTTTCCGTGTAATGCTTTTGGTGAGAAATACCAACGAGGTTGTTGGCTCAATCAAGCGGCTCGTATTTATCAAATTAGCGGTGGGGATATCAAAAAGACTGCACAGCTTTGCGACCAGGTTGGCAACAGCCAATATACCGATTGGTGTTATGACAATTTGGATCGCCAAATTCACCCTCTGACGGAAGGAAGTACAAATAAAGTCTTGTCACTGTGTGGAATCTTACCCCAAGACAGGCAACCGACCTGCGTCCATGTCAATGCCGTTTCATATTATTCGGTTGGGGACCCGGCAATGGCCCTTAAGGTTTGTGCCGTTATGCAAGGCGAGGCAAGGCTTGGTTGTTTTGATGTAATTACGAATTACATTTCTGGTGATGGTTCGGATATTTCCAAAAAACAACAACTCTGTAGTCAGTTACAAAACGAAGATGCAAACCGCTGTTTTTCAAAACTTCCGAAAGTATAAAATTTATTTTTTTACGATCATAGTCCTGATTGGTTTGGGACTGGTAAGTGCCTTTTATCATAAGCCTCAAGATAATAAGGACTTGGAAACCATTAAAACATTGATTAAAAAAAGTGATTACAAAGGTTTTGAAAATTTCACTAGAGAAATATCGGCTCAAAAGACCTACGATTTGCTTAAAGTAGAATTTCCAAATAATGACGCCACCGCCCATGATTGGACCCATGTGGTCGGAATTGTTGCCTACGATACAGGAGGACTTGATGGGCTTAAAGTTTGTGATTTTGAGTACAATTATGGCTGTTTCCATGGATTTATCGAGGAATTTATTATCAAAAATGGCGTTGAAAAAGTAGTTGAGATAGAAAAAACATGTCAGGATTTTGGACCGACTCACGCCCCATCTTGTCTCCATGGCATTGGACATGGCGTAATGTCGGCCAAGGCTTATGATCTTGAACCGGCTCTGGCAAGTTGTGATTTTTTGATGGAGTCTTCAAGAGTATATTGTTGGGATGGTGTTTTTATGGAACGAGTTATTGGATCAATGGTTCTTGATAAATCTACTGTTGCCCTAAAGGCCGATGACCTTAATAGTCCTTGTAATAAAGTTGAAGAAATTTACCAGGAGCAATGTTATCGCAATCAAGTGACCTCTTGGTCGACCTTCTTTGGCGGCGATGTCTCCAAAATTGGCGCGAGGTGTGCAGCGATTGACAAAAAATTACAAATACAGTGTTTTGAAAGCATTGGTTATCAAAATGTAATGAGTGCGTCCGAGGCTGAAAATCGGCTTGTTGGCCTTTGTGATTCAATTGTGAGCTCGTACGGACGCAACCGTTGTCTAATAGGGGAGATGAAGGAATTACTTTTTGAGGGTAAGTCGACCCAATTAGCCTCAAAAATATGTGGATATATTATGGATAATCAAGCTTCGGAGTGTTTTGATAACTATTCTCGTGGGTTTGCTGATTACCGATTACGATTTGGGACTTGACAGCGCATTTTCCATGATCAATTATTAAACTACAACCTATAAAGTGACAACCAAAAAAGGTTTTGTCCACTTACTGCCCATAGTTCTGATATTAGTAGCCTTGATTGTAGGGGGCTACTTTTTGTACACAAAGGTCCTAAAGCCAAAAACAGAGGCACCCAAAGTTCAGCTTCATTCCACTTACGAAAACCCATTTGATAAATCGGCTCAGTACATCAATCCGTTCGTTGAGTTTAAAGATCCCTTTGATACCGCACCCACCAAATCAAAATGACACTTAATTTGAGATTATTAAAATTGTCCCTCTGGCTTACCTTTCTTTTTGTAGGTTTGATATTTTTTGCCCAAAGCGCTAAAGCAGTCTCTCCGTCACAACTTACGAGTCAATATGGCGTCACTTATCCGATTGGCTCCCTCAGCGGATGTAAAGATTTTGCCGATTGCCGATCATATTGTGAGGATCCGGTTAACTTTACATCATGTGCAACCTATGCCAAGGACAAAGGTTTTTATGTGGAAGACAAGGCACTCACTGCCGATAATAAGCTTTTTCAACAAACCAAGAGTTCTTTGGGATGCGACAGTTTAGCTTCGTGTGAAGCAGTCTGTTCTGATCAGACGAATTATGATAAGTGTAATAAGTTTGCTGCCGATAATAAATTAATTGGTGGATATGTAAATGACCCCTCGGGAGCTGTGATTATTAGCAAGGCTAAAGACGATTTGGGTTGTAATTCGATTGGTTCATGTACACAATTTTGTAGCCAGGAGGCAAACAGGCCAAAATGTGAGCAGTTTGCGAATGAGACTGGTTTGCGTGGTGGTAATACGACCGAGGGACCGGGCGGATGTACATCAAATGACAATTGCCAGGCATTTTGTGCTGACCCCAACAACTTTAATAAATGTTCCGATTTTAGTCAAAAGGTTGGAACAGGCGGATTTACTGGGCCAGGGGGATGCGCAAGTCCGGAAACTTGTCGAACGTATTGTGAGCAAAACGCTGATAATTGCCGAAGTATCGCGCCTTTTTCGTCGGGTCGATATGTCCCGGTAACATGTGCTGACGGTGAATTCTTTGGTCCGGGCGGAGCTTGTACTCCGGTAGAAAAATCGACTCAGTCAGCAGAGTGCGCCTCAACCAATAAATATTGGACAGGTAACAATTGTCAGGATAAGCCACCAGCTGGAATCAACACACAAGTCCAGACAGCTTATTTTCAACCAAGGCCAGATATGGGCAATTGCGCAACGCCCACTGGATGTTATGACTTCTGTAAATCCAATCCAGGTAAATGTGGCGGGTTCAATACCAATACTCAAAGACCATCCGAGGCTTACTTGCCAAGTATCTATTACACACCCGGGGCAACTGTAAAAATTGAACCTCGGGCAGACATGGGTGGATGTAGTTCACCCGGTGGTTGTTATGATTTTTGTAAATCCAATCCTGGCAAATGTGAAGGATTTGACGCCAAGTCGCCCAGACCGCTTGATTCTTATGTCCTTGCCGCTTATTACACACCGCCTTCAAATTTTGCCTACCCAACACCTCCGGCAACCAATTATTACGTGACACCAGTTTATTACACGCCACCAGCCGGTTCCAATTACTCAACGCCAACTTATTACACACCGGGAATTTATTCATCGCCGAGCTATTACACGCCACCAGCGGGATCCAACTATTTAACACCGTCTTATTACACTCCAGGAAGTTATACAACACCGTTTAGCACGGCTTCTAATTATTCGACACCTCCGACGTACGCCACTCCGAGATATTACACACCGCCCTCCGGATCAAATTATGCAACGCCGACTTATTATTCGCCGAGTTATTACACACCTCCATCAGGATCAAGTTATTCAACGCCTTCATATAGCACGCCTCAGTATTACACTCCTAATATTGGTGGGACGGCTTATTCCACACCGATATATTACACTCCACCTCCGGGATCTACTTATTCTTCGCCTAGTTATTACACGCCTTACTCTTACCCAACTCCGGGGGCAGGTTATTCTTATCCTTCTCCATCCAGTTATTATTCTTACCCGACACCGTCTGGTAGTTACAGCTACCCAACGCCGTCAACCTATTACACGCCATCGAGTTACAGCTACCCAACACCGGGCACACCTTATTCCTACCCAACCCCATCAACTTACTCTTACCCAACACCTTCGAGCTATTCTTATCCGACTCCATCTGCTTACAGTACACCTGCGCCCTATGGAACTCCGACTTACTCCACACCCGCTCCATACGGCACTCCGACCTATTCCACGCCTGCTCCTTACAACACACCGCCTGTCTTGGGAACCCACACAAATCAGAGCTGGTGGGAGCGATTTATAAGCATTTTCATTAGATAATCCCGAAGAGGAACGATTGCCCCAGAGCGAGTGAGTAACTGCCCACGCTTTGGGGTTTTTTGTGTCCAAATTTCATTTAATTCTGCTTTTGATTCAATTGACACGAACTTGCGAATATATATAATGACGGTGCAAGGAGAGGGATTTCTTAAAATGGTTGAGATGGAAGAGGGGAAAGCTGGTGAGTCAGATGAATATGTGCGCCCAACTGAGGCGCGCAAAATGTTTAGTAGTTTGGACACGGTAAGTTGGCATAGAGTGAGATCAACTTTTGTTAGGAAAATGGAGAGAGATCGCGTTTTTTATTCAATGGAGTCGATCGAAAGAGCAATTGAAAAACGCAATAATCCCTTGCCTGTTGCTAGTGAAAGTGATTGTAGACATCATTGGATGATACCGTCGCCAAATGGTGAAATGTCCCCCGGAAAGTGTAAATCGTGCGGTGAGGTACGGGACTTTAGAAATTAATAATTATTTTCGTACCTGTTTTTTTAGAAATAGAAGGCGCTTTTTAGTTACCCGGAGTGGGTGGGTTTTGGTCTTTAAAGTCTACAGCTGCATTGGTATCTACGCCCGGTGCTAATCTTTCAAGTGAGTGGCCAATGGCAACCGTTGGAATAGATGGATTAAATATTGATACATCATCGCCATAACTAAGTGAGTCGACAGTGTTTCCGCCCGCATTTTTCAGAATTAATCTATCTCCCAAATCGTCAAGCCCGTCACCAATTTGGGCTCCGAGTGGGATCTTTATCGCTGCCGGATTCTCGCTCCAGAAATTCCAAGTAGAATTGTCGCGACTGATGAGTGCAAATTCTCCGGGCTTTAATTTTCTATTTCCCGGAATTGTCCGGGATATTCCAGAATTGTCAGTAATAGTCCAGTTTTTGAGCGATACTTCTTGCCCTGTTGGGTTGTAAAGCTCAATCCATTCGTTGTTTTGCTTTTGTTTGTTGTTTAAACATCCTCCGGAAGTATTGGAACTAGATCCGACATTTATACTTACACTTGCGCTTGTGGATCCCGATTTAACGTTAACATTTGCTCCGGTTGTGTTGTTGACGGTGTTGCCACCGGTTGAAGAATTAATATTAATATTTACGTTTGTATTTGATTTGTTGCTTTGAATAATCTTGCAATTGTTTTCAATATCAACAAAAACTTTATTTGTAGAATTTGCTCCGTTGTTTCTGATAGATATTATTGCACCGCCCACACTTAGGCCTCGATCAGCCGGGGAATCGAGCCCGTGAGCGGAGTCAACATCATAATAAACTTCGTTGATCACAATTCCATTGCCAGAAACTACTCCAAAAGTAAGATCAAAAATGACTTGGGTTGCTTGGAACGCATTGCCTGATTGGGAATCAAAAGTGACAACAAATTGATAAGCCGTCGATGCGCCTGGCGCTAGAGTAGAAAGTTTAACACCATCCGTAGTAGAGCTATCAGTAAAGAAATCCGACAAATGTTTGGGTCCGGTGATACTAGCTCCGCCATATTTATCCACACCACCTTCTTTGATAACTATCGAAAGAACACCTGAGATACCGCCTGTTTCAGATGTTTTGACTCCTTTGACGGCAACAAGCCGAGTAACAAGACCGCCGTTGTGGACATCGACCGTACGAGTTTCACTACCACCCGGAGCCATGTTATTGACAATAAAAATTGGGTTGAGTGGTGGCACATGGAAATCCACCGTTAGCTCGCCAAAAGCTCGGACCGTACTTGGTTGTGTTTTGGCATAAAGATTGGACCCCACAAATATGAGAAGGACTGAGATTCCGATACTAATAATTCTTCTAATCGTTTTTTTCATATTAATCATTAACCGCCTTCGGTGTTCCTTTGTTTTGATCGTTTTCAGAATCAAGATTTACTGAAGTTGTTGCAGTATGCCAATTTCCTGCGACTGTTCCACTGCTCGGCGTGCTATTTCTTTCCATAGAAAAGAATTTTTTAGGAGTTCCAGTGCCATCATGAATTCCTGCGAGGGGAGCATTTTTGTTGCCTGCAGTGTCTATTAATAAACCACCGGTATCCCAGTTATTCACATACAGTTTTACTTGTAAAGTGGTATTGTCTAATACTACTGAAGAATCAATTATGTCTGGACTCGCTGTGAGTGCTGTTCCGACACCGGGAGATTTGTCTGCAATAAGAAATAGCCCTCCGGCTGGTATTGAACTACTCGCAGGGATTGTAAGCATTAAAGCTTCATGAGGGGTCCCTGAACCTATCCATTTAGTAATTTGCCAGTTACTTATGTCGATCGTGTGACCAGTAGTGTTTCTCAATTCTACCCACTCGTCTGCTGTACCTTTTGTGCTGCCTGCCCAATTTAATTCGTTTATTACGATATCGCCTGACTTTGTCGGAAATACCTCTGCCGCAGCAAAAATATTAGCTGTACTTTGACTAGAATCGACAAAGAAAGAATGAGAAGTTTGAAAAATAAGAGCAAACGCAATAATAGGAATAAAAATATGAAATCCGTTTAAGTTTAGTTTTTCTTTAACAGATCCACGCATCAAAAACTTTTTTTTGGAGACCTCTTTGAAAATATTATTTATTTCTAAAAGGATTACCAAAAGTGCTGGAAGAATGATTAGAAGCGGGTAGCCAACTTTTGATTTAGTGAAAGCAAAGACTTGTCCGACTTTGGGAATAGTGAATTGTGACCGGCCAATTATATTTTTCTCACTGATGAGAGTCTGATCAGTAACATTATTGGCATCACCTTTTGTTTGGTACCAAACTTGTCCGTCCTTAATTTCGGCATTGGCCACTCTATGAGTAACAATGACGTTTGGGCTGGAAGGTTCTCTAAAAGCAACGATATCGCCAACTTTATATTTAGCGGTAATTGCTGGGACGGGGGAGTTGATCAAACTATTGGGAGAAACGACTATAAGATCACCGACTTGGATAGTTGGTGTCATACTGCCGCTTTTGACAATGAGTGATCTATTGCCCCAAAAAGGCAGAGCAACGATAGCCAATCCAATGGCTATCAAGAAAAGTATTAAAGAAATACCATAATTAACGCTCTTTCCAAGCGTTTGTAATATTTGCATTTTATTCCTTCGTCATTGCGAGCACAGCGCAGCAATCTCTAAATATCCAAACCTTTTGGACAGGGCGAAAGTGGACTAGAAAACTCCCGCCCTATCTATTGGAATTACTGAGTTAAGTCTTGATGACCATCAAAAGTAAACGTTTCAGTAATTGATTTACCTTGATAAGTATCATCAGTTCCCGAGTCTAGTACGAAGGTCATACAAAGATATTTAGTTGCTCCGGCTGCTACTGCCGAGCTTGGCAGATCAAGACCAGCCGAATTTAAAGCAGCCAACGTTGTGAAGCTGCCCGATATATCAGATGGGCCTGTTGTGCAGGTAGATTCCGTACCAATTTTTGCCGACGTGATATTCAATTTGCCTGCTAAATCAGGCGTGCTTGTGACGATCTCAGTCGCGCTTAAGCGAACCTCAGCCATGTTTATGGTTCCTGAGTTATGTAGAGATACAAAACCGGTCACACCAGGTCCACCAGGAGCCAAGTTAGATCCGCCAAATGAAGAACTTATACTTGCAGAAGTGCTTGTTTCGTTTAAGTCGTCAAGCTGTAGTTCAAGAGTGCCTGCGGCAAAAACGTTTCCCGTGCTTGTGTTTGAATCGCTGAAGAATGCAAAAGTTGAGCCGGCGACAAGGGCGCCTGCGGCGGCTATTGAAGCGGCCGAAAGTAAAATACGTGTGTTGATAGGTAAAGTCATATTTTTCACCTCCAATCTTTTTTCCAAAGGACAACCAATGGTTTTCCTTTGGTATTACCTTTCCTTAAATTGTTAAATCTGTACCAGCAAAGCTGGATCCAGATTTCATATTAGTAATATTGAGGACTTCGCTGTTGTAGGTCGCAAAATGGGCAATGAAGTGGCAGCACAATTACTTTATTGTAAGGAAATAGTTTAGTCAATTGGGGCAATCTATATTGCAAGTATATCCAAGTAGGTCTAAAAAACGCATCATTGCGACAATCTATAAGCTTACCTTGAATTATTAGTTGTTTGCGGCTAGAATAGCCAAGCTAATAAAAGAAAGGCGGTGATAAATAAATGAAATATTCAATGACATGTACATGTGGTCACGAAATGACTGTTGATGCCAGCACAAAAGAAGAAGCGGCCTCAAAGCTCAAAGAAGGAATGACCCAGGACGCACTAAATGCACACTGGGCTGATAAGCACGCTGACGACCAGAACCCAAAGCCTAGTTTGGAAGAATCTCACGCAATGATTGAACAAAACGTCCACGAAGTAGCAACTGCTTAACTCACACTTAAGGATATTTTTGCAAAAGCCTAATAAGCGAGTACTCGTCCCAGGAAAGGCCTCTTTTTTGGGGCTTCGAGTGCTCGTAATATGCAAAGTGGGGAACAAGAATATTATTATCGTATGTTTGAAAAACAGTAGGGTGGATGTAATAACTTCTACACACTGCAACGGTGTTGCCAAGCTGGCTGGCGACTTTTTTAATAGTCTCCACAACTTTCTTTTTGCGCGCTGTTTTATTTTCTTCATGACCGATTTGATAAAAATTGTTAGCAGCAATCGACGTCCCGCCCCATGTGCGAAAATCTTTGGCAGTAAAATCATCACCTGTTACATCTTTTAGAAACATGTTTACATCGGATGAGTCGACCACGTGTCTATCTCCGTCATCGCCAATAAATTGGAAGAGTTCGTAACCGGGCAGCTCGATGCATTTTTTGACTGTTTTAGCAACAACCGGATTGGAGATTTCAATCTCGTGTTGAACGCCACTTTTGCCTTTAAAATCGAATTTGATCTCATTACCCTTTACCTCAACATGTTTATTTCGAAGGGTTGTCAGGCCAAAAGAATCATTTTCCGATGCATATTCCTCGTTACCGATTCTAATAAATGTATTTTCCAAAAGCCAAATAATGGTCGCGGTAATTTTCTTTTTAGAATGACCATTCTCTAGCATGTTGTGGCGGACGCTACTTCGAATATAAGGCAGACTTTCGCCGAAATCTATTATTTTTGAAAATTTATTTTGCTGGGAAAGCTTGACCCAGTCGGGATGGTAAATGTATTGTTTGCGTCTTTTTTCATCAATGCCTGTTACCTGCATGTGTCCACTAGCTCTTGGGCAGATCCAAACATTTTCCCAAGCGGGTGGAATACCCAGTGAATCTATTCGCTCAAGTATTTTTTTGTCACGAATTTTGTGACCAACAAGGTCATAATAAATAAAATTTTTCCGACCGCTCTTTTGGCGGAAAAAACCAGGTGTTTTATCGGAGGAATAAGTAAGGTCTTCTTTAGCAAGTTCTTTTTTGAGCTTGGGATCAATACTTACTGCCATACCTTCACATTACAGTATTTGTGAGGCTGACTACAACTTGGGAGTGTTTTAAAAACTAGTAGCCGACGGCTTTTTGGCAAACGGCTTTGGCCGCTGGGTCAGTCATTTGGGCGCACGAGGATTGGATGTTATTAATCGGAGTGGTCGTTGTTTGGGCTCCTTTTACAGCCGTTGAAAGATCGGTGAATTGAATATTGGATGGCACGGTAATTTTGGAGTTGTCAACGGTCCATGGCGAACACTGCATGTCCACTTGTTTAGTTATATCAGCTGCTTGAGTACTTTGTCCGGGTACTTGTTTGAAGGTCTCAATCTTTATCTTCGTGCCTTGAGGCGCTGAGTCTGTCCAAATATAGGCGTAAGTTTCATCAATGATCATATGGCTTGTCATATCCATATTTTTAGCATCTTTCATAGAAAAATCGGTCCTCATCCTTTTATCAGTTACATATACTGTACCGCTTCCGGCTTGGTCTGGGTAAGATATTTTGCAAGTTTTGCTTTGACCGGAGGTCAGAAGGCCCTGGATGCTGCTTTTAATTGATTCATTTCCGGCTGAAGAGGTTGTGTTAGTGGTGTTGGGGGTAGGGTTTTTCTTCATCTGCATGATACCAAAAACTCCTGCTCCGATAAGTGCTACTAAGATTATTCCAACAATTATCCCGACTTGTTTTGACATGGTCTGAAGTATAACCTCAATTATTTTTAAAATCAATTAGTGAACAGTTTGAATGATTACTCAACGAATGTCAGGGCAAAGCCTTTTTTTAGTAATCGCAAAAAAGGAATCATTTATCGATTTTTATTCGACAAATGTGAGCGCTATTCCTTTTTTTAGTGAACGCAAAAAGGGCAAGCTGTCTTAACTTGTTATTCCACAAAAGTTAAGGCTATGCCCTTTTTATTCATTCTGCCCGTCCTACCAATTCGATGAATGTAATCTTCATATGTTTCAGGTAAATCGTAATTGATAACATGTGAAACATCGTCGATGTCAAGCCCACGGGACGCGACGTCTGTTGCAAGTAGTACTTGGATTTTATTTTGTTTAAAACTTTGCAAAGTACTCTGCCTTTGACTTTGACTTTTATTACCATGGATTGATCCAACTTTAAATCCACGGGAAGTAAGCTGCTGGTCAAGCTTTTTGATGCCATGTTTGGTGCGTCCAAAAACCATTACCTTATTAAAGTCTTCTCTGATAAGTAGGTCGTGAAGTAAATCAACCTTTTTATTTCGATCAACGACTTTGATGACATTTTGATCCACATTTTCGCTGGCTTGCTGTTCTTGCACTGTGACCGTTACCGGATTGGTAACAAAATTATTTAAAATTTCTCTAATTTTGGGCGAGATGGTTGCTGAGAAAAAGAGCGATTGTCTCGGTGTGGGAAGCAGCGAGATAAAATATTTTACATCGGCAATAAATCCGATATCGACCATAAGGTCGACTTCATCCAGGACAATATTTCGAAATTCACGCAAATTGAGCTTGTTTTTATTAATCAAATCTTTTATTCGTCCGGGTGTACCGATGACGACATGGGGATTGCGGCGAAGATCCTGAATTTGTCTGTTAATATTGGACCCACCAATAACGACATTCGAATAAATCTGCATATTTTCGGCAAAACTTCTAAATTCGTTATTAATCTGTACGGCTAACTCGCGAGTTGGAGTAATGATGACCACCTTTTGATTGCGATCTTTGGAAATTTTGTCGATAAGCGGAATCAAAAATGCAGCAGTTTTTCCAGTACCGGTATTAGCAAGTCCAATCAAATCGCGACCATCAAGAATTGGCTGTATCGCCTTATCTTGAATAGGAGTTGGGTGAGTGTATCCGCGGCCAACAATGTTTTGTTTGAGAGTTGCGTTGATTGGAAAATCAGCAAAAGAATTATGTGGGATATAGGTCTCGCTCATCGGGGACGCAACAGCTTGTTTGATGAAGATGTTGATGTCAGCCCCAATTAATTTACTCTTCGCTGGGCCCATGCGGCCGCCCATATTTTGACCTCCACGATTAAAGCCGCCATTTTGGTGTGGGCGGTTGGAATTACCTCTATAAGCGCCGCCTCGATTTCTCGAAAAGCGCGAGCTTCTGGATCCGTTATACATATATTTAGAAAGAGAAAGGCTAAGAAAAGGCTCTAAAAATTCAAGCAGTCTTAGGAGCCAATTTCAAAAGGGGTAATGAAAATTACAGAAGAAGAAAGCAGCTCGTTTTCTATTTCGCAAAGCACTATAACACACTTTGGGTGAATAAGCAAATACTAGAGGCCACTTCGCGGCCTGCGTAGAATTACGTCAATTATTGAAATCGCTGTTTCAATAACGCTTCATTCTACTAGGGTTATCGAAAGATTAAACTAAGTTTTTATCTTTGGTGTATAATTCATGTATGGTTACGCTTATTGTCACTCTTCTTTTTGGGTTTGTTATTGCCTACTTTGCTACTCAAAACACGGCAGATATCTCACTAAATTTCTTAAACTACTCTCTGCCGGGTATTCCAGCATATGTTGTAGTCGGTGGAGCACTCCTTATTGGGGTATTTCTTTCTTGGATTATTAGTCTGGTGGGTCGCATAAATACTGGTCTTACGATGAGAGGAAAAGATAGCAAAATCAAAGACTACAAAAAAGAAAATGAGGAACTAACTAAGCAAATCCAAGAGTTAGAACTCGAAAATACCAAACTCAAAACAGAGACAAACGCTTCTTCTTAATAATTCCTTCCAGGTTTTTTAGTTAAATAGATCGCAATTTCACTAGACTTATTGATAAAATGCTGGGTATGAATCTATCGGTTGGAATTGTGGGTTTGCCTAATGTTGGCAAATCGACGCTTTTTAATGCGCTTTTGGCGCGTGAAGTGGCTGTGGCGGCTAATTATCCATTTGCCACAATCGATCCCAATGTGGGTGTGGTTGAGGTGCCGGATGAGCGGCTTGAAGCACTTACCCAGCTAATAAAAGATACTGAAGGCGTCAAAGATAACTTCAAAATTATCCCAGCAGCCACCGAATTTGTTGATATTGCTGGTCTTGTCAAAGGGGCCGCCACTGGTGAGGGGCTTGGTAACCAATTTTTGTCACATATCCGGGATGTTGATGCGATAGTCATGGTCCTTAGAGATTTTTCGGATGAGGGAATAATAAGGTCTCATTCGGTCGAGCCCAAATCAGACAAAGAAGTGCTTGAGACAGAGCTGATTATCAAAGACTTAGAAACTGTTGCCAAAATAGTTGACCGAGTCGAATCACAAGTCCGGAGTGTCAAACAGCCCCATCCCATATTTGCTGAGAGAGAATTGGCTAATAAATTAAAAGTGGCCCTAGAACAGGGGAAAATGATTAATTCTTTAGAGTTTACTGACGAGGAAAAAGTAATTCTGGCTAGTTATCAGCTGCTGACTGCTAAGCCGTTTATATTTGTGCTTAATAGCGATGAGGGGGATTTGAATAAAGAAGCGCCGATTGAGGGCGCGATCAGGATCAGCGCAAAGATTGAAGGGGAGTTGGCAAAATTATCAAAAGAAGAGCAGAAAGAATATCTAAAAGAACTAGGTATAGAAAAATCGAGTCTTGAAAGACTCATTACCAAAGCATTTGAAACACTCGGTCTCATTGTATTTCTGACCGCCGGACCCAAAGAAGTCCGCGCTTGGCCGATATTGGCAGGCACTAA
>JGI1358J11329_10000925_pt1 | contig 25032 bp, 29 predicted proteins | sample Subgroupgradi54m_FD_11329 | JGI IMG/M metagenome (IMG submission 11329)
ATGGGCCCCCAGAAAAGCAGAGCCAGAGCCCGTTGGGAAGCCGCAAAACCGCCGCCGAGCGGTCAGTTTCCAGCCATCACCCCGAAACCCATCATGAGCCAGAACGAATATAAGGACGTCTTAAATCCAACAAAGCTTTCATCTGTCTTTTTGGAACATTGCCCTTATATCAGAACCCCATACCACGTAAATGACTCAACATTGGCCCTTAACAATCAATCTCCTCCGTGGGAAGCACCTGACGACGAATCAGTAGCAAACTCTTATGTGAGAACAAGCTTTTCCGTAAATTCTTTAGCCAATTTCTATATTAAACACGACGGCCCTGTAGAGATAAAAAATGGTAAATACCAAGGACGAGTCGCACCGCAAATTCGGTTGAATGGCTTCTTTTCTATTCCAGATAGTTAGGTTTACTGGAAAAAGCCGCGCGTATATACCTCTGGAATTTACGTGTCTGAAATCAATGATGGCTTGCCAAGGTGGGCCAACTTCCTGGTCGGTGGGTTTGAGTGTCCAGACATCGACCTAACTCTTGGTCGCGACGGCATTATGAACAATATAATATGGGAAGCGGCAAAGACTATCGTAGCAGACAAACTTTCCAGTGAAATAGTGTCAGCATTAGCTGACAAAAGATCAAATACATTAAAGCGGTGGGATAAAATATTTTCTGTTCATCGCGAAGATATCGTCAAATCAGCAACGGCTGATGTAACTAACGAAGAAGGGAAATTTTATAATGCTGTGAAAGATATAATACCATTTAACTTTGGCAATGAGCTAATAACAATACGTGACGCCATTTCAAGAAATATATGCTTGGATAAAGACGGTCGTGACACAGTGTTTTTTCACGCAACAGGCTTCAGGCGCCATGAAAGCGCTGGGGTTCAAGAGGCTTTGCTGTTCGACGAAATTGGGCTCCGCTTTATAGATGCCAGAAATTATTTTGATAGAGATTTTCTAAGAGTATATGGAAGCAAAGAAACAAATATATCTCTAGTTCCTGTTGAAGATGGACTAGAGTACATAATCGATTATTCCGTTGATGACGAATTAAACTCTCTCATTTCCACGCTGTATTTAGATATACGTGTGAACGCAAGGCTATGCAAATTTAATCCTGACACTTTATCTGCTGTAATAATTCCTGTCGATGTAAATACGTCGCGACGAACACGCCCAAATGATGCTGATCTGGCATCTTATTTGGCGGAAGTGCTATCTGGAAGAACAGATGTTTCAACTGCTTACCGCCCGTATTCACTGTGTGTAAATGAGTCAAACAGACTGGTAAAGGAGCTAATACGATATTGCCGTGATTATGGCGTCGACAGTTACGTTAGATCTATGCTCCATCAGATATATTATATGTCTGTACTGGTTTTTGGGGATACAGATAGATCAGTCATAGCGGAGATGACTCCCGGTTTGGCAGGGCTCATGCTACAGTTTCTTAAAAGATCTGCAGATCTTGACCACGAATTACAGCGTGTACGAGATCTTCTTGATCAAGAAACAGATAAATCTGATAAAATTGAGGCGATCTTGAAGTTATCATCACCTGCAAACAAAGAAAACTCTGTGTTCGTCGCGTATGGGTACGACAAGGAAACGACTGAACTCGTTGACCAGTTCAAAAGAATGATGTCTGACAACGGCGTAAATGTATCAGATGGGAAAATACTAAAATCAGGCTCTCTTTCAAAGCATATAATTGAAAGGATAAGATCTAGTAGTATGTTTATAGGTGTATTGACTACACGTGACATTATGGAGAGAGAAGCATCGGGCATACCATCCACATGGGTAATCGAGGAAAAAGGTGTAGCGGCTGCCTTCGGCATACCAATTTTGTTGATTATAGAAGAAAGCATATCTAAGAGATATTACGGAAATATAGAAGGCGACTCAATACGAATAGAAGTTGCTGACAACAAACCTGTATCTTGGATCAATGGCTTCAATGATGCTCTTTCAATAGTGAAAAACACTTTAGAACCACTAAAATAGACTTGCTTTTGTGCCGCTCAGAATTTTACCGTACCTGCCACACGCGGCAGCTCACCCGATTCTGCCGCGTGTCCTTGTCCGGGCAATCCCCCTTGCGGATAAAGGCGTTCTCCTCGGCAAACCGCTTCGCCCACCTTCCATCCTCGGTCACCGCCCATTCCGCCAAGGCGCGCTTGTCGTAGTCCTTGAACTGAAACGCCCAGTGAACGACCGAGGTCAGTTCGGCGGGAATCCCGGTCAACGGCAACCATCCCTCCCGTTGCAGGGTCGGCGCGACCGCCAAGCCGGCGCCGAACGACACCAAGGCGGGCACCAGCACCAGAACGGCAATGATAGCCACCTTGGCACGGAGAGAGACTTGCCGGCGTCTCCGCTCCTCGGCATGGATCTCCTCGACCGCCTGAGCCAGGGCCTCCCTGGCTCTGTTCATGTCGGCAACGGCGGCGGCACTCCCCTGGGAGGCACCCGCTTTGGCCGCTTCTGCGACGTTGCCGGACGAAGCGGCCAAGGCTGGCTTCTCCTCGATGGCTTTCAGGGCGGTGAAAAGCTGGGCGAAATCGCGCCGATGGTCCGGCGCCACTTTGGCCAGCGCGGCGGCTACGTCCTGGCGCAGCTCGGCCATCACATCGGCCAACCTGGCAAATTCCTCCGCTGCCTCCCGGCTCATCCTCTCCCCCTATCTCGACATGCCCAAGCTGCGCTTCGGCTGGATGGTGCGCGCGATCTCCTCGCCCACCGAGGGCGCCCGAGCCACCAGCCGGCGCATCAATGCCTGGTCGCGGTTCAGTTCCTTCCCCAGCTCGATTTGCAATTCCCGCCCTTCCTGCGGCCGGCGTTGCCCGAACTGCTTAACCGCCTCCCAGGCCCGTTCCGGCTCGGCCTTCGACCAAGCGTGCAGGTCGCGGCGCATCTGCGCATGGGTTTCGCGGTGCGCCTCGACCATCGATGGCGGAATGACTAGGCCATCCCGCTGGAATGCCTCGATCTCCTTGGCGCTGGCCTCGAACCGGCCGAGACTGCGCCGATAGTGGGCAGCGGGCGTATCCTCGACCGGCAGCACCGCCTTGCCGGCATCGAGGCGCAGTCCTGCCCATACCGCCCGGCTCACCGCCCCACGGGCCGCCGACAGGTCCAGGCCGTCGAACATGTCTTGCACCTTTTCAACGGCGGCCCGGCCCAGTTCGGCCAGCTTGTCGCGGACTTCGGCAAGCTGCTGGCGCAGGCCCCACCGTTCGGCCTGATGCTCGTGGTTGCGCTCCAGCACCCCGCGCCGATCGGCGCCGCGCTCGCTGGCCTCGCCCCGCCGTTCCATCGCCGCGGCGGCAACCCCAAGCTTGGGCTGCGGCTCCCGCTCCAAGTCGATGGCACGCCCCTCGGCAAGCAGACGCTCGGGTTCCGGCCGGCCTATGTCGTTGGCGATCTCCACCGCCTCGACGCGCTGGGCCTTGAGGCTGCGATGGTCGATCCGCATTTCCTGCCCGGCCCGCTCAAGGGCCTGGTTGGCGTGCCTGCCCCACGCCTCCCGCAGGTCGCGCAACGGCGAGGTATCGGCGACGAAGGCACGGCCGGCCGTCTTGCCGAACTCCGGGTTCCACTCGGTCGCCTTCCTGCCGAAGCCGTCGCGATCGAGGCGCCGCGTCGTCAGCAGGATATGGGCGTGCGGCTGGTCGAGTCCGTCCGCCGCTTTCGGCGCATGAAGGGCGACATCGGCGACCATGCCATGCGCCACGCAGGTCTCGCCGACGAACGCCCGCACCAAGGCAATCTGCTGCTCGCGGCTCAGCTCGCGCGGCAAGGCCACCTCGATCTCGCGGGCAAGCTGGCTGTCCTTGCGCTTCTCGATCGCCTCAACCGCGTTCCACAACCGGGCACGGTCGCTCACCCACTCCGGCGCGGTGTCGGGGGCCAGGATCTCGGTGTGCTCGACGCCGCTCCGCTTGGTGTAATCGTGGGTGATGCCGTCACGCTCGTTGGTGATGCACTCGCCCGCACGGTAGGCGATGGACGCGACAGCGGAGCGGCCGGCGCTGCGGGAGATGATCTTGACCGAGGCGTGATAGATCGCCACCGCGCGCACCGAAGCTAGGGTCCAGGGACGCGCAGCGGTCCTTGGTGGGGGACGCGCGTCGCGCGGGGGCAGCGCCCCCAGGAAGAACGGGCATGTCGGCGCAGCCAACATATAAGCGCGCCCTTCTCTTCGTTCGGGATGCCTTGCCCCTGCGGTTGAGATTAGCGTACCATCGGATGAGCCGCAACAAATGAGGCAGCCATGGCGCGCAAGACCGTCGAAGAGCAGAAAACCGAGTTGGAGAAGCGTAAGAAGCAGCTTGAAAACCGCATCAAGGCCCTGGAAGCCAAGCAGACGATGCAGGAACGCAAGGACGACACCCGACGCAAGATCCTGGCCGGCGCCATCGTCCTGCATCACGCCAAGCTCAAGCCGGACTTTCAGAAATGGCTGGCCGACGAACTGAACCGCTCACTCGACAAGCCACACGATCGCGCCCTGTTCGAGAACTGGTTTGCCGAGGCACTGGGGACACAGCCGGCACCTGCCAAGGCCGCCGACGAGCAACAGGCAGCGGCGGAACTCGCTTAAACGGTATCGGCAACTGCGCGGGCAGGCCGACCGTTTCGGGATGCTTGCTCACACTCTGCGGGCGAGGCGAGAAAGCAATTCCTGTGCGCGCTTCACCTCGGCGTCGATCACCTGTTGCGGCGGGAGCGGCAGGTGCAGTCCGGCCCGCTGGGTGGCAATGTACACGTCATGCTCGGTGGCTCCGCCGCCAAGCAACACGGCGGCTCGCCGCGCCGAGATGTCGCCGGCAGCATAGCGCCCGATGATGTCTAGGGCTTCCCTGTCGGACGCTGGATGTTGACCCTGATTGCTGGGTTGACGGTCGGGACCGCCGCTTCGATTTTCTGCCATAGGTTCTCCGCAGACGGGATGATGCCCTGTAGCTCGGCCAGTTGCAGCAAGGCGCGGGTGGTGACGACGGCGATGTTGGCATTCATGCCCTGCTGGGCAATGACGCGGGGCACCTTGCCGTTTTCGTAGACGACAAGGGCCTCGGTTGTCGTGTCCTCGATCTTCTCGGCCAGCCATTCGACGATCGCCACCTCACCCGCGTTGGGGGCACGGTGAGAGGGATCGGTTTGCAGGGCCAGCCGGAAGGTTTCGCCGGTTTCGGTGGTCTCCACCGTGACCGGGGCGTTGCTGCCCTCACGTTGGCCTTCGGCGATCCACGCGGCGATCTCCGGCGCCCACGGCTTCGACAGGTCCGCTGTCGCCTCGTACACCACCATGTCGGCCAGCACGACACTGCCAAGCCGGTTGAGGATCGACAGGGCGTTGACGGCCGCGAGATGAATCAGCGGACTCGTGTCAGGAACGATGACATCGGGCTTCACCGTAGTGAGCATGGTGGGCTCCTTTTCCCCTGAAACTACCATTTCCTTGGACTGATCAGAACCGAACCATTTCTTCGCGTGTTTCGACCGGAGAATGCGATATCGCCGAGAATCGCGTTTTTTTGACCGCTGACGGCCATCCAGGTGATGGCTGGTATCAGGTAGCGAGAAAATCGCGAATCGGGCTCAGCGGGCCGGAAACGGGCTTCCTGGCGGCATTGGTGTTGAGGTGTGGGGTGGACCGTCGAACATACACCTTGATGAGCATTGAAGGGGTGGGGGCGAAGCATGTTTTCTGGAATGGATTCGCCCTTCGATATGGTTTCGAGTAAAAATATCCACAAATTTGGGATGCCAACTACCAGTAAGAATCTAGCGGTAAAGAAACTACCGGTTTTAGGGGGGGGTAATGTCCCGAACTCGACTCGAGTTCGGGGGGGGTGATGTCCCGAACATGGGGGGGGTGATGTCCCGTGGATAACTTCGTCAGTCCCCCGAGTTTCCCCCTACCGAAACGACCGTTTTGGTGATCGGCGGAGGGGACGAACGGAGAAGGATGCCGCCCGGCACGTCGTCAACGTGAGCGTTAGGATAGACGGCCAATACCGCCCGCAACGCCTTGGCCATTTCTCGTTTAAAATCTTTAGGGTTGCTATATTCCTGACCAAACTGGTCCCGCAAATTGGCCCACGACACCTTTGTTCCGTCGCGGCGAACACGATGCAGCCGGTAGGCCAACCAAGTGTACGTATCTAGGGCTAGGGCCGAATGGCGTAGCGCGGCCAACGCACGTGGGTCCATCGGTACAGCCAATTCTCGCAATGTGTCGAAAAATTCCTGTGAGAGCTCTAGGGTTCCAGGCCATAACGTCGTTTGATGGCCGGAGGCGTGAAGCCACGCCTCAAACCGCTTGATGGGTTTGGTGTCAACGGTCGTAAGGCCAACACCGAGCGTCATTCGACAGGCGGCAAGAGCCTTCATTTGGGCCTGAAACCGCTTGTACTCATGGCCCCCAGTGTCTGCTCCCAGCATGAGCAGGAAGTCGCGGACGCTGTTGCCAATCTCGACGACAGGAGATTTAGTTCGGATCGCCTCCGAACTGATGTGCACCAGCGCCAAACGGGGGCGCGTTCCGTAGGGCAGCGGCTGAGCTACCCATTCCTTGCCGTTCCACAGCTTGCCTGCCTCGATCAGCAGCGACGCGTTACCGGAGGTTCGTTCGAACGTGTTGCTCTCCGCGCGGCTGCGTGGCAAGCCGACTTGACACAGCACCGAATGCAGAAAGTCAACGCGGTCAGGTGCGGCGGCGGCGATGTCCTCGGCTGCATCGACAATGCGGCCGGTGATAAGGGGCAACGGCGTACCGAAGCCCATGCTGTCCTTCCGCTGTGCCATCGCGGTCAACCTTCTCGGAAGTGCTGTTCCAGCAAAGTCCGAATTTCATCGGCCATCTTCAGGCCACGCAAGGCGCACTGCGCCTTGATGCGCGTATGCAACCGAGCGGGAACGTCAATGGTCAGCCGCTTCATCGGTTCGGCCGGAGCCGGGGGTGTTGCGCGGTTCGTCACCCAATCGTCAGCGGTCTTCGGCGCGGGTGCCTGGGGCTTTGGGCTAAAACTGACTTTCTTGCTCACGCAGCCATCTCCAGAAGTTCATTCACCAGGGCCTCGACTTCCTGACTGGCGAGGCTCGCGGGTTCGAGTTCAAGCACGGTGCTACCCTGGGCGGCGCTCTCCGCAAACGAAACGCGCTGACAGAGGGCAGCACGCAGGATCGGAATGGCGTACTCCGCCAAAGCTTCGGTCACATCACGGCCGATAGCCGTTTTTGCGATTTTGCGATTAATCGCAAAAAAACTTTTAAGGTTTTCCTTAAATGCGGCGGCTTCCCGCAGAAGCTCAACGATTTCCTTGGCTGCCCAAACGTCATAGGGCGACGGTTGGACGGGGATTACCACCACGTCGCTGGCCATGATGGCAGAACGGGCCACATCGTAGACTCGGGGCGGCCCGTCGATAACGACGTGATCGTAATCACGAGCAATGCAGGCCAACTCTCGGTGCAACGTCGCTTTGGGAAGGCCAATGACGGGGAACAGAGGATCGGCGGTACGAATGCCGGACCAATCAAGGGCACTGCCTTGCGGGTCGGCATCCACTAGCAAGACGCGGCGCCCCCTCCTGGCGAGCGCGGTCGCCAGATGGACGGATAGCGTCGTCTTGCCGACTCCGCCCTTCTGATTGAGGATTGCCAGGATCATGGAAGGCCACTCGTGAGTTTGCGGTTCGTCACAATATCGTATTTACAGAAATACGTTTGTCAAGATTTACAAAGCACTATTGTCGCAGTCGTATGATCGTAAATACGATTTCACGCCTTTGTGAGATAGTAGCTGGGCCGGTGGGTATGTGGTCGAAGCGAGCATTTCCCCAGGTTTCCCGGTCTCGGCCTTTCCATCTGGTCAGCCGGTCGGCGGAAACCTGGGGGAAGCGGAGCGGTCCCCCACAGGGGGATCGTCCACATATCCACGGGCCTTCTGCCAGCGGTGTGATGCTGGTTGACGCCCACCCTAAATGTACCATATTGGTACACAGATGACGGACCCCATTCCCTTACACCGGCCGATCAACTGGCAACGCCTGCGCGCCGATGAGGCGCAACGGGTCGTCCGGGAGCGGGCGGCGAAGACGGAAGATGTCTTCTTCTCGGAACACGCCTTCGACCGAATCACCGAGCGGGAGATCATCCAGGAAGATGCCTACTGGATTCTTCAGACGGGTTCGGTCGACGGCAATCCCGTCTACGAGGATGGGGAATGGAAGGTGGTCATGGTCCGGCGCCTGCCGGGAAAGCGGGAGGCCGGGGTGGTGACGCTGTTCGTCCAGGACAATGACGAGCTGTTCGTGAAGACCGTGGAATGGATGGATTGGCTGCGATGACCGAGGGACTTCACTACACCGCCTGCGGGCTGGACTACGTGTACCTCCAGAACGGCTATCAGATCAGGGACACCAAGCACGGCAAGGCCACGGCAATCCGAGATGCCCAAGGCCTGCATGACGCGATCGCCCGCGCCATCATCAGCTCGCCCCACCGGCTACGCGGGCAGGAGGTGCGATTCCTGCGGGCGCAGCTCAAGCTGTCCCAGGAGGGCTTGGCGCGAGTGCTGCGCCAGCGGCGGGGATCGGTGGCGCGCTGGGAGGCTGCGCCCGCCAAGGACATTCCGGGGCCGGCCGACGCGGCGCTACGGATGTTCTACGCCCTGAAAGCCGATCAGCATGCCGTTGCCGAGCGCCTAGTCGATCTACTTACCGAGATTGACGAGCTGGAGCACAAGCTGTCGATCCGCGAGGCGGCATTCCGCGACACCGACGATGGCTGGCGCCCATTGCCGCACGCGGCATAGCGCTGCATCGCAGCATTTCGAGTATTTGCCACCCTCACCGTGGCGCCTGCGACTCGGCGGATAGTGCCTGTCATCTGGCAACGACTTCCGCCCCCTCGGCAACGACTTCCCGAGCCCTTGCGGCGCTGTCGCATAAGGGCCGTTATGCGGAGGGGGACATGGACCGGCCGTGGTTGCGTGCTAACACAAATATGATATCATTTCGTCGTCATATGCTCGTTATGACATATCCATTGGTCTATTGGAGGAACACATGGTGCAAAAATCTTTCAAGACAAACATACCACAACTTATTATGAAGCTTGGCGGAAACCTCTATAATGATCCATACATTGCTGCACGAGAACTTCTCCAAAATGCCAACGACGCCTGCGTCCTGTCCGAAGGCTTACTTGGTCGGCCGAAAGGCAGGATAAATATCATTACAGACCAAAAGCATTGCACATTAACCATATCTGACAATGGCATTGGAATGACTACCTATGATTTAGACGATTTCTTAAGTACGATTGGCTCATCTAAAAAAGAAGAGCTAAAAGCAGATCTTGTTAGAAAACATTTTGAACCTGCTCGTGGCATAGCTGGACGGTTTGGAATCTGATTTCTGTCAACCTTTATAATTGCTAACAGAGTTACTGTACAAACTCGCCATCAAAAAGATGTTGGTCCTGGCGCTACGTGGTCTTCTACCGGAGACGGACATTACGAGGTTACGACAAGCTCATCTCAGATTCCGAAGGGGACAACGGTTACACTTCATCTAAAGAACGAAGGCTCATGGTGGGTTTCAGGGTGATGACCTCATGAGGCGACCAGCGCAGCGACGAGGGTGCCGAGGAGTGCCTTGCCGCGGCACTTGGCGTTATGGATGAACTGGAAAAATCCGAGGTAGAGGGGAAGCTTCTCCTGGGAGATGCCCCTGTGGGGCCGGAGCCAGGAGCGGAGGAGGGACCAGAACCCTTCCATGGTGTTGACGTGGACCTCGCAAAATCCGTCGCCGTCCTCGTCGCGGGTATATTCCCCTCTGGAATGACAGACGGTCTTATGATGATAACCCCAATTCCCCAGGCGGTCGTAGATATTATACTCATCGGTATGGATGAGAGCGCCCTTGGCAACGGTCATGGTGATGATCGGCTCGATCGTCTTCTGCTGGACATTTTCCAGCATTTTCAGAACAACCTGTCCTCCGCGCTGGATCATGCCGAGGATGGGCGGTTTTTCCTTTTCCAGCGTGCCGCGTCCCGGCGCTCCTTGAAGGCGGCGGCGGCGCCCCGGGCGACTTTTTTTGCGACGGCTTCCGGGTTACCCTTGTGCCCGGCCACCACATAGACCTCGTCGATCTCCACCTCGCCGCTCAAGATCACGGCGGGCGTCTGGGCGACCAGGCCCTCCCGCAGGTGCTGGGTCATCGCCTGGACATCCGACACATTCAGGTTCAACTCGCGGGCGATCTGCTGATTGGAGAGGTTCAAGCCCATGAAATACAGGCAAAGAACCCAGACTTTCAAAGGCTTGTGGTGCCCGGCGAGGACTGTGCCGCTCAGGTCGTCGAACCGCTCATGGCAGCCTTTGCACAGATAGCGTTGCCGCACCGCTTGCCGGTCGTCATGGCCGTTACGGACCACCGTCGCACTGCCGCAACCGGGACAGCGCACACCATCCGGCCAACGGTGCTGGCGCACCAGTTCAAAGCATTTGGCGTCATCAATCAGGGATGACAGGTTGATCAGCTCGGGAGAGGACACGGAGACAAACATTTCGCAGGGAATGGGCCCCCAGAAAAGCAGAGCCAGAGCCCGTTGGGAAGCCGCAAAACCGCCGCCGAGCGGTCAGTTTCCAACCATCACCCCGAAACCCATCATGAGCCTCAGAATAAACTTGCCTTTATCTCTGCGACCCACCAGAATGCACCCGCATTAAGGGGTGTGCGGCGGTATGTCATGTCTCATCAGGAGATGCTTCAGCCAAGTGCCGATCCGGGATCGCCTCTATGTAGAGCCTGCAACATTACGTGAAATCTCTTCAATTTCGGGAAAATCGCTTAAATGGCTTACCCCTCAGGCTCCGGGGCCACGATATCTGGTGCCTGATGCGCGCCGATATGATAGAACATATCATGAAAATCGGCTATCGGAGGCGTTCGCCATGCCCGACTTTCCCCGCTCCGTGCTGGAGTTCCAGCGACAGTTCCCGGACGAGGCCGCGTGCGCGGCATGGCTGGCTGCTGCGCGGTGGCCGGATGGCTTCCGCTGTCCCGTCTGCGGCCACGATCATGCCTGGAACCTCGACACCAAGGCGTGGACCTCTGAATGCGCCAAGTGTCGTCGGCAGACCTCGGTCACGGCAGGGACGGTGATGCATGGCTCGAAGCTGCCGCTGACAGTATGGTTCTGGGCGGCCTATCTGATGGCCACCCACTCCAACGGTATTTCAGCCCGGCAGATGTGGCGGCAACTGGGGCTTGGCTCCTACAAGAGTGCCTGGCTGCTGTGCGCCAAGCTGCGCCGGGCCATGGTCAACCCTGCCCGCACCCTGCTGTCCGGCCTGGTGGAGATCGACGAGACGCAGATTTCCTACCGAACCAAGGACGATCCCGTGGCGGGCGGCGGCGGGCGCAGTCCCGACGGCAAGATGCAGGTGGTGGTGGCCGTCGAGGTCACCGACAACGCGCCAGGCCGCCTGCGTCTGGGCGTGATCGACGACGCATCGTCAGCCAGTCTGCATCCGTTCATCAAGGCCAGCGTCGCACCGGGCGCGACCCTGAAGACCGACGGGTGGAGCGCCTATCCCGGCGTCCCCGGCTACAAGCACGACCCCCATGTCGTCGGCAAGATGGCCGCCCATATCGTCTTGCCCTGGGTCCACCGCGTCGTCTCCAATCTCAAGACCTGGGGGCTCGGTGTCTATCACGGGCTGCGGCGAAAGCATCTCCAGTCCTACCTGGATGAATTCGTCTTCCGCTTCAACCGCCGCACCACGCCTCATGCCGCCTTCCGAACTCTCCTCGGCATCGGCCTCGCCATCCAGCCCGTCACCTACAACATGTTGATCGCGGCGGAAGCTCAGGGATAAGCCATTCGCTTAATATGGCGGCTGTCTGGAGAAGGTTATATGGATATTCATCTAAATAAAACTCGGCAACGTCAGCTTATGCGTGCGGCTATCGAATGCTATGATCGCGGAAATGCACTAGCTGTGTTGCATCTGGTTACTCATGCCCGGCTCGAAACAGACGCTATACTGCAGCTGATGATCGATCTCTATATGTCAGAGTACGATGCGATCGTTTTTCCCTTGGCAAGTCACTTGGCTAGCAACGGCGGAGATCATTGGCTTATTGATGTCATCTTGAGCCATCTTGGTCTTCGCGCGGATCATTACGACTTGTCCGTTGCGGCCCTGCGCCGTCTGAGCGACAAGCTGGCGAATCTGGAAGGCAGATCGGCGGATATGTGTCGATTTATACTTCTTACCCGGCTCATAAACGACGTTACACGCCTGAATGCGATAGCCGATGCCAAACTGATACGGCGCCTCCTTGACGTGGCCAAAGTGGCGTTGCCCGAGCTTGAGAGCATATTCCCGCCAACGGCCGCGGCGGTGCGGTGGCCGTTGGCGGAACCCCGGACCAATCCGAAGCTGCTGCCGATGCCGGCTCCAAAGGCCCGCTCGGCTCGTCGCTCCCGGCAGGTGGTGGTGGCCGTCGAGAACGAGGGGGCGCTCGGCGGGCTGGGGCCAAGATGGGAACATGCCTTCACCAGCTACGGTTGGCAGACGGTTCTTCATACCTTTCGCACCTTTCGCATCGGCGATGACGAGTCCCTGTTGAGCGCCGATCTTGCGGTGGTGCTGCAGGCTTGCCTGCAGACCAGGGCTGACGTGTTGATTCTGGCCGAATCGGGGAAGAAGGAGGGGCTTGACCAGCGCATCGCTCTTCTTGCCGAACTGCGCTCCCGCCAGCCTGACACCACTATCGTGCTGTTTTTTCCCGACCCCTGGAACGAGTTCCGCTGGCGGGAACTGCGGCAGATGGCGGCTTTGGCCGACCATATCTGGTCACCCTTTCCTTCGGCGAGGCTGTGGCATTACGCCGAATTTGCCTCCAAGATGCTGTTCTACCCGATTCCGCTTGGCCCCGAACGGCCGTTGCCGCCGCTGACTGGCGCCATGCGTCCGACATTTACCGGCAAGGTCCACCGATGGAGCTGGATCCGCAATTTCTGGCTGGTGGCCTGCTGCGAAAGCGGGATGGATTTGCATCAGAGCAAGCCTTCCTCGCTCGAAACCGGCAGCGTACTCGACAGTTACGATCACTACCTCACTCGCCTTGGAGCCACCGGTGCCTCGGTCAATCTGACTATGCGCGTCGAGTGCAGCCGCACGCTGGTCGGGCGCAGTTTCGAAATACCTTGGGCCGGTGCCCTGCTCATCGAAGAGAGCAACGATGATATCGGGTATTATTTTACGGATGGCGAGCACATGCTGACGTTTACCACTTTACCTGAGCTGATGGGCATCAACGAACTGATCCGCAGTCAACCAGAGCGGGTGGAGGAGATTCGCCGCTGCGGCCATGCCTTCGCCGTCGAGCGCTATTCCGGTGAGCGTATCGTCACAGCGATTGATCAAGCATTGTGGCCATAATGGCGTGATTCCCAGCCGCTGGATCTGGCCGAAGCCACCGAGGCGGTCAGATCGGTACCTGCGGGCGTGCGCTGGAGACGAGTGATGACGAGGGGTCAGGTGAGGCAATGGGTTTTCCTGGTGGGCGGCATGGGAACCCGGCTTGGTGCTATGACCGCCGATACCCCGAAGCCGCTGCTGCCGGTCGGTGGGCGCCCGTTCCTTGAATACCTGCTGGACCGCGCCGTACAGGGCGGAGCCGGGGAAATCCTGCTGCTAGCCGGATACCGGGCCGACAAGGTGCTTGCCGCCTATGAGGGGCGGAGTTGGCAGGGCGCGGCTATCCGCTGCAGCGTCGAGGCCGAGCCTCTGGGCACGGCTGGCGCCCTGCGCCAGGCAGCCCCCCTGCTGGACGAGCGCTGGCTGCTGCTGAATGGCGACACCTTGTTCGACGTCGATCCGGCAGCACTCGAACGGCCGGAGGGGAATTGGCTGGTCAATATGGCCCTGCGTCTCCTGCCGGAGACCGGGTGCTCGGGCGTGGTTGCGCTGGAAGACGGGCGGGTGTGCAGCTTCCGCGAGCGCGGATCGGGCGAGCCCGGGCTGGTCAATGCCGGCGTCTACCTGATGCGCCGGGCCCTGCTCGATCTCATTCCGGCCGGACGCGCCTGCTCGCTGGAGGGCGAGCTGTTTCCCGATCTGGCCGAAGCTGGCCAGATGTCTGGCACGGTGCTCGACGGCTATTTTATCGACATCGGCGTTCCGGACGATTATACCCGCGCCCAGAGTGAAGTCCTGGCCCTGGTTTCACCTTTCTTTAAACCCGGCCCGCTATTCTCCGCGCGATAACGCCACGCTTTCGGATCCGAAAACAGCAGCATGTCCACCACACGCGCACTGATCACGGGCGTGACCGGTATGGTCGGGTCCCACATGGCCGATTTCCTGTTGGCCAACACCGACTGGGACATCTACGGCGCCTGCCGCTGGCGTAGTCCGCTGGACAATCTCGGCCACCTGATCGAGCGGATCAATGCCAAGGACCGCCTGCAATTGGTGGATTTCGAGCTGCGCGATATGGTCTCGCTGACCCATATGGTCCAGACGGTGAAACCCCACTACGTCTTCCACCTGGCGGCGCAGAGCTATCCGAAGACCAGCTTCACCGCGCCGATCGACACGCTGGATATCAATATCCTGGGCACGGCGCGGCTGCTGGAGGCGCTGCGCGGCGTCGATACCGATCCGGTCATCCATGTCTGCGCTTCATCCGAGGTGTTCGGCCGGGTCAGCGCCGACAAGTTGCCGATTCACGAGGAATGCTCGTTCCATCCCGCATCGCCCTATGCCATTTCCAAGGTCGGCACCGACCTGCTCGGCCGCTACTACGCCGAGGCCTATGGTATGACGGTGATGACCACCCGCATGTTCACCCACACCGGGCCGCGGCGCGGCGACGTCTTCGCCGAGTCCAGCTTTGCCAAGCAGATCGCCATGATCGAGGCTGGGATGATCCCGCCGGTGGTCAAGACCGGCAATCTCCAGTCCATGCGCACATGGTCGGATGTGCGCGACGCGGTATGCGCCTATTACCTGCTGGTGACGGTCAACCCGGAGCCCGGCGCTTATTATAATATCGGCGGCACCCATTCCTGCACGGTTGCGGACATGCTGAGCCATCTGCTGGCGCTGTCGACCCGTCAGGATATCCGGGTGGAGAACGATCCCGATCGTCTGCGGCCGATCGATGCCGATCTACAGGTTCCCGACACCACCAAGTTCCGTCGCCATACCGGCTGGGAACCACGAATCCCCTTTACGCAGACCATGGCCGATCTGCTGGATTACTGGCGCGAACGGACTCGCCGCGGCCAAGTCTTCCCCACCCGGTAATGGCGGCGCTCGACGACAAGACGGTGTTCGTAGCGGCCGGCGGGCGCTGTGGGATGTTTTATCGACGATCCCAGGGTCGAAACCTGAGCGGAGGTTTGCGCGATACTGCCGACTGCCGACGCTTGGTCCAGGGGTGCGACTGGGCCGTGTTGATCGCCGCCAACACCGGCGGTGCCGCTTATACCGTTCCGCTAATGAAGTGACCTTCATTGGCACGCCTTCGCCGGGCGGACGCTCCGCGCCCGTGGCCGCCGCAATGGCGGCATGATACCGGCGCATGGGTCAGTTGAACGGCGTGCCGGTGTGGTGATGGACGCCCAGCTTCTGCAGGCGTTGCATGATGAAGGCGTCCGGTGTGCCGCCTATCCTGAGGAGGGGATGATGTTCTATCAGGACAGACTGTGCGTGGTGACCGGCGGTTCCGGCTTCGTCGGCAGCCACATGGTCAAGGCTCTGCTGAACGCCGGGGCCCGGGTGCGGGCGATCGTCCATGACCGGCCGATGGTCGTCGATGATCCGCGCATCGAACTGGTGACGGCCGATCTTGCCAGCCAATCGGACTGCCGGCGTGCCCTGGAGGGCGGCGGGGTGGTGTTCCATTGTGCCGGGGCCGTCTCTGCCGCCGGAGTGACCGCATCCAATCCCATGTCGGCGATCACCGTCAACCTGACGCTGACCGCCAACGTGCTGGAAGCGGCCTGGGCGATGAAGGCCGACCGGGTGCAGATCTTCGGCTCGTCAACCGGCTACCCTGTTTCGGAGCATCCGATCCGCGAGGATGAAATGTGGTCGGGGCCAACCCATTCCAGCTATTTCGGGTATGGCTGGATGCGCCGCTACCTGGAGCGCATGGGCGAATTCGTCCATCAGAAGGGCGGCACCAGAGTGGTTCTGGTGCGCCCGACCGCCACCTATGGCCGCCACGATGAATTTGATCCGGTCACCAGCCACGTCATCCCCGCCCTGATCCGCAAGGCGGTGGCGAAGATGACGCCGTTCGAGGTGTGGGGGACCGGCGACGAGATCCGCGATTTCCTGCACATCGACGATCTGGTGCGCGGCTGTCTGCTGGCGGCGGACAAGCTGCCGACCTGCGAACCGGTCAATATCGGTTACGGCAAGGTCAGCACCATCCGTGAGATCGTCGGCCTGATTCTGGAGGCCGCCGGTCACGACGCCACGGTGGTGTTCGACGCCACCAAGCCCACCACCATCCCGGTGCGTATGGTGGATTGCAGCAAGGCCAAGGCGCTGCTGGGGTTCGAGCCGAACATCCCGCTCAAGGACGGACTGGCCGACACGGTCAACTGGTATCGGGAAGAATTGGCCGCCGGCAGGCTGACATGAGTCGGCTGACCGAAGCGGATTTCCTGGCCGCCTTCGACGCCCCAGCCGAGGACGCCGCCCTGTTCGCCGCCGAAGTGGCCCGCCATGATTTCGGCTACCGTCGCTTCGATCAGGCCGAGCGCGATGCCCTGATCCTGTCGGTGCTGCGCAAGCTGGGGAGCTTCACCCAGGTCGGCGAGCACCGTCATGACATCTGGGAAATGGCCTGGGCCGACGTGGCGCGCCGTTACGACGACAGTGATGGCGACCTGTCGGCCCTGGAACCGTCGTTCATCGCCGGCACCCCGTATCTGCGGTTGCAGGGTGACTATGCGGCGCCCGTTGATCCGGCGTTCGAGTTCAGCTTTTTTCGTGTCCTGCGCCAGTGGCTGTTTCGCAGATACCTGGGCGATACCAGCCATGTCTATGAGTTCGGCTGCGGCAGCGGCTTCAATCTGGCGACCCTGGCACAACTGGCCCCGGACAAGCACCTGATCGGGCTGGATTGGGCGCGGCCGGCGGTGGACCTGATCGACCGGGTCGCGGCGCGATATGGGTTCGCGTTGCAGGGGCGCCGGTTCGACTTCTTCCACCCCGATGCGGGTTTCACGTTCGAGCCGGATGCGGTGGCGATGACCTTCTGCGCCCTGGAGCAGACAGGAGACCGTTGCCCGGTCTTCCTCGAGTGGCTGCTGGAGCGCCGGCCGGCGCTGGTGATCAGCATGGAGCCGGTGCTGGATTTCTACGACCCTGACAGCCTGGTCGACGAGCTGGCCATCCGCTACCACACCGGCCGAGGCTATCTGACCGGCTATCTGCCTTGGCTGCGGCGCCAGGCGGACGCGGGACGGGTCGAACTGCTCAAGGCCCGCCGTCTCGGCCTGGGCAGTCTCTACCACGAAGGCTATTCGCTGCTGGTCTGGAGGCCGGTATGAGACTGCTCGAAGACGAGTCTTTCGTGGCCAGCGAGGTGCATACGCTCCTTCGCCAGGCCCCCCTGGGATTCATTGATATCGGTGCCCGTGGCGGGGTACAGCCCTTCGCCGACCCAGTGGCGCAGCTGGCCGCGGTGCTGGCTTTCGAACCGGACCCCGACGCCATCGGCCCGCTTGAAGCATCGCTTGGTCCACACTGGGCACAGACTGCCGTGGAGAACACCGCGCTGGGCGGCACCTGCGGCATGGCTCCTCTGTACCAGTTCGCCCATGCCGTCAACACCTCCCTGTTGCCGGTCAACGAAGCGTTCCGGGACCGATACAGGGTCGCATCACTGGCTGGACGCGGTCAGACGGAGACACGGCTGGAAACGCTCGACGCAATCCTGTTCGGACGCCGCGCCGCGCAACCCTTCTGGGGCGAGTTGCTGAAGCTGGATGCCCAAGGGGCGGAAATGGACATTCTGCGGGCGGCGCCGCGGACCTTGAGCGAACGGACGGTGGCCATCGTTGCCGAAGTCTGTTTTCTGGAGGTGTACCGCGACCAGCCCCTTTTTTCGCAGATGGAGCAATTTCTCTCGACCCAGGGATTCACCTTCTATGGGTTCCTGAATGTGCAGGGATGGTCACGCAAGTTCATTGATAAGCGGCGTGCCCACGGCCGGGAAAGGCTGTGTTTCGGAGATGCCGTCTTTTTCAAGGATCCGTTGCCGGGCAGCAACTATCGTGGACAGGAGCTGACGACGCGACAGCATGCCATGCTCTATCTCTGCGCTCTTCTTCTCGGGTATTACGATTTTGCCATCGAATTGGCAATCGAGGCCAATCTGTCGGCTGAGGAGATTCAACGGCGCATCCGGCTGGCGCAACGATTCGCCGAATCGACCGCTGCCGATCCCATCGCCGAGACAGAGGCCCTGCTCGCCCGGATGCGAGAGACGCCACAGGATGCCGCGATTGAACTCGGTCGCTTCGTCGATCGCCGCCGGACCCTTTGCGATATGTCCGATGCAGCCCTTCCACGGGTTCGTCCCGAGATCCACGGGCACCCCATGACCAGGGATTAACCTTCTCTTCACTCGGCGATCTTATAGTTTAAGTAGAAGAACGGCTGGGGATTGGCGTAGGATGCATATCACCAAAACGCCGTTCCGGATTTCCTTCTTCGGCGGTGGCACCGACTACCCGGACTGGTACCTGCGGGAGGGCGGCGCGGTTCTGTCGACCAGCATCGACAAATACTGTTACATTACATGTCGGAATTTTCCGCCGTTCTTCACGAATGCTTATCGGGTCGTCTGGTCGCATATCGAGAACACCTCCAGTATCGCCGAAATCCTTCATCCGGCGGTACGCGAGGGGTTGCGCATGATGGGCTTCGAGGGCCGTGGTGGTGTCGAAATCCACCACCAGGGCGATCTGCCGGCGCGGGCTGGCATGGGCTCCAGTTCGGCCTTCGCCAACGGCCTGCTGCTGGCGCTGTCGGCGCTGCTTGGCCACCCCTTCGACAAGTCCACGCTCTATCAGAAATCCATTGAGCTGGAACAGAATTGGTTGAAGGACAAGGTCGGTTCGCAGGATCAGGTCGCCACGGCGGTTGGCGGTTTCAACACCATCCACTTCGCCGTCGATGGCGGCATCACCGTTGTTCCTGTAAACGTGCCCGAGCAAACCTTGATGGCGTTGAACGAGCGTCTGCTCCTGGTCTTCACTGGTACGAGCCGGCTCGGCAGCCAGATCGCCGGCTCGGTCATCGCCAATCTGCGGGATCGAAGCGCCCTGCTGCGCGACATGCGCCAGATGGTCGATGAGTCCGTCGCGTTGCTGCACAACAGGGATATCGACGGCTTCGGCCGGTTGCTGCATGAAAGCTGGATGATGAAGCGAAGCATCAGCAGCGCCATCAGTTCGCCGGCCATTGATGACCTTTACGAAACCGCTCGTCGTCACGGTGCCTTGGGCGGAAAGTTGCTGGGTGCCGGCGGCAGCGGGTTCATGCTGTTCTACGTACCCGTGGAGCGCCGGCCGGCGGTACTCGATGCTTTGCGCCTGCTCCATGTCCCGTTCCGGTTCGAGACCATGGGCGCCCGCCTGATCAAAAATGACGACGAGGTTGATCTCCCCCTGAGTGGGGCACGGCCAAACACCACGCCAGTCCTCCGGCTGGCCGCTGCACCGTAAACACCTTCTCCATGGAACCGAAACGATGATCCGGGACGATATTCTGCGCAGTTTTTCCGGCAAGACTGCCGTGGTAACCGGCGGCACCGGCATGATCGGCCGCGAGGTCGTGCGCCTTCTGTGCGATGCCGGGGCCCAGGTGCGGGTCGTCTCCCTCGACAGGCTGACGGTGGATGACCGCGCCGAGCATGTTTATGGCGACCTGAGGGACTTTTCCTTCTGCCGCGAGATCAGCCGCGACATGGACTTCGTCTGCCATGTGGCGGGGATCAAGGGATCGGTCGAGGTGACCAAGGCCAAACCGGCCAGCACCTTCGTGCCTTTCCTGATGATGAACACCAACATGCTGGAAGCGGCGCGGATCAACGGTGCGCAGAAGGTGGTCTATACCAGCACCATCGGCACCTATCCCAGTCGCGAAGTGTTCCGCGAGGACGAATACGATCTTCTCAGCCAGCCGATGGACATGTTTCCCGGTTGGGCCAAGCGGATGGCCGAGATGCAGTGCCATGCCTATTTCGAGCAGTACGGAACCGATCGCTTCGCGGTGGTGCGGCCCTGCAATGTCTACGGCCCGGGTGACAATTTCGACCCCGACAACGCCATGGTCATCCCCACCCTGATGATGCGGATCGCCCGCAAGGAAGATCCGGTGATGATCTGGGGTGACGGTTCGGCGGTGCGGGATTTCCTGTACAGCACCGATGCCGCCGAGGGCATCATCCTGGCCCTCCACCACGGCACCCGCGGCTCCTTCGTCAATCTGGGCAGCGGCCGAGGCCACACCATCCGCGATCTGGTGGAGACGCTGCATTCGTTCCTGCCCTTCAATTACCAGTTCGACACCAGTAAACCCGCCGGCTATCCTCGCCGCGTCATGGACATGAGCCGCGCGCGCGAGTGGATCGGCTTCGAGCCCGCCACCAGCCTGCGTGAGGGCCTGGAAAAAACCTGGGCCTGGTTCATGGCCAACCAGACCGAATACCTGTCTCGCAAGAACTACTGGACGGAAGCGTGACGCCCATGACCACGCTGCAAGTACGGGACACGCCGCTCGCCAAGGTCAAGCTGATCACCCCGCCGACCGTGTTCGAGGACTTCCGCGGCTCGTATGTGGAAACCTATAACCGCGATATCTACCGTGCGGCAGGCATCGACCAGGATTTCCTGCAAGACGACATTTCCACGTCGACCCGCCATGTGCTGCGCGGCATTCATGGCGACGGCCAGACCTGGAAGCTGGTATCCTGTCTGTTCGGCAAGTTTTATCTGGTAGTACTCGACCAGGACGAGGACTCGCCGACCTGCGGCAACTGGACCAGCTTTACCCTGTCGGATACCAACCGACTGCAGGTGCTGATTCCGCCAAAACACGGCAATGGCCATCTGGTGATGAGCGACGTCGCCATCTTCCATTACAAGCAGACCAGCCATTACGACCGTGCCGGCCAGTTCACGGTTTTATGGAATGACCCGCGTTATCGCATCTTCTGGCCCATCGACACGCCGATCCTGTCGGTGCGCGACCGAATGCCAGAGCCGGCCGGGGAAATTCGGACAGGGGGATAATACCGGCGAGCGTAATGTTTGACACATGTTCGAACCGGTGCGCCGGTATCAAGCGGCCATTGAGGCCGCGGCCAAGCGCGGAGCGCGCCCGGCGAGGGCATGGATGAGCCTTTAGTCTCGTCGGTATAATACCAGCGAGCCTAATCATTGACACATAATATCCAGGGATACCCTGCCAGAGAGCGCATGGCGGCGATGTCATCGGCCATGGCATTCCAGGCCTCGCAGCAAGCCTCGACGATGGCGCGGTAGTCGGCGAGCAGGCGGTGGGATAGGAAGCGTTGCCGCAGATAGAGCCATACGCGCTCGACGGGGTTGAGCTCTGGACTATAGGGCGGCAAGGGAACCAGGGTGATGTTGCTTGGAACGACGAGGTCGTTGGCGCCATGCCATCCGGCTTGATCCAAGGTGAGCAGGGCATGGACGTCGGGGGGCAAGGTTGCGGAAAAGTCTTCGAGGAAGCGGCTCATCGCCGCGGTATTGACCGACGGCATGACCAGGGCGAAGGAGGCCCCGGTCGCCGGGCAAACTGCGGCATAAAGATAAGTGGAGGTGAAGCGCCGGTCACATTGTCCGAGGGGGCGTTGCCCCATAGGCGCTAGGATAAGGGGTTGACGGGCGGAATCGATATATGATTCATCGGAGAGATGCAGACCGCATCTCTCCTTTCCGACGGATGGGAAGCTCTTGTTGGAGCCCTTCCCAGTGACCTGAACCTTGATGCCGTAGCTCTGGAGACGGGCGCACTGGTTCGTCGGCGCGGCGTCCCCAATGCCTCGGCTTTATTACGCTTGGCGCTGATGCGCGGACCTGGCGGCTTGTCGTTGCGCGAAACGGCGAGTTGGGCCGCTTTGATGGGTGTCGCGACTTTGACGGACCCGTCACTCAACGACCGGCTGCACGGGGCCGAAGAATTCCTGAAAGTGATTCTGACGAGACTCTTGGCCGACAAGACACAAGGGCCGGGTGGTCGCTGGCCGGGACGTTGCGTGCGGATCGCCGACGGCTCGTGCATCAGCAAGCCCGGCAGCACTGGAACAGACTGGCGTCTGCATGCCGTATATGATCTGGGTCGCGGTGGTTTCAGCCATCTGGAATTGACCGATCAGCATGGCGGGGAAACGCTGGATCGTGGTGCCGCGGTGTCCGGCGAGATTCGTCTCGCCGACCGCGGTTACGGCCACGCCAAGGCCTTGCGCCGTTTCGTCACGAGCGTCATTGAGGGCGACAGGGCCGACTACGTTGTTCGTTTGCGCTGGTCATCCTTGCGCTTGCTCAACGCCGACAACCAGCCCTTCGACCTCATTGGACACCTGAAAGCGCTGCCGCACGGGGCGATCGCCAGCGATACCATCGTGCTGATCGACGACGGCACGAAACAACCGACGATGCCAACCCGTGTGATCGTCGCCCGCAAACCGCCGGAAGCCACCGAAGCAGAGCGCAAGCGGCTGCGCCAAGCGGCGAGCCGCAGACAGAAGACATTGGACGAGCGCAGCCTGATCGCCGCGGAATATGTGATGCTCGCAACCTCGCTGCCGACCGACACCTATCCAGCCGAAGAGGTGCTGGCGATGTATCGCCTCCGCTGGCAAATCGAACTCGCTTTCAAACGGCTGAAAAGCATCCTGCACATTGATCGTTTACCGTGTCACACTCCTCAAGGAGCGAGGAGCTGGCTGTACGCACATCTCATTTTAGCGGTTCTTATCGACGACCTCAGCCAGGACTTCCTGGCCTCTTCCCCCTGTGGACCTGCTTGAGCGTGGATACGCTCCGTCCTTATGGCGGGTACAGAAAACCATTCACCTGATGGTGATCGTTCTCTTGTTCGCCGGACCTATGCTGGATGAATTCCTCAGAGTCTGTCCGGTATGATCCTTGCTACGCGGCTGCACGGGCAATGCGCCGCATCATGAGCCTGATCATCGCGAGGCGGAGGAAGGCCAACGCCATTCGCGCCAGGTTTTCGAAGTGCTTGGAGAGACGCCGACACCGGCCAAGCCATCCGAAGGTGCGTTCGACGATCCAGCGTTTGGGCAGGACGACGAAGCCCTTGGCAATGTCGGATCGCTTGACGATCTCCAATTCCCATTCCCCGAGAGCGGCCACGGCAGCGGCGGTTGCCTGCCCCTGATAAGCCCCATCGGCAAATATTTTCTCAACGAACGGAAACATGGAACGGCCTTCCTTAAGAAGTTGTAGTGCTCCGTCCCTGTCTTGAACATTGGCGGGATGAATTTGCCCGACCAAGATCATGCCGAGTGTGTCAACTGTGATATGTCTCTTGATGCCCTTGACCTTTTTCCCCGCGTCATATCCCGTCGGATCAATGTTAGCCCCACCTTTTCCCGCAGCCTTGACGCTCTGGCTGTCGATGATTGCGGCAGTGGGGCTTGCCTCTTTTCCCGCGAGTTCCCTCACCTGGACATAGAGAGCATGGTGAATGCGATCGAGCGTGCCGTCCCATTCCCACAGCATCAGATATTCGTGAACGGTGCTCCGAGGCGGAAAATCCTTCGGCAGCATGCGCCACTGGCACCCGGATGACAGCACGTAGAAGATCGCGTTGACCACCTCCCGGAGGTTCACCGTGCGCTTTCGTCCGGGGCGCTTCGCCGGTGGGATCAGCGGCTCAACGAGCAGCCATTCCGCATCTGTCATGTCGCTCGGGTATCGCATCCCTTTTCTGTCGTATAGCTTGCGATTCTCATCAGTCCACACAACCAAGTTCCTCCTTGCCGCCTGGATAGGGAATCACAAGCGATTCCAACGATTCAAGCTTTTTCCGGACAGCCTCTCAGCGCGCCCAAACGGCTCCACCGCCTATTGGCAGAACCCCCCAGGAAACGAAAACAACAGATCGCACGCACACCAAAATCCTTATCCTAGCGCCTATGGGGCGTTGCCCTCGGATCCACCAGCGGCGGGTGACGCGGCCCTGCTGGCCGAACCGAGCCTCATCCTGAAACCAGATCTCAATGCGTTTGCCAGGATGGAGAGCGGTTGTCTCCATCAGCTTGGCGCGGAGCCCCCTTTTTTGAAGGCTTCCTGGGCCTTTTGATCGCTTTTGGGGTGGCGGGGACGGGTTTTCCGGCATTATGTAGCATCCGCCACCAGCGAAGCGCTGGGAGGATGCGTCTGCGAAAAATCGGGACAAAGCATGAACTTTATGGTTCCCGGCCGAGTCGGCGCCGGGTAGACTCTGGCGGTCGTTCTGTCGGAGATCGCCATGGTTCACCCGGTCAAAGGCCAGCACTTCCTGCTCTCTGCCGCCGCCCGCATCCTGAGCCTGGCCCAGGTGCTGCGGCTGTCGGAGACGGAGGCCGAGACTCTGTTCGCCAAGATCCGCTGGCCGGAGACGGAAGGCCGACCGGCGTGCCCGCGCTGCGACTGCGGGGCGGTGTATGACTGCCGCCGGCCGGGCCACGCTGGCGCTGCAAGGCGTGCCGTGGCGATTTCTCGTTGATCTCCGGCACGCTGTTCGCGTTCCACAAGCTGCCGCTGGTGATGTACCTGGCGGCGATCCTGATCTTCCTCAACGAGGTGAAGGGCAAGAGCGCGCTGACGCTGTCCCGTGACCTGGGCGTCCAGTACAAGACCGCCTTCGTGCTGGCGCACAAGATCCGCGAGGCGATGGCGGCGGAGATCAAGGGGACGATGGTCGGT
>JGI1358J11329_10000927_pt1 | contig 25011 bp, 22 predicted proteins | sample Subgroupgradi54m_FD_11329 | JGI IMG/M metagenome (IMG submission 11329)
GGTGGTTTCGCTGGTACCCGTTTCAGTGGTAGTGCCCGTATCCACTTCCGCCTCGACAGTCGTATTCGTGCCAGCCGTTGCTTCTGTGCCGGTCTCAACCGTCCCCGTGGTCTCTTCAGTCGTGAGATCAGTCCCGGCTTCAACGGCGGTCTCCGTGCTTCCTCCAACTTCGGTGGTGGTTTCGCTGGTACCCGTTTCAGTGGTAGTGCCCGTAGCCACTTCTGCTTCAATTGTCGCGTTTGTTCCGTCTTCCGTCGTGATTTCGGTGTTCGATTCAGTTGTTGTGCTTGTCGTAGTTTCAGAGGTCGTGACAGTCGTCTCTTCATCGGCGAGGCTATCGGAAAGAGAAGTACCGTCAAAGGGGAGCGTTGAATCAATGGAAGCAGTCGCCTGCGTTTCTGCTTCTTTTTCTTCCTGGAGAATCACCACCTCCTCCTCGACTTTGGCCTCCTCTTCTTCAATCTGAGTGGTTGCCTCAATCACCGTCAAATCATCTCCCAATGCAAAAACAGAAGGAATGTTTTTAGAAAAGAGGAGAACCACAAGTAAGAAAAGGGCTGCGATTGCGGGGCGCTTAGAATGCATACGGATCAGCCCATTTGCGCATTGCCAAATCGGCAGTCTCCGTAACTTTCCTTAAAATATTTCCGGCCATAATTTTTTAGTCCTTATAAAGGTAATATCGGCACGGCATCTTATTAATGAAATGGATTCTCAGTAAGGCGGGAGGGCTTTTCTCTGTAATTTATCAAGTTTTTCAGGTTTCGGGTCGTTTAATGTTTGATAGCTTGAATAGGATTCATAACTGAAAATAGTTGCTTTATTCGGGGGATCATGATGAATGAAAATATCGGTGTCTGGAACGTTTTAAAAAAATTATTCTGGAAAGATCTCATTCTTATTTTTGGGGTGGTCGTGTTTGCCCGGCTTATTTCGGCTGCGGTCCGGTGGTTGATGGTCCATTTGTCGGAAAAACTGCCTTCGCGCTGGCGTCTTTTCATTCTACGCACGCTTCCGATAATTCGTCTTTTGATCGCAATGGGTGCTATCACGGCGATCCTGCCGGTGCTCATTAAACCCACATTCCGGAATGTGGTGGCGCTTTTGGCGAGCGTGAGTCTGGCTTTGGCCTTCGAGCTTAAGGATTACGGCAGCAGCTTTGTGGCGGGCTTAGTCACGGTGCTGGAGAATACTTATCAACCCGGCGATTGGATCGAAGTCGATGGTGCGTATGGTGAAGTCAAATCCATCCGGGCCCGGGCCACAAGAATCCTCACCGCAGATGATACCGAGGTCGTCATCCCTCATTCTCATCTCTGGTCGAAGAACATCTTCAATGCCACAAGCGGTAACCGCAGCCTGCTGTGCGTCACCGATTTCTATTTGCATCCGGATCATGATGCTGCGGCAGCCCGCAAACGCCTAGCAGAAGTTGTGGAAACAAGCGCCTTCCGGAAACCGGATTCTCCGGTCACCGTGATTGTTCTCGAAAAACCTTGGGGTACGCATTACCGCGTGAAAGGTTACGCGCAAGAAAGCCGCGAACAATTCCTGTTCATGACAGACGTGACGGTCCGCGGCAAAGAAGCCATCCGTTCTCTTGGAATCCGTTTCGCGCAGGTTCCTTACACCACGGCAAAATCTTAAGACCCGAAGATTCTCTCCTTCCCGTTAGGCTTTCAAATATTTTTTATTATCGGATAAAAAGACTTTTGGATCGCTTTTGGGATATGGGGTTCGATCGGGATCTCCACCTTATCGGCATCGCGCACCCTGCAGCATTCGGCCCAACTTACTTTAAACAATAGAAGGGCTGCTTGACGATTTCTGGAAGCGGATCCATCAAAAATTACTTAACCGGTTTATCGCTTCTTCTGAAGCCACAGAGCGAAAAAAGGATCTTGAAAAACAAAATGGTCATTCTCGCGGTCCAACAAGTCTTTTCCGATGAGGTTTTGAAGTGCCTTTTGAACCGAGGAAGGAGAGCCTAGATGATACTCGGATAAGAATTGGGCTGAAAAGATCTTGGCTTTGGGCTCCAAACCCATGGCAATCAATAGATGTTTTTGTTTCTGGGTGAGATCGTCGAGGATAGTCTCGTAGACTTCGCCTTCGCGCCTGAGCATTTTATCCAAGGCAAATTCCACATCTTTTTCCGAGATCGCTTTTTTCTCAAGGCATTCATCCCATAAGATGTGACAAAGAAGCTGAGTGTAATAAGGGTGGCCTGCCCCTTTTTCTGCGATTAATGAGAGAACTTCTTTCTGCACCGTTACGCCGCCCAGAGCAAACCTCTCTTTGACATGCTTTTTCACTTCCTCAGCCGGGAGCCTCCCAAGAGGCATATGCTTTCCGCTTTTGTAAAACGGCCTGTTCGGATCCTGGAAAAGTTTGCCGAAGAGATGCTTTTTACTTCCGAGAAAGATGTAGCTCACGTTTCGGTGGGATTGAAATATCGTTCGCATTTCTTTCTCAACTTCATCGTCTGAATAATTCGCAATTTCCTGGAATTCATCAAAAACCACGCAAGCTTCTTTTTTTTCTTCTTTGGCCCGTTTATGAACCGCATTGAGAAGATCCGGAAGACTTGTCTTAAAGACGCTTCGAGGCTCATAGTCAAACTCAAACTCGGCTTCGCCTTCTCCGCGGATGACAATTTTGGGAATCAGTTTGGGGAAGAGTTTCTTGACGATATCCAAAATTTTTTGCGTTGGTTTGCCGAGCGATCTAGAAACTGCTTTGGCGTAGATCTCGACAAATTTCTCCTTGGTGATCGCTGGGTAAAGATCCACATAGACCGTTAAGACGCTTTCCTTGTGGACTTTTTCGAGAACAGTCTTAATGAGAGATGTCTTCCCGTATCTTCGCGTTGAAAAGATGATAACGTTTTGACCATTAGGAATGTCGCGGGTGAGCTCCTGGATCTCTTTGGTTCGATTCCAAAAAGCATCACCGCTTACTTCTTCGCCATAAACAAACGGGTTTTTCATCTCGTCTTTGCCCTCCAAAATTACGCTACCAGCGTTACGCTGTTTGGATAATATTACAAGTTTCTCCATAGGTCAACCCTTTTCTAACAGGACTTTTAGGGTTGATTTTTGGCTATGGGAGCGGAGGGGCGCATCGGCTTTGAAGTGCATGAGCTCACTCAGCAGGACAAACCAATAAGTTTTGTCGGTGGTCCCGTAAAAAAAGGCCTTAATTTTCCGGATGAGGGAATGATCGTAGATAAAAAACAACCCTGGCTGTTTCTAGACAACCAGGGTTGTTAACCGGGCTCAAAAAGTTCGAGCCCTATTTGGCCCCTGCGTGCATGACTTTCGCAACTGGGCATTATCACCCACGGAGACGGAAATCTTCAAAGTCCATTTAGCGACGGCTATTTGTTAAGAGTGAGAAGCCATCAAGAGTGCTGGATAGCAAGTCTTGCTAAAAGGTAAGAGGTGGTGGATTCGGCTCCCTGGTTGAGATTGATTTGGCCTTCTCCCAAGCCGTCATAACATCCACCCGTGGCCCTGTCGTAAACTACCTGCTTCAGACTGTTATCGCCCAAAAACCAGTTAAAAGCTTCGTGCATGAGTTTGCGATAAGTTTCTTTCCCCGTGATGGCAGCGGCCGTTGCGAGCGTGCAAGCCATAGCGGAAGCGTCCTCAGGCTGCTGGTCAAAATAGCGGCGTTCCCCGGTTTTATGATGCCAGCCGTCCTGACCAATGGGTGCGTAGATTCCTTTCAAAAAAGTCTGACTGATCAAAAAATCCAAAGTTTTGATGCCTGTCTCAAGATATTCACTGTTGCCGGTCTGCGCGTGTCCCAAAAGAAGCGCCTCGGGAAAAACAGCATTCGAATAAGTTAAATAAGTTTCAAACCACGGCCACTCTTCGGTCGCGACTCCCCGGTAAAGCGACTGAAGTCGGTCACAGTGGCGGACCAGTATTTCTTGGAAGTCTTTCCCGGTTTTAGAAAGAAGGCAAAGCCCTTTGATATAAAAAGCGGTCGCCCGGGGGGATTCCACCATCTGAGAATATTCCATTCTTTTTTTTAAGAGAGAAAGGGATTTCTGCTTGATGCTTTCCGGCAGGGAATCTGTCGCGGCTGCCGCGGCCAGGGCCCAGAACGTCCGGCCGTTCGCGTCTTCAAGGTTTTCCTTTTGGTTAAATTCAACATCGATGGTCCTGTCGGGCTTTACGTAATTATAAAAAAGCCCGTCTTTGCCCAGGACAAACCCGATGAAACGCAAATAAATCTCAATGCGTTTGAGCAGTTCCCCTTTTTTTTTATCGGGCGATAAGCTCTTAAACGTCTTGCCGAGCCCATCATAGTAGGAACATGCCGCGATAAGTGCGCGTGCGTTATCATCCACGGTATAACCCGACGAGATATCCGGCAAAGAAAGCTGGGCAAATTGGATGATTCCGAAATCGTCGGTCAGACGAAAAAGGTGGTTTAAATTCACGCGCGGAATTTTTTTGTGCTTACTGACTTCGGCAATCTCTTTGGAATATTTTGAAAATAATTTTGAGTACTCAAGGGCAATATTGTCCCAAGTCATATTGCGTGTTCTGAAATAAGCGTTTTTTCCCAGCTGCTCCCGGCGTCGGGGGTCTTTCAAAAGATTGAGAAGGGCGTCACCATAGGAAGCGGGGTCCTTGAAATTGACTAAGAGCCCGGATTGCGGGGTGATGATCTCCCTGGCCTGGGCGAAAGGAGTGGAAATGACGGGTCTTCCGGAACCCAACGCGTAGGAGAGCGTTCCTGAAACCGCTTGATTCGGATCAAGAGAGGTTGAGATGTAAATATCCGCAGCTCTCAGGAACTGGAGAAGTTTTTCAAGTGTTACATATTCATTATAGAAACTCACATGGGAGGAAAGCTTGAGGTCACGGACTTTTTGAATGAGCGAGTTCCGGTAACTTTCTCCTTCGTTTTTTAAAACATTCGATGCGTCACGCCCAAAACAATATACATAAGGTTGGGGCAGGCTTTCACCGCCGGAGGCAAAGCCTCCAGCACATATTCAATCCCCTTTCCCCGGCTGAGAAGCCCGAAGGTCAAAAGAATTGTTTTTTTTGAAAAACCTAAAATGGGCTTGGCCTTTGCGCTGGGGCTGTAAGGTGCGGAATGAATGCCATGCAGGATGACCGAAACTTTTTTTTCATCGACCCCGTAATCATTAACCAGGATTTCTTTGGAACGGTTGGTCATCGCGATGAGCGCGCTTGATTTTTCAGCGATCAAACGCACGACGCTATAAAGTTCGGGATTGGGGGAGGGAAGGGCGCTGTGAAAGGTCACAATCGACGGTTTTTTAAGCGCGTCTAAAAAGGAAATGACGTAGGCGCCGTATTTTCCTCCAAAGAGGCCGAACTCATGCTGAATATTGACGAGTTTGATGTCCTCCGTTTTGTTTATGGTTTCAGCCGTACTGATGAAATCCTGTTCGGAGGTGGGATCAAGCTGAAAGATCACTTCCCGGGGGTAGTGGTAACGCGACACCGCATCGGTGTTTATCGCGGCGATCCGGGAATCAATGACAGTCTCAAGCAGGTTATCGAGGGCGCCCGTAAGGTCTGCGGTAAAAGTTGCGATGCCGCATTCCCGGGGCGGAAAACTGGACAAATAAACAATCTTTAGGGTTTCTTTCATAAATCGGCGGGCATTCCCGGATTATTTTTTAACTCCTCCAAAAGTTCTTTGATGTTGAGGGATTTTGCCGCGATCCTTTTGTCAGCGGCGCCGTAGTAGATAAAAAGCCTGCCGTCTTTCAGCACGGTGCCGGTGGGAAAAACCACGTTGTTGACATCGCCATTCTTTTCCCACGGTTCGATGGGAGAAAACAAGGGCTTTGGCAGGCGCCCAAGCACTTTTGTGGGATTATCCAAGTCGAGAAGGGCCGCGCCAGCATGATAAATTTTCCCCTGAAGGGCATCTTCGACTCCATGATAGATTAAAAGCCAGCCGTCTTTCGTTTCAATAGGCGGACACCCGCCCCCGATATTTCTGCTCTCAAACCTGTATTCAGGATCGAGAATCACATGCACGCCTAAATTTCTAAAATATTTTTTCCAATAAGGCTCCGTGAGGTCTTTGAAATTATCGAAAGTGATGACCTGGATTCCGGGCAGGACCCGGTGGATCAGCGCGAATTGGCCTCTGATTTTCCTGGGAAAGATAAAAGCATCTTTTTCCCAGAGCAGGATATCGTCATCGCTCCGGTCTCTGATATAGGCGTCGAAAAGGAAATATCTTTCCCTCAACTTGATTTTGGAATGCGCAAAGAGATGTGCGGCTTCGCGATAGGTAATGCGGGGCGAGATGATTCCTTGTTTGACGAAATGGACAAGGTCGGTGCTTGTCGCGTAAGCAAACAGCGCATTTTTTCCGTCATAAACCGTATAAAAAAGATAATAGACCCCGTCTAAAAAAATAATCCGCGGGTCCTCAACGCCCATTTTTTCGTAATCATATTCAGGAAAAAGAATGGGTTTGTCCGATCGGTTGACAACCTTGTTCCCCTTCAGCTGGCAGTAGCCTATGGACGACACCATGTCCCCGCGCCGCACGGCCCGGTAAAACATATGCGTGACGCCGCCGGCTTCAATGCAGGCGGGATTTAAAACAGCTTGGTTCTCAAATCCGTTTTCTGAACTTTCAAGAATGATACCTTCGCTTTTGACTTTGATCATGAGACTCCAGTGCCAGATTCAATAAAAAAGCGTTGCAGGATTATACACCCGCAACGCCTTGGGATTATTGTATTTATGATTTCTCCCCGGCCAACACTCAAAAACGCCCGTTTTTTGAAGTTGAATTCCTGATCTCCCTCTATAGAACTACCAAGGGGGCTTGGAAAATAGGCGATGCTGACCGCTCTCATTCGACTTCGAGCTGGCCGCTAAAATCAACATCCACCGTGACGGATACGCCCGCCATTTCCCAAGTGTAGAGGCAAAAGAGTCTACACCGATTTACGCGACATTGTTGCGTATTTCTGAGACACCGTCTCTCGGATTTTCAAATCACTGCTACGAAAATTACAAAGTTAAACCGGCCAATCACCGATTGGCCATTTCATGTAATCATCACAAGTTTTGGAAATCCTATTTTAAAATTCAAGGATGAGCTTGCATTTGCTGCAGTGGACAAACACTTTCCTTTTATTCCTAAGGAAACCCTTACCTTCTTCCGCGTCAAAATAATCGAGCGGCAATTCAGCAAGCCGCTTTTTGTCATTGGGGCAAATTAGACTAAGAACCCGTCCTTTGTTCTTGCCTCTTATTTTTTCGGCAACAATACCCGTGTGAGAAAACACTGGTTTCGTAACCACTGGCGCGGTCTCCGTCACTTCCAAAGGAGAAGTATCGCCACGAAGGATTCTGAGCTGGCGGATTTGTCGCGCCTCAACCAACCGCCGTCCTTTTGCCTTCTTTACAGGAATGATTTTACCGGTGGCAACCCAGCGTTGAATTGTCCGATGAGAAACTCCTAATTTTGTGGCCGATTCTTGTAAGGTCAGCGGCTTATTGTCTGCAATCTGTGCGATTTGCGTTTGCTGCTTTTCTTTTATTGCCAGCAAGTACACACCTTTATACAGAAGCTCGCCAACCCGGCCCCAACGTTCTTCATTAGTCATCTGCGATGGATCTTTTTTCATTCTTATGTCCCTCCATTGAAAGAATTAACTTAGAGGTAACAATATACTCGCCAAAACATGTCGAAAAGCCCCGGTTTTGGCGAGCTATAAAATGGGAGGCAAATCCTCAGCGTTGTCGAGGATTTTTCAGACAGTGTCTGAATTTTTGGGTTTTCAGACGCAGGCTTTGCTAACTTCTATTTCGTGGGGGTAGATAATCTGAGGGGTATGCTTATCCGGAAATAGTGATCTTAAGTAAAACTGAATTGACCACGCCATTAACGTCAAAGTTCTTGATCTCGGCGTTAACGGTCTTACCCTTCGCAAGCTCTTCACTCACTGTTTGGGAATGAACCTTTTTGATATAACCTATGCGTTCGCCCCGATAGAGAACCTTAATCGCGTAAGGATCCCATTGATTCTTGGGTTCGCGTTCAAGCTGAAGTTCGGAACCGGCAGGGATGTCCCTTAACTTCTTGTCGTCGGCGTGATAAACGAATCCGGCCAATTCCGTTAAGAATTGATTCGGCCGCTTGGCCTTGTGCGGGTCAATAAACTCAAAATTATCTGTGCGCAACTTGCCGCCGGTAACCGCCAAGAGATCAAAATCGCTGATTTCGGCATTGTGAATTTCCCAATACTTGAGCAAATCATTAAAGTCTGCCCTTGCCCTCGCCGGAAGCCGCATTACAAAGGGATCAATGGCGTTGCCCGCATACTCCTGATCCAGATTTGGAAAGGCAGGGTAGCCATTGAATCCCAACTTCTTGGCCTCCTCCAGATCCTTTCCCGGAATGTAGCGGAAAGAGTACTGGCCGGGCGCCTTCTCGACGAGCTCCGCCACAATGTGGCGCTTCCCGTGATCGGTCGCCTGCCACGACAAATAAATGGTTCGTTCTTCAAGCTTGGTGTTGTTCATGGTAATTGAAATTCTTCTTTCAATAAATTCCGTCTAAGACAGATGATTCTTTTGATCAAATTTCTTCTTGTTTCGCTTAAACGGTATTTTGGATTTTCAATTTCTATTTTCGCCAGCCCGTCTAGAAGGGCTTCGATCTGCTCATCAGCAAATCGTGTCATTCCTTTGATGTCATCGACAAGAAAGGATTTTTGCTGAGCAATATTCTTGAGCAGTTGAAAATGATTAAGCCGGAGAAGATTTACGCCGTCCGCAGACCAGCGTATATGCGCCTTGCCTTTAGAGATGTACTGGCGTAATTTTACCTCGTTCTGAGCCAAATAGCCAGACAGCTTTTCCTCGACCAATTCGCTGCCAAGGCTTGTGCTATTGTCAAAGGCCGGAGCAAGATGGACCGTGTGAGTTTCATTAACCCCTATAAATCCCCAGTTGTCTTGATGGCGGTCGGTATTTCCTATAAGCGCATCAAAAATCAGTATCCTTAGAAACTCTTTAAATAATTGCTCCTTCCCGATCGTCGAAAAAATACGTTCTACTTGAAATATGTTATGTCGTTCTCCCTCTTTTCGATCAAAGGTTGGGTCCATTCCGGTTATAGCGTCACCGCCTTCAAAAAGAACCTCGACTTGTTGAAAGCGTTTTTCTTTTTCATCCCATTCCATTTTAAGGAAAAATTTGACCAAGGCAGCGTATTTATCGTTTAACTTCGCGCAATGGGTTTCCGGTGTTTGAATACCGACAATTTTGCCGACTTCGGAGGCAATGATCTCCGCCCAAAATTCTGCAGGATATCTTTTGCTGGATTCTTTAAACAAGAATATCTCAACATTTTCGTGGTCATGTGAACGCGCAAGCGGTTTTAAAATCCATTGCTTATCGCGAGAACCCTTTGTCGTTTCATTGAGCTTGTGCCATTTGCTGACATCAATACATTCGTAGTTCATAAGTTTGATTTGGTATTAGCTTTTGCCCCTTTTATAAGGAGGCATTTTATCACAGACTCGATTGCTTGACTGCTTCCAAGTGCCCTCCAATTCAAGCCGCAATGCGTCGCGAATTCATCATTTCATTCCTACACTAAGGCTGGAAAGAAGTCCCTTGAGGGCTATGCTTTTGCTATGGGAGCGGAGAAGGGCATCGGCTTTGAAGTGCATGAGCTCGCTCAGTAGCACAAACCAATAAGTCTTGTCGGTAATCCCGTAAGAAAGGTCCTTAATCTTCCGGAAGATTGAAGGATCGCCGCATAGGTAGAAGATATCGGTGATTTTCTTGTCTTGGTCGTAGACCCGGAATATTTTTCGGTAGGTCTCGGCCTTCTTCGGGCTTATCTCGACTTCCACCGCGATGCCTTTGCCGTTATGGGTGAAGAACCCGTCCGGTACCTTGCGTTCGCCCGCGGTTCCCATCCTGAGAAGTTTCTCGCTATGCCAGTCCCGGCAAAAGCGGAGGCGTTCGAAAAGAAACCGGACTTGCGTCACTTTGACGTCATGTTCATAGGCGGCCGGTTCAATCTTCGTCTGGGGAGAAGGGAAGGTTCTGCCCGCAACAATGGGGAAACCGAGATTCCCGATGCAAGATCCGTTCTCCCGAAGAGCCTCTACACCGGCTTCACCCAGGAGATAGCTTTCCGGTTCCCGGAACCACAGCCTCACCGAATTGAGATAGCCGAATCTTTTGAGCTTCCGAAGCCTGAGTTCAGCATAGAAATCTTTCTCATCAAAAATATGCTCAATGACCTCGGTCCTTCTTAAAGACTTCTGTTCCAGAATGGTTTTAAATAACCGCATATCCCGTTCCCCGATCTGAACCCATTTCCAGTTTGGTTTCTTATATTTTTTCATCATCAGTGTAGAATTGTCCTTTCAAATCATTTAGCCGCGCTCACCGAGATCCCGCCGAATGGAGCCACCGAAGACTACCCTCCCTCGCAACCCAATGAAGAGAGAGGGTAGTCTTCGGGATCTGCACCCGCAGGGTGCAGTGGCGCAATGAGGCGGCAGAACAAGATAGCGCGGCTTGCCACTCCACAGATATCTATGGGGCCGGGCATATAGACCTTTGTAGAAGCGCTTGTAGAGGCAAGGTGCCGTTTGAATATTTTATTCTCACGTTGATTCCTCATTTTTTGACTTTTTTCCATCCGAATCCGCGTCGGCGTGTAGACCTTGTTGCTCGTTATTTTTTAATTGGGGGATTTGTCCTTCAGCAGTTTTTTTCAAAAGCCCTCTTTTTTCAGCGAGCCGAAAAACGCCAATCGCAAGCAGTTCACACGCGCGGTCCATCCGCTCTTCTTCGGTAAGATGACTGAAAGCACGGGCAGCCGGCGTCCTCCTTTGATTTCTAGGCATCCCTCTTTCCTTCCCCTACACCGGGATGCCTGGCGAGAAATGCCTTGACTTCGTCGGATAAGTAAAGAAGTTTGGGATTCCCACGCTGGAGAAGGCCGGCCAGGATCAGTTTCCGGATCCGCTGGAAACCGGCTTTCGCCTTTTTGGATTTGTTGCCCCAGAATTGGTCGGCGAGATCGGCCGGGGTCTTTGCGCCTTGCGCGAGAATGAGCTGAAAAATGGAGAAATCACGTTCCGTTAGCTGGACAGATAACCGGTTTTTCATGAAAACACCCCCTCATGGGAGGGCGGTTTACGACATGGGCGTTCACACTTACTGTACATTTTTAAGCTGAAAATATTTTTTTCAGGGTACTTTGGCGAACCCTTTCGCGCCTATTCTACCCCCATAGTTTTGGGCAAAAACAGGGGGGCTGTTCATGGTTTGTCCACGTTTTCCCTTAGGAAAATATTTTGCTTACCCGGCTTTAGCGCCGTGATAGTCCCAGGTTTTGGGCTGGGCTTTTAATTTTTTCATATGGCTCTCATGGGAGGTGGGTTTACGACATGGGTGTTCACAGAAACTGGACGTTTCTGTACTGAAAATATTTTTTTCTGGATTGTATTTGAATGCTGGGGAAGGCTGGAACTAAGGCTGGCGGGTAAAAGCCCCGTAAGAGGTTAAGGGCTGTTTTGAAGATAAGTGCTTAAAGAGGATTTTCCTGAAGTCTGACTAAATTTTTAGTCCGGCAAGAGCGCCGGGGGAGGCTAAGTAAGGAGACGTGTCAAAAGTCAAGACTTGACCCCAAAACTCTTTTTGTCGAGCCTCCTTTTCGTGTTTATAATACACAGGGACTCAACTTTCAACTGGCTTTAAATTCAGGGGTCGGGTCAGAAGCTCTTCGCTCCGCACCATCTCAACAAGAGAAGAAACTTTTTTAGCTGTAGGTTCCATTAAACAATGCCTTTGTAACTCATAAATTCTCTTTAATATAAATCGACGAGTGAACCTGCTTGGGAAATCGTTCCGCTTGCTTATTAGAAGCACCTTCGGCTAACACCGTCCTAAAAAATTTGTCAATTTTCTTCTCTTGCTTCTTGTTTACCACAGTTTCCTTTTCGTGTGTCGGCCTCTTTGTAGACATTTTACTCTCCTTATTCGTTTTTCAGGTATTGGTCAAAACAAGCCTTTGTAAATCTCACGCCCTGAATCATTGTTTGTAGCGTTGTTTTAACAGCTATATCTAAGTCCCCACCTGGCCGGTAATCAGCTTTTGTTATGAAATAAACCCTTTTGGCGTTCCAAAGTTCTTTACAGACCTCAAGCCCTTTACGGCGGGCGTGAACCGCTATAGCATAACCGCCTTCCTTCATAGCTACAGTCATGCAAGGAACGTCGGTTAATCCATCACCAATATAAAGAATATTTTGGAACGGAATAGCCCTGTCTTTATAAGCCATATGGACATTGATATTTTCATGTATCTTTTCTTTGCCTTTATTGATTCTGAACAAAAATTGCGTTTTCAGTGTATCGTTCACAATAATTTTTGGAAAAACAGCGGCGCCGTAGTGATTGTAAAAATATTCCGATGCAAAAATGTTAAAAAAATGTTTTCGGATTGCAATTCCTTCCAGTATTTCCTTCAATCCCGCAGATAAAAGATAATGCCGTACTTTGACTTTTCCTTTTGAGTATTTTCTCACAAATTTATTTATTCTATTAAAAAAATTATTCTTCGCTGATAATCCTTTAAAAAATTTTATATCTTTTGCAAGCCCCTTCAACATTTGTCGCGTAATTGGCACCTGCGCAGTGTTAGAAAGATCAAGCATCAATCGCATATAAGTAACGATTTCTTCGCCTCCTGTCCTAACGCTTTCTTGTTTGACTCTGTCCCAAAACTTTCTACCTTTAATTCCTATCTTAGGAAGGACAGTATACTCTTGCATAGGCTGCGGGGTAAGAGTGCCATCAAAATCGTATACAATAGCTATTACATTATGTTTGAATCGTCTTCGGCGTTTCTTTTTCATGATTCCCTATGTGGATAGGTTGCTATTCTAACCATTTTTTATCAAAAAATCCTTAACAACTATCATTGCTTCGCAGTCTTCCTTGTTATATGTTAAAATTTTCTCCATAAGGTCTCTTCTATTCTCTGGATCTTTTCGGTAGTCCGTATACCATGCGATTGAGTTTGCGCCAGAAGCATCTTCTGCTGTCCATTTGAACCCCAAAAACTTTGCGACAGATTTAATGCCATAAGAAGTAACAGGCCAATCGCTGCACTGTTCCAAAACTCCGTATAAATTGCATCGCAATCGGTCAAATTTTTCCATGATTTCGGGTGATAAATTGTGCTTTTCCATCAAGACAGCTAGCTTAGTTTTTTCATACGAACCGTAATGATAAACGACCGCATCATCCGGAAGGGATTGAAGATATGTCCATAATTGATTGGCTGCTTTCTTTTCATCGGCTCTATCGCCTGCGAGAAAACATTGATAATCACAGCGTTTTCCGCTCCTCACTTCTATGAATCCGTGGAGATACACATGGTCGATGGAAGGGTCGTCTTCGATGTCATAATACACTTCGAGATGCGTCTTTCTAATCGCTGGAGGTTTGTAAATAATTGGCGCCTTTTGCAACCAAACGGAAGCCCTTCTTTTCCAACCTTCAACCGTAGTTCTGGCGGCGCCTTTTATTTTCTTGGCGGGTGTTAGAAAATCTTCAATGTCAATTTTGCTTAAATCTTCAATATTATGCACCCCTCTTTTTTTGAGCTCATCTCTTAGTTTTCCAACCCGATAAAGAAGCGTCGGATCTTGCCTTGCTTGTGCCCATCTCAAGCAGGGCTGCGTCCAAACACATTGTGTGCAAACACTGCCAATGACTGGTTCGGGCTCTAATTTACCCAATACGATCCGCTCAATGAGTTCCTTGTTATCAAGAAACTCCTGCTGATATTCCGCAATATCAAATTCGGTAACTGCACCGTCAATGTCAATGATCTTGGCTATTTCCGGCCGAACGTTTTGAATCATTTGAAGTAAGTCACAGTAAAAGAGCATCTGGCTTGCGTAGTGAGACTTAATGTCTTCGGACTCTCTGCTTTTGGTGGCCCGACCAGACTTAATATCGCAAGGAATGTAGTAATAATCACCAAAAGCTGATTTTCCATCAACGCGCTCTAAAAGATCGGGGCGGCCAATTTTATCTTCATGAATCAACACGCCCTGGTATATCCAATCCGCTCTGCCTTTCATAAGCGACAAAGTTTGCTCAAACGTGGATTGATCTGCTCTGCCTTCAATTGCAGCTATTGTATGCTCTGCCTTGATTTTGTTTAAAATTTCACCTTCAATTTGAACACCGCGCTCCCAAAGGAGCTGCAAGAAATCTGAATGTTTGCCCTTTTCGGAAGGATTGCCGTATAAATCCATATAAACCCGGCGGTGACATTTAGAAAGGTTATAGAAGGAAGATGCACTAATTCTATACGGTGTTTTGTCAGCCATTGATAAAAGCGTGGTTTTTGTGGCCCACAGAATTAGCCATTGTGATAAAAGGTTCTAAGAGATTTATTGAAATCAAATATTGAGAGCGATTTCTTGAAGTAGGAATTTTATTACCCCGCAATCAACATCAAGAACCGTTATTATTATTTGCTAAAATAATTTGCTCATCTCTTTTCTTAAGAACTTCGTCAGAAAGCAAACAATCTAAGACATCGGCAATGCGGCAACCGACCTCTTCGGAGGTCCGAAGGATCCCAAAAAAAGATGCAACGCTTTTTATAAGACCGTCCTGAGAAACCCCGCACATTTTTTCGACGATTAATACTATTGCTTGTTTAATTTCTTCATCATGGATGATTTCGATTTCTCGGTAAGAATCAGAATGAGACGGATGGGCCTGGCGGGCTATTATTTTGCTATTCCGACAAAAAAGAAATTTGCCCTTCTTTTCATATGTTTCGCTTTCCCATCTCATTATGTGCCTGAGTATGTTATGTAATTCCTTCACAATCCGTGAGCCCATACGAGATATTCCCCAAGCGTCTAACACGCGTTTAAATAGTGCGTGGATATGTATGGGTGATTCATGATCAATGATCGCACACATCATGTTTTTAGTAGTATCGCGACCTTGTTGGGAAAAAAATTGATTTGCCGAATGTATACGAGGAATGCTGTAAGGAAGATACGTTTCCGCACCTGGGATCTCTAAGGGACCATTTCCGTTTAAAATTGTTTCTTTCTTCGGCTGGGGAACTGTCTGGTCATGAGTTGAGTCACGTTTTTTAACTGTACCTTTCCTTGCGTTTTCGATTGCAAGCTTTAATTTTTCTTCTTCTCTTTGGCGATGATATATCCAATCAGTTGACCAAATCCGGTAAATGCGCCATCCCATATCTTCAAGAACAGCTTGCCTCAACCGGTCTCGATCTCTAGTTGATTTTATGGAATGGTAAGTTGCGCCATCACATTCCACGCCAAGCAAACATGTCCCAGGTCGATCAGGGTCTAATATCCCTATGTCAATACGGAATCCGCTGCAACCAACCTGCTGAATAACATCATAACCCATTCTCTCAAGAGCGTAGGCCACGCTTTCTTCAAATGGCGATTCGGCTTCTCCGTCAACACTTGCATTTAAATCGTTCAAAGCAATTAATCCATTTTCAGCATAATTTAAAAAACGATGAAAATGTTTCAAGCTTGCAATTTTTAACGAGGTAAGATTAATGTCGGAGGCCTTAATCGAACTCACGACAATGCAGCGTTCGCGAGCTCGCGTAATTAAAACGTTTAAACGTCTCCAGCCCTCTTCTCGATTTATTGGACCAAAATTCATCGTCAACTTACCATTTTTATCTTTTCCATATCCCACGCTTATGATGATTACGTCTCTCTCATCCCCTTGAACACTTTCTAGATTCTTGACAAAGAATCCTCCCAAACGATCTTGCGTAGAAATTTTTTCGTAATAAGGGCTATCTTTGAGTTTTAATTCAAGCAAGCTTTCGATTGCATCACGTTGAGCTAGACTTAACGCAACTATACCTAATGTCTTTTGGGGATACTTTTTGAAATGATTAGTGACCAATTCAACCACTTTTTCGGCTTCGGCCAAATTGATTTTTCTTTCTCCCCTCTCATAAATCCCATTTTCTACAAAACAAAATTTAACTCCAAGCTCTTCATGTTTTTGACGGTTTGCCGGGAATGTTATTAGTTTATTTTCATAAAATGATCTATTGGAAAAGGTAATAAGTTCTTCGTGTTTGCTTCGATAATGCCATTTCAGCAAATGGGTTCGTAAGCCGGAAGCCCAACATGAATCAAGGATGCTCGGCAACTCCTCTATCTGTTCAATTTCAATATCTTCATCGTAATCATCGGCTTCGGTATCTTTGAAAAAAGCGGTTGGAGGTAATTGTTTTCTATCGCCAACAACGATTACTTGCGTCCCTCTTGAAATCGCTGCCACAGCATCTTCAGGAAATATCTGAGATGCCTCATCGAAAATAACTGCGTCGAATCGATAGATCGACGGATCTAAATAATGGGTTACCGACAGAGGACTCATCAAAAAACATCTTTTCAGATTTAAGACTAATTCGGGAATTTCGGCGAATAGTTTACGAAGCGGTTTTTTTCTTCGTTTCTTAGCCGCCTCACGCCGCAGTATGCCAATCTGAGATCCAGAGCAGTAGGCACCGCCAGGGTGTTTTTCATTTACGGAGGCTATAACCAAATTTCTAGAAAGTTGATTAAGTCTCTTATCCAGAGCTTGATACTCGGATAAGAGATCTTCATGGTAATCGCTTCTAAAATTCGAAAGAGTAGTATCTGATTTTATAATTTGATCAAGGCATGCTTGAAAAACAGCCTTTCTAACAACATCCTTAACATCAGAAACTTCTATGTCGGATTTCACTATTCGCTCGAAGAGCCCCCAACATCCAGCATCTTGGATTTCCTCGATGAGTTTGACGTAATCCACCCAATCTTTTAGCTCTTCAATCTGACAAAGGAGACCTTCAACAACTGCTAAGATTTGCTCAAACGCATCATTTGTACTTATGTGTGACGATCCCTCAAATAAGGCATTTACTTCCTTAATCGCGCCCACAATTTTCGAGTTGCACTCAGACAATTCTTTACTTTTTACTGAGTGCTCACGAGCCGTGATGATGGCGGCAAAGAAAGATTCTTTGGCATCGAATCCGGCAAGCAACGGCTTTAGTTCCTTTGTCCACTTTAATGCATCGAGTATTTCACTCCACTTAGTATTCAACTTTTCATATTTGAAATCATATATCTCGAGCAAATGGGCGGATTTCTCTTTAAACTTTTTCTCAAAATCTTGGCAATAGGTTATTGCTCCCAAATCATCAAGGATTGTTAAAAATCTGGTAGGTTTACCAGGTAGTCTTTTAGAAATCACGGGGTCTAATGCTCGTTTGAAATTTAATAATGCACCGCACACCTCATGGAACCAATTTATCAGGGTCTTAATTGAAAGTTCGTTGATCTCTTTCCTGTCACCGATGATGTTATCTAGTGGCAAAAATATATTTTGTTTTATCAACATGTCCTGCCACTGTTTATTCTCTTTGCTTAAACGTTCAAAGAGCGTTCTATATTTCAATTCATGAAAAAGCTCCAGAAGTGACTTGGCATTTAAATTCCCAGATTCACACTTCAAATCCCTGAACAATGCTAATAATTTCTTGGATCTATCCAAATCTTTCTGCAGCCCTTGAAAGTCGGTATTGTATTTTGCGTAATGGAGACCTAGGTTGGTAGATATTTTCTCTTCCTCTCCTTTTAATTCATTTTCGAATGAAATTAAGGATTCTGCCGCGCAAAGATCCTCATATATTTCTTTGGGGCTATCTGTTTTATTTGATTTCGAAACTGCTTTCAGGTTACGAATTGTTCTATGAAAACTGGGAAGAAATATACGAAACCATGAGCGGAATGCGGCTCCCTTAGTGAATTGCCTTTTCAGAGAAATTAAATCCAAGGACATGTATTCATCCTTATATTTTTCCGCCAGCTTTGCCTTAATTTGGTGCTGCTTTTGGAATTCTTCGCCGTACTTCAAAATAAATTTTGAAATGAAAGCGATCTCGTCATCATCCAACCATATCTTTTTGGGTTTCGTATCTAAAAAGCAGATATTCATTCCCTCCGCGATTTTTTTGATGGAGGAAACATTTAAGTTGTTATGTATGAAACCAATTATCGTAACCACTTCGGCAATGCTCTTATGCCAATCTTCCAGTAGGCCGCTGCTTGTATTGCAGCAATTTATCAATTCATCCAGGGCATCGGATAATTCCAGGTCAATATTGTCAGACCTCAACAAGGAACATAGCTTCCTCTTACTATTCAGAATACATTCCGTAACATCTAATGCTTGGTTAAAAATAGATGGATCATAATTTGACATGATCTCATTTCGATTTTTCTGATACTTTGAAAATTCAAATCGCCATTCTTCCGCAATTCTTATCAATTCATCCACATCATCTTTTATTAACCATCTCGCTGGAATGCTGACTCCTCGTTCGAGGAGGTGGCATAGAGCAATATTCCATGGTGCATTCGACGGAGAGCGGTATGTGTTCAGATTTAAATCCTTAGCGATATTATTTGAAAATTTGCAGGCAGCTTTCAAATGGCCGACCAACCCTTTCAAAAGGTCCGCAACCAACTCTTTCCGTTCCATGTTATATTCTCGAATCACGCAACCATGCCAAACAAAACGTTCTCCTTGTTTCGCAACATTCCAAATATATTTCGTTTTGAAAAAGATATCCTCTAAATAGTTGACTTTGGAAAGCGTAATATTCGAAATGTCCGAAATTCCACAAGGCACATATGGGACATCTTCCAAAGCCGCTAATTTTGATATGACTTCATAGGCGCTTAGACCCAACGGTTCTCTATTGCTATGCAGGGCTGTCACGTAAGCCTTTAACTGCTTTTTTAATCCTAACAATCTTGCAATGTTTCCCTCTATATCGCCAGTCTCAGCAACTATTTTTTCTGACAAACACTTTGATAATTCTTCTATAACTTCTTTTTTGTTTGCTTTATGGCTATGAAGTTCCATGCAGAAGGAATTGAGCCCGATCTCTTTAAGTCGGTTAAAAACGACTTCCAAAGCCGCCATTTTTTCGCTAACAAAGAGAACGCTTTTCCCAGCTTCAATAAATTTGCACATAATATTTGCAATGGTCTGACTCTTCCCTGTACCCGGCGGTCCTTCAATGACAAAATTTTTGCCTCTCAGCGCTTCCTCTATGCAAACTTGTTGAGAGCTGTCCGCATCTAAGACATGAAACAGTTTTTGAGATTCAGAGATATTATCAAGTTCTTCTGCAGACATTGGCTCTTCGCCGAGAAATTCATCTGCTGACCTTTCACCGGCTAAAAGACCCACTATTGGATGTTTTGCAATGAAGTCTTTTTTGATTTTTAATTCGTTATACATAGCGATCTTGTGGAATGAAAAAACACTCATTTCGACAGCTTCAAGAACGTTCCAATCTAGATGCTTTACTTTGCGGCGAATTTTTTCGAAATATGCGCCTAGATCGAGTGACTCAATTTCCTCAGGCAAATCAGGAAGTTCAAGATTGAAATCCTGTTTCAATTTTTCATGCAAGGCAGGATTAAAAGCAACTTCATCGTCGCTCAATTCAATGGAATATGCTTCTGCAATATTCTTACGAGCTATACGCACAGGGCAGAGCACTAATGGCGAAGTGATTCTGGGGCCACCATTAGGCTCGCGCCATTCCAAAAAACCAAATACCACATGCAAAACAGAAATACCTTTTTCAGTGTATTCAGTCACATATCTTCTATGGAGTTTAAGTAGGGTATTGAGAAGTTCCTTGTTGGTCAGCTTATCAGTCAAGATCTCATCTGTTTTAAGGGGCTTCTTTTCAAGGCAAGACTCCAAAAACGCTGTTTCGTTAACATCTTCCGATGCTGGGGCTGGATTTATTTCACTTTGTGCAAGATCGAAGAAATTCTGTTCTGTTTTTTCTTCTTTATTTTTCTCAGGTGGGAACTGCCAAATTTTCATCTTTTTTTCTTCTACGATCAGCTCTTTAAAAATCTCAACGACTTCTGGCTTGAGGAATTTTAGAGATCCAAATTTAGAGCGACGATAGAAGAGGAGTCGATTTCTTTTGGTAAGATCTATTAACCTACTTCTCCAAAATTCGATATGTTTATTAATCTGCTCAGAAAGTGTTTCCGGCATAGTGTGATTTAGCCTTTTTTGTCTGTTTTTGGGGCCTCTGCGTCCTTAACCATCCATCAATCTCTCGCTTATCAAACCGCCACTGACCACCAAATTTGGAAGCGGGCATTTTGCCTTTTTGGCAAAGCTTATAGATTTTCTCTTTGGAAACTTGCAGGTAGCGAGCGATTTGGTCAATAGTGAGCCATTTATCAGTCATTTTTGGGCCTTCCAAACTTTGCCAGATTATACTAAAGATCACGTGATCAGGGGACTTTATTTTAAAAGTAAGGGCCTGCTAAGCGCCAGGAAAAGTAGGGGATAAAACGCTTTCTTTTTACAGGGAATCGGTATATCATTTATGGTGCTATGCACACAACTACGAACAAAGACACGATTAATTGCGCGGTTTATACGCGGGTTTCCGTGGATGAGCGGGCGGAGACGCAGACTTACTCAACTCTAGATAATCAGCGGGATAGCTGTCTCGCCTATATCGAAAGCCAGAAGTCCGTCGGTTGGAAACCTTTCAAGGTTTATGAGGATGCTGGGCAATCCGGGGGATCTCTTAGCCGTCCGGCCATGAAACAACTCATTGAAGATATCAAGCGGAAGCGCATTCAAGTGGTCGTCGTTTACAAGATTGACCGTCTCACACGCAATCACAAAGATTTTTACGCACTCCTGGAAATTTTCAATGAGCATGATGTTAAATTTGTTTCTACCACTCAGCATTTCGATACGACTTCACCGGCTGGAAGGCTTCTTCTTCACGTCATGCTTGAATTTGCCCAATTTGAACGGGAAATGTCCCAGGAAAGGACTTACGATAAGCGCTTTGCAATGGCCAAAAGAGGCATGTGGTGCGGAGGATTCATCCCGCTTGGATATGACGTGAAGAAAAAGAAACTCGTGATTAATAAAGAGGAAGCCAAGATTGTGCAGTTTTGTTTTGAACTTTATCCAAAGCTGGCCTCAATGGGGAAAGTCGCCGAGAAATTGAATGAAATGGGCTATCGCACAAAAAAATTCCACCTTAAAGGGAAGAACGCTGCGGGGAGCACGAAATTCGACAAGAAAAAAATCTCAAATATTCTCACCAATAATTTTTATATCGGTAAAGTCCGATTTAAAGACAAAGATGGGAAGCAATATATTTTTGATGGGGAGCAAAAACCGATTATCACGGATTCGAAACTTTGGGACAGTGTTCAAAATATTCTGGTCAATAATCGCGAGACCCATAAGACGTTCAAGCAGAATAAATATGAAATGATTTTTCTCGGGCTGATGCGCTGCGGCACCTGCGGTAGCATTATGACGAACTCTTCCAAAGAAAAAAGAGGCAAGCTTTATCTTTATTACCGCTGTACCGCAGCGGTGATTAAAGGCAAGCCGGCTTGTCCGGTGCGGACCGTAGCCGCGGATGAGCTTGAAGAATTTCTGATTGATAAGTTTAAAGAATTAGGGAAAAACCAAAAGCTTCTTACGAAGTCTATTGAGAAATCCAATGTGCTGGCCAAGCAGGGATTAGAGCCCTTACGAAGGAGTAAAGAACGAACGGAATCTCAGCTTGCGAAGATCAATCAGGAATTAAAACAACTTGTGGATATTTTAAAGACCCCTGACTTGGATAAAAAAAGAGCGCGGTCCATCGTTAAAGAAATCTCCGAGCTGGAAGGTTCCAAGGAGAAGCTGGAAGACGAGATTCACCGGATCGAAACCAACATGCAGCATTTGAGCCAGCATGTGATTGATGAGGATGTGTTTATCAGACTATTTCGTGAATTTCCGACGGTCTTCGAGACGTTTTCTTTCGATGAGAAAAGGAATCTGATTCTCTTGCTTGTAAGGGAAGTAATTTACACGCCTACCAAAGTGACAGTGCAGTTCTGGGGAGATATTCCTGAAATGAATTTTGATTTGAAAAACCCGCCGGATTGGACCCCTCCGCCGCCTGATGATGGCGACAAGCCCTACACTCCGAAAGGCTCCGGTGGATCAGGTATAGAAGCCCCCGTACGAACCAGAAATTTGGTTCGTACGGGGGTGTTGAATGGCTCGCAACCGTTGGTGAGTTAGCCAACTGGTTGAATGATCCCACCGAGATGCAAGTTCACCGGACATTGGTCAAGGAATCTGGCGTTAAAGCGAGGGCAAACTTGTGACCGCTTTAATTTTTGTTCTACTTATAACCGGGACAATCGCCGGATATTTCTTCGGCGCGGATCACGCCCTCAAGCTCGGTCAAAGCATAATCGAGTATTGGCTTTTGATCGGACTGGCCGTCATGTTCCTGACTCCCATCATCCGCCTTCTCGGTTTCGTCGCCGCATTGCTGACAATGGTTGTGCGATTTGTCAAATCGGTCTTCAAAAAAATTCCTCGAGATCGGCTCTTACCACGCTAGCCACCACAGAGATAATCGCTGATGAACAGCTCGCGGAGGCCTCACGGAGCATTTTACAACTCATTCAGGGTTATAAAAACCCTCGAAAGTGCACCTTAATATAGGGAGGGTATTTTATTTCTATAGAGTGAAGTATCGAACAGCATGAGATGCTTATTGACATTAGGCTGAATATCAGTATAATGTGCAGTATCGCGTATAAGTAATAGTATCTTAAGGCGCGATAAAAGCAAAAAGAGCCCAGCGTTGACGCGCTGGGCTCAATTAAAAACCAAGCTGAATCAGCTCGGCTAGAGATGCGTTAAAGCACAATCATTCTACTCGTCTCGATGCCGGTGTCAAGGTTTAGCTCAACATGAAAGGCATTGGGAATGATTACAGACTACACTTCACAGCAAATTGTAAATGGGATTGATGCGCATATCCGATATCACGGAGGGACGTACTCCTCTTGGTATTGCGGCATCAGCGCAGATGCAAACGACCGGCTGCTTAACGGTCATAGTGCAAACAGCCAGGCAAACGCTGCTCGGTACTGGGACGCGGGTTCTGAAATGGCTGCGCGCGAAATTGAAAAATATTTTCTTGATCGAGGATGTCAAGGCGGTGGCGGTGGTGGATATAACCCGCGGCAAGTCTATGTGTATCGCATCTCTCCCACGACAAGAGAATAAGTAAGAGGAGGATGGCCAGCGGGTCATTTTAACAGTGACTCGCTGGTCGTTTTCCATAAGGGAAACACGGATGAAATTTTTAAAAGAGATCGCTGAAATTCAAATCGGGTATCAGCACCGGGAACGTGGGAAGTCGATCACCAAGACTACCCCGGGCACGCACAAACTTATCCAAATCAAGGATATTGTTGGTGGGCATCTTGATGCTGAAAATCTTTTTCTTGTCACTCCGAAAGGCGACGCTAACCGGTATCTTGTAAGCAAAGGCAATATTCTTTTTCTTTCACGTGGGCATAAGGGTTTTGCCATCGCGATACCTGAATCTCTGGCAAACACAATAGCGGCCTATTATTTCTACATTTTACGCTTACAGAGTAATGCCGTGCTTTCAGAATACCTTGTGTGGCTTATCAACCACCCCAAAAGCCAGGCTTATCTCTCCAGTCATCAGCGCGGATCTCATATTAAAGTTATTCCGAAAGGAGCCTTTGAAGAGTTGCCGGTATGGATTCCGTCTTTGAAGGAACAAAAATTGATCGTTGAACTGGAATCCTTACGCAAAAATGAAGAGCATTTATTAGCCAAGCTTATTGCTGCCAGAAAAAAACTGATCGATAACCTCATTTTAAAAAAGACACTGACGCATCAAGAATGCGCATAGGAGAACTCATATGAATGATCCCATCTCACAAAAGGAAATCAACGATATTGCATGGCGAGCATGCGACACCTTCCGCGGCACCTTGGACCCGGCACTTTACAAGGATTACATCCTGGTCATGCTTTTCATTAAATACATGAGCGACTTATGGAAAGACAAAAAAGAGCAATACGAGAAACAATATAACGGGGACAAGCAGCGGGTTGAGCGCGCGCTGGCAAGAGAAAGATTTATTATGCCAGACAAGTGCGACTTTGACACGCTATACGCGAGGCGCCGCGAATCCAATATCGGCAATCTCATCAATATCGCCCTGTCAAAAATTGAAGATGCCAATAAAAGCAAACTTGAAAACGTTTTCCGCAATATCGACTTCAACAGCGAAGCTAACCTCGGACAGACAAAAGATCGCAACAGACGGCTTATTCATTTGCTTGAAGATTTTAATAATCCCAAGCTGGATTTGCGCCCTTCAAGAATCGGCAACCAGGATGTTATTGGCAATACCTATGAATATCTCATTGGCCGGTTTGCGGCAGATGCCGGTAAAAAAGGCGGTGAATTCTACACGCCGCCCGAGGTTGCCACCCTGCTGGCCCGGCTACTCGCCCCGAAACCCGGTGATAAAATCTGTGATCCAACTTGCGGTTCCGGCTCCCTTCTTATTCGTATCGCTAAAGAGATTCATAACCCTAATTTTGCCGTTTTCGGCCAGGAATCCAACGGCTCTACATGGGCGCTCTGCCGTATGAATATGTTTCTGCATGCCATGGATAATGCCCGAATTGAGTGGTGCAACACGATCACAAGCCCGCGTCTTATCGAAGGCGACAAACTGATGAAATTCAATGTGGTTGTAGCCAATCCACCCTTTAGCCTTGATAAATGGGGCGCAGACTTTGCGGAGCACGATCCCTTTAACCGTTTCTGGAGAGGCATTCCGCCAAAAAGCAAAGGTGATTATGCTTTTATCAGTCACATGATCGAGACCACGCTTGAAGAAGACGGCCGTGTTGGCGTGATCGCGCCGCATGGTGTTCTTTTTCGCGGCGGAGCCGAAGGCAAAATCCGTCAAAGACTGGTTGAAGACAATTTGCTTAAAGCCGTAATCGG
>JGI1358J11329_10000933_pt1 | contig 24979 bp, 27 predicted proteins | sample Subgroupgradi54m_FD_11329 | JGI IMG/M metagenome (IMG submission 11329)
GAACAATTACAAAAAATATGATATTGTAATTGTTAGTAGGTCACAGTTGTCTAAAGTAATTAATGTAATATTTAATTAATATATGGGGCAGTTTTTCCGCTTCGAAAATGGGTTATACGGCTTAATGGGGTCGTTTCCGTGTAGATTTCCGTGTTGCTAATTTGTGTTAGTTCTAATTTATTTCTATTCAAAATGAAACCAACAGTTCTAGACTTATTTAGTGGATGCGGTGGCTTTAGCTTGGGCTTTATGCAGGCTGGATTTGATGTTGTTGGTTTTGTTGAATTCTGGAAACCTGCAATTGAAACGTACAAACTTAATCATCCAAATGCAAAACATTTAGGATTTGATATTACGCAAATTTCTGATGCAACAATTAAAGAATATGAAGGAAAAATTGATGTAATTATTGGAGGTCCACCTTGTCAAGGATTTAGTATGGCTGGAAAACGTGATAATAATGATCCAAGAAATAAATTATATAAACATTATTTGAGATTTGTAAGAATCATAAAACCAAAATTAATCGTTATTGAAAACGTTAAAGGAATTCTTAGCATGAAAAATAATTTTGGAGAAAAAGTTATTAATAATATTATTATGGATTTAATTAAATTAGAATATCATGTTTCTTACAAAGTATTGAATGCAAAAAATTATAGTATTGCACAAAATAGAGAAAGAGTAATTATTACAGCCAAGAAATTAGATTTGTATCCAGAACCACAAGAAGAAAGGATGAGTGTTATGCAAGCGATTTCTAATATAACTAAAAATTATAATGCCCATGATTTTATTGGAGTTACTGAAGAAACAAAACAAAGAATTGAAACTTTAGAATTTGGTGGAAAACTATCAAAAAAATATAATTTTTCAAGACAAAGATTATACCCTAATAAACATTCACCTACTGTAGCTACAAAACCATTGTTTATTCATCCCTTTGAACATAGATTATTGACCCCAAGAGAATTAGCAAGATTACAAAGTTTTCCTGATGATTTTTTATTTAAGGGATCTAAGACTTCTATGATTAAACAAATAGGGAATGCTGTACCGCCAAAAATGGCAAAAGAAATAGCTGAAACAATTCATAAAGATTTAGTTTAAACTTTATTATTTGATTGTATCTCTTTTAGCAAGGCCAAAGTTGCTGTAATTCCTAACCTAGCCATTTCTTTGTCTCTAGGAAATTCTGCAAGCGGTGGATGGGCAGCTCCAGCACCCATATCTGTTAATAAAAAACCAACTTGTTTTAGCTTTTCAGTAATATTTTTATCTTCTATTGCCCAATTATGTAATCTTGCAATACCCATATAAGATTTATCTCTTATAACTTTAGCACAATGCCTACATTTTGTTTCTTCTACTGGGTCCTTTTTGTTTTTTGTTTTATATAATGCAACTAAAGCACCTTCATAAGATCTTCTACATAAAACAAGAGAAGAAATAAAACAACCATTATCAAAGTCTTTGATTGCTTCCTCAAGATCAAACCTATATTCAGTCATTGGAATTTCTTCAGGAATATCAAAGCTTCTAATATTAAGTTTTAAATTTTCAAATTCTATCTCTAAATCTGGCCAAAACCTATCTAACTGATTAATTGCTACCAATTTTTCATTATTTTTAATATTTGAAATAATATTTGTTACTGCATCACTTACTGTTTTGAATTTTTCTACTATTTCTGTTTTTCCAGTTCTATCTATTTTAGCTTTGAGAAATTTATGGGAACGATTTAGTTCTTTTAAAGAGCCGTCGAGTAGTTTTTTATAGTGCTGATTTGATTTGTATTTCTGAAGATTTTCTAAAGCCTCTTTTACTTTATTAATTACTTCTATAAATTGTTTAAGTTCTGTTATTGCTTCTTCCATATTATTTCCTCAAGACGTATTTCCACACTTTTCCTTCCATTATTCTATTCAAAACTTTCTTATTTTTAGTAAAATCCACACTTAACATTTTTGAAACAGGCGCAACAGAATGATGATATCCTTCTCTTTTTAGTTCTGCTACAATCTCATTAACCGTTTTAGGATCTTTTAGAAATTCATTGTCAATAATTAACCTAATGCCGCCAGCCAAACCCTTATAGTCTTTTTTGTTAGATTCTGGCTTCTTTTGTTCCAAAGGTTTACCTTCTAATATTTTTATTCGTCTTTCATGATCTTCAAACATTTGTTTTATTTCTTCATCCATTAGTTTACCTCTGTTGTTTCCCCTTCAATACATCTTCAAAAATTTCTTTAATTCTATGATAAGCAATTCTATACCTCTTTCCAGCTAAGTACTCTACATATCCTTTTGTTGTAAGTTCTTTTATACTTCCAGATAAGGCAGTCATTGGACGCCCAAGTTCATTAGCTATTTCAGATATACTTAATGAAGCATTTTCGATCATTTTGAGTTGATATGCAAAATATTTACCTAATAAAACAACTAAGATTCTTTGCTTATCACTAAGAGAACCAAAGTTTTGAAAAATAATCTTTCCCGAAGGTTTTTCTATTCTGAAGTATTTAGAAGCTTCTTCTACCAGCTTTTCCATCTCTTTTGTTATATCCTTTTCTTCTATCACTAGCTTTTTTAATATCTCATTTTCTTCTACCATAGTTACCCCTTACTTTTCTTACAAAGTTTACATATTGTACTTTATGAACATTATGAACAAAAGTATATAAAGCTTACGATTGGTTAGAAATCAATTCTTTTAGCTTGTTTATAATCATAATTTCAGCTTCAGTATCCAAACCGCAGTATTTTAGTAAGTCTTCTCTTACTTGTTTTCTTTTTTCTTCAGTAACTTTTGTATAATATGCATTAAAGTATTCTACTGAAGCAGTGCCACCATCAGAAATAGTCATGCCCTTGTAAGTCTTTCCAGTAAGTGCAGGAAGAACTTTCTTAATTGAAGCTGAACCTTGTTGTTTTGGATTGTAATAACTAAATTCTCTAAATAATATTAAAAGATCAACAGTTCTTGCAGGAATACTTTCAACCCATTGTTTATATTCAGAAAAGTTTTCTCCTAATTCTTTCATTCTGTTGATTTCAAATGACTGATTGTAAACAACGATTGTTCCTTTGTTACCAATAACTTTATGTAAGGAAATGATAAATTCTTTTCTTGGATCATTGCTTCCGTCATATAAGAATTCATAATGTTCTGCTTCAGAATCTTCTTTTTTCTGAACATGTAAAGAATATTGGAATGGAACTTGTGAATATGCTTTTGTTCCGTCAAATATTGGAATTGCTGTTTGGAATGTTTCAAAGTCAAGATAATATACTGGATATTCTAATTTTTTAAGAAATTCTTTTATTTCTTCTTTGTCAATATGAATTTCTCCTGTTTTTTCACATTTTCTTTGAATGTTTTGTTTAACGTTTAATTTTACAGTACCTGGAATATCTTTAATTAATTCTATGCCTTGATCGTAAAGTTCACAGCTTATTTTTCCTCCACGATATAAGCAGAAGACGTGATTTTCTGGCAGTTCTAGACAATTTTCTATTTTGCAATCATGATGTCCTTCTTTGATAACTGATTTTATGGTCAGTCCTGCTTTAGGTGGAGTATTTGATGAAAGAAAAGTGAATACTTCTTTGATGTTTTTTTCAATAGTTTTCAGAATTTCTGTTGATTCTTTTGTTACATCGTCTTTTGCAAATAATTCTTGAAGATTTAATGCTCCTTTCTTAAAATATTCTTTATTCAAGTGCATAATGTAACAATCTTTTATTTTTAATCCGTTGCCTTCATAAACATAACGTTGAAATGAAATATCATGAACATTGATGTCTTTTGTTTTTGTTGCTGCTTTGACTTCAATAATATCCCAGCCATCTTTATTGGGAACAAGAATGTCTGCTCTTGAAAAACAATTATTAAATTCGAAACCTGCTTCAAACAACGGACGTTTTTCTTTTAATGCTTCTTTTGTTTTTTTAATGTTTTCTAGGTAACTATACTGTGATAAGTCTATGCCATTTGAAAATAGTTTTTGTGCTTCAATACCTGTTTTTTCTCCATCCTTAAATCTGAACTCTTCTGCTATTGATGGCTTCCTTATTTTTTCAGGATGGTGCTGTTTATTCCACAGAAATCTAGGACATTCCAATGCAATGAGGTAGTTTGATTTTGTTAATGTAAGCATTACTCCATATAGAAGGAATGGCTTATAAAGGTTATTAGATGCCTAGATAAAGGATTTAATAAAAGTTAAATAGTAGTAAAATAAAAAGAGAGGTCAATGGAATATGATTGGGGAATATAAACAAAGATCAGATAACACTATAATTGGTGTAATTTACCCTTTCCCAGAAGAATTAATAGATCGACTCTTTATAAATCAAAAAGATATTTTCATAAAGTATATCCCCCATGAGCCAACAAAAAAGTCAAAAATAAAACTTCAATCTGGAATGAAAATTTACTTTTATGTTCCAAAATCTAAAAAAGCAATAATTGGAGAGGCCACAATAGAAGAGATTTCTTATATGAAAATTAAAGATATATTAAAAAATTATGAATCAAGAATCATCCCAACTGAAAAAAAATTAATAGAATATTCTAATCATAGAGAAAACAAAAAAGCCCAAGTTTTAGTTTTAACAAAAGTTATAAAGTACAAAAAAGATAAATTCATAAATATAAATATTACAATGGCAGGGATTTATGTTGACTCAGATAATAAATCAAAGATATTCGGGGAGTAAGTTGTAAATGGTAAAAAAAGTTTCAAAAGAATCACTGGACACAATTAAAGGAAAAATCAGTGAATTAATTAAGTTATTTCCTGAAATTATTTCTGAAGGAAAAATAGACTTTGAAAAATTAAAACTTACGCTTGGAGAAGAAGTTAATGAAAAAAATGACAAATATTCATTTAACTGGGCAGGGCGAAAAGAATCATTTAAAAATCTACAAACCACTGCTAAAGGGACATTAATTCCTGCAAAAAATGAATCTGTCAATTTTGATGAAGCTGAAAATCTTTTTATTGAAGGAGATAATCTTGAAGTTCTCAAACTTTTGCAAAAAGCATATTTCAATAAAATAAAGATGATTTATATTGATCCTCCATATAATACTGGTAAGGACTTCATCTATAAAGATAACTTTCACAATAATATTAAAGCGTATTTAGAACAAACAGGACAATTAAATAAGGATGGGGTTAAATTAACAACAAATCCTGAAACAAATGGAAGGTTTCACTCTGATTGGATTAGTATGATTTATCCAAGATTATTTATAGCCAGAAATTTGCTTAAGGATGATGGAGTTATTTTCATCTCAATTGATGATAATGAAGTCTATAACCTTAGGATGATAATGAATGAAATTTTTGGAGAAGAAAATTTTATTTCTGAAATCATATGGCACAGTAAATATACTGTATCAAACGATACAAGATATTTGTCTCAGCAACATGAATACATTTTATTTTATGCTAAAGATAAGAATTTAATAGACAAATTAAGGCTACCTAGAACAGAAGAAATGAATGATAGATATACTAATCCGGATAATGACTCTAGGGGGCCATGGAAAGCAACTCCATTACATGCAAAAAGTGGAAGAGGCGAAAGTTATTCTTATATGTTTAAGAATGGAATAAAATGGAAAGCTCCTGTAGGTCGTTATCCTAGATTCAGCATTGAAACTTTAAAAAAATTAGATGAGGAAAATAAAATTTGGTATGGAAAAGATAATAAAGCAACTCCTTCCGTTAAAACCTTTTTAAATGAATTAGGTGATGCAAGAGTTTCTGGGGATTTATGGTCTTATGAAGATGTGGGGCATAGCCACTCTGCAAATGAAGAGTTAGCATCATTGCTTGGTAAAGGGGTTTTTGATAATCCTAAACCATCAAGATTAATTAAAAAAATGCTTCAACTTTCAACAAATAAAGATACTAATGACATTGTATTAGATTTTTTTGCAGGTTCCGGAACAACTGGGCAGGCGATATTAGAACTGAACGAAGAAGATAGCGGAAATAGAAAATTTATTTTAGCTCAATTGCCACAGCCTGTAGAAAAAGAAAATTTCTCTAAAATCTCTGAAATTACAATTAGTCGATTGAAAACGGTAATAAATAGGATTAAATCAAAACAAGGTTTCAAAGTTTTCAAACTTGAAAAATCTAATTATAAAATTTGGGAGAACTATGAGGGTAAAAATGAAAAAGAACTGAAGAGCCAATTAGAAATTTTTAAATCTCCATTAATTATTGGATATAAAGATATTGATCTAATCTACGAATGCATTATAAAAGAAGGGTATAACCTAAATTCAAAAATTGAAAAGACCGATACTAAAACAAATAAAGTCTTTAGAATAATAGACAAAGAATTATCTTTTTATATTTGTTTAGATAAAGAAATTAATAATAAAACAATAGATGAACTAAAACTTAAAAAAGAAGATATGTTTATCTGTCTTGATGACGCTTTAGATGATAGTAAAAAAAAGAATCTTTCAATTCAATGCAATTTGAAGGTAATCTAAAATGAAGTTTAAATTTGATAGCGGTCTTGATTATCAGCATGAAGCAATAAAATCCATTATTTACTTATTTAAGGGACAAAAGAATACAAAAAAATCTCTTTCATTTATAGCCGAAAATGGAGTTGTGCTTAATGAATTGAGTATTTCTGAAAAAGTTATTTTGGAGAATCTTAAAACAGTACAAAAAGAAAATAATATTAAAATAATAGAAAAACTAGAAGGAAACAATTTCTCTGTTGAGATGGAAACAGGGACGGGGAAAACATATGTCTATTTAAGAACAATTTTAGAATTAAATAAAGAATATGGATTTAAAAAATTTATTATTATAGTCCCATCGGTCGCCATAAGGGAAGGAGTTTTAAAGACTTTAGAAATAACAAAACAACATTTTAAGCAAATATATGATAATGTTTCTTATAATTTCTGTGAATACGATTCAAGCAAACTTTCAAGAATAAGACAATTTTCAAGAAATAATAATATTGAGATTTTAGTTATGACTTTAGATTCTTTTAATAAAGATACAAATGTTATGAATCAAAATATTGATCGATTAAGTGGACAAAAACCTATTGATCTTGTTTCTCAAACAAATCCCATTTTGATTCTGGATGAACCTCAAAATATGGAAAGCGACAAGGCAAAAGAAGCACTAAAAAAATTAAATCCTCTATTCAAATTAAGATATTCTGCAACTCATAAAAATTATTATAACTTGGTTTATAGGTTAACTCCTGTTGACGCTTATAATAAAAGGTTAGTTAAAAAAATTGAAGTATTATCCGTAATAAAGGAAGATGATTTTAATGGCCCATACATTAAGTGTTTAGATATTGTCGCTAATGAGAAAGGAATAATTGCAAAATTAGAAATAAATCAAAAACAAATATCTGGATATAAACATAAAGTTATTACAGTAAAGCAGGGAGACGATTTGTTAAAAAGATCCGATAATGTTCATTATAAGAATTTTATTGTTGCAGCGATACATGCAGGGTATAACCACGTTAAATTTTCAAATGGAATAATTATAAAAAAAAATGAAGATACAAGCGGAGATAAAAAAGACCTGATGAAAATTCAAATAAGACATACAATAGAAGAACATTTCAGAAAACAAGAAATTCTAAAACCGTTAAAACTTAAGGTACTTTCATTATTCTTCATTGATAAAGTTGCTAATTATACTGAAAAAGAGGGATTTATAAGAAAAACATTTATTGAAGAATTTGAAAAAATTAAATTAAATTTTAAAGATACTAAAGAATTAGATGTTAATAGTGTTCATAATGGTTATTTTTCAAATTATAAAAGTGAAAGTGGGATGGAATCGGATAAGGAAACTTTTGATCTAATTATGAAAGATAAAGAAAAACTCCTCTCTTTTGAAGAACCTACCCAATTTATTTTTTCACATTCAGCCCTAAGAGAAGGTTGGGATAATCCAAATGTGTTCAATATTTGCACCCTAAATGAAACTGTTTCTGAAATAAAAAAGAGACAAGAAATAGGCAGAGGGGTTAGACTTCCAGTTAACCAAGATGGAGATAGAATTATTGATTTGGATTTAAATATACTCACCGTTATAGCCAATGAAAGCTATACTGACTATGTCTCAAAACTTCAACAAGAGTATATTGATGAATACGGAGACATAATTGCCCCCCCCGTTCCTGCAAATGCCAGAAATAGAAAAATGCTAAAACTAAAAAAAGGATTTAAACTGAATCCCGAATTTAATGAGTTATGGAAAATAATATCTAAAAAGACAAAATATGCTATTGAGATAGATACTTTAACATTATTGAAAGACTGTATTCAGGAAATAAATAACATTACCATCAAAACAATAAAAATCAAAATAGAAAAGGTGTCTTTATCAATAAATGCAAAAGAAGGCATAAAAACACAGTTCATTGGAGATGAAGCAGAAGAATTTAATAAAAATTTTGAGATTTCTAATTTAATAGACTTAATTTCTTCTGAAACTTACTTAACAAGAAAAACTGTTTATGAAATAATATCTAAAATTGATAATCTAAACTTAATATTTAAAAATCCTCAAGAGTTTACACAATCTATATCTATTATTATAAAAGAAAAATTGCAAGATTTTTTAATAAATGGGATAAAATATTTGGAGTTAAAAGACTTTTGGAAAATGGAACTATTTGAAGACTTAGAGGCTTATGAAGAATATATTGTCCCAGACTATAATGGAAAAACGGTTTATGATGGTACCATATGGGATTCTGAAGGCGAAATGAATTTTGCTAAACAGTTAGAGGATAATGATAAGGTAAAGTTATTTGTTAAATTACCTCCTTGGTTTGTTGTTGAAACCCCAATTGGTAAATATAATCCTGATTGGGCCATTATATTAGAAGAAAAAAATCTTCAAGGACAAACTAAAGAAAAACTATACCTCGTGAGAGAAACTAAGTTTGTAGATAGCCTTGAAAATCTAAGGCCATCGGAAAAGCATAAAATAAAATGTGCAATTGAACATTTTAAAACAATACAGGTAAACTTTAAAACGATAAATAAATTCAATGAAATAACTTAGAATTAATAGTAATTGTATCTAACCTGAATTAAACTCAATAATAGTTCTTACTAATATCTGATATATTTTTCAAGAACTTTTAATCATTTTTTCTAGGAAAATAGCATATCAACCAAAGGCTTTTTATATGCCTTATACCACTTATAAGTTAAAATAAGGGGTGTTGGAGCCTAATTGACAGAAACCAACAAACGATTAAGATCACCATTATATGCCCAAATTGAATTAACGTATGCATGCAATTTAGGATGTTCTCATTGTTATAATGAACCAAGATTTTCTAATGAAAATGGTTTAGTTCAATTAAAAAGAGTTAAAAAAGAAAGAACTGAATTAGATAAATTTTCTGAAATAGCAGATGAACTTGGTAAGAACGATCTTTTTAGTGTAAGTTTAACTGGTGGTGAAGCTTTTGCTGTAAGGGATAGATTATTTTCTTCTATAGAAGCATTATCAAAACATAATATTGATGTAACGATAAATTCTAATTTAACTTTAGTAACGGAAGATGATGCTAAACAACTTAGAGATTTAGGCGTTATTGCTGTTATGACTAGTTTAATTTCTTATGACCCAATAACTCATGATACAATAACAAATCGTGAAGGTTCGCATTCTATGACTTTAAGAGGGATTGACAGATTGCTTTCTCAAGGAATTTATGTTGCTTCAAATATGGTCGTTTCAAAGCATAATCTTGACCAGGTTTTAGAAACTGGAAAGTTTGTGCATAGTTTAGGTGTAGGTAGTTTTTCTACTGCTCAAGCTGTTCCTTCAAATTCTGGTGGTCAAATGCATTTAGATCATGCCTTAACATCAGACCAAGTTTTACAATATTTAGAAGCGTTACATCAAGTCCGATTAACTACGGGAATGCATATCAGACTTACAAATCCTTTACCTTATTGTAGGGTTTGGGAATCTCATCCACACTTAAGATATATTGTTGAAAGTGCAAGTTGTACTGCTGGAAGATCAATAATTCAAGTAGATCCATATGGGGAAGTAAAACCTTGTCCTATGGTTGGAACAGGTTATGGGAATATTCTAACAGACGGTTTAGCAAAAGTTTGGAGTAAAATGAGTGAGTGGGATGAAAATAAATATGTTCCTGAAACTTGTAAGCCTTGTGATTTAGTTGAAATATGTAAAGGTGCATGCAGAGCCGAAGCTGAAAGAATGGTAGGAAGTTTAGATAGCAAACATCCCTATTCTGTCAAACCAGTAAAGTTAGAAGAAGTTGCAAACAACACGCATAATGAAACATTATACCTTGGACAAAAAATAAAAGCTGCGAATGGAATAAGGGCAAGAAAAGAAGATGAAGATACTTATGTTTTGTATGCAACTGGCGATAGATATTTATTCGCTGGTGCTGGTGCTGCAAAAATAATATCAACAATATCACAAACAAAAGGTTTAGTTGTAGATGAGAGAATAATCCAAAATCCAGAAATGATAAGCATACTTTCACAAGGATTACAATCAGGAATATTGATGTAGGAGTATTGGAGGAAAAAATGGTAAGAATGTTAGAAGATGAAATAAAAATGGATTTGCCAGAAGGCGCTAATGTAAACGAAGCATTATTAAATTTGTTAAGCGACACTTCAGAAGGGAGAAGAGATATTTTAATGGCATGCACAAGTTGTGTATCTTGCAATGCCGGAAGCCCAGCATGCGTTTCATGTGTCTGTGTCTCAACAGGTAGCGTATATGAAAGTAGGAGAGATGTTTATGGACAAAAAGACCAAGGATATGCCAGAAATAACCTTTAAGGTTGACTCTAAAGCAGAAAAAAGAACTGCGGCATATTTCTTAAAACAAAGAAAAATAAATAGTACAGGGCTTGATGAATATGAAAAATTTATCAGAGATTATCCGGCGCTTAAGGCAACGAAAGAACTTTCACTAAAAGAAGCTAAAAATATTTTATTTGAATTTATAGATAGTTATTATAATAAAACTGAAAATAAAGATAACTTGTTATTAATAAAAGAAAAGATAAAAAAGTCTTGGGAAGAAAATAGTAAAGAATTCTTTATTGAAACTGAAAATATTTTTGACAATTACAAATGGTCTAAAGGAATTTACACTGCAAATTTAAGCATTTTCTCAATGTACAGGCTTAAACCTGGAACTAAAGTATTCTCAATACCCATAGAAGACTCTAGTGGTTACGAAAATGCAACAGGGCATATAAAATATACACTAATCCACGAATTAATGCATATTTACGTAGAAGCTTATTATAAAAAACATTTTAATAACAATCTTGATAAAAGCAAATATTATGATCTTCTTGAAATAGTCAATTTCTTAGTATTGAATCTTCCACAGATAAAAAAATATGCAGTCTGGTTTACAAATCCTTATCCAAATCATATGCAAAGGTGTTCTTATGCACAAAAAATTTACCCAGAATGCAAAAATATGAAAGAATTTATGGAAAGGCTTATTGCTTATTTAAAGATTACGAAAGAAAAATAATTATTCTTTAGAATAAACTTTATCGACATTAGGATAAGGCTCAGATTTATACTTCTTTTTTATATATAATAATTGATGTTGGATGTCCCCATATTCTTTCTTTAAGTTATTTATTATTTCATCCATCATTGATTGGTCTTTTACACAATAGGTTACTACAATTTCCCAATAATTCAAATATTCAAACAGATGATAAGCTTGTTTCTGATTTTTATACAAATCATCTATCAAATGCTTCTTCTTTTCTTCATTTCCTTTCATATTCAAAAATAATAAATATTGATAATCTCCAATTTTATTATGATCTATTTCTATGGTAAAATATCTTATTAGATTTTCTTGTATGTACTTTTGAATTTTATAATCTACTACAGAACTATTAATTCCTGTTTTATCTTTTATCTCTTCAAAAGAATCCCCAGCATTAAGTTTTAAGTAATTTAAAAGTTTTATATCTTCTTCATTTAGCTTAACTTGCTTTCCAATATGCACTAATTTTGTTTTATTTATTAATGGTTGATAGCCAGTAATTATTTTATTATAATCAATTTCTAAATCTTCTTCCATAAAGAATTTTCTATTAAGTGGAGATATCATATACGTCTGCATTGCTGTCAATTCCAGCAGATAATCACCGCAGACTCTTTGAATGTAATTTATTGTTTCATGAGCCTCTTTAATATAATTACAAACTAAAAGCATATTAAAATTATATTTGCCTTCAAGCTCAGAGATTTCAATAAGAAATGGGTTCTTAACAAATTCTTTTACGAGAAGTTGCTTCTTTTCTTCTGGAATAGTCTTTAACGTGATATAAAGACTCATATATTTTCTCACCCCAATACCTGGAAACTGCAAAACCGGATAGAAATTCCTTATTACGCCAGTATCAACTAATTTATTGACTTTCTTTATTATTGTTGGATAATTATTCCCTATTGTTTCTGCTAATTCTTTAATGCTTATTCTGCCACAGTTTAGCAAAATTGCCAGAATTTTCTTATCGATAACGTCCAATTTCATGGCTTTTCCTTCTTAATCTATGAAGTATGGAAGGGGAAAAGTCTATAAAAGTAACGTTTAAAGTTAAAATTAAGATATTAATCCAGAAAAAGAACTTTAAAATTCTTGAGAAATATACTTTTTGAAAAAGCGTGAAATTGCTTATATATTTTTATGCTATCCTTCAACTATGGCTGTTCAACCCGAATCAAAAACATTCGAATCTGAAGGATATCTTAGTTATCATGAACGCACACGTGCGTGGACGATTATTCGGTTTAAAAGAGAGGTAACAAAAGTTTTTCCAACATTGAAAGATCGTCAGTCGAAAATGAAATATAAGTTCAGAGTATTCTTTTCGTTGAAAGCGTTTGAAGAGTTTGCAGATAAAGTTCTGAAGAAAGAGATTGATGTTCCTGCGGTTATGTATTTTGAGAGGGAAGATGAAGAGAAATCACAGAATCGAAATTAGACTGACAAAGGATGAGAAGGATGAGCTTAAGGAGAATGCAAAAAGTATGGGGTTTGATGATGTTACGAGTTTTATAAAATGGTCAACGAAAGAAAAGATATTCAAAATCAGGAAGATGAGCCACGACTCCCAGAATGGTTCAAAAGATTAATTGAACTCTTAAAAAAAGAAAAAGAGTTACTTAATGATATTAACGTTAAGCCCTAATTCTTTTACTTTGTTTAATAAAAGTCGTTGGACTTCAGGTTGTTTGATTAATTCATCCATAATCAAGTCTACTTTTCTGCGATCATTTTCCCGTTCTTCTAATTCGACAGCTGCTTTCATTTCTAAAGGAAGACTGCATCGAATACAATATTGGGTTTTTGAAGGGTTCAAGAAATCGCATCTTTGACAGACTCTAGGTTTATTTTCGATTTCTTTCATATCAGTTTCTTTGATGCCGTTCATTGCGAGAATTGCGGAATCAACTTCTTTTCCATTCATGTGGATATATGTACTTGGCATTGCGCTTCCCTGCGACCATCCGAAATACTGGTTCATTTGAAATTCAGTAAGGAAACTTGCCATTTCTGTTGCACGTGAATGACGAAAGAGGTGAGGATAAATTCTTTTTTTGACTCCTGCTTTCGTAAATGCTACCCGTAAAATTTTCTTGAATGTTGCATAGACCATTATCTTACCAGGATGGCTTGTATTGGTCCAGAGGTTCGCATTTTTATCTTCTTTCTGAGGGTGGCTCTCAATGAAGGCACGTAATAAAAAGGATGCATTTATAAGNCGTATTCTGCGTGCTCCTGTTTTCCCAAATACATGCAGTTGGACGCCATATTTGTCAAAGATGACATTCCCTATTTTGAGAGAGGCAACTTCCCCTATTCTGCAGCCAGACTCATACAAGGTAGTGATAAATGCTTTATCCCGAAGGTTTTTACATGTGCCTATGGCTTTGTCTAATTCTTCTTTGGTGATTAATGCACCTTCTCCGGGAAGTTTAATATCTGCTTTATTCATAACAGTCTTAAGCCATTTGACTTCATCAGGAACAATCCCATCTTCACAATTTTTTGCCCAACAGAAGAATTTTCTAATCATAATTTTATAGGTCTGTTTCGTCCATGGGGAATAAGGTCTTTCTTGGATTAATCCTACAAGATATTTGACTTCATCTTTGTTTAAGCAATCAATCTTCTTGCATTCAACCTTCGGATCTTTTTCGATGAGCTGGGAAAGGCATTTCATGACTTCCATATACTTCAGAATCCGAGGCCTGCCTAAGTTATTGACCGAGAGGTTGCTTTTAAACTTCAAAATGGTCTTACGGTTGTGTTCTGATAAGGCTTCTAGCGACTTTTCAATATTTTTTGTTCTTCTTTCATAATTATGGATATCCTGCTTTTCTAACATAGTTCTCCTCCAAGAAAACAAAGAGCGTGTTTTTTATAAGCTCTGCACGGATAATGTACGTACGAAAAAAGAACCATCACTTTTAGCCAGGCGTTCGTTCGGGGCGTTTTCATACTCTGAACCCGACTAAAGAAATCGTAAAATTTAATAAACCAACCTTATCTGAGTATATATGGAATTAATCGTTTCAAGTTTTTATAAATATGTTAATCTCGATCCAGAAACGTTTCAGAAAGAACACCAAGAATTTTGTAATAGTCTAGGGATCAAAGGAAAAGTATTAGTCGCGAAAGAAGGGATAAATGGAACGATCTCAGGAACGAAAGAGCAAATTGATCAATATGAATCAAAACTAAGAAGCTATAAAGAACTTTCAAATATAACATTTAAAAGAAATGGAAGTCCTATTCCACCATTTAAGAAAATGATGGTGAAGGTAAGAAATGAAATTATCACGTCAAGATTTAATGTAAATACAGATAAAGTAGGGAAACATATGTCTCCAAAAGAATTGCATGAGTTATATGAGAAAAATGCGGATTTTATTATCATTGATGCAAGAAATAATTACGAGAGCAAAATTGGAAAATTTAAAAATGCGATGACACCAAACATTGCTATTTTTAGAGATTTTACAAAAGTTATCCCTCAAATGAAAGAGTGTAAAGACAAGAAAATTGTTCTGTATTGCACCGGCGGCGTCAGGTGTGAAAAAGCTTCTGCGCTTTTAATGAAAAAGGGGTTTAAAGATGTGAATCAATTAGATGATGGAATTTTAAATTACATTGAACAGTATCCAGATGCTTATTTTGAAGGAAGATGTTTTGTATTTGATGATAGATTATCAATTCCGTCTGGTGTGAAAGATTCGGTAATTACATTGTGTGAAAAATGCAATGTCCCTTGTGGAGAATATATTAACTGCGCAAATATGAAATGTGATAAACTCACAATTTATTGTCCTGATTGTAATAAAAAGATGGAATCTGCTTGTTCGAAAAGGTGTATGAATATTGTAAGAAAAATTGCTCAAGCAATAGAAACGAAATAGATAATCTTTTTTCCATTCTCAACACTCACTTTTTCTCTAAAGCAGTAATATTTATCGATCGTAACTCAGGATCTGTCTTCAACGTGAACGTCACATTGTCCCCTTCATTGAATCCATCTGCTAAGGAAGCAGGAGTCACGCGATAGGTCATAATCATTGCACTCATCAAACCAGGAATTACGTGTTGATTGAGAGTAATAAAACTACTATTCGAATTAGGGATAGTAATGATCCCCTGACCGCGATATGTTGAATTCAAGGCAGGAAACTGGTGGGGTAAAGGAGAAGGAACCTCAGAACTGCAAGCAACGAAGAACAGAAGGGGAAGAAGTAAGAGAAGCCTCATAAAAACAAAGAGAAAGAAGAAGTATAAAAAAGTAATGAAAAAAAGAAAAAATTAACGTGAACGGTGGCTCCACTCAGATTTTCCACCACGTTTCTTCATCATCACAACGACGATGACAACGACAACAACAAGAGCAACCACAACCCAGATCCATGCTTTTGATTTTGCAACAGGAGTTGTTACAGCAGGCGTTGTTGTTCCTTGAGTACCTGTGGTAGAGGTCTCAGTTCCAGTACCAGAAGTTGTTGTTACCGTGGTAGGAGCACTTTTCGTAGAGATAGCGAATAAACTAAATCCTTGCGTATCTGCACTAAAGTAGAGGAGATCTCCATCAGCTTTAACAAAGCTTGTGGATAATTCTTTCCAACCACTCTTATCATCTGCGTACTTTAATAAAACAACTTGGTCTTGCGTTAACTTTTGCGTTTCTAACCAAGCTTTACTCACAGTGAAGACAACACTTGATTTCGCAACTTGGCTGTTGTCAAAACCTGTTTTCGTGACTTCAAAGTATTTGAAGACAAGCGTTGAAGGAGCAGGTGCACCACCACTTGGAGCAGTTAAACCATTGACACTTACTTTTGCAGTATCAACATTGGCGTTTGTGGTAAATTTCACACTATCCACACCAACAGCTGTGTTTCCTAAACTATAAGTATTCTCAGTTCCAGCAGCAACACCAGAGTAAGCTGCAGAACCACCACCAGTACTTCCACCACCGCCAGATCCCCCAGAAGAAGGATTTACCGTTAATGCAAGAGAGGTAAATGCCCTATTACCAGCAAGGTCAACAATTTGACAGTAGAGGTTATTCGTACCTGAATTTGCAGGCGTGAAAGCCGCAGTACAGGCAGAGGCATTTGTCGCACTACAGATGGACGTTCTATCAGTTGTAGAGTTAATAACAACTGAACGGGCTGGACGACCAGCAGCATCAGCATCAGGAGTACTACAGGTAACATGGGCAGTATCTCCCTTAGTCATAGTATTTGATGATTCATCCGTTTGCAGAGCAACAGAAGGCACGGCTGTATCCCAGAAATAAGATCGGGAATATGTGGTGTTCGAAAGTAGCACTGCATCAACAACCGTAATGTTGACAAAGTAAAGACCGTTCGTATTCAATTGCGATGTAGCTTGTGCGCTGTAATTGATAAATGGCAACGTCTGATTTGGAATGGCAAAAAGACGGAGAGTTGTAACATTGATCGCACCATTTGTCGCATTGTATAAACGATAGGTCACGTTAATTGGATTTGTCTCAGATAAGCTATAATTCACAACAAAGTTCCCATTGAGAGAAGTTCCATTCGTAATAGCTTGAGCAGAGAAATCAATTTGTGGAACAATATTGTCCAAAATAACCAAAAACGAATAAGCAGAAATATTTGCATTGCCTGCAAGATCTGTCGCACTGATGTTAATAAGGTAACGCGTATTATTGGCGCTATTATTCGCGATTGCTCCATTGAAATATTGCGTGAGATTTAAACTAATATTAACGTTCTCAGCAGCGACATCAGCAAAACCATTTCCCACTTCAACAGATTCAATTTTCGGAGAAGAGATGTTGACAAGAGTCCAATTATTTGAACTTATTATCCCACCAGCACCTGCACTCCCATTATCCATATAAACAAAGATAGAGATATTGCCTGCACGTTGTCCGAGATTTCTTTCAGTCAAAGTAAGATTGACAACAAAATTTGTGACATTACCATAAATAACAAGGGTATTATTCGTTTCAACAGGACTAGTCATATTCCCCGATTTAGAAATATCCATACGTCGAGTTTGACCAATCTTAGGGAATGTATTATCAATAGTCATATTCGTAATTGCCGTACTATTGATACCACTACGAACAACACCGAGCGCAGAAATGTTTGAAAGAGCAAGATTAAGATCGTAAATCCAATCATACATCGTAGTGGTATCAATTGTAAAGTTTGGAGAAAATTGCCCCGGACCAGTAATATTACCAAAACCACGAATACCTCCCGAGCCACCAGAACTATTAGGATAAGTATTGTTGAGGAAAGAGAAATTAAACACTGCGCCTACACCATTCCCTGCAAATCCAGCTCCAACTGCTGTTCCGTTAAGGAACCCCAAGGTAACAATGGTGATATTACCTTCACCAGAAAGAGAAGTAGTGCCACCAGAAGAAGCAACTTCCATAGCAAACGTAAAATTGAAATTGGTTCTTCCAGAAAGATACCCATTTGAGAAAATAGTACGAACAGTAAGATTAGTATTCCCATGACCAATGACATTATCAACTTGAGATTCACCAGCAACCAAGAAAATAGCAGTCAAAAAGAAAAGAGTCAAAAGACCGAAAGTCAAAATTGCGTCTCTAGATGAGTTAAATTTTAAAGAACCCCTTTTTAGATCCATAGTTATTCTGTCCAATTTAACAACAACCTTATTTATAAATTTTCATAATAACTTAAAAGAGGTAACATAAAAAGAGAAGAAGTATTATATAATAGAAGGGAAGAGCAAAATCATGTTAATTGGCATCGTGGGAAAACCATCTGCAGGAAAATCTACATTCTTCAGAGCAGCGACATTAGCAGAAGCAGAGATCGCGAATTATCCCTTTACAACCATCAAACCAAACAGGGCAATTGGATTCGTAAAAATCGATTGTGTTGATCAAGAATTTAACAAACAATGCAATCCAAGAACAGGATACTGTACAAACCACAAACGATTCGTCCCAGTAGAATTATTAGATGTTGCAGGGTTAGTTCCCGGCGCACATACCGGCTTAGGGATGGGGAACCAATTCTTAGATGATTTACGACAAGCAGATGTCTTAATCCATATTGTTGACGCAGCAGGAATGACGAATGAAAAAGGAGAAGCTGTCCCCCCACTAAGCCACGACCCCTGTAAAGACGTTGAATTCTTAGAAGTGGAACTTGAAATGTGGATCCTCGGCATGTTTCAAAAAAATTGGGAACGCTTAGCGCGACAAGCAAAGCAAGAACAAACAGAAGCATGGAAAGCATTAGCGAAACAATTATCAGGATTAAAAGTCAAAGAAGAAACCGTTAAAGAAATCGCAAAGGAGTATCCTGTAGATCTAACGCATTGGACACAAGAACAGCTCAAACAGTTTATCAAAACCGTGAGAGAAGAAACAAAACCGATCTTAATCGCGGCAAATAAAGTCGATGTTCCTGGCGCAGAGAAGAATGTGCAACGATTACAACAACAATTCCCAAAATACAAGATCATCCCTTGTTCTGGTGATGCAGAATTAGCCTTACGAGAAGCGACAAAAAAGGGGATGATTGAATACACACCAGGTGAATCCACCTTCAAAATCAATGAAGGCAAAGTAAATGATGCACAAAAAAGAGGATTGCAATTAATCCAAGAAAAAATCCTCAATCAATTCAAAACAACAGGCATTCAAGAAGTCTTAAACGCGGCAGTCTTTGATCTATTAAAATATATTGCAATTTTCCCCGGTGGCATGAACAAATTAGAAGATAGTGAAGGAAGAACATTGCCAGATTGTTTCTTAGTACCACCAAGATCAACAGCATATGACTTCGCTGGTTTAATTCATACGGACTTAGCAAAAGGATTTATTCGTGCGTTAGATGTAAAAAGAAAAAGAACGGTCGGTAAAGAACACCTCCTTCAGCACCGAGACGTTATCGAAATTGTGAGTTCAAAATAATTATTCTTCTGGATTTAATTGCGTCTTTGCGACATCTAAATGACGATAGCACCAATCACAAAGATAGGAAGATAAACCATCCTCTTTCATTTTGTATTGAGCAAACTCGTCGCAGTAATCGCATTTTTTTGATTTTGTCGATTCTACTTCTTGCTTCAACCCCATCACCCCCGCTGTTTTATAAGAATATTGCATACAAAGTTGAAGCAGAAGCTTAATATATAGTTAATGTATAGGATACAAATACTGTATATACGTCCCATGGAATTCAGAAAACTAATCAAATTCGGCGAAGCATCGTATGTTGTTTCTTTGCCAAAAGAATGGACCGTAAAGAATAATCTAAAGAAAGGAGATCTTATTTCGATTGAAGAAGATCAAGATTCATTAAGACTTACCCCCAATAATCGTGGACAAAGAAAAAAAGACCCCGCCAAAGAGGTTATGATTGAATTTGAAGAACTGAAACCATTTCGTTCAGAATTGATGTATGCATATATCAATGGATTTAGTCCAATTACCGTGACCGGAAAGACAATGAACAAGCATTGGAAACAGATTAGAGAGATTGTTGCAAACTTCGCAGGTTTAGAGGTTATTCAACAAACACCAGATAAGATTGTATTAAAAGATCTATTGAACATTCAAGAGATTTCGATTCACGATATTATGCGAAGAATAGATCGTATTAATAGTTCAATGTCCGAAGATGTTGCCGCATACCTCAAAGGAGAGAAAAATACCTCACTCACAGAAACACTGCACCAACGAGAGACAGATGTGGATAAACTCACTAGTGTTATATTTAAAACATTAAAACGCGCATTTGAACCCCATGATCGCAAAGCGTTAAATCTAAGGTTAGACGACGTTTTTTATTACTGGGAACTTGCGTTGTTCTTGGAAAAAATAGCAGATGAATTGAAACGAATTCCATTCCATATTAAAGGGGGAATTCCCAAAGAAGGGGTAGCTGCATTTGAAGAGGCAATGGAACAATACAAAAATGCGATGCAGGCCCATTTCACAAATGATCCACGCCTTGCAATGAAGGTTCTTGGTAAAAGAGTCGTCGTATATAATACAATAGAGAAATGTATGTCCAAAGTCAAGTTAAAGGAAATTCCAGGATTGGAGAAATTCAAATTGATTAATAATGAATCAGGAAATATTGCAGGGGTTCTCTTAAAATTAAATTACAAAAAAGAAAAATGAGTCTATTTAGAACTGATCCCTTCAGTAACTGAAGCACAATTAAGAACAGCATCAGTAAGTTCATCACCAAAAAGAGGGCGTAATCCAGAGTGCATCACTTCAGTAAACACAGTTTTTGGATCCTTAACACGAAGGGTTTTTTGTTCAGGATCATATTCAGTAACTTCGACAACATATGCATTGGGGATATTCGGTGCTTTTGGATTTCCAACAAGAGTATAGAGTGCATTCGCATTACGTCGTAATGTTTCAAGTGCTTCACGATCGCGACCTTCTTTCATATACCGTTCACGTGAGCGTTCAACAGACCAATCTGGATTACAAAGTAAGATAATACTTAAATCAGGAACAATATATCCACGACGAGAAAGAGCAACTGCATCCCCGGGGGAAAGTCCTGAAGCAACTTGATGATAAAGAGTCGTAATGTAATAGCGATTAAGGAAAAGAAACCCGGGATCTCCAGAGAGTGAGCGAAGAAGATGTCCAAAAGAAAGAAGTCTGCCTGCAGTCATCGTTAAGCCATAAGCTAATTCAATATCTCGATTTTCAAGTTTCTCAGAAGCGGTACTAAGAGCAGTCTCACGTGCAGGACGAAATACATCAAGAGAGTTTCCTTTTCCTTTAGTAATAAGTCCGTTATAACCTGCATTGCTAAATGCTTGATCAATAGTATCAACAAGGGTTGTTTTTCCGCTTGCAGAGACCCCTTCAACAGAAATGAATTTTTTTGAGAGTCCTTCAGGACGTTGATGGGCATAAGCAAGAATCTTGGCACGTAAATCTTCTTTACCAATAAGCTGTCGTTGCAATTCTTCTAAAGAAGCAGAAATTTGAGCATTTTGACCTAGAACAGATTTATGTAAATCTGAAAGTTTACGGTGATCGCCATCTAAAACAGTACGTGCTGTCTTTTCTTGTACCAATTCAGCACCAAGAGATTGATTTGTCTGAGCAAGACGTGCGATTTCTGCTTGTGAACGAACATTTGAACTACGAAGTCTATCATTTTCGCGACGCATTTGTTCTTTCTTGATACCTTTAGCCATGGATTAGACGGTAACCCACGTAAAGAAACCAAAATAGCTTTAAAAGGGTTTCGTTTTGTTATTACTCGACAGAGGAGAATATTACTTCTTTTGACACAAGAATAAAACATGATCTTTCTCAAACGGACCAAGATCCACTTTCTCAAGAACCTTTAATTTATCTTTTAATTGCTCTTCAACTTGTTGAAAGATCGTCGAAGGTTTCTTCGTAACATCAATACTTCGTGCTTTAACTGAAAACAGCACATATCCTTTTGGTTTCAAAAATTGTAAATTCTTAAACAAGATAGGTACTTGCATCCGCGCAGCAACATCTTGCACAATAATATCAACAGGAGTAATCCGTTTCGCATACAGGTCTGGTTTATTTGCATCCGCTAAGATTGGCTGCATATTCTCACGCTGTTCACACAGTAAATATAAATCGCGAACAACACGAGGCGCCATATCAACACAATAGAGGACACCATTCTTTCCAACAATGTCAGAAAGAAAACTTGCAGTATACCCGTGCGCAGCTCCTAAATACAAAAGAGATGAACCTGCTTGAATAGGACAAGAATGAATTCGTTTTGCAAACGCAGCAGCGATTTTTGAATGACGTGGATCAAATGCACGATATTCGACACCTTGTTCATCCCAAATAAGTTCACGAAAGAACATTTTTCCCGGAGTTAAATTCTTCGTTAAGAGTAATTTTTGTTTCCCTTTCCAAACCATCGAAACGCCAGGATAAGGAGTTGATTCGAGGCTCATTGTTTTTCTCCGAAGTAATCTTGTTTCACAGCAATACTTAATTTATTCGCTAATTTCCGTGCAGTCTTTCCTTTTTCAGATTCAGTAGCATTTGCAATCGAAGGATGTTGAAACAAAACCCCAAAGCGTGGCGGTTTACTACCTGTTTTCAAATGACGGAATAATGATTTCTCAGCACCTAAGACCTGAATGGTTGACGAAGGTAAACAAGCTAAATGCTGTAACGATCCTGCACGTTCTAATAACCGTCCAGCCAATAAAGGCGTAGCTAATGCAGTAAACCTTGGACATAAAACCGTTAATAATCCATTCAAATAAGCAAATTGATGATCATATTCTTTCTTCAATTCTTTTAATAAAACAGTATAAGATTCTAGAACAGTAAAATCTTCGTTCCGTAAAGCAACGCTTAAGGCTTCTTCTTTCGGATGATGAATCGCTTCAATGAAACCTGCTTCCTCTAATGAACGTGCAGCTAATGGAGCATAAATACTAAAGCGTTCACGTAACTGCGCAAGGAGTTTCTCTTGAATTGCTTCAAGTAAATCTAAGGTACGAATTGTATGGATTGCCAATAGATCACGTTGAAAAGATGCTTTCAAATCCTTCCGTGTTTGTTCAAAATTTAAAATACGTAAATCCATGATTTCTGAATTATAAGAGAGTTTTAAAGAGTTTCGTTTAAGATTCTTAACTTCAAAGGAGGAGCGTTTCATTTCCTACCAACAGAACTATTCGAGAACAACCATCTTTTTTAAGGAGAAAAACAATAAAGGAAATCATGAGAAAAACACTGCCCGTCATCGAAGCGATGCATAAAAAACCAGTCGTCGTAACCCAAGACAAGACACTTGCAGAATGTGCTGCACTCATGCTCGAAAATAGTGTTGGAAGCCTCATTGTCCAGGATCGAGGACGGTTACAAGGGATTATAACAGAAAAAGATTTTGTCAGAGCTGTTCAAAATAAGAGTGATCCAAAAAAGATCAAAGTCAAAGAAGTGATGCAGGATATTTTAGTAACGATTGAACCACATCATGACCTCTTAGAAGCAATTCAAGTCATGGCGAAAAATGAAGTAAGAAGATTGCCAGTTGTTGATAAAAAACAAAGACTGATTGGGTTATTAACAGTAACAGACATCTTAAGAATTCAACCACAACTGTTCGAAATCCTCTTTGAAAAACAAGTCTTGGCAAAGTCGCGTGCTCCACCAGATATGGAAGCAGAATGTGAATCCTGTGGAAGTTTTACCGTTGTAAAGCAAAAAGGAAGTAAACTCATTTGTTTCGATTGTGTGAAGCAGATCTAAAACAAAACCTTTATGAACCGTCTCTGCTTCTGAAGAAATACGCATGCCAGTCGAAATTGAGGTCGCAAAACGAAGAATTTCTGGAGAAGACTGGCCAATTGAAGTAGAAAAAATCTATAGATCAATAAAACCAAAAGCAGAATCATTGCATTATCGCGTCGTTGAAAAAGAGCAAGAATTCAAATCAGAAAAGTACGGTGGATTAAACAGATTCTCTTTTATCTGTGAAAAAACGATAGATGAACTTGCCAAGAATCAAATTGAGATTGAATGTGGATTTAGCAAAATACGCCAACGAGAAGGAGAAAAAAAGAATATTGGGGATATTCAAATTAAAGTCGTTGGAACGTTAATCTTTGACCCAAAAAATCATTGGGGAAAAACAAAATTCGGAAGGATGTTATATCATTTTTACAGTAAGTTCTTAGCAAAAGAAAAGATCAAAAAAAAGTATATTGAACCATTAGGAATAGAAACAAACAAAATCTATGACGCAATCAAAGAAGTAACCGATCTATACCAATAACAATGGCAGAAAAAGACGTGATTATTAAAGAGACGAAACTGAAATTCGCGGGAAATTTTGATTTCGTGCTGTTATATCGAAGTTTACAGTTATTTATGCAAAAAAAGGGATTTGGGGCAGTCAAAGAAAAACTCTACGTTGAAAAAGTAAAACCTGCAGGGAAGTTCATTGAGATTGTGTGGGAAACAACCAAAGATGAAGGTGCATATTTTAAATGGATTCTTGAAATAAAATTTTTTGGAATTGCAGTCAATGATACAGAGATTGATTTTGAAGGGAAAAAAGTCAAAGCGCATAAAGGAGAACTTGAAATTGGTTTTTCAGCAACGCTCGTTAGAAACGCGAGTAATGAGTGGCCAGATAAGAGTTTTAAGAAAAGGCTCTATGAAAAATATATTATCAGCGATAAAATTGAACAACAAAAAATTGATCTTCATAAGAACGTAACAGCGATTATTGATGAAGTAAAACGATTCTTAAACGTTTATCGTTCCTAGAAACATTTATTAAACTAAAGAAGAAAAGAATACTATGGCAGGCATTACCGTTGTGATCAGTGAAGGC
>JGI1358J11329_10000939_pt1 | contig 24873 bp, 32 predicted proteins | sample Subgroupgradi54m_FD_11329 | JGI IMG/M metagenome (IMG submission 11329)
CGCCCGAGATATTTGCCGGGATGACGCTCCGGCTGACGTAAAACTCTACCGCGCCACGGGTATTAACGACTCGCCCCGGTCGCTCATGGGGTTCGGGTTTACCCAGACCTTCATGAAAACCGGGAAGTCGATCCCCTGCTGTTCCACCACGGTGACGTGGTAGACAGTGGCCAGGCCGAACGTCCCGTCCTGACGACGGGCGGGGTGATTTTCAAACACCCCAAACTGGCACGGAACAAGCGCCGCGTGAAGATAGTACGGCGCACCGGCGACAGCGTACACGAAGCCGTCGCCGTGCTCCCGGATGTAGCCCGCCAGTCCTTCGACTGACTGAAACACCACAGGGTCTTTCACGATCTCCAAGTCCGCACCGTGTAGGTCGCGGATCGCCGACAACTGCGCGGGCGACAGATCGTGACGGGATACCCAATAAATTTTACTCATGGCACTCTCCAAACAGGTTGCCCGGAAGCAGGAATGCCGCCGGGATAAAGCAATCGGGCTCAGCCCGTGTGTAGAACTGAACTCAGACGAAGCAGTAAATATTCAAAATTCTTAAATTCTTACTGCTCCGTCCAAGTTTCAAAATTATTAAAGAACTCTAAATTACGCACTATACCCTACAAGTATAGCACACTTCAAACTAAAAGTCAAGTATTTACCTTTATATTATAAGGCTTAAATCTCCTATTTCCTGTATTTCTTCGTTCTCCACTTATCTGCTATCTTGACTCTGGTCAACGAGCGTTCGAGTTCTGCTTCGAAATGCTCGAAATCCACCACTTCTTTATTTTCCCCTCTTGCGGAACGGGCAAGCATTTGCTTCTTTAATTCTTCGGCGCGAGCTTTGGCGGATTCTATTTTCTCTTCCGATAGTTCGCTTACGTGCTCGGCAAAGTCTGCGAGCACGGCAACTTCTGTTGCTCCCTCTTCGTCTTTTTTTATTTCTACAAATCCACCCACCACGGCCATCGGCACATACTCCCCACCTGTCATTGCGACGACATCTCCAGATGCAAGCCCTGCAATCAATGGAATATGCTCTGGCAAAACTGTAATCTCGCCAAGAGTGGTCGGCAAGCTCACTTGATCCACGAGCTCTTCGAGGATAAGTCTTTCAGGAGTAACTATTTTTAATTTTAATTGTTTTGCCATATCGTTATCTGATTCAAAAATTATAAATAGTTCTTGAGAAAAGCCTTGCGCAGGAGCTTAGGAAATAAATAAAGTAATCTTTATATTATTTCCTTGAGCGACGAGCAGTTCGCTCCGCAAGCTTGCGGAGATAGATTGCTTTTCAGAAGAAGCTATTTTGAATTTTTAAAGAGCCCCTTTCATATAAAAATCATTCTCCGACTTGCTGTCATGTTTCCCTTCCAGAATTTCTTTGAAAGAACGAATAGTCTCGGAAAGTGGAACATACTGCCCTTTCGTGCCCGTAAATACTTCTGCTACGAAAAATGGCTGAGAGAGAAACTTTTGAATCTTTCGCGCCCGGCCCACCAGCTCTTTGTCGGCTTCTGAAAGTTCTTCCATTCCCAAGATCGCAATAATGTCTTGCAGGTCTTTGTAACGTTGAAGGACACGCTGAACTTCGCGAGAAACATTGTAGTGTTCCGCACCGACAATATTTGGGTCAAGAATAGTACTCGACGAATCGAGTGGGTCGACAGCCGGATAAATACCAATTTCCGAAAGTGAACGATTTAAGACCACAGTTGAGTCCAAGTGCGCGAAAGTCGTCGCTGGTGCCGGGTCAGTCAAGTCGTCCGCCGGCACATACACCGCTTGCACCGAAGTGACAGAACCTTTGTCTGTGGAAGTAATGCGCTCTTGCAGAATTCCCATTTCAGTTGACAGAGTAGGCTGATAACCAACTGCGGATGGAATACGGCCAAGTAAAGCGGAGACTTCCGAGCCAGCTTGGGTAAAGCGGAAAATGTTGTCGATGAAAAGAAGCACGTCTTTGCCTTCAGCATCGCGGAAATGTTCCGCCATAGTGAGCCCAGAGAGTGCCACCCGTAAACGCGCGCCCGGTGGTTCGTTCATTTGTCCGAAAACCATCGCCACTTTTGGAAGCACACCGGACTCTTTCATTTCGTGATAAAGGTCGTTACCTTCACGTGTGCGCTCTCCCACCCCCGCAAAGACCGAATAGCCTCCGTGGTTTGATGCAATGTTGTGAATGAGCTCCGTAATAACGACAGTCTTGCCTACTCCTGCCCCTCCGAAAAGCCCCACCTTGCCACCTTTTAAGACTGGACAAATGAGGTCGATAACTTTGATTCCGGTTTCAAGAATTTCAACTTTGGTTGCTTGCTTCACATATTCCGGAGCTTTACGGTGAATCGGGAGACGCTTCAAACCACCCCGGGCTACGCCCTCCCCTCCTAATTTAGGAGGGGAAGAAAGGGGTGGTCCATCATCTATCGCTTCACCTAAGACATTAAAAATTCTCCCGAGAGTAGCAGCACCCACCGGTACAGTGATAGGAACTCCAGTATTTACAATAGACATTCCGCGCGAAAGGCCGTCCGTCGTATCCATCGCCACCGCTCGAACCACTCCGCCCCCCAAGTGCTGTTCCGTTTCTAAAACAATCTTTTTATTGCCGTTCATCGCCTCCAATGCAGTATAAATATCCGGCAAGTTCTCGCCGAAATCCACATCTACGACCGGTCCGATTATTCTTTTAATTGTTCCTGTTTGCATTTTATTTGAAGCAGAAGGTTGCTTTTCGAATGGTCTGGCCGGGGGAGGGACCCGGAGAACCGAGGACCTGAGAAAAGTAACCTTCTGCAAAATTATATCATGAAACACTCGCCATCCCGGCGCTGATTTCCGATATTTCTCTGGTAATGTTTGCCTGTCTGGCTTTATTAAATACTAATGTCAAATCATCTATCATTTCTCCCGATGCATCGCTTGCGTTTTTCATTGCCACCATTCGGGAAGATTGCTCAGAAGCGTTTGACTCGAGGAGCATCTGGTATATTTGCATTCGGGTAAGTTTCTGGGCAAGTGATGAAATAAGCTCATCACGATTACCTTCGAACAAATAGTCTGTACTCTGCTTTGGCTTGCTATTTGGTAAATCTTTCATAAACTCTTGAAAATCAGATTTAGAGATAGGTAGAAGCTGTTTTATATTTGGCTTTTGGGTCAGGGCTGAAATAAAATCTGTGTAAACAACTAAAACCTTATCATAATTCTCGAGGCTATATTCATCTACGGCGAGTTTTGATATTGGATTCACAGTTGCAGTGGATATGGCATCTGCCATTTCAAAAAAATTAGCCAAAATATTCTGCCCCACCCGACGCATGGCGACATCGCCCTTTTTTCCTATTGTGATGATATCAACACCGTAAGACGGTCTTCGGGGAAATTCCCCGAAGACCGTCTTAGGGGATTTAGGGGAAATTAAAGAAAGCGCTTTTTTAATTACTTGTGCATTGTATGCTCCACAAAGACCTCGATTGGAAGTAATCAAAATCAATAAAATTTTCCCCGTAACTTTTTCTTTTTCTCTCTCATTAAAAAGGGGATGTTTTATTTCTAGAGTGGAGCTCGCGATAGATTTCAAAATCTCCCAAGAATATTCAGCATATAAACGAGATGAAAGTGTGGAAGCCACCGCGCGTTTCATCTTGGAAGCTGCCACCAGCTCCATTGCCTTAGTGATTTTCTTTGTATTCTTCACGCTCTTTATTCTTCTTTTGATTTCTTTTGTTCCGGCCATAAATTATTTTACAAAATTATTTTTGAAATCAGCTATTACCTTCTTTAATTGCTCTTCTCCCTTATCCGTCCACATTTTTGCCTCTTTTATTTCTTTATAAAAAGTCTTTGCGTTATTCTCGCTATAGTCAGTTAGGCCTTTTTCAAATTCTTTTATTTTGTCTACTGGAATGTCATCCATAAAGCCTTTAACTAAAGCGTATAGTGTCACCACTTGATGTTCAGTTTTTACCGGTGCATATTGAAGCTGTTTTAACACTTCCACCGCTCTTTTACCACGTTCGAGCTGACGCTTGGTGGCATCATCTAGATCGGAGCCGAATTGAGAAAATGCTTCGAGCTCGCGAAACTGCGCGAGGTCAAGCTTGAGTGTGCCTGCCACTTTTTTCATCGCTTTAATTTGCGCCGAAGAACCGACACGGGATACCGAGCTACCCACATTCACCGCGGGACGAATTCCCTTATAAAATAAATCTGTCTCCAGGAAAATCTGTCCGTCTGTGATAGAAATGACATTGGTCGGAATATAAGCGGAAATGTCGCCAGCTTGAGTTTCAATTATTGGAAGCGCGGTGATAGAACCACCACCATATTTTTCGTTACGTCTACAGGCACGCTCAAGTAAGCGGGAATGTAGATAAAAAACATCGCCCGGGTAGGCTTCGCGCCCTGGTGGCCTGCGTAAAAGTAAAGAAATTTCACGATAAGCCACCGCATGCTTGGATAAATCATCATAAATAATTAATACATCCTTGCCTTGGTCCATAAAATATTCCGCAATAGATACTCCAGCATAAGGAGCAATATAGGAAAGGGCTGCAGCTTCTGACGCGGAAGCATTTACAATCACAGTGTATGTCATGCTATTGCCCTCCTCGAGACAAGCTTGAAGTTTTCTCAACTTTGAATCTTTCTGGCCAATAGAAACATAAACACAAATCATATTTTGTCCTTTTTGATTCAAAATCGTATCTATCGCGATGGCTGTTTTGCCTGTTTGTCTGTCACCAATGATAAGCTCGCGCTGACCGCGTCCAATCGGAATGATAGCGTCAATGACTTTAATACCGGTGGCAACCGGTTCGCTCACAGATAAGCGAGTAATGACTCCGGGAGCAACTTTCTCTATCGGATAAGTTTTGGAAGCTTTTATCGCACCCTTGCCGTCGATAGGAGCACCGAGCGCATTTACCACCCGACCTAAAATAGCATCAGATACTGGTATCTCAAGAATGCGTCCAGTGGCAGACACTTCATCACCTTCTTTAATTTTAGAAAAATCTCCAAGGATGATCACACCCACTGCGTCATCCTCTAGATTGAGCGCCACGCCCATTACACCGTTGGCAAATAGCACCATCTCGGAGGATTTGATGTCGGAGAGACCAGAAACTTTAGCGATGCCGTCGAAAATTTCCATCACTTTACCCACCTTTTCAACTTTCATTTCTGCTTTGAAATTTTCAATCTCCTTTTTTAAAATGTCTATTATGTGGTTGGTCATTCGGGTCTTGTTAAGTATGCTTGTAATTTTTTAATCTTGTTTTTTATGGAAAAGTCAATAATTTCATCATTTACCTCTATCCGTACTCCGCCAAGAAGCTTTATATCTAAACTTTCGATTAATTCAACTTCTTTTGCAGAATAGCGTTTTTTAAAAATATGAGCAAGGTGAGTCCGGGACTTTTCAGTGAGAGGTTTGACACTCGTGACCCTAGCTACGGTTCTTCCTTCCTCACGGTTTATCACCTTCTCGAGTTCGGTTAATATGGTACCGCTTTTTGATATCAAATTTTTACGAAATAAAAAATTCACCACTTTCTGTGAGGTCGCATATACCCCTTCGTGTCCTGCGTCCGTGAACTCCCGGTAAATAGCGCGGGCTATGTCGTTGTTTGATATTGTGGTCATAAATCATTTAGTTCTTTTTCTGTCTTAGTGCTAAGTATTTTCTCCACTGCCAACATCGCGAGCGACACGACTTCATTCTTGGCTTCTTCAACCAAAGCTTTTTTATCAACTTCCATCTGCTTCATTCTCTTTTTTGTCCATTCATCGTTGTCTGCTTTTATCTTTTCTAGATTTTTTACTCTTAACTGTTCCAACTCTTTACCGAGTTCTTTTTGAGCATCTGTTGCCATAACCCTCAGTTTTATTGTATTTTGCTTATATTCTTCGCTAACTTTTTGCAATAGTTCACTAGATTTTTTTGCATCATCAATTCCTTTTCCTATTTTATCTGATCGCTCCTTCATTAATTTAGAAAGGGGCTTGAGAGCATACATATAAAGAACGACAAAAACTACTCCAAAATTGACCATTTGAGCAATAATAATTTTCCAATCTATGTGAAATGTGGAAATAATTGAATCCATGACTTTTGAAAAACTTTCAAAACATGATTTTTGGGGGGTTCGAGCTCGACGGAGCGAGAACTTCAGGATTTTTTAAGCTTAAAAAAATCCGTACCTAAAAATTATGTTATGGAAGTTTTCTTAAATCGAAAACGCGATAACCAATGCGTAAATAGCGATCGCTTCAGCGAATGCGCAAGCAAGAAGCATCGGCACCAGGATTTTGCCGGCGGCCTCCGGATTTCTGCCGATTGATTCCATCGCTTTTGAACCAATCAAACCAATAGCTATAGCTGGACCGATAGTTCCAATCGCCATAGCGAATGCTTTAGCAAAAAATGTTGATTCCATAATTGATTTTTACCGAACGTAGTGAGTATAAAAATCATTACCCTGTTAAATGCCCTTCGGGCAATTTTTGCTTTGCAAAAATTATTTAACAGGGTTAGAAAATTATATTCGCTTTGCTCATTAATTTTACTAATAATGTTCGACTATTTATTAACCTGCCACCAATCGTTCTTTATGGCTGTGTTCCTCATGTTCATCATGATCAGAAGCTCCAATGGTGAAATAAACAACAAGTAAGATAGAGAATATCAGTGCCTGAATAACTCCCACCAGTAGTTCAAGAAAAAGAAAAGGTATCGGAATAATGTATGCCACAAGAGCTGCCATAGAAACCAGAAGCACTTCTCCGGCAAACACATTCCCAAAAAGACGGAACGAGAGCGAGGCAACTTTTGCAAACTCTCCAACAATTTCTATTAGACCAACAAAGAACGTGATCGGGGCTACGATAATGACAGTCGGCTGATGGCGTATTTTTGTGAATATCCCCCCTAATGCTTTCAGATTAACATATTTATTAAAAGTTTTCCATAGACCGATTGAAAAAATACCAAATATATTTGCACCAAGGACCGCCATTATCGCAAGTGCAATAGTGGTATTTATGTCGGCAGTCCCGCTTCGGAGAAAAGGCACGAAAGTCGCGCTAACTTCTCCTTGCTCAATAATTCCAAATCCTCCGAGCGGAATAATCCCGAGCCAATTATTTATCAAAATAAAAAAGAAAACCGAGATGGCGACTGGAAAAATTCTAACTGAAAGTGTTCTATCATTCGTAACTTGGTCACATAAAGAAAGTGCTGCGTCTACTATAATTTCAAAAAAATTCTGAATTTTATTCGGAACTTCTCGAAGTGAAGATCGTATAATCAGAGCTATTATAATAATAATCGCGACAACAAACCAAGACGTCAGAAGCGTATTGGTGACAGTAAAACCTTGCAAATGAAATATCGGTTCTGCAAATAATGTGATGTGCTGTTCCATTTATTTATCTTTAATTTTTTGCATGTAATTTTTTACAACTTTCATAATGCCATATATCGTGACCAGAAACCCAAAGACTGCAAATGTGATAAAAATCCATGGTTTAGTACTGAAATGTGTGTCTAGTACCTTACCGGCAATGAGGGCAATTATGATAGGCCCCACTATCCACCCTGAAATTTCAGTAAATAACTGAACCCCGACAGCCCAATTTGGTTTATTTCCGTTTTCAACATCCATAAAAAACAAAAGGCATCAGCCTTTCTAGTATTGTATCAAAAAATAAACGTTACAAGCAAGTTCACCAAAATAATATGGGTCGAGGGGTGGGAGCGAACATCGCTCCACCCCCCGCCCAACCGACTTAGTCCTGGTCGGCTTTCTCTTTTGTCTTGCGGGCGGCCAGCTCACGCGCTGCCGCCGCCGTGGCGACCGCTTGCGTTTCCCCTGGCAGGGGAAACGCAAGCGGAATCGGATTATACTCCTTCATACCATCACCTCCTTTCAGGAGGATCGGAGCGCGCACGGTTTGTGCTAAGCTCCATTTCCCATGCTAAACCTAAATCTCTATATGTCAATATTTTGTATTCGTCCACTACACAAGAAATAAGTAAACACATACGAGTGAAACCCTAGGGCTATGTTTTTTAAACGTCTGTGCGCGTGGAAAGAATCGAACTTTCGGCCTCTGTCTTATCAGGACAGCGTTCTACCACTGAACTACACGCGCAAATACATAACTATTAAATGGGACTCTGGTACATTACCAACAACTACACGCGCAAAACCTGTCCGAAAACTATACCAAGAAAATATATTTTAATCAAACAAAAAACCGCCCGACTTGGGTGATTTTTTGTTCAAAATTTATTTTTGACCCACGCCAAAGCGGGGCAAGTTAGTATTCTCGGCGTCCGCCTCCTCCACCGTATCCGCCTCGGTCGTTGCCACCGCTTCTCGGTGGGCGAGCTTCCATCGGACGAGCTTCGTTGACGGTAAGTTTGCGTCCTTCAAATTCTTGGTCATTGAACATAGAAATAGCTTTCCCCGCTTCATCCTGTGTTGACATTTCCACGAATCCAAAACCTTTTGAACGACCAGACATTTTATCCATAATAATCACAGCTGATACCACAGATCCAGCTTGCGCGAAGAGCTCTTTCAGAGCGCCTTCTTGAGTGCTGTAAGGAAGTCCCCCTACATATAGCTTCGTAGCCATAACTTTTACTTCTCCCGTTTTTAAAAATCGGGCAAAAACTATTTATAAACGTAGAAAATCCATTTCGCTAAATGAAACCCTACTCGAATATCATAGCAAATATAAAATGAAAAGCAATTACTCCTCCTCCCCCATGGCACCAGATTCGATGTCGGCGATGATGGGGCCGATGTCGCCTTCGAGTATTTTCGGCAAATTGTGCCAGGATTTTTTGATGCGGTGATCGGTGACACGGTCTTGTGGAAAATTATAAGTGCGGATTTTTTCGGAACGGTCGCCGGTGCCTATCTGCTCCTTCCTCTGCCCAGCATATTTCTTCGCTTCTTTTTCTTCTTCTAGTTGAGCTAACTTTGCAATTAAAATCGCCATCGCCTTTTCGCGGTTCGCAAGCTGGCTACGCTCGTTGGTAGAGCGGACATCAAGGCCGGTAGGCTTATGAATAATGCGCACTGCTGTTTCAACTTTGTTTACATTTTGTCCACCCTTGCCGCCAGAACGAGAATATTCCAACTCAAATTCACTTGGGTCAATTTTAAAATTTATTTTTTTCTTGATCGGAAGTACTGCGACCGAGGCAGTCGAGGTATGCACTCGGCCATTCTTTTCAGTTGCCGGAATTCTCTGGACTCGATGCACGCCAGTCTCGTAACGCATTTTCTTCCAGATGTCGTTGCCCCCGCCCGAACGACCGTTCGGTCGGGCGGGTTTTATTTCAAAACTCGCTTCTTTGTAGCCATTCAGGTCACTCTTCGATTCATAATTCACATACCATTGCCAACCTTCTTTTTCAGCAAACTTTTCATACATATGCGCAAGTTCCCAAGCGAAAAGCGAGGCTTCGTCTCCGCCCGCGCCCGCGCGCACTTCCAAGACTACTTCATTCGGAAATTCTTCGGCTTCTTTATCTTTATCGAGAATTTCCTGTACTTGCGCTTCTAGCTTTTCTTTTTCTTGCTGTATTTCTTTGAGCTCGCTAGTGGCCAGTTCGTGAAGAGTCTCATCCCCCGAAAGCATTTCTCTCACTTCAGCCTCTTTACGCGCTAGTTTCTCCAGCATATCTGCTAGATAGTTTGTGCGATGATCTTTTTTTAATTCGTCTAGATCTAACATATAATTAAATAAAATAAGCTCGTCGTAGGCACAACTTTTTTAGGGGGTTTGCCGAGCGACGGCGAGGCAATTTCAGAATTTTTTAAGCTTCAAAAAATTCGTACCCTAGAAAAAGTTTGTGCCAAGAAAGAGTTTATTTTATTGTTTTTGCAGTAGCGGCACGACGCTTGTTGAAGCGCTCTACTCGTCCCGCTGTATCCATTATTTTTTCATTGCCGGTATAAAAAGGATGACATTGACTGCAAATTTCCATTTTTATCTCTGGCATGGTTGAACCCACGTAGAAAACTGCTCCGCAAGCGCAAGTCGCTTTTGTTTTTATATCATACTTTGGATGTATGTCTTTTTTCATTACCAAAAGAGATTAACATTATTTTAGCTAAAGAGCAAATTAAAGTAGATCTATGTTGGCCTGTATGATGGCTTTCAATTTCACCACACTTCTACTATAAGAACAAGTGGATCCTCCAGAACCGTAGTATCTACAAGCTGCTTTATTTTGCGCGCTAGTGCTTTCTCCTACTGCTCCGAGATCAGAGAGATATATTCCGGAAGCCATAAAAGCATCCCTGGGAGACCATGGATTTGCATAATATCCTAAAACATCTTTCAGGCGAGTCTCAAATAATTTCCAAGTAGAAGGGATAAATTGCGCTGGCCCCATAGCACCACCAAAGCCCGCAATGCCTGCCACCGGACAAGATACGGCAGTTTGAAATGCGTTAAAACCGAGCGCATTTGTAATTTCTAAAAATGGCGCCACGTCGCGCGTCGGCTTCATCACATTTGGAAATGCGACTCCGGTATTTTTACCCACTCCGGCACCAGTATCTGGATTAGTTAAATAACACTGACCGACATTGGCACCCAAATTGGACTCTTGGGTAAGGACAGCAAGTAGAAAGGCAGGGTCAATACCCAATTTTGCTTTTACTTCATTTGCATATTCGAGTGCTGTACCAAATTCAATTTTTTGGGAAATACCAGCAAGACTAAATAGGGCACTACGAATTCTATCTGCTTTCGCTTTTTTCTCGACGGCAAGTTTTTGATACTCGGCTTCTTTATCTTTAGAGATAGCAAGAAGTTGTTTTTTTTCAGTTTCAGACTGAGTCACCTTTTTTTGAGCATTTTCAAGTTCAACTTTGGCATCTGTTTCTGCGTTTTTCTTCTTTTCGAGATCTTTTTTAACAAGCTCAGTTTCGGTTTTTATNCCTCGAATAAGGTCTGCAGACGCTTTAACAGCATCTTTAATAGAGGCGTACGATTCTAAATCGCTGTAAAAACTAGAAATACTGGAGTCAGAAAGAATTAAATGTACAATAGTTTCATCGTCAAACTCATTGGTATTGCGTAAAAGTTGAGCCAAGGATTCATGCTCGCGATCTATCTTGTCGGAAAGAGATTGAATCTTAGTGACCTTCTCTTTGATATTTACCTTCAATTGGGCGATTACCAGCCCTCTCGCTTTGATTTTTGTTTTGAGTGCGTTGATTTGACTAGTGAGGTAGTCCACATCGCCCTTGAGTGTTCCGGTTTGTTTCTGTTGCTCTTTTTGTTTATTTAATAAATCTGCCAATTGAGCTTCTATTTGAGCAAGTTCACTTCGACAATAATCTTTGTCGGACTGGTTGGACGAAGTCGTGAGTGTTAAACAATCAAAATCAGCCTGCGCATAAAATCGAGGAATAATTAAGACTATTAAAATTAAACAAATAAAAAATATGGTCTTTTTCACCATACTTTTCATTGTAACATATATTTCTATTTTTTTTCTGCTTTCTTTTCTGTTTTTTTCCCGACGTTTTCAGTCGGGACTCCAGCCTCTCCGGGCGTCGGAGCCTCCGCTTCAACCCCTTCTTCATCTTTCTTCCCTTTCTTTTCAACTTCAATAGCTGAGAGGTCTACTGGCGCCACAATGACTTCTTCTTTTTCTTCAACTTGAGCGACAATAGAAGCCACGACATCGTGCGGATTGGTAATTGCGACAACTCCAGATGGTAGTTTTATATCAGAAACAAAAACTTGATTTTCAATAGTCTCGAGCGGAGTTATGTCAACAAAAAGATTGTGCGGAAGGTCGGCCGGCAATGCTTCGATTTCGATTTCATGGAGCACTTTTACCAGATTACCCATCCCACTCTTCACCGCATTTGATATTCCCTCAAAGACTAGGGGTACTTTGACTTTTATCTTCTTCTTCATGTCTATCGCTAGAAAGTCCACATGTATCGGTTCATCAGTCACCGGGTCGACTTGCACTTCGTGAATAAGTACGTCGATGTCTCCAGTCGGAACTGAGACTTTCACCGCAGAAGATTCTCCAGCTTCGCGCCAGACTTTTTTGAATTCAATAATGGGAATAGAAATAGAAGTGGTAACTTTCCCCGCTCCATAAAAAACAGCTGGGATTTTCCCAGATTTTCTTAAAATATCTAATTTTTCACTCGGTTCTCTTTTGGTAGCTTTGATAACAAACATAAAAACAGTATATATAAAAAAATTAAAAAAGCAAATCTGAACCCTAAAATATGTCTACCGAAATAAACATATGTTTAAGTTGGTAGACAATTGAACAATTTAATAAATAACATACTGAAATAAAGATTGTCTACGGAAACATACATATGTTACAATTAGTAGACATTCAAAATGCGCGGAGAAATTGCTTATAAAATTTTGGATTTTTTGGAAGATCGTAGTATGGCGACGACGGATTTTTTCGCTGGTTTTCTTGCTTCCGGTTACGGCGCCAATATGGGAGAAATGGAGTATCAACATAGAATCCGTGATCGAACCAGACAAGATTATAAAATTGATCGAGAGAATAAAAGAAATTTGCAAAAATATATTTATAAATTGAAGAGTCAGGGTTTTCTTTTGGAAAATCCAGAGGGAAAAATTGTCATATCTTCTAAAGGAAAGAAAAAACTTGGGTCATTCAGGAAAGATAAAATTCTTGACAGGAAACAATATAAAGAAGAAGTAAGTGATAAGGTGACCATCATCAGTTACGACTTGCCGATAGCTTTTAACAAAGAGAGGAATACTTTAAGAGATCTTTTAAGATTATTGGGTTTTAAATTGATTCATAAAAGCGTTTGGGTGGGGAAAGTGAAATTGCCGAAGCAATTTATTTTAGCGCTGGAGAAACTAGGAATTATTAAATTCGTTGAAATACTTGAGGTCACCAAAAACGGCAGTCTAAATAAAATATGAGTACTTGGGTTTGTCTACTGAAATTTGCATATGTTAAAGTTAGTAGACAAGGTGAAATTGAAAAAGCCGCCAGTGCCCTTCCGGTCTTGACGACTTTCGATTTTGGGTTGGACGAGCCGCTTTATTTCCTCATCCAACCTCTCTCTACTTAACGAGGCATTGCCCTCTGCCCAATCTTAACAGCCAAAACGACAATGACTGCTACCATTGTGCAGAGCACCGTTGAACCAATGGGGGTCTCAGTAGCGGTCCGCGATCCAATGATCGCAAACCAATACAGGACCCCTGCCACCAACCCAACTAGAATGGCCATGGAGTACTCCTTCTTAGATTTTATAACACATATTCAAAAGCAAAACAAAAGCATTATTAAATATAACTTCAAACTTTGTGCACGATTTTGTGCTCTACCGCAATATGTGTGGCAATGTATTCTTTGGTCCCACCTTGGTTTGAGGTCGGCACTTTTTTGCCGGGATTAAAAATGTTTTGAGGGTCAAAGATTTTCTTGATTTCTGTGAAAATCTGAAGTATGTGTTTTGGATACATTTTATCTAAGTAAGGCGTCCGGATAATGCCATCATTATGTTCAGCAGTAATCGAACCATGATATTTCTCTACTAGATCGTAAACTTTTTCGGAAAGCTCTAGAATTAATTTCCCCGTATCTAAGCGTGAAAAATCCATCAAGGGAATAATGTGAAAGTTTCCATCCCCCGCATGCCCCGCCAATGTATAAGTTAATTTATATTTGCTCAAAATTTGATTAAGCTCTGGTAAAAACTTCGGAAGAAACTCTGGTCGCACAATGATGTCATCTATAAATGGCGCAGTGCGCATGCCTTTCACATGCTTGTGCAGAAGTGCAAAACTTTCTCGCCTAATGTCCCAATACTTATTCGCTTCTGCTTGATTTTTAGTGATATGAACTTTCAGTTTGAAATCCTTGATCTTTTCTATGAGCTCGACGCATTTGTTGTTTACAGTCTTTTCATTCTCTCCAGCAAATTCAGCTAGAATTATCAATTTTGGGAAACCGGAAGTAACTATCATAGAAAACTCTGGTATGAAACTCCACGTAAATCTCATCATCCCCACAAATCCTTTATTCTTTAAAAAGTCCGGGAAAAATTTAACCGCCAGTTTCATTGTTTTATCGTCGTAAGCTTCCAGAGTTTCAGGGTCAAGTTTTAATATTTCATCTACCAATCGGCCAAGTGGTAATAGGTCATTCATAAAAATAGCGACTAACTTAGAATATTTATTGTCTGGTATGATCTTAAAAGTAATTTCAGTGACGATCCCGAGTGTTCCTTGCGAGCCGACTAAGAGCTTGTTTAGATCAAAAATATTATCTTTGACGACGTTCCAGATATAGTAACCAGAAGAATTTTTATGGACTTTCGGCTTGGCAAATTCTATTTCTTCTTTATTTTGTTTTATTAATTCATTAATTCTTTGATAGATATCTTCTTTTTGTGAAATATCATTTATGAAAATAGGCTTTACAATTCTTTCCACCCCATCACAGAACACTACTTTCGCCTCCAAGATATAATCTTCTGTCTTGCCGTATTTCAGCGTGCGCTCCCCAGCCGAATTGTTGCCATACATCCCACCCATTGCATTGATACTTTTAGAAGCTGTATAACAAGGTAGGATGAGACCTTTCTCTAAAGTTATTTTTTCAAAATCACGGTAAAACATCCCCGGCTGTACGGTAATGTATGAAGGAACAACCGGATAATTCCCTATTTTCTTACTTAATTTTTTCTTCGAAATGTTATCTAGTGGTAAAGGTCCTCCCACCAGTTTATTCATATGTCGAGTAAAATCCATGATGATAGATTCTCCGATCGCACCGCCGGACATATCTGTGCCAGCACACCTTGGAGTGATAGAAAGCTCCGGATATTTCTGTTTATTCTCACTTACCCATTTCACTAAATTCTGTACATCTTCTGAATCCCTCGGATATACCACCACCTTCGGTCGCACTTCCAAGAGGCTCGCATCATGCGAATATTTCACAAGTGTCTCTTCTCCATCTTCTACTTCTCCTTTAAAAAATTTTAGAATCTCTTCTTTCACTAACCCAAGTATACTATATTTATTCCCAAAAAATTAATACTAAGGAAAACACACCCAATATAATACCCACGATTTGAAACTTATTAGTTTGTTCTCCATAAAAATAAAGCCCGATTACTATCGCGATGATAGCTGATGCTACGGAAAAAATCGTCGCACCTCTGGCGAGCCCAGACCCGCTTTTTATGCCCCAAAGCCAGAACATGTTGGCGACGACATAACCGAGCAATGCTCCGACCCACAAATACCAATGGCCTCGCAGAGAATATTCTTTGGAGAAAATATCCGCCACTACTTCAAATAAAATTAGAAAAATTATTGGTATTATCCAAAACATTTTATTTTATCCCACTAAAAAGTTTCAGTCGCTTGGAAACTACTTTTTGGACTGCATCTTGGGCAGGTTGAGTGACTTTGTAAGGAGTAACTTCGTCGGGTTTTTCGGCAAGTGATTTTTTCAGTCCTTCAACATATGCAACGCGAATCTCGGTATTGATATGCACAGTTGAGATACCAGCTTTGATTGCGTTAGAAAAGTCTTCATCTCGAAGTCCTGACCCTCCGTGAAGCACCAACGGCACCCCCGCGGATTTTCTAATTTCAGTGATAAGTTTTGCATCAGTATGAGGCTCGCCATGTCTTACTATTCCATGAATGCTTCCCACTGAAGGAGCCAGCATATCTACACCAGTCATTTCAACAAATTTCTTTGCATCTTCTGGCTTTGTTTTAATTCCAGCACCTTCGGGTATGGTGTCTCTGATGACTGATCCAGAACCGATGAATCCGAGCTCACCTTCCACTAAAACATCTCGGCCTGTCTCTTTTGTGACTTTGCGAGCATAATCCACACACTCTTTAGTAATCTTTACATTATCTTCAAAAGAGAGCTCCGTGCCGTCAAAAATAACTGCATCAAATCCAGCATCAATACACTGCTTGACTGCTTCAAAACTGTGATGATGATCAGCATTTAAAAATATTGGATAATTATCTTTATCTCTTAGAGCGCGAACGAGCGCAGCGGCCTCTTCTCTACCCACAAATCCCTCTTCTCCTTCGGAAAGCCCAATAGTTATCGGAACATTTAATTTTCTAGCAGCTTGGTATATAGCATGCAGACCTTCTAAATTTGAAATATTAAAATGCCCTACTGCCACACCTTTTTGATCCGCTTCTTTTATATATTCTCTTAGTGTCTTCATAAATTTATTTTAGCATTTCTTTTAGCAATTTAATAACAACTTGCGGATTTGCAGAACCATTTGATTCTTTTATAATTTTACCCACAAGAGACATTATTGCATTTTCTTTGCCACTTTTATAAGACGCCACGGCTTTCGGATTTTCATCTATTGTNTTCTGCACAATTCCTTTAAGCGCGCTTTTGTCGCTCTCCTGAAGTAAATCTTTCTCTGTGGCAATTTTCAAAGGCGATTCATCATTTGTTACAATCATCGCTAAAATATCTTTTGCCCCACGAGAAGAAATTTTATTTTCGGCAACTAAATTCATTAATTCAGCAAAATTCTCTGCGCTTGGACATCGGATGTCCAAGTTGGCTTTCTTGAGTCCTAAATAATCTGTCGTAATATAATTGGAGGCTGTTTTTACTTTGTCCCCGCCTACAACGCTATGCGTAGCATTGCGGGCAGGTTTATTTTCTAAAATTTTTACGACTCCCTCAAACCAAGCCCCTAGGATGGGGTCATTAATATAAACTTCTATGTCTTCGTCTTTTATTTCGAAATCTTTTTTATACCTTGCACGTTTGGCCTCTGGTAATTCTGGTAATTCCTTTTTAATCTTGGCTAGGTCGAAAGCTTCGTGAAGCTTTAATTTCGGCAAGTCAGGCTCTGGAAAATACCGGTAGTCTTCGCTCGATTCCTTTTTCCTTTGCGAGAAAGTTTTCTGCTTACCTTCTTCCCAGCCACGAGTCTCTTGCACTATTTCACTTCCTTTACCGCTCTCCTGTAATTCAATCATTCGATCAAGCTCGTATTTTATTGCCCTTTCAACACTTCGGAAGGAATTCAAATTTTTCACTTCAACTTTCGTGCCTAATTTGTTGGGGTCCGTCGAAATTGAAATATTCGCTTCCACTCGCATCTCCCCTTTTTCCATATTCGCTTCCGATACTCGGAGATAAATGAGCACGAGCTGAAACTCTTTAGCAAACTTCGAAGCACCTTTGGTGGCTTCTTCTGCCGTATTAAAAGTGGTAGCTTCTGTAACGAGCTCCATTAGGGGCACACCGGAACGGTTGAAATCTATTAGCGAGAAATCCCCCCTATCGTGCTTATTCGTCGCTGTATCTTCTTCTAAATGCACCCGAATAATATCAAATCCAGCCAGATGCCCACCGGAAACTATCGGGTATTTGTACTGTGAGATCTGATACCCTTTTGGAATATCGGGATAAAAATAATTCTTGCGGTCAAATTCCGTGAAATCCGCAATATTGCCGTCAAGTGCCAGTCCTACTTTTATCACATTCTCTATCGCCTTTTTATTCAAAACTGGCAGAGCCCCCGGATGCGCCATACACACCGGACAGATGTTCACATTTGGCTTCTTTTCATCCGGATCATTCTTACAAGCGCAAAACATCTTAGTTTTTGTCTTGAGCTCCGCATGAATCTCCAGTCCAATTGTCGGATAATACTTTTTTTCCATAAATATTTATTTTTTCTTCAAAATTTTAGATAATGCATCTTGAAACTTCTTTATCATTTTATCATCAAATAGAGAAATTATGAAAACATTTTTATTTATCTTCTGAAACTCTTTTGTTTTTTTTGCAATAATTTTAGGGTCTTCTACCACATCTGTCTTTGTTAAAATTATTATTTCTTCTTTTTTTGAAAGCCCTTCATTTCCTAATTTTAACTTCTGGTCGTATTTTTCCAGCTCCTTTCTCACTTCCTTATAGCGAGCCATCATTATTGTTCCAGATAGAGCCTTAGACTCTATCTGGGATTCAAAAGAAACGAGGTGCGCGAGCATTTTCGTCCGTTTAATATGACGCAAGAATTTCACACCAAGCCCTTTCCCTTCTGAAGCTCCTTCGATAACTCCGGGAATGTCTGCCACAATGTACCCAAAAAAATTTCCAAGATTCGGATCAAGCGTAGTAAAAGCATAATCCCCCACTTTGGCCTGAGCATTTGTCAGCGCATTTAGAAGTGACGATTTGCCGACATTCGGAAGTCCGATAAGCCCAATATCGGCAAAAAGCTCCAGTTCTATTTTGAAATTTCCTTTCTCCCCATCTTGCCCCTCTTTCGATTCTCGAGGAGTTGTGTTTACCGAGCTTTTAAAATGTTCATTCCCAAAACCGCCATACCCACCCTTTAAAAGCAAAATTTTCTGGCCCTCATCCGTGAGTTGCCATTTTTCATCAGTTTCAATGTTCGTAATAACAGAACCAATCGGTAATTCTAAAATAAAATCCTCGCCATTTTTGCCATGCAAGCTTTTATTCCCTCCATCTTCTCCACGCCCAGCCGAGAAACTTTTCTTCGCTTTATATTTTGAGAGTATGTGCACATCGCGAACAGCCTCTATAAAAAAATTACCCCCGCGTCCGCCATCGCCTCCGGCGGGTCCACCCTTAGGTATAAATTTCTCTTGACGCCAACGCACCACGCCGTTCCCGCCTCGGCCGGCTTCTGCATATATTTTTATTTCATCTATAAGTGCCATACAAGTGTCTTATCGCGATTCTATCGCAATCTGTGCTAATTTAATAGCTCCTTCTTTAGTTTTAGCGACAGCCATAAAAAGCGCTCGGTGGCAAAATACTGCATCAGAAACTCCAGAAATATTTGCTAATTCTCGGTCTCGTAAACCAGCCCAGTTCTTTGGTAAATCTTTTTTGTTTTTGAAACTTTTAAAATCCTGCCTTACAGCCTTTACTCCCCAATAGTTATTCGTATCCCTCGGATAAACCAAAAAAAGAGTTTTAGGTAATTTATTCAGAATTTCACTGCTTGGATAATTCTTGTCTAAGACTATAATCTTTTTATCTTCTGTGTTTTGGTAAATTGAAAGAATCACCTTGTTCGCAAACTCCGTGTCTAAAGCATAGATAATTTCTCTTGATAAAATTTCTTTTGCAATCTCAACACTTTTTAAAAACATCTCGTCAACTTTTAGATCTGTTTCTCTCCAAGTAGGGCGCATCACTCTAAAAAAATCTTGAATTAAATATGGAGAAATTTCATATTTTTTTTTCACCAAATCCAAGCCGTTGTCGTGCGCATCGACAGGCGAAGCTAAGCGTTTATCTATTAATTCCATAGCTTCGTCTGACCNAGTTAGTTCTTTGCCATATTTTTTCCAAACCAGACCAAAAGAAGAATATTCTATACCGTTATCACGCTTGCCTGCTCCACCCTTCTGATGATGGTCAAATCTATTATTCGCTTCATCATAAACTCCTCCCACATCAAAAACATAGTCGCCAGTATTTATTATCTCTGGATCTCTGGTGCGAATTATTTCCCAGCCCGAGACTGGTCCGCCTTGGGCGGAAAAATCGTTACTAGTTTTCTCTAAGAAAAGAATTAAAGTCGCAGCGGCAAAGATGTCATCTGCATGAAATGAGCCATCATGTGTTACTAACTTTAATTTTTCTTGTCCTGTAGTGAGCCCTGCTCTACTATTTGGATTATTCTGTGTCATAAAATTCTTCAAAAAGCTCATAAGCCCAGCCGACCAATTTATCAAAAGCCATAAACAACGCTATTAGAACAATAACTACCAATAAAAATTGCCATACCTCGTTGCTGACTAAAATAGCAGTATAGCTAAAAAAATAGCCGAGCAAAATCATTCCTGGAGCCCAGAATAGAGTAGAACTAATTTCAGCCTTTAAATATTTTTTAAAATTTATATTTTTATAGCCAGCAAAAACGATCACTAGGTGATTCATCATAATAAATTTGGAAATAAAAATTGACCAAAAAGGCTTATGTTCAAAATGAGGCATAACATTAAAAACACGTTTTTCAATATATTGAAAGAATTTATGGTTGTTAAATTTTTTATGTAAAAATTTACCCAAGAAATATCCGGAAAAAGTTTTCACTACTCCACCTAAAAAAACAACTATAAAAGCAAGCCAAAAATTAAGAGCGCCCAAAAGAATTAGAATTCCAGCTGAAATAGCAATAATCTCCCCTTCAATTATTGTGACTAAAAAAATAACAAAATAAGTAAAAACCAAATGATTCTCCACTAAATGTCTTAAGATGTTTACTGTATGCATTGAGATTTGTTTGATTTAAAAGAGTGAGTCCACGACTTCTTTGACTGCCGTCCCATCCGCTTTACCTTTCAGGTCTTTCATTAAAGCCGACATCAGCGCGCCTTTCTTGGTGGCATCTGCGATTCCGAGCTCTTCTTTTTTCGCTTGAGCAAACTTCAAAACCTCGTTTTTCTCCATCATTTTCGGCAGATAAGTCTCAAGAATTCCGAGTTCCGCTTCTTCTTCTTTTACTAGGTCATCTCTATTGCCTTTCTTAAATTGCTCGATGGAATCTTTGCGCTGTTTGGCGAGCTTGCCGATGACAGCCACAGCCTCATCGTCAGTGAGCATTTCTTGCGGTTTTCTGCCTTTAGCGACCAGTTCATTGGTAAAAGCCGCCGACATCGCTCGGTATGACTTCAGCCGAAGCGCATCCTTGGCCATCATCGCTTCTTTTATTCCGTTTTTTATTTGTTCGTGCAACATAGGCTTATTGTAGCAAATTATGATAAAATAATAAAATGGCTAAGCTAATATTTTTTGACACGGAAACGACCGGCAATACGGAAAAGGACTTTCTCTGCCAAATTGCTTATAAAAATGAAGCTGAAACTTTTGCCGGCCTTTACAAACCTCCGGTGAAAATCCCCCCAGAAGCCTCCGCTGTACACCACATCACAAACAAAATGGTAGCCGATAAGCAGTCTTTTGCTGAAAGTGAAGATTTTCCAAAAATTAAAAAACTTTTTGAAGATGAAAAATCCGTAGTCGTAGCTCATAACGCGCCTTTTGATTTAATTATGATAAAGAAAGAAGGCATTGAGCCTTCTAGATTTATTTGCACGCTCCGAGTTGCGAGACACCTAGATCCTGAAGAGAAAATAGAAAGATACAATCTACAGTATTTGCGCTATCTCTTGGAAATTGAAATAGATGCTACAGCGCACGACGCACTCGGTGATGTGCTAGTGCTCGAGCAACTTTTCGAGAGATTAAAGAAAAAAATGTCGGAGATCCCGACGGAAGGAGGGAAAAAATTAAATGAAGAAGAAGCGATAGAAAAAATGATAGAAATTTCTTCACACCCTTCACTTCTGCACACTTTTAAATTCGGCAAGCATAACGGCAAGAGAATAGAAGAAGTAGTAAAGACTGACCGAGGCTACCTAGAATGGCTCCTAGAGCAGAAACTCAACGGCGACGGAATTGACGAAGACTGGATTTATACCTTAAAGCATTACTTGGGGAAATAAAAATTTAATGCCTGCCATCCTGCAGAGAGGAAAACAAGATGGCGGCAAAAATAAGTCTCCAGCTCTCCATAAACACGATGGAAAGCCTCATCAACGATGGGTATGGCGTGCACTTCGTTTCGCCCGACAACGGGCTTGCAACAGGACAGAAGTTCAACGTCGACCTTCAGGGAAAACCAACGGAGGTGGTCGTGGTGGCGCGACAGAAGCTTGGCGCCTTGACAGATCTCTGTGTGGTTGCCAACGACGCACGCTTGCGTCGTGTTGAGGCTCCGCCCCCGCCTCCAAACCCGGCGTTGGACTTCCGGTTCGATCGACGGGCGTGAATGTGGAGTGGGCGGGGGCTATCTCACGAGCCCCCACCCGAGCAACACACCATGTGAGTAGTGGCACCGAAGGAGCATCACGTTCCATCGGTGCTTCTTCATTTCACATAAATTCTCAAAACCCTTTTTACTTAACTTTTCCGACCGGTAGAGTTAGGTAAATTGAAAGTTTTACGCAAATGCCAATCGTTTTCTAATTTTTCTACTATCATATATAAAACATCCTTTCCTATCTTAAAGTCTGCTTTTAATAAGGAAATTAAGTCCTCACAATCATAAGGATAGAGCCAAACGCTGTTTTGGAGTCTTATAAAACCTATTTCTGAAAGAGTTTTTCGCAAAAGGAAACGTGTTTTTCTCCGAGATTCTTTTATGTCAAAAATAACTACTCGCCAACGACCATCCCATTTTTTTGGAATTTTTAGTTTAAAGTTATGGCGGTCCAGAAAGTCAAGCTTATTCTCCCCTTTCGAGGTTATTCTTGCCACCTTTTTGCCATTTATTTCAATTATCTCGATAAGACCTTTTTCTCTCAAGCGAGTAAAGGAAGCATTTATGGAGTACTTCAAACTCTTTTTCCTACTACGAGAACCTTCTAATTGTCTAATGACAGAAAAAATATTTGGAGCTACCGCAACTACACTTAAAATACCAACGGCGTAAATAGTGCTTAAAATTATCTTTTGGATATTTTTCCTTTTGTCTGTAACTTTAATTTCTTTTTCTAAAATACCCATAGACAAATTATACACTCTCCAAGCCAAATTACCTAACTCTGGCGACCGCTGGATTTAGGTAATTAGACTAATAGTGTAGAAAAATTAAATCAAAAAAAAGTTGACTTATCTGTGTGTGTGTTAAATTTTTTGAGAAAAGTGGTACATCCATTCACAGCGAAAAAACCAGAAAAAGCTTTTCAAAAGGAGTATCAAAATGGGTATGAAGGTTCTCGTTGTTGAAGACGAAGAATGGCGACACAGGAACTGGCGTCGGGAATTCGACGGCAAGGATGTGGTACTCTTGAGTGCGCTTTCTATCGAGCAGGCGGAGGAGAAGTTCGCTGCCAACCCAGACATCGTCGCCATCGTCATGGATGCATGTGTCCCTGGCGACCGGCCGACTACTCCGTCGCTCGTGCGTAAGTTCAGGAGCACCTTCGCGGGCCCTATGATTGCGATCTCGAGCTTCGGAGCATATCGACAAGAGCTCATAGGGGCTGGATGCGACTACGAGTCCCCAAAGGACTCCCTGCCGCAGAAGCTTATTGAAGTTCTTGGCCTGTGAATGTCGTCAAGTTTGGGACGGGGGTATCTCACGCCCCCGTCCGCAGAGCAAGAAATACCGTGAGTTGTCACTGGAAGAAATCATATTTCGACCAGTGATTTCTTTTTATATAAAATATTTACATAAATAAATTACCTAACTCTGGCGACCGTTAGGTTTAGGTAAATATGAGATAAATGCTAATTTATACTTTTAGACACTAGGGGTAAAATTAATCAAATATATCTTTTTTATCTTCAGGTTTCAATACGCCTGCATCAAGACCGGCAAACCAAATTCTACGCATTTTATCTTGTAACCTTTGCGGAAGCGGAACGGGAGAAGAAAGACTAATAGTAGCAAGTACAGAAAGTGTAGATGATCTCCGCAACTCGGGTTCAATGGCTAAAAAAGATGCCGGTTTGAGTCCTAACTCTTTTGCTAATTTAACTAACAAAGCTTCTTTTTCTTCTGTTTTTTGGGTAAATCTTAATTTTTCTTCATCCATCCTTGCATTATAACATATGTGAATTTTATGTTAAAATAAACAAATGCAAATTCTTTGGATAATCTTAGGAGTAGTAGGCGGGGCGGGTGTGGCCTACTTTGTTTTGAATAAAAAACCAAAAGAAAAAGACGACTCTTTCTTGCTTCTTCAGCAACAAATGTCCGAGCTCGCTCGCGCGCTGGATTCCAAGATGACGGAGTCGCGCCGAGATATGCAAGACACTGTACGGACTCAATTCACCGAATCCCAGAAATTATTGAAAGATATAAATGAGCAAATGAGCAAGAGCTTGGTAGATGTGGCGCGGGAACAGACCAAAACAAACGAGGCCACCCGCCAATTCATTACCATCGCAGACAAACTAGGCGATCTGGAGAAAACTCTGAAGCACCAGAAACAACGGGGTAACTGGGGCGAAGCATCGCTCGAACTTATTCTTTCCAACACTTTAGCTCCGGGAGAATACAAAATGCAGTATGAGTTTAAGAATAAGGAAACAGTGGACGCAGTGATAATAACCAAAGAGGGCATGGTACCGATCGATGCGAAGTTTTCTTTAGACAATTACGATCGCGTCGTACATGCTGTGGATGATAGACAGCGCGAAGAACTTGAAAAAGAATTTAAAAATGATCTGAAGAAACGTATCGACGAAACTTCAAAATATGTGCGCCCCGAGGAAGGCACACTCCCCTTCGCTTTTATGTATATTCCCGCGGAAGCGATTTATTATGACCTACTCGTCAATGAAGTAGGTTCTATTAAAGTAAATACTAGAAACTTGATAGATTACGCCTATAATGAAAAAAAAGTTATCGTAGTTTCTCCCACAACTTTTATGGCCTACTTGCAATCAATCCTTTACGGATTCAAGGCTTTTAAAATAGAAAAATCCGCCAAAGAAATAATTAAAAAAGTGGAAGACTTGGGAAAACATTTGAATGCTTACACTGATTCCCATTTAAAACTCGGAAATGCCCTCAATACTGTAGCGAACTACTATAACACCTCAAACAAAGCACTAAAACAAATTGACAAAGATGTCTTAAAAATCGCCGGTGCTTCGCCCGAACTTAAATTACTTGAAGTAGAAAAACCGAAAGTGGAAGAGTAAAAAGTTTTATGCCCCGGCGGATTTGCAGTCGCGCCGGGGCATCGCCGTGAATGGGTCACGGCCTCCTTATTCTTCCCTTTCCACCT
>JGI1358J11329_10000944_pt1 | contig 24772 bp, 23 predicted proteins | sample Subgroupgradi54m_FD_11329 | JGI IMG/M metagenome (IMG submission 11329)
TGTACTATGGAACTTAAACTATTTTTAATTTTACTTGTTGTATTTACTTCTTTTTTAGCTGCAATAGGTCAAGTCTTCTTTAAATTAGGAACTACTAATCTTACTCTTAATTTTTATTCAATTATTACAAATTGGAAAATATTTTAGGATTTTTTCTTTATGGGGTTTCTGCTGTTTTATTTTTATTTGCTTTAAGACAAAGTAATCTTTCAGTTTTATATCCAGTTGTTGCGACAAGTTATATTTGGGTAGCTCTCTTTTCAAAATTTTTTCTTCATGAAGAATTTGGAGTTTTCAAATGGTTTGGAATCTTTTTTATTATTTTAGGTGTTTTTATTATTGTTCGTTAAATAACTCTAATCTTCCATTAATGTTCTTACAATGACTCCAAAAGCAGGTCTTGTTATTAAGACTCCGATTGATACTCCTACAATTGTTACTACTGCAAATCCTGTTAATAATCCTGCACCTGCTCGTAATAATGGGAGCATTGCTGCTATTGTTGTTGCGTATGCTGCGAGAATAACAAAGAATGCTTTTTTTATCTGTTGTTTTAATCCACTAGAACCACCAAATAAAATCTCATCTGTAATAACTATTTGATCATCTACTCCTGTTCCTACTGCTGCTAAAATTGCAGCTATGGATACTAAATCTAAATTTTGTTTGAAAATTGCAGCAAATCCTAAAATAATATAAATTTCACATAAGACAGTAATCATTGTGGGTATTGTTATTTTTAAACTTCTATATCTTATGAAAATGACAAGTGCTACTCCTAGTGTTGCTAGTAAGCCTACAAGTAACGCATTATTTACAAATTTTTCTCCTAAAGAAGGAGATAAGGTATCAATCTTTACTATTTCTAGTTTTGTAGGTAATGAACCTGTGATAAGAAGTGTTTGTAATCTATTTCTATTTTTTACTGTATCATCAATTGCTTCCTTTTCAGTTGCTCCAGAACCAGAACCTGAGATAGTTATTCTTGTTGCTTTTTGTCCTTTTAAACTTGCATCTATGTTTAATTCATCTACCTGTTGATTGTCTAGATAAAAGTCTATTGTTTCATTTAAACTTCTTTGACCTGAAACTCCAGATACTATTGCTAATTTTTTGGTTATTTCAGCATGGCCTTCTGCTGCTTGTGGGCTTAATGAAATTTCAAATTCAAATCTACAGAAATATCCTTCACTTGATCTTTGACAAGCTAATATTCTTGAACATGTTCCATCAGTTCTACATACAAAGGTGATATCTTTTTGTCCACCTTGGAAGACTGTTTTGTTTCCTATTTTTGCTTCGAATTTTCCTTGATTTGAAATAATACTTTGTATTTCTTCTCTTGTTGTGCCTGCAATTTCTACAACAATAAATTTATTTCCTTCTAAATCAGAAGATGATTTTATTGTAACATCGGCTAAACCATAGACATTTAATCTATTTTCCATGGTGTCGATGATGTCTTTTAGATCCTGATCGTTTACTTCTGTTAATGGTTTAAGTAAAACTCTTGTTCCTCCCTGAAGATCGATTCCCTTTCTTAAATTAGACTTTGGTGCATCTGTAACTGAGATTCCTGTTTTTGTCGTATCTTTTAAAAAGACATATTCTCTTTTAGAAGTTTTAATTCTTACTGTTGTGTTAAAAGGTATTTCTTCTGTAAGATTATAAAATTCTTCTATGGAACTTACTTTAACTTTATTAATTTCTAGTATTCTTTCTTTTGCTGTTGGACTTACATCAGAAGAAGGTGTTCTTAATCCTGATTCATAAGAACTACTATTTGTTTCTATTCCTGAAATTGTAACTCCTTCTTGATTGAATTGATGATTAATACTTAGGAAAGAGATTATTAAAGCAAGTAAAAGAATTATTACTCTTGGTTGTTTTAGTAATTTTATTATCTTGTTCATGATATCCCCTTCTTTTTACAATAGATCCATAATATTCCTGCATTTGTTAAATAGGTACTTAGGACATCTATACCCAACGCTATTAAAATAATAAGGAACATTTCTTTTATAACACTTGAATTTGAAAAAATTAGTCCTATTGTCATTACGGTCATTGCACATGCAGTCATTGTTAATCCTGTTTTCATAGAATGATACATTCGATCAAATAATTTTCCTTCTTTTTTTCTTATTGCATAATTTGTAAGTAAAATATCTGTGTCTACACTATACCCTATTATTAAAAGAAAAGCAACAATTCCTGCTACTGAAACTGTTANACCTATTAAATTGACAATTGCTAAAGTTATGATAATGTCCATTAATGCAGCTGCTATTACTGCTATACTTGGAGCAAATGTTCTAAAGGTTACAAATACTGAAATACCCATTAAGATAAATGCAAAAAGAATTGCAATCATTAATTGCTTAAAAAATGCTTGACTTAGTTTTGGTGTTGTTATTTCTCTACTATATGTTTTTTCTGTTAATTCTATGTTTAATTTTTTTGTTAATATCTCTTTTAATTGTTCTTCATTTAAATCTGATACTTCTATAATAAAGCCTAATTGTTTTCCTGTTGTTCGATCTCCTAATCTTTTTATCGTACTGGGAACTTTTAATGCACTTGTTATTTCTTCATCAGTTACTTCTTTTTCTGTGTGTATTGTTGCCGCAATACCTCCCCTTAAACTTACATCCTTATTAAAGAAATCTCCTGTTTGTACCGTCTTTATTCCTATTAATACTAATGAAATAACTAAGAGTGTTAAGGGGATACACATTATCCATTTATAATTTTTTGACCAGAAAGATTCTATTTTGTCTTTGAACATTATTATTTTGTATTAAGCTTATCTTTAAAAAGATTTTGTATGATTCTTATTCTTCTTTTTTCTCTTCTTCATTACTTTCTTTTGTAAAAAATTCTCTTATTTTATCCAATGGTTCTTTTGTTATTCTTAAATTGCTGTCTTTTGGAAAACATTTGAAATAATTATCCCAGATATATCTTTGATCTAAAAAAATAATAAGTCCTTTGTCTGATTCTGAACGTATACAACGTCCTGCGTTTTGTAAACATTTTATGATTGCAGGCATGGTGTATCCATAATCCCAACCTTTTTTAAATTTAAAATCATAATAATTAATCAATTCTTTTGTTTGTAAATCTGGCCTCTCAAGAGGGATTCCTACGATGACTACACATTTTAAAATATTGTTTTCAATGTCTAAACCTTCTCCAAAATTTCCACTTGATGCTCCTAAAAGAACTGCTCCTGTTTTGGTATATAATTTAAATTTTTCAATTAATTCTGATTTTTCTTGTTTTGTCATATTTTGACTTTCTAAAAATGTTGTTTTTATGCACTGATTTTGAAAATAAAAATTAACTTTGTCTCTTAACTCATAGCTTGGAAAAAATATTGCTGAATTTCCTGGAATTTCATTTACGATTGAGGCACAATAGTTTCCAATTTGTTTGAACATTTCTTGTGAGCGTGCTGTAAATTTTGTTGTAGTTTCTGGGACGATAATACTTAATTTATTTTTTTGTGGAAATGGATTTTTTAATTCTCCTGTTAATGTTTCAAATCCGAAGAGATCTTTATACATTTCTAAAGGCGTTAATGTTCCAGACATACAAATTATTGAATGTGCTTCTGCTGCTAAAGGTTTAGTTATTAAAGAAGGATCTAGACAATTATAATTTATTGTTACTTGATCTTTTCCTTTAATGTTCTTTGATCTATTTATTATTCTTGTAAAACTTTCATTTGGACCTTGCCAGTTTATAATAAAATTTCCTGCTAAGTCTGATGCGCTTCTTTTCTTCTTTTCTTTTATTATTTTTCCTATGAAAAGCATATCATCTGTAATCTGGGTTGGATCAATTATTTGTTTTATTTCTTTATTTAATTCTTGTTTATCTATCAGTCCTTCTTTTGTTTCTCTACTTATCTTTTTATTTGCTAAATTTTCAATACTCTCTTTTATTTTATTTATGGATTCTCCTATTTCTTTATGGCCTAATGCTTCTGCTTCTTTAACTGCAAATTCTAATGTTGTTGTTGATAATTGGCTACTTAGAAGATCTCTACATTTTGCTGGAAGATTATGTGCTTCATCTATAATAATAATACACTCTGAAAGATCCTTCCCTATTCTTTCNAGAAGATTTTCTCTTATGTTTTTATTTATAATATGGTGATAATCTGCAATTATTACTGAAGCTTTTTTTGCTACTAAACATGCTACTTCAAAAGGACATAATACTTTATTTTTAGCATTTTCTTTGAATTCTTCTACATGGAGTATTTTTTTGCTTAATTCTGAGATTGCTTGTTCTGTTTCTGGAGAAAGCTTTTCTTTGTTTCTTAAATTTGTATAATAATTACACTGTTTTTTTTCAACCATTTCTTTACAATAATCATAGAATTCTCCTGTTGTCAAATCTGATGCACCTTCTTGTGCGCACATCCATTTTTTCCCTATGAAATCTACAACGCTAAAATCTAAATTATGTTTTTCTTTTATTTTTTTTAATGTTTCTATTGCTATTTTATGCTGGGTGTGTTTTGGAGTTATGAAGAACACTGTTAATTTATTTTTAATTGCAAAACTGAGTGCTACACTCAAGGCCCCGGCAGTTTTTCCCAGTCCAGTTGGCGCATGTGCTATTAAATTTGTCTTTTTTTCTAGAGCTTCCTCTATTTTATCCATCAATTCTTTTTGTGATTCTCTTATTTTTTCATGAGGAAAAAAGATTTCCATCTCTTTTGGATAATGTTTTTCTTTTTAAACTGTTTTAGAAATCTTTAAATTGTATTGTGTATCATGTATTATGTAAAAGAGGTATTATGTTTACTAAAAAAATAGCTAAATTCGTTAAAAATGATGGAAGTCTTGCTCACTTTGACAGGAATAAGATTGTTTCTTCCATAGCAAAAGCTTGTTTGTTTACTCGAAGAGATCCTAAAATTGCAAATTTAATTATTAGTGATATAGAAAAACTTTTGTTTAAGAAACATAAAGGAAGATTACCCACGTGTGAACATTTACAGGCGGCTGTTGAAGAAGTATTACTTAAGAAGGGATATAAGGATGTTGCTGAGGCTTATGTATCTTATAAAGAAAAAAGAGATGAAATTAGGAAAACCCATACTCGTTCTGTTCATGAAGAATTAAAATTAAATCTTACTTCTCTGAAAATCTTACAAGATCATTATTTATTAAAAAATGATGCAGGTGTTGTTTTTGAACGTCCTCTTGATTTATTTAAACGAGTTAGTCATGTTGTTGCTAGAGTTGATGGTGTTTATGGTTTAGATGCTATTCTTTCTGAAAAAGAATTTTTTGAATTTTTATCTTCTTTAACTTTTTTACCTAACTCTTCTTGTTTGATGCATGCAGGTACAAAAGTACAACATTTGAGTACTGAATTTGTTTTAGATGTTCCTGATTCTTTAGATGCTATTTTTGAAACTTTGAAAACTGCAGCTTTGCTTGAGAAAACAGGAGAAAGTACTAGTTTTAATTTTTCTTTATTACGACCAAAAGGGGCACTTATCGAAAGTACTAAAGAAATTTCTTCTGGACCTCTGAGTTTTCTTTCTCTTTTTGATAAGATGACTGATGTTTTAAAAGAAGGAAGAAAAAGAAAAGGAATTAATAGAGCTGTTCTTCGTATTGATCATCCAGATATCCTAGCGTTTATTTCTGCTTCACATGAATTTACACATTTTACTTTTTCAGTTGCACTTACAGATGTTTTTATGCGTGCAGTTTTACAGAATAAAGATTATGTTCTTTTAGATCCTGTAACGAAAAAAGTTGTTAAGGAGTTATCTGCACAACATGTTTTTGATCTTCTTATTACTTCTGGACTAAATTTTAGTCAACCAAGTCTTTTCTTTTTAGATAGAACTAATGCACTTTCTTCTTCTGATGAGTCCCTTATCGCCCTTAGTGCATCTGAAGGACAACCACTTCTTGGTTTTGAATCTTGTGCTTCAGGAAATCTTAATTTAGCAAAGTTTGTTTTAGATAAGGATGTTGACTATGTTAAACTGAAAAAAGCAGTACATCTTGCTGTTCGATTTTTAGATAATCTCATTGATGCACAAGATTATGTTTCTAAAGAGATAGAAGAAGTTACGAAATTGAATAGAAGAATTTCTTTAGGGGTTATGGGGTGGGCTGAACTTTTAATTCTTTTAGGAATTTCTTATAACAGTAATGAAGCTTTGAAATTAGCTAATTCTCTTATGAAATTTATTGCTACTGAAGCCAGAAACTGTTCTACTCAATTAGGAATGCAAAGAGGAAGTTTTCCTACTTTTAAGAAAAGTAAACTTGTTACATTTTATTCCCATGCTCGAAATCTTACCTTAACAGGTATTTCTTCTTCAGATACTCTTAGCCTTCTTGCTCATTCTTGTTCTAGCGGAATAGAACCTTTGTTTTCTTTACATGGTGTACGAGAAATTTTAAAAGATACAAAAATAATTCAAACACATCCCTTATTTGAAACTTATGCAAAACATCAAGGCATTTATAGTGCGATTTTACTTAAGGATCTTTTAGAAGTGCATAGTTTAAAAACGCTTTCTTATGTTCCTCTTTCACTTAAGCATTTATTTATTACTACTTCTGATGTTAATGTTCCTTGGCAACTTACCATGCAAGCTACTTTTCAAAAATATGTTGATGGTAATGTTTCTAACTTAATTTATTTACCTACAACTGCTTCTAAGAAAGATGTTAAAGATGCTTATCTTTTGGCGTATAAACTGGGATGTAAGAGTGTAACTCTCTTTAAATTAGGTTCTAAAAAAGGATAGGGTCATTGATTCTTTTTTAGTAAAGCTTTATAATTCCGCTTTTTCTCTCTCTTTTTATGGATTTTATAAAAAAATTGCAGCTTTATCTTGATGGACTTAGAGGGGAAGATAGAATTGCAGTTATTTATCATAATCCTTGTGGTGATGGAATATGTTCAGGAGTTCTTGTTACAAAAGCACTTGAGAGGATCTTAAAAAAGAAAATAACTTATTTTTATCCAAGTCCTGTTGATGCTGAAGGTGTTTTTGAGTATATTCAAAAGAATAATATTAAAAAGGCAGTTATTGTTGACTTGGCAGTTGCTTCAAAAGAAATCATTCTTAAGATGGAAGCATATGCTGATCTTTTAATTATTGATCATCACGAATTTAAAGACGATGTGAACTCTAAAAAAACTACTTTTCTCCATGCTGATTTTTTAGCATTTGGAATTAAGAGTTCAAATTATCCAGGATCTAAACTTATTTATGATTTATTTTCACAATTAACTGATTTAAGTGATTTAGATTGGCTCGCTTGCGCTGGTTTAGTTTCAGATTCTTCTTATATACAATGGAAAGATTTTGTTTTAACAACAATGAGTAAATATCATATGGAAATTAAAGAAGATATTTTTTCAACAGACTTAGGAAAGGTTATTAATTATCTTAGTTTTGGACTAAGAGTTAAAGAAGTATCAGATCAAGTTTTTGATCTTGTCTATGATACTCAAGATTATTTATCTCTCTTACAAAATCCTCTTTTGACTGAAGCTTCGAAGAAAGTAGGAGAGGAAGTAAAATATTTTATTGATCATAGAGACAAAGCAGAAGTTCACGGTAATTTAATTATTTACGAAATAAAAAGTACGTATCCTATTTCTAGCCCTTTGTCTACTGTTTTAAGTTTTAATTATTTTCTTCATAAAACAGTTGTCTTACTTTGTGATACTGGAGAATTCGAAGAGGATTTTATTAAATTAAGTGCTCGAGATCAATCAGGAAACGTTAGAGTTAATGATCTTTTACAAAAAGCTTTAGAAGGAATTCCCCATTCTTCTGCTGGAGGACATGCTCCTGCTGCAGGAGGAAAATTAGATAAGAATTATGTTGCTCAATTTAAAAAACAACTTCTTGAAGCTTATATAAAACTTTAATTTATTATTTAATTCTCTCTTTTTGATCAGTTTTATAAATCCTTCTTGGTGAGCAGTTCTATGGATTTATTGTCTCGGTTTACTCATTATCTCTCAACAATTACCAAAGAAGATAAAATTGCAGTTCTTTATCATGCGTATTGTACTGATGGGCTTTGTTCTGCACTTATTACTGTTAAAGCGTTAGAACGTTATTTAGGAAGAAATGTGAATTTTAAGATTTATTATGGTCTTTATTATATCAGTGAAGAAATTATTCAATTTTTTAGCAATAATGGAATTACTAAAGTTATTTTTGTTGATCTTGCGTTATATTCAAAAGAAGAAATGATAAAAAAAACTGAGCAGACTGTTGATTTATTACTTATTGATCACCATGAATTTAACCATGATTTAAATTCAGAACATACTCTCTTTTTACATGCTAGTTTATTACATCCAGAAATAAAAAGTTATTATTATCCTGCTTCTAAACTTGTTTATGATCTTTTTTCTCCCTTTGTGCGTATTGATGATCTTGACTGGTTAGCTTGTGTTGGTTTAATTTCAGATAGTGCTTATTTGCAATGGAAGGATTTTGTGATTGATGTTATGCAAAAACATTCTTTTGAATTTAAAGAGGATATTTTTTCTACTGAACTTGGTAAATTAATAGGTAATATTGGTGCTGCTCAAAGATTTAATGAAACTGGAGAAAAAAATGTTTTTAATATTGTTTATCATGCTGTTTCTTGCAAGGAAGTTATGAACCATCCCTTGCTTTTAGACTGTAAAAGAAATATTGAACATGAACTTGAATATTGGGTTGCATTAAGAGGTAATGCTCAGATTTATGGAAATTTAATTATTTATTTTATTGTTCCAAAATATGATATTGGCGCAAGACTTGCAACTTTCTTAGTCTCTAAATATTTTCTTAATAAAACCGTTGTTGTTATCTCTGGAAAAGGAGATTATGCGCGTGTTAGTGCTCGAGATTATACTACTCTTAGAGTTAATGATCTTTTACAAAAATCTGTTCGAGAAATTCCTTTTGCAAGTGCAGGTGGACATGTTAACTGTGCAGCTGCAAAATTTAAATTAGAATGTTTACATCTATTTACTCTTGCTTTAACCTTAAGTTATACTGCATTGAAGAGCGAAGAACTTAAAGAAAATAGTTAAAGTGTTAAGAAAATTTTATTATTTTTAGAATAGAGCTTGGGGTTATCCCCTCAGCTTGTTGTGAAGTGAGCGCATTTCGCTAACGATGGGATAGGCTCGGAACGTAGTTTACTTTTTTGAAAAATTATATATACTCCTTTGTTCTTTTAATTTTAGGTGAAAAAAGAGTGAATGAACATCTTAAAGAGAATCTTCTTCGTATTTTGGATAAGGTTCTTGAATATATCAATAAACAAGATCTTAAAGGTCTTAAAGTTCTTAGTAATGAAACTATTCATGATGCTACTGTTTATCAGGATGAATATTCAATAGGTATGGCTGTTTTTATCTATTCTTTAAGTAAGATTTATGATCGAGAAGTTCATTATGAGAATTATAAGGGTTGGGATGTCTTTTGTTTAGACTGCTTTAGAAATTTAGAACTCGCAAAGAAAAAATTAGTTGAAAATGATTTAGAAGGTTTTGCTTTTCTTTTGAAGAGAGATCTTTCTCATTTAAGTAAAGTTGATGAAAAATTAAAATCTTATATTCAGGATGTTTTTTTGAAAGCAAAATTAAACAAAGCTTCTCGATTGTATGAACATGGACTTTCTTTAGGAAGAACTGCAGAATTACTTGGAGTTAATAAATTTGAACTTATGGATTATGTTGGTAAAACTTATATTGCAGATGTAAAAGAAAATTTTACTCTTCCTGCTTCTAAGAGGTTGAAATTTGCAAGAGGACTCTTTACATGAAAACTTTAGTTTTTGATACAGGAAGTATTATTAGTCTTGCCATTAATAATCTTCTTTGGATCTTAGATCCCCTTAAAAAAAGTTTTAAAGGTGAATTTTATATTCCTGATTCTGTTAAGTTTGAACTTGTAGATAAACCTTTAACGACGAAACTTTTTAAACTTGAAGCAATTATGATTAATAAATCAATTTTAGAAGGACAATTTCTTGTTCATGAGGCGCTTCATGTAGATACTTTATTAGAACATCTTAATCAAGTTTATACTGTGGAAGGTAAACCTTTACATATTTTAGATAGAGGTGAAGTTGAAGCTTTATCTTTAGTTTTAAGATTACAAGCTGATGCTTATGTTGTTGATGAACGAACAATGAGACTTATGATTGAAGGTCCAGAGTTGTTAAAAACGTTACTTGAAAAAAAATTACAAAAACCTGTTGAAATGGATAAAAAACTTGTTAAAGAATTTTTAGAAATTGTGAAGGGAGTGAATGTTCTGCGCAGTACTGAACTTGTTTTACTTGCTTATGAACAAGGATTATTGAATAAGTTTCTTACTCCCCAGATTACTTCCGAAACATTACTTGATGGATTACTTTGGGGTTTAAGATTACGAGGATGTTCTATTTCCACACAAGAAATTAATGATTTAATTAAACTTGAGACGAATAAATCTCTTTTTTCATAACTTTAAGGTAGTTCACTAAGCTTATATTTTTCTCTTATTTCCTTTTTTAAAAGATGATGAAAATTATTATTACTTGAACCTATGAATAAAGAATTATTGGGGGCTGTTTGGACGTTTTTGAGTATTACTTTAGGTGCAGGTATTTTTGGTTTACCTTATGTTTTTTCTAAGGCAGGATTTTATACTGGTTTATGTATCTTAATTTTTGTTGCTCTTCTTGTTAGTTTTATTAGTTTATATCTAGGAGAAATTATTTTACGAACAAGAGGAAAACATCAACTAACTGGTTTAGCTGGAATTTATTTAGGTAAACATGGAAAGTTACTTATGTTTCTTATTAATGTTTTAAGTATTTATGGTGCTTTAGCAATTTATATTGTGGGTGCGGGTGAAGCTTTATTTGCTTTATTTGGGGGTAATGTTACTTTGCATTTTCTCTTATTTTTTGTCTTTGTAGCCCCTGTTGTTTATTTTGGAGTAAAATTTTTAGATAAGTTTGAATCTGTGTTTACTCCTCTTAAAGTTGTCATTATTCTTCTTTTGAGTTTCTTTTTACTTAGATACTTTCATTTTTCAAATCTTCATGGTTTTAGTTTTTCTAAATTACTTGTTCCTTATGGTGCAGCTATCTTTGCATTTACAGGAATAAGTGCATTACCCACAATGCATGAAGAATTAAGGAATAAAAAACTTCTTTTTTGGGCTATTATCTTAGGAATGATTCTTACTTTGATTATAAATCTCTTTTTTGTTTTTGTTACTGTTGGAGCACTTAGTACTGTTCAAGAAGTTGCTACTGTTTCTTTAAGTGATTTAAATAAAAATATTAGTTTTTTTTCAAATATCTTTGTTCTTTTTGCAATGGCTACTGCTTTTGTTGCTTTGGGATTTGCATTAAAAGAAAATTTTACTTTGGATTATAAATTTGGTAACTTTGTTTCTTGGCTTGTTGTTGTTTTTGTTCCTTTGATTCTTGTTCTTACTGGTTTCTTTGGGTTCTCAAGAATTCTTGAATTAACTGGGGGTTTTACTTTAGGATTATTGTTTCTTCTTATTCTCGTTATGCATTCAAAAGCAAGAAAATTTGGATTTCGAGATCCAGAATATATAATGCCAAAAAGTATTATCTTAAAAATTTTATTTGCTTTATTTATTCTTGTTGGTGTTGTTTATAGTTTATTTTTTTAGATGGAATTATTTATTGACTTTTAATACCCTTAAGGTCTTGCTTTAGGGAGTTTTATTAACATCTTTAGTAGTTCATTTATTGTTTTTGGATCTGCTTTTCCTTTACTTATACGCATGCATTGTCCAACTAAAAACATAAATGATTTTTCATTACCTGACTTATATTCACTTACTGCTTTTTCATTTTCTTTTATTACTTGTTGACATAATTGTTCTAATTCTTGTGTATTAGAGACTACTTCTAATTTATTTTTTTTAATATACTCTTTTACATTAAGATCTTCATTTACTATTAATTCCATTATTCTTTGTGCTGTTTGTCTTGTAATTTTATTATCTTGAATTTCTTTTAAAACATCATTTATATTTTTAGTAATGAATGTTTCTTCTAATTCTTTTTTAACATAATTAATTACTCTTATGACTTCTCTACGTATCCATTCAGCTGCAAATAAAGGCTCTATTTTTTTACTTATTGCTTTCTCTAATAATTCTGTTAATTCATAATCATTGGCTAAAACTTCCGCATCTTCTTTTTTTATCTTATATTCTTTTTGATATCTTAGTGATTTTTCTTGTGGTAATTCTGGAAGTTCTTTTTTTATTTTTTCTACTGTTTCTTGCGAAATATCAATAGGTACAAGATCCGGATCTATAATGTATCCATAGTCTGCTTCACCTTCTTTTTTTCTTTGAAATTCAGTAATTCCCTTTTCTTGATCCCATCCTCTTGTTTCTTTTTCTGTTATTGGTTGATTATCTTTGAGCAGCTTTTTTTGTCTTTCTAATTCATATTTTATTGCATCTGAAATTCCTTTAAATCCATTAATATTTTTTATTTCTACTCTTTCACATCCTTTTATGTTTACATTTGCATCTGCTTTTATAATGCAATTTTTATTATCATAAATTTTTAAATAATTTACAATTGTAAGTAATTTTTTTAAGAATTCCTTTGCTTCTTCTGGTGTTTGCATATCTGGTTCTGTCACTATTTCACATAAAGGGGTTCCAGATCTGTTATAATCTACGAGTACAGTTGTACTTTGATGAATTAATGCTGCTGGATCTTCTTCAATTTGGATACGTCTTATTCTTACTTTTTTATTGTTTGATAATTCTAAATATCCATTACTGCCTATAGGTATTTCATATTGCGTTATTTGATAATTTTTACTCATATCTGGATAAAAATAAATTTTTCTTGAAAAAATGAGTTCTTTTGAAACTTCACAATTTAATGCTAAGCAAAGTTTTATTGCGTAGTCCATTGCTTTTTTGTTTACTACAGGTTTAGAACCTGGAGATCCTATACAAATTTCACAACACCGAGAATTTGGGGATTCATTTCCATTTAATGGACAGCCACAAAATAATTTTGTTTTTGTATTTAAACTTACATGTACTTCTAAACCAACGATTGAATCCATGAATTATACTAATTAAATTTCTTTTTAAACGTTTTTATCTTGCGTTAGAGAAAGCTTTTTAAACTTCTTTCTTTGTGGCTTTATTTATGGGCCCGTGGTCTAGCGGTATGAGCTGTTTTAAACAGTTACCAAACATCACCCTTACAAGGTGGAGGTCACCAGTTCGAATATTGACTTTTGCGAAGGTTTGACAAACGAAAGTCTGGTCGGGCCCACTTATTCTCTTGCTTCTTTAACACCACTATATTTATAAATTTATTTTTACCTCAGATTTTATGACTTTTTTGAAATCCGTAGATACTTTATTAGATATTATTTCTCAAACGAATCTTTCTTTGGATTTAAAGAAAGAATTAAAAACATCTCTTGTTTCAAATTCAGATCAGTTTGTCATTGGTATTTATGAAGTTTTTCGACTTCATTCTCAAGACCCACGTATTTCTTATCGTCCTTATGAAGAACTTTTTAAAAATTTAAAGTTAGGACATACTTATTTTAGGGGTCTTTGTGATGCTGTTGAAAAACGTCCACTAGGTGAACTTTCTGAACTCTATTTAGAGGGATATGAATTTGCAAAAATTACAGGTATTGAATATAGCGAAACTTAGTTTTACTTTTTTTAAGTTTTCACTAGAAAAGCATTTAAAGCTTTCAATCATCTTTTTAAAATGGAAAAAGAAGAGCCTAATCAAGTACAACTTAATTTACGAGTAAAAGATGATGATCCTTTTTATTCTAATGAAGTTACGCTTAATTTTAATCCTACAGAAATTATTTTAGATTTTAAATGTTTAGCTCCACTTCACGATGTTGGAGATCATAGAAGTTTATTATTAAAGCATTTACCTGTTCTTTTAAATCCCTTTCATGCTAAATCTTTTTTGATGATGCTTGATAAAGTGATTAAAGACTATGAAAATAAGTTTGGTGAAATAAAAAAACCTGAAGCTATTAAGAAAGCTGAGAAAATTGTTCATAAAGAACAAGACAAAATTAGGCATGCAGAACCTAAAAAGGAAACTAGTGCAGCTTATTTTGGATAGGAAATCTGTGAACTGCTTAGTTTTAAAATACTAAACTTCCTGTTTCACTGAACTTCTACGGAAGTTCTCTTACAGGCTTGAATTTCCGTAGTTCCTACGGTACCTATTTTTATTTTTTTAAATGCTCTTTCTTTAATGATCATTGCAGACATAACATCACGATCTATTTCAATACCACATTGAATACATCTATGTACTCGAATCGCTAATGTTTTTTCTACTTTATTTCCACAAATACAGGCCTGACTTGTCTTTCTTGGATTAATTTCTATTACTTTCCCATCAGCATCTTCCGCTTTATAAGAAAGAAATTGAAAAAACTTTTTCCAAGAAGCATCGTGAATCGATTTAGCAAGATAATGATTTTTAGTCATATTTTTTATCTGAAGTTTTTCTATTACAATCATTGAATAATTATTTATTATTTTTCTAGATTCTTTGTGTAAGAAATCCTTTCTTTGATTCTGTACCTTCTCATGAATTCTAGCTACTTTTAATTGTTGTTTTTTTCTATTTTCACTTCCTTTTACTTTTCTACTTAGTTTTCTTTGTTGTCTCTTTAATTTTAATTCTGATTTTCTTAAATATCTTGGATTATCTACAAATTTTCCTTCAGAATTAGCATAAAAATGATGTAATCCAACATCAATACCAATGACTTTGTTCTCTTGTGTTTGAACATTATTTTTTTTCTCTTTTTGTTCAATTGAAAAACAAGTAAACCATTTATTTGTTGACGTTTTTTTAATCGTAATCGTTTTAATCTTGCCTTCTATTTCTCTATGTTTAATAATATTCAGATTACTTATCTTAGAAAGATAAAGCATTTGTTTGTTTAATTTAAATCCAGACTGAGGATAGGTGAATGAATCATAACGATGTTTTGATTTAAATCTTGGAAATCCAGGAGTTTCCCCTTTCTTTATTCTTTTGTAAAATCCATTAAATGTAAAATTTATTCTTCTATTAATATTTTGTAAGACTTGAGAATGAATCTTTTTTAATGTAGAATATTCTTCTTTTAATTGAAGTAAATGATGATTAAGATCAAAATAACTGAGATTAATTTTATTTTCTTTGTATTGATTTATCTTTAATTCTAATTGTTTATTATAAGTAAATCTACACAATTCTAGAATTTCTAATAATTTTATTTCCTGTTTTTTATTAGGATACATTCTAAATTTATAGTTTTTTAACATAATTTATATCCGGGTTATTTTATTTATATACTCTCTGCGTATCCTCCTTGTCGTGTCGTCCACAGTGGACAATTAATATCTATATTAAATAATCTATTTATTAACTACATTAATTAATTTTTAAATATTTTTACGAACGATTAGTTTAAAAATACTCTTTTTCTACGATCTTTTAATGCGCGGGTAGTATAGTGGTTAGAAACCCCTTCGGGTTGACTTATATTCGACGTTGCCAACGTTGAGACTCGGGTTCAAATCCCGGCTCGCGCATATTTTTTTATTTAGCAACTATTAATCTTTTTAATAATTTATATTTTGATTCAGCACAAATTAAATAAGGTTCTTTTAATTTCCAATCTTTTTTACAATCTCCTCTAAGAAAATCCTCAATTGTAAATGAGTCTTTTATTTCACCATTTGAATACTTATACATATTTATTCCATTATTTTTTGCTATTGCTAAACTTCCTGCAACATCCCATAAATGTGCAGAAGTTATTGTACCATAACTTTTTCCTAAAGCAGTATAAATAATATTTGCAACAGTACATCCAAGTATCCTTGGTTCTATTTTATTTCCTTGATCATCCTTATTATTAATCTGATAAAGTTTTGGTGTATACCCTGAAAGAAGTATTACTGGAGTAATTTTTTTAGATTTTTCTTTTAGTCTTATTTTCTCTGTTCTTTTTAATCTAAAATTTTTTAAATAAGATTCTCTTTCATAAGTATAGATTAATTCGTCTAATGCTGGAAATAAAACTCCCCCTGCAATAAATTCATGTTTTTCTTCTCTTTTCTTTAATAATCCTACTGAAACTGCAAATATAGGTAATTTATTTGCAAAATTTGTTGTTCCATCAATGGGGTCTACTGCCCAAAGATATTCATATTCAAATATTTTCTTATATTCTTCATCACTTTTTTCTGCACTTTCTTCTCCAAGAAAATAAGAATCTTTTAATATGTTTGAAAGTTTTTCTTTTAATATTTCTTCGGTTCTTTTATCCACTTCTGTGACAATACTTTTATCTGGTTTTTCTTCTATTTGATGCTCTTCATAGAATGACTTTTTAAGTTCAGGATAGATTTCTTCAAGAGTTTGCCTTATTTTATCTTCAATGAGTTTCATTTTCTTGTTTAAAGATTCTTATTTATAACTTTAATTAGTTTTTAATATCTATTTCTTCTTTAATTATTTACGTTTAATAATAAGGAAAATATATTCAATTCTTTACTCTCTATTAAATACTAGCCTTGGTGTTACATTTTCGATAAGTGATTTTTCTCTTTTTAATTCCTTAGGATCAGTATCTTTAAGATACATTGATGAAGCAAGACCTAAAGACCAAATTGTTACAGTAGTATAGATCGCTATAGCAATAGTAGGTCCCTGACTAAGAGATTCGTTAATCGCAGAATAGGCCAAATAACAGCCTAAGGAAATAAAAGGGAAACGAACAGTTCTTTGAAGTTGTTGATCTTTAAAATCTCTTAAATCTAATGCGCTTGAACTATTTTTTCGTTTATTATCAGTGATAAGTCTTCTTGTATAAAGAATATCGGCTCCATGAATGTTTCCTGCAAAAATACCAATCAAAAATCCAGGTGAAAAAATGTTGAATGAAAATTCATGATAAGATTGTGCTGTAAAATAAAGGGGAAATCCATTAAGTAGACTTCCTGCGTTTGCTAAACTACAATAAAGTGCTAATTTATTCACGTTCTTTTCTTTTTCTTCCCACTAGAGTGCAATTTTTGTATTATTTTTTAAGGATTTCTTCGTCAGCCCATTTTAAGGGAAATAATAAGTCTTCTAAAACCATTTCATCAATCAGTTATAAACTTAGAATTTAAGCTTTTTCTTTTTTAACCTCTTTTTGTGTTACTTTTTAATAGTAAATTGTTGAGAAAGCTTAATATATTTTTGTCTTTTTATTTTACTATGTCTGGAGATGGTTGTACACTTAGGCTTGTTGAGGATACTTCTTTTAAATTAGGTTTGAGAAGAACTTTACTAGGTAAATATTTATCTAGCTCTCAACATCTTGGTTCTGGAAACTACGGTGATGTCTATCAATTTGATACTTTTGAAAACATTTCTTCTCCTGTTGCTCTTAAATTTTCTTTAATTAACCAGCAAGATATGTTTGTTCGTCCCCTTATTCAATCTTATTCTCTCTTTTTAGATTACTTGGGGGGAAGAACTTTTAAGATAACAGATACTCTTGATTCTTGTAAACTTTCTTTATCAGATTCTGAACTTGCTAAACTTCAAATTGCAGTTACTTCGTCTCAACTTATGTCTAAAATTAATTTTCTAGGTATAAAACATGTTCCTAAAATTTATGATACGAGATATTTTGGTTTAGATGGACATTTATTCTTTGTTAATATCATGGAATTTATTGAGGGTAAAACATTATCAGAATTTATCCAGGAAGATAAATTACCTTCTTTTTATAAATTTAAAATTTTGGATGATCTTGTTGATTTTTTAGAAGAATTTCATCATTTTGGTTTTGTTCATGGAGATCTTAAACCTACAAATATCCTTACAAATCTAGAACAAACAACTGTTATTGATTTTGATACGGTTAAATCTTCACATCTTGAAAATAGTATTGATACTAATTTTAAAGGTACGTCTCATTTTCTTCATTATCTTTCTCAAAAACCAAAAATTTCTTTTTTTACTCCAAATTATATGTCTCCTGAACATCTTGATTCTTCTAAACTTGTTCCAGAAAGTGATTGGTTTTCTTATGGGATTATTGCTTCTTATTTTCTTACAAGTTCTTCATCTTTAATTAATCAAGACCCCCTCATTCGCGACTTTTCTTGTGTAAGAGATTCAATTATTTATTCTCTTAAAAATAAAGGATATTCTGAAGATCTTGCTGAAGGTGTTGGTTCTCTTTTGTATAAAGATCCTGCTTTAAGACAAATTCTCCCTCTTAAAGAAGTTCTTAAAACTCTTTTACATAAAGAAGATAACTTTTTTGAAGAAATTGATGATAAACAAATTATAAGTTCTTATCCTCATTATCAGTTTCTTACTACTGATCTCTTTCTTTCTTAAACTTATGTTTTAATTGGAAAGAAATTTTTTTTTAAAAAATTAAATTAGGAGTAAAGTATTTAAAGCAGGATATTGCGTTAAACACAAATTCATCTTAGGATGAGGGGGTTAAAATGAGTATTGTATCTATTGAACAAACAGATGTTGAAGGGTTCTTACCTTTATCAGGTGTAGAAAAAGACGATGATTTTCTTGGTCCTGAAGACGATGAGGATGATGAGGACGATGATCTAGCTTTAGATGATGACGATGATGTGGATGATGAAGATGATGCAGACGATGATGAAACAGGAACAACAGAAGGAGACGGGGATAGTTAATTTTTTCTTTGTTTGCTAGACTTTAAGGTCTGGCAAATATTCTTTTAATTATTAAATTCTTTTCCTATTTGAATTAACTTTCCTTCTTCTAAATAATTTGAGATAACCATCATACCCACTGGTAAATCTTTTGTAAATCCTACTGGAATACTTGCATGAGGTAATCCTGCTAAATTTGGACCAACAGTCATAATATCTAACATATAATTTTGTAAGGGTGTTAAATTTTTTAATTCACTAAACTCTGGAGGAAGTAAAGGCATTGTTGGCGAAATTAAAACATCAACATCTTTTAATGCATTTTTATACTCTTCAATAATTAATGTTCTTACTTTTGCTGCTTTGATATAATAAGCGTCTCTGAATCCAGACATTCTTGTAAATGTTCCAAGCATAATTCTTCTTTTTGCTTCTTTTCCAAAATTTTTGCTTCTTACTTTTGTAAAATATTCATCAAAATTGCCTTTCAGTTCTTCAGTTGTTCCATAACGCATTCCACAATATTTTGCGAGATTTGTAGATGCTTCTGCTGTTGCTAAAATATAATATGTTGGAATTCCATATTTCATTGTTAAGGGTAATGAAACTTCTTTAATTGTGCATCCTTTTTTTTCTAATTTTTTAATTGCATTCAAAACTGTTTCTTTTACTTGAGGATCAATCCCTTCACCAAATGCTTCTTTTATTATTCCAATTTTAAAACCTTTTACTTCTTTTTTTAAATAATTTGTATAACTTTCTGTTTTTTTATTTAAGGAGGTTGCATCTTTTGGATCAAATCCTGCAATTACTTCTAACATGAGTGCACAATCATCACTACTTTTTCCTAGAGGTCCTAGTTTATCGAAAGAGTTTCCATAGTCAATTAATCCATATCTTGAAACCCTCCCATAACTTGGAACTAGTCCAAATACACTACAAAAACTTGCAGGACTTTCAATACTTCCTCCAGTACATTCTCCTAGTGCAATGTGTGGAAAAGAAGCTTTTTGGGTTATTCCTCCTGCACCACCAGAAGAACCTCCTGTTGCTCTTTTTTTATCAAAAGGATTAAGTGGAATTTGAAAATCAAGACCTACGTTCACCGCAAATCCTCCAAAACCAAATTCATCTTGAGCAGTTTTTCCTATTATTATTGCTCCTTCATTTATTGCTTTTTCCACCGCAGTTGCGTGGAAAATAGGTTTATATCCTCTTAATATTTTTGAACCTGCAGTACTTTCAATATCTTTTACACATATTGAATCTTTGACTGAAATAAAAACTCCTGCTAATTTTCCTTTTGGATTTTTACTTAATGCTTTTGCTTGAGTTAATGCTAAATCTTCAGAAATTGTATTAAAATAATGATATTCTTTATTTATCTTTTTACATTCTTCTAACACTTTTTTTGTGTATTCTATAATATCAATTTCTTTATTCTGTACTTTTTTGATATATTCTTGAAGATTCATAGTGCTTTTGGACCTAAAAAATAATTATCTTTTTTATGCTTTGAATTCTTTAAAATTTCTTCTTCTGAAAGAGATTCTCTTATAATATCTTCTCTTACATTATTTCTTATTTCTCCTGGTTGAAAACTTGGTTTAATATTTTCTGTTTTTAATTTGTCTAATTGTGAGAATGCATTTAATACTTCTTTAAACTGAGGAATAAATTCTTGTATTTCTTGTTCGCTTAAATTTAATCTTGCGTTTTTTGCTACTTTGAGAATTAACTCTTTATTTATCTCCATTTATTTATAGAACTTTCTTTCCTATAATAAGTTTTCCGTTCTAAAATTTTATATTGGCTTTTAATTTTACGGTCTTTCTGAAAATACTAAAGATATTCCACCACCGAGTTCTATAATTTCTGTATTTGCTTTTTCTCTAAAACCATAAGCATTTATTTTTATTCCAACGGTGTTTTTCGGTATACAAGGAAAATATATTGAACCTTGAGCACCTAATGTTTCTCCAAGTGCAAGACTTACTTCTGTTTCTATTCCACTTTTTTGACCTTTATATCCTAAGTTTAAGATTCCGAAAGTTGTACTGTTTCTATAGATGTTATTTCTTGTATGTGCAATTCTTGCTCCTAAACTTATATCTTGAAAATCTCTTGAAATTCCTCCATTGAGATGATAATTATTATTTTTTGCATCATCGAACATTATTTTTATCTTTCCTTCAGCAGTTATTGCCAAAACTTCATTTAAAGGAATTCTTCCTGAAAGAAGTACTTCTAAGGAACTCTTATCTTGACCTGTTCTTTCACGCAAGGTTGAATCTGTTGAATTAAATATTGATTCGAAATATACCCTTCCTTTTAAAAAGGAAATATTTGGACCTAAACTTAGAGAACTATATCTTTCTTCATTTCCTTCTCTTGTACTCTTTAAAACATTTGCTGATCCTGTTATTCCTAAATTTATATCTTCATTTAAACTATATCTTGCTTGTATTGGAAAAATAAGTCCTTGTGTGGAACTTTTTTCTCCTTCTTGTGTATTATCTCTGAAATACCCTTCTCCCCCAATATTTATTTCTAAATTTGGATTTTTTGTATTAACAGGTTCTTCTATGACTGGAGGAATTACTGGTTGAACTACTGGTGGTTGAGGAGGTTGCACTTGTCTTGATCTTTGAGGAACTAAAGGAACTCTTTCTGCATAAGCGTTTTCATTAGGTATTCCTAAACCCAAGATTAGTGCCATTGTTGGAATTATCCTATTTTTCATATTATCTCTATTTTTAAAATCTATATAAATCTTTCTGTTTGTAGTTACTTATTGGTAGTTATTAATTCTTGACTTCTTCTAGAAATCTTTAAATATCCTTAGCTTTACTTTCATTTATGAGGTTACGTTATTTTTATTTGTTTATTTTCTCTCTCTTCTTCTTTTTAATTAGTTGTACTTCTAGTGATTTCTATCACCTTTATGATAATGGTATTTATTCTTATCAGTGGCCTGTTAATTTTACTGAAGTTAGTATTGCTAATAATGATATTGGGTTTAAAGATGAAGGTACTGGAATTTTATTAACTTCTAAATATTCACCTGCTTCACTTGAAACTTTAGATCCACTTTATACTGAATTTAAAACAAGTTTACTTGGTATTTCTGGTGCACAACTTTTAGATTCTAAATCTTATACTCAAGATGCAAAAGAGATTCGTAAAATTGTTATGACTTATCCTTTAGAGGAGCGCGTTGTAAAACATACTCTTTTTTTTATTTATTCTAATAATAAAATTGTTATGCTTGCTCTGATTGGATCTCTTGATAAACATGATGCACAATATGAAGTTTTAGAACATGCTTTATCTACCTTAAAAATTAATTAGATTCTTTATAATTTTTTACTTACGTAAACTCCGTCTTTTTCATATCCTAATTTTTTATAATATTCTTTTACTCCAATTCCAGAAATGACAATTAATTTATCACACTTCCATTCTTCTCTTGCTATTTTTTCTGCTTGAAGCATTAATTTTTTTCCATATCCTTTATGTTGTGTTACTCCTTCTTCTCCTAAAGGTGTCGCAAGGCCATAGATATGCAGTTCTCTTATTCCTGCTGAATCTTTTGTTATTTCTGGTCTAAAAGGTTTGTAAGGTTTTCTCAATCTACAAAACCCAATTAAAATATTATTTTTTGTATCTTCTATCGAGATGAATACTTCTTTTCCGCCAGAAGAGTCATAATAATACTTTTTTATTTCTATTGCGTTGTATTCTATTTCTTTATTCATAGGTTCTCTACATCGAATACATTTACAATTTATTCCTTTTTCTTTAACTTTAACTTCGACAATCTGTCTTAGATTTGTATTCATGACTCCATCTTTAATTACTGTATTAGGAATGTCTCTATTTATTCTCATTATCCTACAATATTCTGGAACAAAAGTTTTACATTCTGCAATTACTTCTGCTGCTTCTTCTGTTGTTAAAGGAGTAAATTCTCCTTTTTTGTATTGTTCGTATAAAGGCGTTCCAGGCATGACAAGACAAGGATAAATTTTTAGAGAATCAGGTTTATAATCTTCATTTTCAAATAATTCTTTAAACATTTTTATGTCTTCTTCTTTTGTTGTTTTTGGAAGGCCTGGCATCATATGGAATGTTGTTTTTAGAAAGGAATCTTTTAATAAATGGATTGCTTCTTTTGTATCTTTTAACGTATGACCTCTATTTGTAATTTTTAATACTTCTTCTTTTAATGTTTGAATTCCTATCTCTACTCTTGTTGTTCCTAATCTTAAAACTTCATTTATTTCTTCTTCCTTACACCAGTCTGGTTTTGTTTCTATTACTAATGCTACTGAACGTATTTTTGCTGTTTCGTTTCTTACTTGTTCTTTTTCTAAACTTGTTTCTCCTTTTAATTTTAATAATTTTTCCTGAATTCTCACTGTTCTTTCTTTATCTTTAACTTGTCCTGGTAACTCGAAGAATTCCTTGAACTTTTCAAAATCTAATTTTCCTTCTTTAAAAAATATTTCAGAAAAATCATTCATTGCTTTTAAGGTATACTTGATTACTTCTTCTTGATACTCTTTTGGAAAACTACAAAATGTTCCTCCTTGGATAATTACTTCTGTTTTTTCAGGAATTTGATTTAATAAAAAATATTGTTCTAAACGATTAAATACAATTAAATAAGAATCATAATTTGCTCTTACTGCCCGCATTGAAGAAGGTTCGTTTCCTGTGTAACTTTGTGGAACATCTCCAAAGAAAGATCCAGGACCTCCTGCACAGAACGTACATTTTCCATGTTTACAAGCAATGGGTTTTGTCATCACGGCTAATGGAGCTACTCCTGAAAGGGTTCTTACTGGTTTAGTGATAAGAAAATTTTTATAGAGTGCTTTTTCTTCTTCGTTCAATTCTTCTAAAATTTCTATATTTGAGGGATACTTTGAGAGTTTATACTTTGTTGCTATTTCTCTTTTTACTTTTTGAAGATTTACTCCTGGTTTTAATTTTGTTAATAGCTCTTGAATTTCAGGTTTCATAGATTACTTGAATTGAGGAAGTTTTATATATATTTCAGTTTTTATCTTTCTTAAATGACTCCTGTTAAATCTGCTAAACTTGTTAATCATTCTGTTCCTGCAGTTTTTTGGAAAAGATTTTTAGCTTATTTTTTTGATGTATTTCTTGTTAATCTTTTAGTACTTTTACCCTTTATGGGATATCTTCAAAAATTTACAAACAATCCTCTCGAATTACTTACGACACAAGATAAATCTCTTATGATCCTTGGATTTTTTATCTCTCTTTCTGTTTTTCTTTATTTCATTATTTTAGAATATACTTTAAAACAGACTTTAGGAAAAATGCTCTTTAAGCTCCATATTGTTTCTCTAAAAGGGAAAACTCTTACTTTTAAACAAGTGATTCTTAGTAATCTTACAGTGCCTTTTTCTTTTGTTCTCCTTATAGATGTTTGTTATATGTTCTTTAAAGGAGGACATCAGAGATTATTTGAAGTTTTTAGTGGTGTTGCTGTTGTTGAAAAGGAGTTGACTGTACAATGAATAAATGGTGGATTCTTGTTTTTGTTTTAGTTGGAATTTATGTTCTTGGAACTGTTGTTGCTTTTTTTACTTTACAAAAAGAAGATAAGAGTTCAAGTTATAAGATGATTATCTTTCCTTTAGAAGGTGCGATTTCTAGTGGTGGATCTAAAGATGGGTTTTTTGATACTTCTGGAATTTCTGCAACTGAGACTGTTAAGGATCTTAAAGAATTAGGAAAAGATTCTTCTGTAAAAGGAATTATTTTTGTGATCAATAGCCCTGGTGGAACTGTTGTTGCTAGTCAAGAGATTGGAGATGCAATAAAAAAATTAAATATGACAACTTATTCAGTTATTCGAGATGTTGGTGCTTCCGGTGGATACTGGATTGCTAGTACGACAGATAAGATTTTTGCTCAACCTATGAGTATTACTGGAAGTATTGGGGTATTAGGAAGTTATTTAGAATTTAGTAA
>JGI1358J11329_10000947_pt1 | contig 24741 bp, 17 predicted proteins | sample Subgroupgradi54m_FD_11329 | JGI IMG/M metagenome (IMG submission 11329)
GCGCCGCGCCCGCCCCGCCTCATCCGCCACCCCCTAGAAGGTTAATCGAAATTATAGTCTAGATATTTTCTGGTCACTGGCGACACTTTCGGGTATACTTGCTTGCAGAATCCCATGCGCATTGCCCGTACACGTTTCATCACGCACCTCCTTCTGCTGACAATCCTTGCCGGGCTCAGCGGCCCCGCCGGGTGGTCAGCCTCTGACCTCTCGCGTCCGCCCCGCGCCTCAGCCGCTCTCCGCCCGCTCACGGCGGAATCCCGCAATGTCCAAGTTGGTTTGGAAGATGCGCTAACTGATTTCGAGGAGGGCGATGGGGCACCGGATGAGAGCGGATGGGACGATGCTGGCCAATTGACGGGAGGCCTAGAAAAGATGCATCGGCATCGCAAGAGGCGGTTATCAAAGAGACGCGACGGGAGGATTGTGTATTTGGCGACTGATATTGGCGAGATCCAGCGCTGCATCCATCGCGAGGACTACGCGAAGGCCGAGAGGTTATGCGGGACCGTCCTGAACAGAAATGGATTGGACGCTCCTCGGAGCGTTCCAGCGTACCTCCTGCGAGCAAAAGCCCGCCTGGGACTTGCAAAATATCAAGAGGCCGAAGAGGACGCGACCCACGCCCTTAAGTTGAATGGTCCTGGGCACAATGAAAATATCGGCCTCTATATCGTGCGGGCCAAGATCCGAAATAAGTCTGGGAATTTCCGTGGAGCCGAGGAAGACGCGGATGCGGCGCTGGCACTAGCTTCCGAGAGTCTCAGTGCTCGCAGGGAGCGGGCCCTGGCTCGTTATCAGCTGGGTCAGCTCCTGGAAGCCGAAGCCGATGCCCGATGGATTTTGGCCCGTGATCCAGCCCACGGCTTAGCCGCTCGACTGATAGGCGATATCCAAAACCAGATGAAGCGCTTCTCTGGCGGTCTGCCGACGCCCGCCCTGGTTTCCCCGACAACACGTTCCCGGGCCGGGTTGGAGGAGGGATCAGCTGGCCACGGGTTCGCCGGGGTAGCGACGCAGCTCACAACTCAGCTGACCGCGATCGCCGACCGAGCGGACTTTGGGGCGATGCAGGATTGGTTCCGCAGTCAGCATCAAGAGGCATTGCGTTTCGAGGTCCGCATCCTGCCTGACTCCGCGGGCCAGATTGCTTTCCAACTGGCCCTGGTCCGTGGCGCCGTGGCACGCCTGGGAGATCAGGGGCCACGCGAAGTCGCTTCCTTGACAGCGATCATGGCGATGACCGGGTCTGGCCCACGGAAGACTGTGGTGATCGAAGTCGAGTCGTTCACGACCCAGCCGGAATTCCAAGGCCAGGGTCTCGACGAATGGTTGCAGGCCATCCTTGGGGTCTTCAGCGAATTGCATGATGCGGTGTTGGTGATGCCAGTGCCTTCGTCGGTGGTCTCGCCACCAGAGAAGGAGGTGTTGCAGGCGCTTGAAGCGATCCGGCAGGCGTTCATGGAGGCGACGGCGACCCCGACGCCGCTTGGCCAACAGATCCACGGGGTCGCTCAACACGCGACATTACCAGCGATCCACAACCTTCAGACGATCCTGACGAGCGACACCGCCATAGACGATTGGTTCACGCGTGCGATCGCCGCCATCCTGACGTTGGAGCAGTTCGAGTCCCAGCTCGTTGGAACAATCCCGCACCTCGATCGCCTGTCGGAGGACGACCTCTCGATGTTGCGGCGTCTCGGGGAGACGATGGCCCCCAGCGTGGCCGCGGTCGCCACCAATGGCTTTTGGGCGCTGGCCCACGCGTTCAGCCGACGACACGGGCTCACTCAACTTCAACGGGCTCATGTCCCCGCGTCGTTGCAGGCCATCATGGATACCCCCACCCACTCCCTCATGGATCGCGCGTTCGCCGCCAGTTTGGCGTGGGTAACCTTTGATGAGGGAACAGCTGATCCACTGGTCGCGCTCTATCTGGGTGAGCCGCAGGCAAGTCGTCGAGAGCAATTGCACGCCTTACTGTTCTGGGTGATGACGCGTGCCACAGGTCACCCCTCGCAGCGGCGACACGAATTCCTCGAGGCGGTGGAGGCCCATTGCCGTCGGGAGGGGCTGACGGGCGCAACCGTTGGCGAGCATCCGGCCTTCGCCCCCTTATTCGAGCTTCTCGAGATGTTGAAAGGAGATGCGCGAGGTGTCGCGGAGCGATTGCAGATTGGCAGCGCATTAGCCGTTCAGTTGCGTGCGATGCTGCTGCAGACGAAAAAGTTGGAGACCCAACAGCGTCTCGTAGATCTCTGGATGCAGGTGGAGCCCGACTCGCTCCTGGCGATGCTGGATGATCCCGCTGCCGAGCCCTGTTCCTTGGCGATCACCTCGGCTTTCGAGGAACAGCTACAAGCGGGAACCGTGCACGGCGAGCCCAAGCGTGTCCGCGCGGCACTGGATGCCGCGTACCGCCGGTCGGAGTGGTTCGATCATCCGCTGACGATCGAGGAATTCCGGGCCAAGCTGGGTGATCCCGATGATCAGTTCATGCAGGCCAATCGTCATGCGGCGGAGACGATCCCTCGTATCCTTCAGAAGGCGTCAACCCATGAGATTCTGACTCGTATCGTTCGAGAGGATCATTTCTCCGAGGTCGTGGCGGATGTGACGCGCGCGTTCGCCGTCACCCCGCGGCACCTCTTTATGCCGCGATTTGCGCGTTGGAAGGCCTATGCAGATCAGCCGGTGCCGATTGGCTACGGCCAGACGATCTCGCAGCCGACTCTTGTCTACCCGATTCTCGCCGCCCTCGATCTCGACAAGACGAAAACTCTCCTGCAGATCGGCACCGGCAGTGGGTGGTTGCCCGCGGCCGCAGGGATCTTGGCCAAACAGGTCTACACGATGGAGCGTCAGCCCTTCTTGGCCGAGCGCGCCGGGCGGACAATCCGCTATCTCGGCCGTCAAAACATCACGGTGATCAATGGCGACGGGGGCTATGGCTATCCAACCGCGGCCCCCTACGGCGCGATTCTCGTTTCTGCGGAAGCCCCCGACGTCCCGGCCGCGCTCGTCGACCAACTCGCCGAGGGGGGCGTGCTCATCATCCCCATCACCCAGGGTGACGATCCGTATGCATCGCGCCGGCCCTGTCCGTTGCTGTGGTTCACCAAGCGCGATGGTCTGCTCAGTGAACCCGTCGTGCTTCATCAGGAGACCTGGTGGGTGCCCTTCCTCGGCGACTTCGGTCATCCTACCCCCGGCGCCGGGTTGGAGGAGGGGAAATCGGGACAGCGACGGACCACAAATGGATGGAAGAAGTCGTTCCCAGGCCCGGGGGCGGCCACCCAAAAGCTCCTACGGTTCAACCGCGAGAAACGCACGCTGTGGCGCGAATGGTCTGAGTGGCACGCTCATCTTGTGCAACACCGGTTGAGCCCTGCCCTTGTTTTTACGCGCGGCCTGGAGGTGATTGCGGAGGCCAGCGATACCCTCGCGGAGTTTCGGGCGAACTTCGAAGCGTTGAAGACGTTGGTGGATCGTTTGGACACCGAGGAGGTTTTGCAGTGGTCGAGGATCACGGTGGATCAATTCGTCCAGATGGTCAAGGAAGCTATCCTGTATCGTCGGCAGGGGTTTGACTATCGCGTGAATGTGGTGCCAGGATCGGCGACCTCGCCTCAGCGTGTTGAACTGCTCGGCCAGCTCCCAGAGACCCGGCGCGACCAGCGTGCGCCACCACAGGCGGCCGCGGCGGATGCACAGGGAGCGACCTTGATGAAACGCGCCAGGCGGGTCGGGCGGGATTCTTCGGCGATTGCGAAAGTCAGCCGTCGGGCCCCGTCCACGCGACAACCCCCTGCGCCCGCCGCCGCGCGATCGAATAGTCCCACCTCCCCGCCGCGCGTGGATCGCGTCGCGGCTGAATTTGTCACGGTGGGTCGCCGAGAAGGACTGCTCGAGGACACGCGGAACCGAATCTTGGGCGAATTCCTCTCCTTCAAGGGCACTCAACTCACCGCAGATGATCTTGGGAACAGAATCGGCTTCTACTCCCTGGGCCGTTCGGATGTGGAGGCGCTGCGCACGCTGGGCGTGGATGTGCTCTTGGCGCGAGCCAACGTGGCTCGAGAGAAAAACGGTCGCCCGCCCCTTCATGTGCGCGATCATACCGGCCGCTCTCTGCTTGATCCCTCGAACAAGACCGGCGGGTTGGAGGAAGGTGAGCCAGAGCTCCCCCTCCAGGTGGTGTTGACACGGTATGGTGAGTACCTCACCCAATTAAACGGCCCGGCCTTAGCCCGAGAAGTCCAAGACATCCTCGCCATCCCTGGTCGGGAAGCCCTCCTCCGCGAACGCTTGTCCGACCTGTGGTGGCTTAACGAAGCCAAGCATCTCGTGGCTCGATCGAAGCAACCCGTGATTGTGTCGGATGCCTACCTGAATACCAGAGAGCAAAACGTGTTGCGCGGATTTCTGCTCGGGGCTGCGGCCGTGGTTGCCGCCGACGAAATCGGCGTAGGGTTGGAGGAAGAGGAGAAGTTTGGGCGGCGAGATTTATTTAGGCATGCTGTTACGGAGGCGCTGAAGATCGCAGTGGCAGCGAACACCCAGTCAGCAACTCCATCGCTGGCCGCATCAACCGCGCCGTCAGAAGATTGGATGATCATCAAATTGCGGGAAGACCTGGCCGACTTGCCTAAGGGTGATAGTTTAACCATCGATGTACTGGAAGGTATGTCGCTCAGCGATAGAGTAGATCTCGGTAGCGCCCGGGCAACCGTGCGTCATGACCTTGAAGCGTTGATCGAGCTCGAGGTGCCGATTCCCGATGATCTTTTCGCCAGAGCGCTTGGGGAGTTGATGCACGATGACGAGTGGTCATTTCAGCGATGGTGTGTTGCAATCGCTCGGGATAACCCGGATCGTTGGCCGGACATAGTGAGGGCCGTCAACGCCGTTCGCAGAGCTTCTCCGGAACGGAGCGTGCTACCGCTTCCTCCGACACTTGAGCTTGCCGCGCAGGAGTTTTCTCAACCTCCTCGAGTTGATGATTCTGACAAGACAGCTATTTTCGGGCAGCTGAGGGGTGCTCCGGGATGGCAAAGAGCCGATTCCGAGACGCAGTTGGCTGGAGCCCGGCGTGTTGTGAACGATGCGACTGCTGCGCTGGTGGCCGACGGGACGTGGTATGTGCTGAGCGCCGAGACGATCAAGAGGTACCCACCAATCGCTCCCCTGATCGATGCACTCGCGAAACAGGGGCCATCGCGAATCATTCTGGATGACGCCTCGCACGGGCAGGCGGTGCTGCAGTTGCACGCGATCCGGCCGAGCGTGCCGATCGAGGCCATCCGGTACTATGGGACGGAGCTCGAGATCGAGGCATTCCTGGCGGTCGCCCGTGAACATCTGCCGCCTCTGGTAGCCGTGGAGGATCTCGAACGTCTCGTGACCCGCGTGCCGCTCACCAGCCAGCCATTCCAGGTATTCCTCCAGCAGCTCCTGCCGCCGGTGGCCGGCGCCACGCCTATTGACTATGACCAGCTCGCCGACGCCCTGAAGACCCTCCTCGCCGCCGCGTAGGGGTTTACAATACTGCTCTCATAGGGTTTACAATATTTCTTCCAGAGTTTACAATACGACCCCTGAGTTCCCGCAAGCGAGGGGCGACCAGAGATATCCCATTTTCGGTTGACGCCACGCCCCTAACCTCTATATAATAACTGTCTGCCCCAGGTCTGCGCTGGGGCATTCTCTTTCTATGTCACCGCGCAATCAGGTGTTAGAACAATCGGCCGCTGATCTGCGGCCCCGCAGTCGGACCCTGCTGGACGGGGAGGGTCGGGCGCCGGCCCGGGCTATGCTCAAAGCGATCGGGTTCACCGATGAGGACCTGCGCCGGCCGTTCATCGGGGTGGCGAACACCTGGATCGAAGTGATGCCGTGCAATTTTCATCTGCGGCGGTTGTCGGAGCAAGTGAAAGCCGGCATCCGGGCCGCGGGCGGCACCCCGGTCGAGTTCAACACGATCGCGGTCTCCGATGGGATCTCGATGGGGACCGAGGGGATGAAATGTTCCCTGATCAGCCGCGAGGTGGTGGCCGACTCGATCGAACTCGTGGCCCGCGGGCACCTGTTCGATGGGGTGGTGGCGATCTCCGGATGCGACAAGACGATCCCCGGCACGGTGATGGCGCTGGCGCGGCTGAATGTGCCGTCACTCATGCTTTACGGCGGCTCGATCGCGGCGGGGAAGTTCCAGGGGCGCGACGTCACGATCCAGGATGTGTTCGAGGGGGTCGGGGCCTGCGCCGCCGGCCGGATGACCGCGGACCAACTGCATGAATTGGAAGATGTGGCCTGCCCAGGCCCGGGGGCCTGCGGCGGGCAGTTTACGGCGAACACGATGGCGACGGCGATGGAGCTGATTGGCATCTCGCCGATGGGGCTGAACAGCATCCCGGCGATGGATCCGGCCAAGGATGAGGCGGCCTTCGCCGTCGGAGAATTGTTGATGGACCTCTTGCGGTCGGGGCTGACGCCGAAGCAGATCTTGACCCGGCCGGCGTTCGAGAATGCGATCGCCGGGATCGCGGCCACCGGCGGCTCGACGAACGGCGTGCTCCACCTGCTGGCGCTGGCGAAGGAGGCCGGCGTGCCACTGACGATTGATGACTTTGACACGATCAGCGCGCGGACCCCGCTCTTGGCGGATCTGAAACCCGGCGGCCGATTCACCGCGCCCGACATGCACCGGGCCGGGGGCGTGCGGCTCGTGGCCCAGCGGCTGCTCGAGGGCGGCCTGTTGCACGGCGAGGCGAAGACCGTGACCGGCAAGACGATCGGCGAAGAGGCCCGCGCCGCGAAAGAGACGGCCGGCCAGCCGGTGGTGCGGCCGCTCAAGAATCCGTTGAAGCCGACGGGCGGCCTCGTAATCCTCCGAGGGAATCTGGCTCCGGACGGCTGCGTCGTGAAGGTGGCCGGGCACGAGCGGCTCGAGCATCGCGGGCCGGCGCGCGTGTTTGACACTGAGGAGGCGGCCTTCGCCGCGGTGCAGGCGCGCCAGATCAACGCCGGCGACGTGGTCGTGATCCGTTACGAGGGGCCGAAAGGGGGCCCCGGGATGCGCGAGATGCTCGGCGTGACCGCCGCGATCGTCGGCGAAGGACTCGGCGAGTCGGTGGCCCTGCTGACCGACGGGCGGTTCTCCGGGGCGACGCGCGGGTTGATGGCCGGCCACGTGGCGCCGGAGGCGGCCGTGGGCGGCCCGATTGCCGCGCTCCGCGACGGCGACACAATCACCTTTGATATCGAGAAGCGGCGGCTGGATGTGGCCTTGTCGCCGGAGGAATTGGCGGCTCGCCTGAAACAATGGACGCCGCCAGCCCCGCGCTACACGAGCGGCGTGATGGCGAAATACGCGAAACTGGTGTCCTCGGCCTCAGAAGGAGCGGTGACCGGATAATGGCGAAGATGAAGGGCGCGCAAATCCTGGTGGAGTGCCTGAATCGGGAAGGGGTGGAGATCATTTTCGGCTACCCCGGCGGCGCAAATCTGCCCATTTATGACGCGCTCTACGACGCGCCGCTCAAGCACGTGCTCGTGCGGCACGAGCAGGGGGCCGCGCACATGGCGGACGGCTACGCCCGCGCGACGGGGAAGGTGGGCGTCTGCCTGGCCACCTCCGGCCCGGGGGCCACCAACCTGGTCACCGGCATCGCGACGGCCTACATGGATTCCATCCCGATGGTGGCGATCACCGGGCAGGTGCGCTCCTATCTCATCGGCAACGACGCGTTCCAGGAAGCGGACGTTTGCGGCATCACCCGGCCGATCACCAAACACAACTTTCTCGTGAAAGATCCGAAGCAATTGGCCCGGACGATCCGCGAGGCCTTCTTCATCGCCGGCACGGGCAAGCCCGGCCCGGTGCTCGTGGATATCCCGGTGGACGTGTCGCAGGCGGAGCTCGAGTTCGTCTGGCCGGAGAAGTTCGACCTGCGCGGGTATAAACCCCAGCGGTTCGTGGACGGCAATCCGGTCCAGCTCGAGAAGGCGCTTGATCTCATCCTCAGCGCCAAGCGCCCCGTGATCTACGTCGGGGGCGGGGCGGTGATGTCGAACGCCTACGAGGAGGTGCGGGAGTTCGCGAAGCTGACCGGCGCCCCGATCACGACGACCTGCATGGCGCTCGGCGTTTTCCCGGAGCGCGACCCGCAGAGCTTGCGGATGCTCGGGATGCATGGCGCCGCCTCCACCAACTACGCGGTGCAGTACTGCGATCTCCTGATCAATGTCGGTGCGCGGTTCGACGACCGCGTCACCGGGACGGTGGCCACCTTCAGCCCGAAGTCGAAGAAGATCCACATTGATATTGACCCGGCGAACATCAACAAGAGTGTGAAGGTGGATCTGCCGATCGTCGGCGACGTCAAGCGCGTGCTCAAGGAGCTCAACAAGGCGCTCGCGGCCGAGAAGCGGCGGCCAGATCTGTCGGAATGGTGGGACCAGATCCGCGAGTGGCAGAAAAAATACCCGCTCACCTACCAGCAGAATGGGTCGAAGCTCAAGCCCCAGTACGTGCTCGAGGTGCTCTCTGATTTGACGAAGGGCGAGTGCCTGATGACCACTGACGTGGGCCAGCATCAGATGTGGGCCTGCCAGTTCTACCGGTGGAATCAGCCGCGCACCTACATCACCTCCGGGGGGCTCGGCACGATGGGCTATGGCTTGCCGGCCGCCATCGGCGCGCAGTTTGGCCGGCCGAAGGATCTCGTGGTCTGCCTCTCCGGCGACGGCTCCTTCGTAATGAACATTCAGGAGCTGGCGACCGCCGTGGATCACAAACTGCCAATCAAGACGGTGATTCTCAACAACGGCTATCTCGGGATGGTGCGCCAGTGGCAGGAGATGTTTTACAAGCGGCGGTTCTCCTACAGCGGCATCCGTGCGCCCGATTTCGCGAAGGTGGCCGAGGGATTCGGGGCCCGCGGGGTGAAGATCACGAAGCCGGAGGAGGTGCGCCCGGCGCTGGAGCGCGCGCTGAGCGACAAGGAGTGCTGGGTGATCGACGCGATCTGCGACGAAGAGGAAAAAGTGTTCCCGATTATTCCACCAGGGAAAGCTATCGACGAAATGATCATGGATATGGCGTAACATGGCGAAACATACGATTGCCGTCATTGTCGAAAACAAGTTCGGTGTGCTCGCGCGCATCGCCACGATCATCGCCGGCCGCGGCTTCAATATTGATTCCCTGGCCGTCGGCGAGACCGAGGACCCGACCACCTCGCGCATGACGATCGTGGTGGACGGCGACGAGCGCACGATCGATCAGATCAAGAAACAGCTCAACCGGTGCATCGATGTCATCACCGTCGTGGATCTGACGAAAGGGGAGTTTATCGACCGGGAACTGATGCTCGTGCGGGTCGGGGTGACCACGAAAAACCGCGCCGAGGTGATGGGCATCGCTGAGAGCTTGAAGGCCAAGGTGGACGACGTGGGGGCGAAATCGGTGGTCCTCCAGGTGGTCGGAGACGCCGCGAAGATTCACACGGCGCTCGAACTGCTCAAGCCGTATGGCATCAAGGAGATTGTCCGGACCGGGCGCGTGGCCCTGGCCCGCGAGGTGCAGCCGGAAAAGTCGAACGCGAAAGCGTTAGGAGTTTGACATGGCCAAAATCTATTACGATCAGGATGCGGATCTCAGCGCGCTGAAGGGGAAAACGATCGCGATCCTCGGCTACGGGATTCAGGGCCGGGGCCAGGCGTTGAACACCCGCGACAGCGGACTCACCGTCATCGTGGCCCAGCGGCCGGGCGGCGCGCATTACCAGCAGGCGCTCGCCGACGGGTTCAAGCCGGTGTCGGTCTCGGAGGCCGCGGCGAAGGCCGACCTCATCCAGATTTTGCTGCAGGACACCCTGCAGGCGTCGGTCTATCAGGCGGATATCGCCCCGCATTTGAAGCCGGGCAAGATCCTCGGTTTCTCACACGGGTTCAATATCCATTTCCACCAGATCGTGCCGCCCAAGGAGGTGGACGTCTTCATGGTGGCGCCCAAGGGGCCCGGCTCCCTCGTGCGGCAACTCTACGAGGAGGGGAAGGGTGTCCCCAGTCTCGTGGCGGTCCATCAGGACGCGTCGGGCCGTGCCAAATCGATCGCGCTCGCCTACGCGAAGGCGATCGGCTCCACGCGCGCGGGGGTGCTCGAGACCACCTTTGCGGAGGAGACGGAGACGGATCTCTTTGGCGAGCAGACGGTGCTCTGCGGCGGCGCCAGCGCGCTGATCAAGGCCGGGTTCGAGACGCTCGTCGAGGCCGGATACCAGCCGGAGGTGGCCTACTTCGAGTGTCTGCACGAGCTCAAGCTGATCGTGGACATGATCTACGCGACCGGGATCAAAGGGATGCGCCAGCGGGTGTCGGAGACGGCCCGGTTCGGCGACCTCACCCGCGGGCCGCGCGTGATCGACGCCGCGACGAAAGAGCGGATGCGGCAGATCCTGCAGGAAATTCAGACGGGACAATTCGCCCGCGAGTGGATCCTGGAGAATCAGGCCGGGCGGCCGGTGTTCAAGGCGCTGATGCAGCGGGACGAGCGGCACTTGCTGGAGATCGTCGGGGAGCGATTGCGCGGGATGATGTCGTGGATCGGGGGGGAGCCGTCGCTACGCCCGGGGAAACAGCCGGGCGGGAACGGATCCACCGCGCGCGCGAGCTCCACGAGCCCTCGCCGAGGCAAGGGGCGGGCGGCTGCGCGGTCGTAAGCGGACGACATCCACTGAACAAAGGATTACCGTGTCATGACTGATCGAGTAATTATTTTCGACACCACATTACGGGATGGGGAACAGTGCCCGGGGGCGAGTCTCACCCCTCAACAGAAATTGGAAGTGGCGCTCCAGTTGGACCGGTTGAAGGTGGACGTGATCGAGGGGGGCTTTGCGATCGCCTCCCCCGGCGACTTCGAGGCGATTCAGCTCATCGCGAAGCACGTCACGCGGCCGGTGCTCTGCTCGCTGGCGCGGGCGCTGCCGAAGGATATCGAGGCGGCCGGCCGGGCGCTCAAGAAGGCCAAGCGGGCGCGCATCCACACCTTCGTCGCCACCTCCGAAGTCCACATGAAATACAAGCTGCACAAGGCGGAGGAGGAGATCATCCGGCTGGCGGTGGCGGCGGTCAAGCAGGCCCGCCAGTACACCGACGATGTGGAGTTCTCGCCGGAGGATGCGGCCCGGACGCAGCCGGAGTTCCTCTACCGGGTGCTCGAGGCGGTGATCGCGGCGGGGGCGCGCACCGTGAACATCCCGGACACGGTTGGGTTCGCGATCCCTGTGCAGTTCGGCGAGCTGATCAAAGGGATCACGCATCACGTCCCGAATATCCACAAGGCGGTGATCTCCGTTCACTGCCACAACGACCTCGGCCTCTCGACGGCCAATTCGCTGGCGGCTGTCTTGAACGGGGCGCGCCAGGTGGAGGTGACGATCAACGGGATCGGCGAGCGGGCGGGCAACGCCTCGCTCGAAGAGGTGGTGATGGCGATCACCACCCGGCCGGAGCTGTTCAAGGCGACGACCGGCGTCAACACCCGCGAGATCTACAAGACGAGCCGCCTGGTGTCGAAGCTGACCGGCTTCCTCGTGCAACCGAACAAGGCGATCGTCGGGGCGAATGCTTTCGCGCACGAGTCGGGGATCCACCAGGACGGCGTGCTCAAGCACAAGAAGACCTACGAAATCATGCGGCCGGAGGATGTCGGATTCGGCGAGTCGAAGCTGGTGCTTGGGAAGCACTCGGGCCGCCACGCCTTCTCGGAGCGGCTGAAGGCCCTCGGCTTCCGACTGACGGAGCCGCAGCTCCAGGCGGCGTTCGACCGCTTCAAGCGGCTGGCCGACCAGAAGAAGGAAGTGTTCGATCAGGATCTCATGGCGCTCGTCGAGGACGAGGCCGGTTCCGTGCCGGAACTGTATACCTTGGTCTATCTGAATGTGACGAGCGGGACGGGCGTCATCCCAACGGCGACGGTGCGCCTGCAGCGCGGCGCGCAGATCCTCCAGGGGGCGGCCAGCGGCGATGGGCCCGTGGATGCCTCCTACAAGGCGATTGACCGGCTGCTCGGGTTCCGGGGGAAGCTCCTCGGCTACACGATTCAGTCGGTCACCTCGGGCAAAGAGGCGCTCGGTGAAGTGACCGTACGGGTGCAGGCGAAGGGGTTGATCGAGCACGGCCGCGCCGCCTCGACGGACATCATCGAGGCCTCGGCGAAGGCCTACGTCAACGCGATCAATCGGCTGCTCCACAGCGCGGGCCGGCCGCGCCGGATCCCGGTTACCGCTTGACGGCTCGCACCTGGACGCTGGGTCTCCTGGGGTACCCGCTCGGCTATTCGCTCTCCCCGCTCATGCACCAGGCGGCGTTCCGGGCCCTGGCGTCCCACGGAGTTCAGGGGACGTACCGCGAGTTCCCGGTGCCCTCCGAGACGCTCGATGTCTGGCTGACCGAGCAGGTCCCCGCCCTCGGCCTCGACGGGTTTAACGTCACGATTCCGCACAAGGAGGCGATCTTCGGGTGGCTCAAGCGCCGCGGGGTCTTTAAATATCCCGAGGAGGAGTGGATCGGGGCGATCAACACCGTCACGATCGATGGGAATCGGTGGGAGGGGCGGAATACCGATGCGCAGGGATTTCTCGACGTGTTCCATCGGCCGGAGGTGCGGGACCGGCTCGGGGCGAGGTTTCGGCTGGCCCAGGAGCGGGTCGTGCTGCTCGGGGCCGGCGGCTCGGCGCGGGCGGTGGCGTATGCGCTTGTCTGGCATGCGAAGGTGGCGGAGCTCGTGATTTGGAACCGGCACCGGGCGCGCGCGGAGGTGCTCGCGGCGAACCTCACGCAGTTGTGCCAGGAGGGGGCGGGGCGGGCCTGCGCGGTCCGCGTGGTGGACGAGCCCTCGGCGGCAGGGATCGAGGAGGCCCAGCTCTTGGTCAATACCGTTCCGGTGTCGGACGAATTGCTCGTGGATCCGGAGCGGCTGGGGCCCGGCTTGGTCGTCTACGATCTGGTGTACCACCCGCCTTGGACGGCACTCTTGCGTGCGGCCAAGCGGCGGGGGGCGACCGTCGTGAGCGGCCTGGAGATGCTGGCGTCTCAAGCGGCGCTCGCGTTCCATGTTTGGCTGAGCGACGTCGGCGAGAGCGTGCGGCCGGTTATGGTGGAGGCGCTGCATCAGCAGGTGGGCGACCAGTGGCCCTCGTAGCGGTCGTCGCCGGGGTGATCGGACTTTTCATCGGGAGTTTCCTGAACGTTTGCATCTGGCGGCTGCCGCAAGGGGAACAGGTGGTGCGCGGCCGGTCGCACTGCCCGGTCTGCGGGCGGATGATCGCCTGGCACGACAACGTGCCATTGATCAGCTTCGCGCGGCTCGGGGGGTGCTGCCGGCAGTGCCGCGCGCCGATTAGCTGGCGCTATCCAGTGGTGGAGGCGCTGACCGGGGCGGGGCTGGCGGCCGTCGTGTGGCACTGGGGGCTGACCCCGGTGGCGCTGGTCTACGCGTCGCTCGTGGCGAGTTTGATCGTGATCTCCTTCATTGATGCGCAGCATCAAATTATTCCGGATGAGGTGACGATCCCAGGGATCTTGATCGGCCTCGTGTCGAGTCTCGTCTGGCCGGTGTTGCAGGGCGCCACATCGCGAGGGCAGGGAGGGCTCCAGAGCGTGCTGGGCGCGGTGGTGGGGGCGGGGGCGATCTATGGGATGGGGCTCCTGGGTCGGCTGTTGTTTAAGAAAGAGGCGATGGGCTTGGGCGACGTGAAACTGATGGGGATGCTGGGAGCGCTGCTCGGCTGGCAGAAAGTGCTCCTCGTCTTTTTTCTGGCGCCGTTCTTCGGGTCGCTCGTCGGGGTGCCGCTGCGCCTGTTGCGCAAGCAGGAGTTGTTGCCCTACGGCCCCTTTCTCTCGGTGGCGGCGATCCTGGTGCTCTGGTGGGGTGATGCGGCACTCGTCTGGTACGGGCGCCTGATGGGAGGGAATTAACATGCTGCGCTATCTGACATCGGGAGAGTCGCACGGCCGGTGCCTCGTCGCGATCCTCGAGGGGATGCCGGCGGGGCTGGCGCTTGATCCGGAGCGGATCAATCAGGAGTTGCGCCGGCGGCAGCAGGGGTACGGCCGCGGCGGCCGGATGCTGCTCGAACAGGATCGCGTCGAGATCCTCTCGGGCGTGCGGCGCGGCAAGACGATGGGCAGTCCCATCGCCCTGCAGATCACGAACAAGGATTTCTCGATCGACAAGCTGCCGGTGGTCACGCGGCCGCGCCCGGGCCACGCCGATCTGACCGGGGCGCTCAAGTACGACCAGGAGGATGTCCGGACGATCCTGGAGCGGGCGAGCGCGCGCGAGACGGTCGCCCGGGTGGCGGTCGGCGCGGTCTGCCGCCTCTTCCTGGAGGCGTTCGACGTGGATCTGCTGAGCCACGTGGTGCGGCTCGGCGGGATTGATGCGAAGGCCCCGGCGATCGACGGGCTGGCCGGCCTGCGCAAGCGGGTCGAGGGGTCGCCGCTGCGCTGTGCCGACGCCCTCGCCGAGAAAAAGATGATCAAGCTGATCGACGCGGTCAAGGCCGCGGGGGACACGGTCGGCGGGACAATCGAGCTGCTCGCCACCGGCGTGCCGGTGGGGCTCGGCAGCCACGTTCACTACGATCGCAAACTCGATGCCCGGATCGCCGGGGCCCTCATGTCGATCCAGGCAATCAAGGCGGTCGAGGTGGGGGACGGCGTGCGCGTCAGCATGGTCCGCGGCTCGGAGCTCCACGACGAGATCTACTACAGTGCGGCGAAAGGATTCCATCGCCGGACGGAGCGGGCCGGGGGGTTTGAGGGCGGGATGACGACCGGTGGGCCGCTCCTGTTCCGCCTCCACATGAAACCGCTCTCGACCCTGCGGCGGCCGCTCAAAAGCGTGGACATCAAAACAAAACAGCCGTTCGTCGCCACGGTCGAGCGCTCCGATGTGAGCGCGGTGCCCGCGGCCGGCGTGATCGCCGAGGCGGTCGTCGCCTTCGAGCTGGCCAACGCCTGGGTGGAAAAGTTCGGCGGGGACAGTCTCGGCGAAGTCGCGCGCAACTGGCGCGGCTACGTCCAGCAGGTCAAGCGCTTCTAGGGGACGCGATGCGGAACGTGGTCCTCATCGGCTTCATGGGGACGGGCAAGAGCGTCGTGGGCCGGGCCCTGGCGCAGCGGCTCCGGCGCCCGTTCGTGGACGTGGATGAGCGGATCGAGCAGGCGGCCGGCCGGCCGATCCGGAAAATTTTTGCTGAGGAGGGGGAGACCGCCTTCCGCGGGATGGAACGGGCGATGATCGCCGAAATGACTCGCGGTGACGGGCAGGTGATCGCCACCGGCGGCGGCGCCCTCCTGGACGAGGCGAACCTCGCCGCGTTGAAGAAGACTGGCTGGCTCGTCTGGCTCACGGCCGCGCCCGATGTGATTTTGCAGCGGATCGGGGATCCCAGCAGCCGGCCGCTGTTGAATGTGGAGGATCCCAAGGGGCGGCTCACCGAGCTCCTGGGGCTGCGCCAGGCCACCTACGCCAAGGCCGACGCGGCGGTCGAAACCTCCGCGCGGTCGATCGATGAGATCGTGGACGAAATCGTGCAACTCATGCCCCCCGCTCAGGAGGCATCATGATCACCGAGACGCAGCGGGCCATGCTCAATCTGGTTTGGCACGGGGTGGGGCCGGCCCGTGTGAAAAAATTGCTGGAGGAATGCGGGACGCCGGAGGCGGCCTGGGCGGCAGGGCCGTCCGTCTGGTGGCGCGACGGGCGTCGCCAGCCGCGGCAGATCCCGCCGGTGCCGGTGGACCAAGAACTGGCGCTCATCGAGCGGCACCGCGTGCGTCTGCTCACCCTCGCGGATTCGGATTACCCAGATACCCTTCGGACACTTCCTGATCCTCCCTCCGTCCTCTACGTGCGCGGCACGCTGCTGCCCGAGGATGCCGCGGCGGTCGCCCTCGTCGGATCGCGGCTGGCCTCGCCACATGGAGTCACGACGGCCGAACGGCTGGGCCGGGAGCTGGCGGCCCGCGGCCTGACCGTCGTCTCGGGGTTGGCGCGCGGCATTGACGCGGCGAGCCATCGCGGGGCGCTGACTGCGGGTGGGCGCACGATCGCGGTACTCGGCAGCGGGCTGGCGCGGATGTTCCCGGCGGAGCACGAGGAACTGGCGGCCCGCGTGGCGGCGCAGGGAGCCGTCATCTCTGAATTTCCCATGACGATGGAGCCGTTCAAAGAAAATTTTCCTCGGCGGAATCGGATCATCTCAGGCCTGAGTCTCGGCGTTGTCGTCGTGGAGGCAGCGGCTCACAGCGGCGCCCTTATCACGGCGGGGTTTGCGCTCGAGCAGGGGCGCGAGGTGTTCGCCGTGCCGGGACCGGCGGGGGCGACCACCAGTCGCGGGACGCATCAGCTGCTGCGGGACGGCGCGCATCTGGCGGAGTCGGCGGAGGACGTGCTGGCGGTGCTGCAGCCGGTGCTGGCCACCTGCGTCGCCGGGTTCTCGACCGCGGCCTCACAACCCGCGGCCGCTCCGGCCCCTCGATTGACACCGGCCGAAGCCCCCGTGTATGCTCGCGTCTCGACGGATCCCGTCGGGGTCGACTGGTTAGCTGCGCAGACGGGGGCGCCGACGGCGCAGCTCCTGCCGGTGCTGCTCGGGTTGGAATTGAAGGGACTCGTCCGGCAGGTGCCGGGCCAGCAGTTTGTCCGGGTGGGGTCGTGATGGTGACGGTCAACGGGGAGCGGCGGGAGGTGCCGGCCGGCACGACCGTGGACCAGTTGCTGCGCACCCTCAGCGTGAACCCGCTCCTCGTCGCCGTCGAGGTGAATGTCACCGTCCTGCGGCGCGAGCAGTATGCGGCGACCACGCTGCACGAAGGAGACACCGTGGAGATTGTCCAGATGGTCGGAGGCGGCGCGTGAAAAAGGGCCTGGTGATCGTCGAGTCACCGACGAAGGCGAAGACCCTCGAGAAGTTCCTCGGCGGGCGCTACGTGGTGCGGGCCTCGCAGGGGCACCTGGTGGATTTGCCGTCGAGTTCGATGGGGATTGATGTCGAACATGGTTTCACCCCGAAGTACATCGTGATCAAGAAGCGCCGCCCGATCGTCAAAGAGCTGCAGGCCGAGGCGAAGAAGACCGGCGAGTTATGGCTGGCCACCGACCCGGACCGCGAAGGGGAGGCGATCAGCTGGCACCTCGGCACCCTCCTCGGCGAGGGAAAGACCGTCCATCGCGCCGTTTTTCACGAGATCACCCCGCATGCGGTCGAGGAGGCATTCAAGCACCCGCAGTCGCTCGACATGAACAAGGTGAATGCTCAGCAGGCGCGTCGCGTGATGGATCGCCTCGTCGGATACAGCATCAGCCCGATCCTGTGGAAAAAGGTGAGCCGCGGCCTGAGCGCCGGCCGCGTGCAGTCGGTGGCGGTGCGGCTGATCGTCGAACGGGAGCGGGAGATCCGGGCCTTCGTCCCGAAGGAATACTGGTCCATTGAGGCGACGCTGACGCCGACGGCGAAGGAACAGCCGTTCGTGGCCCAGCTGATCCGCCGCGGCGATCAGGATCTGGAGATTGGGACCCAGGCGGAGGCGGACGCGATCGTGCAGGCCCTGCAGGCGGCGGCCTACACGGTGGCGAGTGTCACCGAGAGCCAGCGCCGCCGCAACCCGTACGCCCCCTTTACTACCAGCACCCTCCAACAGGAGGCGTACCACAAGCTGCGGTTCTCCGCGAGCCGCACGATGCGCGTGGCCCAGCAGCTCTACGAGGGAATCGAGCTCGGGAGCGAGGGGCCGACCGGCCTGATCACCTACATGCGCACCGACTCGGTGCGGCTGAGTACGGAGGCGGAGCAGCAGATTCGCGCCTACGTGACGGCGCAGTTCGGCAAGAAGTATCTGCCGGAGTCGCCGCGGCGATTCAAGTCACGCCGCGGCGCGCAGGAAGCCCACGAGGCGATCCGCCCCTCCGAGGTGCAGCGCACCCCGGAGTCGATCAAGGCCCACCTGACGGCCGATCAGCTCAAGCTGTACCAGTTGATTTGGGCCCGGGCGATTGCGTCTCAGATGACCCCGGCCGTCTACGCGGTGACGACGGCGGAGATTGCGGCCAACGACTATCGGTTCCGCGCCACGGGGACGCAGTTGGTGTTCGACGGGTTCACGGCGATTTATGCCGTGGCGGACGAGACCGAGGAGGAGGCGAAGAAACCGCAGGTGCTGCCGCCGCTGGCCGCCGGCGATCCGCTGCGGCTCAGCACGCTGGCCCCAGACCAACATTTCACGAAACCGCCGCCGCGCTACTCCGACGCCTCCTTGGTGAAGACCCTGGAGGAGAAGGGGATCGGTCGCCCCTCCACCTACGCGCCGACGATTCAGACCATTCTCGACCGCAACTACGTCCAACGGCAGGCCTCGGCGCTGGCGCCGACGGAGATGGGAGAGATTGTCACGGATCTGCTCGTGCAACATTTCCCGACGATTTTGAATGAGACCTTCACGGCGCAAATGGAGGATGAGCTCGACCAGGTCGAGGAGGGCACGCTCGAGTGGGCCCGCTGCATCGAGACTTTCTACGCCCCCTTCCAGGCCTCGGTCACGCAGGCGCAGGAAGCAATGGAGTCGATCAAGAAACAGGTGGTCCAGACCGACGAGGTCTGCCCCCAGTGCCAGCGGCCGATGGTGATCAAATGGGGCCGCCATGGCAAATTCATGAGCTGCTCGGGATTCCCCGAGTGCAAATTCGCGAAGTCCATCACGACGGGGGTCAAGTGCCCGGAGCCGGGGTGCGAGGGGGAGCTCGTGGCGCGGCGCTCTAAGCGCGGCAGCTTCTACGGGTGCAGCAAATATCCCGCCTGTCGGCACATTCAGCGGACGCTCCAGCCACCGGCCGAGCCGTCTGCCGCGTGACCTGGCCGTGGACCGCTACCTCGACAAATTCCTGATCTACCTGAACGTCGAACGAAATGCCTCGCCGCACACCCTCGTCAACTACACGCATGATTTGACCGCCCTCCGGCGGTTCCTCGGTCCAGCGGTGGAGTGGCCGTCGGTGGATCTCCTGACGCTGCGCCGGTACGTGGCCGATCTGCGCACGCGGGGGGCGGCGAAGAGCTCGACGGCTCGTCACATCGCCACAATCCGGAGCTTCTTCCGGTTCCTCTGTCGGGAGGGCTACCTGCCGGCGAACCCGGCGGCCGCCCTCATCGCCCCCAAGCGCGACCGGAAACTCCCCGTCTTCCTCGGCGTCCCGGATATCACGAAACTGTTGGAGGCCCCGTCGGGGACCGATCTGGCCAGCCGGCGCGACCGGGCGATCCTGGAACTGCTCTACTCGACGGGGATGCGGGTGAGCGAGCTCGTCGCGCTCCGCCTGCAGGACGTGGATCTGCTCGGCGGCGTGGCCAAGGCGGCCGGGAAGGGGAAGAAAGAGCGGCTCGTCCCGATCGGCGCCCCGGCGTCGCAGGCGCTCGAGCGGTACCTGGAGGCGCGGGGCGGCACGCACCCGGCCGGCCCGGTGTTCCTGAACCTCTCGGGAGGGCGGTTGACCGATCGCAGTGTGCGCCGGGTCCTCATGAAATACTTGCGGCAAGTAGCGATCCAGCAGCGCGTTTCGCCCCACACGTTGCGCCACTCCTTTGCGACTCATCTGTTGGATCGCGGCGCGGATCTGCGGGCGGTGCAGGAGCTGCTCGGACATGCGACGCTCTCCACCACGCAGATTTACACGCACGTCAGCACGGAGCGGTTGAAGGCCGTGTATGACAAGGCCCACCCGCGCGCATGAGCGGCGTCCGCGTGCCCCGCTGGTGGTGGGCGTACGACGCCGCGCTCGCGGTCATCGGCCTGATCGGGTTGCCCTACTACTACACGGTGCGCCGGCCGGGGGCCCCGGGCCTGGCGCAGCGGTTCGGCCGCTATCCGGCGGCGCTCCGGGCAGCACTCGCCCAGGGCGCGCCGCCGATCTGGGTGCATGCGGTCAGCGTCGGCGAGGTGGTAGCCGCACTCCCGCTCATCGCGGCGCTGAAGGCGCGGGCGCCAGGCCGTCGGTGGGTGGTTTCGACGACGACGCCGACGGGCCAGCGGCTCGCCCGCGAGCGCCTGCCGGAGGACCTCGTCCTCTACGTCCCGTGGGATCTGACCGGGCCGGTGCGGCGGGCGATCGCCGCGATTCGGCCGCGGCTCTTCCTCGGACTCGAGACGGAATTGTGGCCGAATCTCTTTTGGCGATTGAGCGAGGCCGGCGTGCCGATCGCGGTGGTCAATGGGCGGATCTCCACACGATCGTTTCGGCGTTATCAGCGGATTCGTCGGTGGATCGCCCCAGCCCTCGCCCAGGTGCGGCTCTGGAGCATGCAGACGGTGGGGGATGCCGAGCGAATTCTGGCGCTGGGGGTGGATCCCAGTCGCGTCCATGTGGTGGGCAACCTGAAAGCCGATGCGGCGCTCCCATCGATGGGGGCCGCGCAGCTGCAGGCTTGGCGGGGGCGCTTGGGGCTGCGCGACGGGACGCCGCTCTGGATCGCCGGCAGCACGCATCCGGGCGAGGAGGCGATTGTCCTGCAGGCGTTCCGGCAGGTGCGGGTTGATGGGCATCCCGTGCGACTGCTCCTGGCCCCGCGGCATCCGGAGCGGGTGGGGGAGGTGGAGCGCGTCATTCGTCAGGCCGGATTGACGCCGCGGCGATGGTCCGCGGCCCAAGGGGAGGCCTGGGAGCCGGAGGCCGTCATGATCCTCGACACCGTGGGCGAGTTGGCGCATCTCTACGCGACCGCGGATCTGGTGTTCGTGGGCGGCAGTCTCGTGCCCCGCGGGGGCCACAACTTGTTGGAACCGGCGCAGTGGGCCAAGCCAATGTTGAGTGGGCCCGCGGTGCAGAATTTTCAGTCGATCGCTGATTTGTTGGAGGCCGGAGGCGGTCTCGTGTTGGTCCAGGACGCGGAGACGCTGGCGGCGCAAGTGCGGCAATGGGTAGCGCACCCGGAGCTGCGCCGGCAGATCGGGGAGCGGGCCCGTGCGGTCGTGGCGGCGCAGGCCGGCTCAACGGCCAAGACGGTGGATCTCTTGTCGCGCGTGGTCGGGTCCGCGCTCGTGACGCATGCCTCTTGAGTGGAAGCCGTGGGGCCACCGGATCATCACAGGGGAGGCGCGCGGCCTGGGCCCGACGATCGCCCGGGCCGGACTCACCGTGGCCTCGTGGGGTTACGGGGCGGGCGTCGGTGCGATCCGCGCCGCCTATGCCGTGGGGCTCTGCCGGCCCCAGCGATTGCCGCGCCCGGTGGTGAGTATCGGCAACCTCACCTGGGGCGGCACCGGGAAGACGCCCGTGACGGCCCACCTGGCCCGCGCGCTGGCGCAGCGAAGTGTGCGCGTCGCGATCCTCACGCGGGGGTATGGCGCCGATGAACCGCAGGTGCTGCGCCGCCTGGCCCCCGGGATCCCCGTCGTCGTCGGACGGGATCGCGTGGCAGCGGGCCGGCAGGCAATCGCCGACGGCGCGGACCTCCTGATGATGGATGATGGGTTTCAACACTGGCGGCTCCACCGAGATCTCGACATCCTGTTGGTGGATGCGACCGCCCCGTTCGGCTATGGCCGGATGATTCCGCGCGGCTCCCTGCGGGAGCCGGTGACGCATCTGCGCCGTGCGCAGGTGATCATCGTCACGCGGGCGGAGGTGCCGACGGCCGACGTCGAGGGCGTGATCGCGCAGGTGCGCGCGATCCATCCCGGGGCCACGGTGCTCACGGCCCGTGCCCGGCCGACGCAGTTCGAGGAGTGGCCGACGCAGGTGGTTCAGCCGCTCAACAGATTGCAGGGCCTGCGCGTCTGCGCCCTCTCAGGGATCGGGAATCCCGCGGCGTTTGAGGCGGTGGTCGCGCAGGCGGGGGCGGCGGCGGCGCTCGCGTCGCGGTTTCCGGATCACCATCCGTACCAGCCGCGCGATTTGGAGCAGGTGGCCGCGCAGTGCCGAGCGGCCGGCATCTCATGGATCGTCACCACGTTGAAAGATGCGGGGCGACTGCCGCCGCCGGCGACCGAAGGGAGTCCCGGTGGGGCGATCTGGAGTGCCGGCCTGCGCATTGCCGTGTTGCACATCACGATGGAGCTTACGGGTGAAAGCGAACTCCTTCAGCGACTCACTGCTCTGCGCGCTCGTTAAGGGGGCCGGGGCCGTCACGCGGGCGCTCCCCGTCGAGGGGGCGTTGGCCCTCGGGCGTGGCGTCGGGGCGGTGATGGCCTGGGCGCAGCCGGCGCGGCGCGGCGTCTGCCTGGGGAATCTGCGTGCGGCGTTCGGGCCCGACCGGCCCATCGAAGAACTCGAGGCGATCAGTCGCGGCGTCTTTCAGCAGATCGGCATGTCGTTCATCGAAGTGCTCCGCACGCCCGCGATTGATCGCCCCTACGTGGATCAGTGGGTGACGATCGAGGGGCGGCATCATTTTGACCAGGCGGTCGCCACGGGGCGTGGGGCAGTGTTGGTGACGGGACACTTCGGCAACTGGGAATTGACCAATCTCACGGCCGGCCTGCACGGCTATCCGCTGAGCGTCCTGGCCCGGACGCAGGGGTTCCCGCGCTTGAACGCGCTCCTTAACACCTACCGAGAATCCAAAGGATGCCGCGTGATTACGAAGGGGATGGGGGTACGCGCGATGGTGCGCCATCTGCGCCAGGGCGGGTTGGTGGGCATTCTCGCGGATCAGGATGCGGGCCGACGCGGCGTGCTCGCCCCCTTCTTTGGTCGGCTCGCCTCCACCGCGGAGGGGCCGATTGCGCTGGCGGTGCAGATGGGGTGCCCGGTGCTCCCGGTCTTCATCCTTCGCGGCGACGGACCGCGGCACACGATCGTGATCGAACCGCCGCTGGCCATTCCTTCAATGGACCGTCCGGAGGCGGACATTCAGGCGGGCGTCGCGGCCTATTTGCAAGTGTTGGAACGCTACATCCGTCGGGCGCCCGAGCAATGGTTGTGGCCGCATCGTCGGTGGAAGTCCAGCCCGCACCGGGCCGTCGTCGTCCTGAGCGACGGGAAGGCGGGTCATCGGACGCAGGCCGTTGCCGCCGCGGAGCTGGTGGAGCAGGTCTGGGCGGAGCGCACCGCGGCTGATCCACGCCTGCGCGCGCTCACCGGCCCGTGGACCCAGCGCCACGTCATCGAGATTTGCTATCGCTCCCGATGGCATCGGATCGGGCTGGCTGTCGCGGAGGCACTCGGCATCACGGCTTGGCGCCCGGCCTGGCGCTGGCTCCGGTGGGCGCTCACCCCGGAGAGCCATCAGGCGTTGGAGCGGCGCTGGGCCACCGTCACGATCTCCGCCGGGGCGGCCACCGGTCTCGTCAATCTTATCTGGAGTCGAGGGATCGGGGCCAAGACGGTGCATCTCATGCGGCCGTCGTGGCCGTTTGCGCGACGGTTCGCGTTGCGGATCGTGCCGCGGCATGATCGGGTGCGGGAGGATGCGCACACCGTGGTGACGCGCGGGGCGCTGCATCTCGTCACGCCCGAGCGGCTGCAGACGGCGGCGGAGGGCCCGCGCCGCCGCTGGTCACTGACGCGGCCCGTGCAGATCGCCTGTCTCCTGGGTGGCGACAGCCGCGAGGCCCGGCTCTCCCCGGCGCTCACCGAGACCGTTCTCGAACAACTCTTGGCGGCGGCCGGCCAACTGGATGCGGAGCTCCTCGTCACCACGTCGCGCCGGACCTCGTCCAAGACGGAGGCGGTGGTCGAGCGGCGATTAGGCGCGCATCCCCGCTGCCCGCTCCTTGTTGTGGCCAGCCGCGATGGGCGGACCGGCTACGTGCCGGAGATCCTCGCAGTCGCCCAGGTGATCGTGGTGTCCGGCGAGTCCATGTCGATGGTCTCGGAGGCAGTTGCCTCCGGCAAGCCGGTGCTCGTCTTTGCCCCCACTGCGACCCGTCCATGGCCGAAACACCGGCGCTTCCTCGCCTCGCTGACGGCCGAGGGGGTCGTGCAGGTGGTGCCGGCGAGGCAGTTGGCACCTCGCGTCGTGGCCGCGGCGCGCCAGGGTGCTGCTGCCCCGGTCACGGATGATCGCGCCGTCGTGCTCGCGAAACTTCGGCAACGACTATGAACATTCTGCAAATTATTCCACAGCTTGAAGTCGGCGGCGTCGAAACCGGCACCCTGGATGTCGTGCAGGGGCTCGTGCAGCACGGTCACCAGGCGCTCGTCGTCTCCAGCGGCGGCGCGCTGATCCCCCGGCTCGAACAGTTGGGCGGCCGCCATGTGCAAATCCCGGTCCATCGCAAGGATCCCTGGACGATCTGGCGCGCGGTCCGGGAAGTGGCCGACCTCATTGAGCGGGAGCACGTCGATGTGATCCACGCCCGCAGCCGCGTCCCCGCGATCATTGGCTATCTCGCGTGGCGCCGCGTGGTGCGACGGGCCGCGCTGACCCCAGGCCGCGATCGCCTGCCGGTGTTTGTGACCACCTGTCACGGGTTTTACCGGTCGCACTGGTTCAGCTTTCCCTCGACGTGGGGGCGCGCGGTGATCGCCGTCTCCGAGGCGATGGCCCGCCATCTCGTCGAGCGCTTTGGGGTTGTGTCGGAGCAGCTGCGATTGATCCCGCGCGGCGTCAACTTGGCCCAGTACCCCTTCCGTGATCTGACCCGCGATCCCCCGCGCTCCACCTGGACGATTGGGGTCGTGGGCCGGCTGACACCAATCAAGGGGCACCCGACACTCTTCAAAGCCAT
>JGI1358J11329_10000952_pt1 | contig 24657 bp, 25 predicted proteins | sample Subgroupgradi54m_FD_11329 | JGI IMG/M metagenome (IMG submission 11329)
GGCCGAGTTGATTTAAAAGCTTTAGAAGAAGCCATGACGGATCAAGTAGCATGCTTGATGTTGACCAATCCCAATACGCTTGGTTTATTTGAAAATGATATTTTGAAAATCCGTGAAGTGGTGCATAAAAAAGGCGGCCTTCTTTATTACGACGGGGCCAATTTAAATGCGCTTTTAGGAGCTGTACGGCCGGGTGATATGGGTTTTGATATAGTGCATCTTAATCTTCACAAAACATTCACGACTCCTCATGGTGGCGGAGGGCCAGGCGCCGGTCCTGTGGGTGTAACAAAAGCACTAGCACCATTTCTTCCTGTTCCGATTGTAATTAAAAAAGGTGATCATTATCATTTTGATTATGACCGGCCCAAATCCATCGGCAAGATAAGGTCTTTTTACGGAAATGCAGGAATTTTAATCCGCGCTTATGTGTATATTCGAATGCTGGGCATTGAAGGACTGAAACGTGTAAGCCATGATGCTGTTTTGAATGCCAATTATCTTAGGAAAAAATTGAGCACCGCCTACTCAAATCCTCATAATGAATTTTGTATGCATGAGTTTGTGCTTTCCATAAGTGATCTGGAAGCAAAGGGAGTTCATGCGGGCGATATCGGAAAACGATTGCTTGATTATGGTATTCATGCCCCCACTGTTCACTTTCCTTTGGTCGTAAAAGAGGCTTTGATGATTGAACCGACCGAAACTGAATCCAAAGAAACACTCGATGCGTTTATAGAAATCATGCTTAAAATCCTAAAAGAAGTTCAGGAAACACCTGAACTGGTTCAAAAAGCACCGCATACGATGCCAATCGGTAGGCCCGATGAAGTTCAGGCCGCTCGGAAACCCGTCTTAAGTTTTCGTGACCTTAAAGGCGATCAAGCAAATTCCTTACCGCCGACTACATCGTGAGCCCTGAAGCGAGGCCGCTCATGGATGAAGACCATTCAGCTTACTTACGGTTGATTCAAGACCAAGCTCATGACGGTGTTTTTAATATGGTCATTGACGAGTTTTTGCTTAGAAATCAAATCCAAAAAAAAGATCCAAGCTCGATTCTTAGATTTTACCGATTTAATGAACCAACCATTACGGTTGGTTATGGAATGTGGCAGGCTGTTCGCGCCAAAATGAATAGCTCAATCCCGTTTGTGCGTCGTATTACCGGAGGCGGGATGGTTGTGCACGGGCAGTTCGACCTGACGTATTCTTTAGTTGTGTCTTTAAATGATCACACAATTCTTAAGAAAGTGAGAGAAAGTTATCACTTGATTCATGACGGATTACGCAAAGCGCTTGAACACTTTGGAATTACCACGGAATTGTTTGAAAAAAATTGTGGTATGGGGCCGGAATTAGATACGACATGTAAAACTGAACAAGTTTCTTTTTGTTTTGATTCTCCGGTTTTGTTTGACGTCATGCTTTCCGGAAAAAAAGTGGCTGGAGCAGGTCAGAAACGGACTCAAAGCTACCTCCTACATCAGGGTTCTATTGCTTGGAATATCTTGACCGAAGCTCATCCTCAGCTTGCGGAGTCTGATTTTTGCGATCAATTTGCAGCTTGTCTTGGAAATTTGCTTGATCTTCCGGTCAAAGAAACTCCGTTTCATGCTGAAGAAATAAGAGGATTAGCTGTCTCAACTTAGCAATGGATAATACTCCGGAACAAATTCTTGATAAAATTCAGAAATTAATCGATCAAAATCCACAGTATAAATTTGAGGCTTACAGTTTCGTTCTTTCCGCACTTCACTTTACGATGACTGCACTTCCTCAGCCCAGGCATATTACAGGACGGGAATTCTGCGAAGGAATTAGGAAATATACAATTGATCAATTTGGACCTTTGGCGCATACTGTTTTGAAATATTGGGGAATTAATGAGACGCTTGATTTCGGGAAATTGGTTTTTGCCCTGGTTGATGTCGGGCTGATGCGGAAAACAGAAGAAGATTTGCTGGATGATTTTAAAGATGTTTATGATTTTAAAACCGTTTTTGATAGTAAGTTCGCTTTCGACTCATGAAAAATAGCACTCAAAATACGCCAATCCATCTTAATCCCGAACAGGAGAAAGCCGTTAATGCTCCGGATGGGGCGCTTCTAGTTTTGGCAGGCGCAGGAAGCGGTAAAACCCGTATTCTGACGTGCCGTATTGCCGCTCTTATTTCAAGAGGTATTCCGGCGTTTAATATTTTAGGAGTTACTTTCACCAATAAAGCAGCTGAGGAAATGAGATTTCGAGTGGGCCGGCTCGTCAATCAGGAAGTTTGGATTTCAACTTTTCATTCCACTTGTCTTCGAATTTTACGGATAGACGGCGAAGCAATTAACTTAAAGCGCAATTTTTCGATTTACGATGATCACGACCAATTGGTTTTAATTAAAGAGTGTTTGGCCGAGCTGAATCAAAATGAACGGCAAATCAATCCAAAAGGTGTTCGCGAAGAAATCCAGCGCGCCAAAGATTTTCTGTTGACTCCGGAAACCTATTTAGCACAATCTCAAGATGCGTTTGAAGATGTGGCCGCAAAAGTTTACGCCCTTTATGAAAAAAAGCTTTCCGCTTTGAGTGCATGTGATTTTGGAGATCTTATTCAGAAAACCGTCTTCTTATTTGATAAACATCCCAAGATTTTGGAATCCTGGCAAGAACGATTTAAACATATTTTAATTGATGAATATCAAGATACCAACCATGCCCAATACCGTTTGGTTCGCCACTTGGCAGATCGTTACAAAAATATAACAGTTGTCGGGGACCCCGATCAATCTATTTATGCCTGGCGGGGAGCGGACATTCGAAACATTCTTGATTTTGAAAAGGATTATCCGAATTGCCAAGCGATCAAACTGGAACAGAACTACCGTTCAACCGCCAATATTCTTGAAGCTGCCAATGCTCTGATTGAATTTAATACGGCCCGCAAACCCAAAGCGCTTTGGACGGAGAAGAAAGCGGGTGATAGAATTTCATTATTTGAAGCGACGGATGAAAAGGAAGAAGCCGAATTTGTGGTTCGTGAGATTTTAAAATTTCAAAAAGAGAAAAAAACACTCGCAGATTATGTGGTGTTTTACCGGCTCCATGCTCAATCGCGTATTATTGAAGAAGTTTTGAGAAAGTACAAAGTTCCTTATCGCATCGTAGGTGGCATTCGGTTTTATGACCGCCGCGAAATTAAAGATTTAATTGCCTACTTGAGAGTGATTGCATTTCCTCATGACCAATTGAGTTATAAACGGATTATCAATGTTCCAAATCGTGGGATTGGCAAAAAAACAATTGAGATACTCGAAACCTATCAGCGTGAAAAGGGAATCAGTTGGGATAAGACCCTTGAGGAAATCAATCATATCGAAGGTGTGGGCGCAAAAGCCAGGGAAGCACTGCGTGATTTTTATCGAATGATTCAGTCGCTTCGGTCTGAAAGAAAAAGGGGCTCGGTAAGTGAACTTCTTGAAGAAGTCTTGAAGCGAACAGGATATTTGAAAGAGCTTGAACTGGAACGAACGCTTGAAGCGAAGGTTCGAATTGACAATATTCAAGAATTTTTCTCAGCGGTTCAAGATTTTGAAGAAAATGGAAACCCTTTGCTTGATTCAAAAGAAAAAGAAGAGCTTCTTGAAGCTTTTATTGAAAGCATTACGCTTACTTCTGATGTAGATACATGGGAAGCGGGAAGCAACAGTTTAACTTTAATGACGCTTCATTGTGCTAAAGGTTTAGAGTTTCCCATCGTCTTTATGGTTGGCATGGAAGAAGAAGTCTTTCCGCATGTGCGTTCATTTGGAGGGGATACTCGCGATCTCGAGGAGGAAAGAAGACTTTGTTATGTCGGAATGACTCGCGCGAAGGAAAAACTCTATTTGGCTTACGCGAATTCACGTAGGCTTTACGGATCTCGCCAGCACAATCTTCCGTCTCGCTTTCTCAATGAAATCCCATCTCATCTTTACGACCAAGCAGATCGAATAGATTCGTCCATCATCGATGAAACGGTATTCCTCGACGAAGAAGAAGCCGAGCAACTTCAAACAAAAAAACGTATTCTTTTTGATTAATTCCAGTTTATTAACCATCGGAGGTTCTGTGTCTTCTCAAGAAAAAAATAAAGCCTATCAGACAACGCGCAATTGGTTGACGCTAGTCAGCCTTTTGTTAAGTTTCGCCATTTTTTTGGGAGCGATTGCTTTTCGATTTACGTTCACTTTTTTTGAATGGGCTTACCAGATCAATCAATCTGCTTATGGAATCGCATTTTTTTACTTTCTTTTTTTCACGCTTTATTCAATCATAATTTCCTTCCTGCTGTCGTTTTATTCCGGATTTTTACTTGAACACCAATATGAACTTTCCAATCAAACCCTTCCAGCATGGCTTTGGGAATGGATGAAAAAACAACTGCTTTCATTTGCCGTTTCAACACCGCTTGTTTTGCTGCTTTATGCTTTAATCTGGAACTTTAAATCCACGTGGTGGATTTTGGCTTGGGCAGGGTATGCTTTGTTTAGCTTTGTCTTAGGAAAGCTATTTCCCGTCTTGGTTGTACCTCTTTTTTACAAATATAGTCCCATTTCTGATGAGATTTTGCGAAAGAAGATCGAAACACTTGGGGATCGTTTCGGGATGAAAATTCAAAATGTGTATTCGCTTAATTTAAGTAAAACGACCAAAAAGGCCAACGCGGCGTTTACAGGTTTTGGCAAGACCAAACGTGTTATTTTGGGAGATACATTACTTAATTCATTTAGCCATGAGGAAATTGAAACTGTTTTGGCTCATGAATTGGGACATTTCAAACATTACGATATTTGGAAACAATTCGGATTTGGCGTCGCATTTTCATTTCTTGGTTTTTGGCTTGCGTTTCACTTGCTTGAAACGTTTTCCTACAACCTAGGTTATTCAGGTGCAGCGGATGTCCGGTCTTTTCCTCTTCTTAGTCTCATNTTCTTTGTTTTTAGTTTAGCGATGAGTCCGGCTGGAAATGCTTTTTCTCGTTGGGCTGAACGGCGTGCCGATCAGTTTGCCCTGGAAGCAATGCATGATAAAACATCATTTATTTCTGCTATGCAGAAGCTGAGCAACTTGAATCTTGCAGATCCAAGCCCACACCCCCTGATTGAATTTTTTCTTTACGACCATCCTGCGATAGGAAAGCGGATTCGCATGGCGGAAGAATATTCAAGTTAGCAAATCGAAAATGAAGGTTTCCCGCCTGTTTTCCTTTTCCGTTTTGTTTTTATGTTTGATGATTCCGACTTGTCTTGCGACAGAAGAAAGCGATTTTTCAGGACTGATTGACAAAGGGGAATCCTTAATTCAGCAAGGATCTTATCCGGCCGGGATTGCTGTTCTGGAGGCTGTATTGACAAAAGATCCGAAAAATGCAAAAGCTTTAAATTCCTTGCTCGCCGCTTGCGATACCTACAGTCAAAAATTATTGGCGGATAATCATTTTGATCAGGCTGAAACTTATCTTAAAAAAATGGAAGAGGCGATCCAAAAAATTGACGCTCTTCCGGAAAAAAATTTTTCAAACAAGGATTTAAAAGTTCAATCGAGGATTAATCGAGAAATAGCGAGTGCCAAAACATTTTTACTGAGTTCGAAAGAGGGAAATGATAGCGATATCGTATCATTAAACTCAGGCCGAGAACTTTATAACGAAGCAATGCAAAATTTCAACAAGCGTCAGTATGAAATAGCGCAAGGTTTGTTGAAAGAGTCGGTTGAACTTGATCCCACGAATCCCTATGCTTTCGAACTTCTCGGTGAAATTGCGAATCTAAACCATAAACTTGATGAGGCGGAACAATATTACCGTAAGGCGTTTTCTTTAAATCCAGACCCCAGACTTCGTGAGAAATATGAAAAACTGATTCGTGAAAAAGATATCGACAAAATGCAGCAAGAATACTCAGATGAGCATTTTATTATTCGTTACCGCAGAAGCGAAAATTTAGAAGGTTCAAAAGTCAGAGACGTTCTTCGCGATGCCTATCGGGTTATTTCTCAAGATTTCGGCTACTATCCAAAATACAAAATTCCGGTATTGCTTTATGACCGGGAGGAATATGAAAAATTGATGGGCTCAGTTCCTCATTGGTCCGGCGCTCTTTATGATGGAAAAATTCGTTTACCGGTCTATCAAGGAATTTTTACAGATCAAAGTTTTAAAAAACTTATTTATCATGAGTTGACGCATGCATTCGTTTTAGATTTAAGTCAGATGAAATGCCCCATATGGTTGAATGAAGGATTTGCACAGTATCAAGAAAACAAAGCTCAACCCATTGATCTCAGACCGCTGATAGATGCTATCCGCAATAAGACACTCCCTAGTTTGGATGACTTAATGTTTGAGAATATCTCCAAAAATCCGTCCCAAGAAAAAGTCATCATCTTTTATCTTGAATCATTTTCTTTCGTTTCTTACTTAATTGAGCATAGCCGAATGTACAACGTAAAACAATTCTTGATTTCTTTGGGCAAGGGCACACCTTTTTTGGAAGCTTTTGAGAAGGAATTCAACCACACCTTTAAAGAGTTTGCAGGTGAGTGGCATGACAATTTAGAACATAAATACAATACCTCTCCTACCAGTTGACTCCAAAATATTTTCTAAGTCCTTTCTAATAAACAAGTTATATGAAATTATCGAGTTGTCCTATTAAATTGACATATGGAGTGATTTCCTTTAGAATTAGCGGCTCAAAGGTGACATGAAATGGCTCGATATGCAGTATTGCAGGTAGGCGCACATCAATACAAAGTTGAAGAGAATGGTGTGTTTGAGGTGGAGAAACTAACTCCTTCACGCGGGGTTGATCCTCAAGCAAAGGAAGTAAAGCTCGGCCAAGTGCTTCTTCTTCAGGAAAATGGAAAAGCTAAATTAGGACAACCATTTGTCCCGAAAGCTTCTGTCACTTGCGAAGTATTAGGAGATATAAAACTTCCAAAGGTAGTCTCATTTAAATTTAAACGGCGTAAAGGATATAAACGCAAAAAGGGCTTCCGTCAGACTGTGGTTCGTTTGCGGGTTAAAAGCATTCAAGCGGAGTAACTAATGGCACATACAAAAAGTCAGGGGAGTACAACAAACGGTCGTGATTCAAATCCGCAGATGTTGGGCGTTAAAGCCTACGGCGGTCAGGTTGTGCGTGCCGGTTCTATTTTAATCAGACAAAGGGGAACACCATTCAAGCCCGGCCGATATGTGGCTCGCGCTGCGGATGACACGCTTTTTGCCCTTTGTGACGGCACGGTGCATTTCAAACCTAATCGAACGGTTTATTTAGTTCCAAGCAATTAAATTTTGAGGTTGAAATTTTAAAAGGCTGAGAAGGGTAATAAGCCCGACTCAGCCTTTTTACTTTTTAGGGGTGTTATGTTTATTGACGAAGTAACCATTACAGTTCGTTCTGGCGCCGGTGGCCGCGGGTGTGAAAGTCACCGGAAGCGCATGGACCGCAAAAGAATTCCCGACGGCGGTGACGGCGGCGATGGCGGTAATGTGATTTTAAGAGTCGATTCCCAAACAGGAAGTCTTTTTCCGCTTAAATCCAAACGTATTTTTGAAGCAGAAGCCGGCAGTCTTGGTTCCGGCGATAAACGGTATGGGCGCAAGGGCAGAGATTGTGTGGTTAAAATTCCTTGCGGAACTACCATCTATAACAAACAGGGCCAGCTACTCATTCGGGATATGATTCGCGAAGGCGATGAAGTGGTTGTTGCCAAGGGTGGCAGAGGCGGTTATGGAAATCATGCGGGGCGTCCCGTGCGCAACGGAGAACCATCAGAGGGATTTGAACTTTTTCTTTCTTTTAAAATCATTGCTGATATTTTTTTGGTTGGCCTCCCAAATTCTGGCAAAACCACTTTGCTTAAAAACTTAACCGGTGCGGGTGTCTTAGAAACTGAATATCCATTTGCCACAAAAGCTCCGCAATTGGGGACTTACCGGAGTAATTTCAATCAGTTGCGTTTGTGCGAGTTGCCAGCGATTTACAAGGCTTCGGAAGAAGGGCGCGGACTCGGCACGCATTTTTTGAAACATTTAGAGCGTGCTAGGCTTATTTTCTTTATCCTTGATCCCAAGACAGAATTCGCCCCCGATTTAAAGACAGGTTATAATATTTTGTTGAGTACGATTGAAAATTTCAATCCAGATTTTGCTAAGATTCCGCGCTTTTTGGTCGTCAATAAAATAGATCTTCTTTCGCGGGAAATGACCAAGAAAAAGCTCTTACCAGCCAAGGGAAAAGTATTCCTGATATCTGCCAAGGAAGGAACGGGCGTGGATCGTTTGATGGACGCAGCCCAAGATGTTTTAGGAGTGTCGCATGAGACAACAGTTAAATAAAGCCAAACGTTGGGTGATTAAAATTGGAACCAGTACGCTTGCTACGAGCGAAGGCCATTTTTCATATCACCAGTTGGAAAATATTGTTTCGCAAGTCATCGACCTTCTCAAACGAGATGTTCAGGTGATCTTGGTGAGTTCCGGTGCGATTGCGCTTGGGATGGACACGTTAAAGCGCACAAAGCGGCCTACAGCACTCCCGGAACTTCAAGCATGCGCTGCCATTGGACAGGGGAAATTAATGAAGGCTTATGAGGCAGCATTCTCAAATACAGGATTTCACGCCGCTCAGGTTTTATTGACGCGGGATGAAATTCAAAGCCGTGAACGTTATGTGAACGCAAAAAATACCATTCAGACCTTGCTTGAGATGGGAGCTATTCCGATTGTGAATGAAAATGATACGGTGGCGACAGAAGAAATTAGGTTTGGTGACAATGATGTGCTCGCAGCCCATGTTGCCGGTATGGTTGAAGCTAGTCTTTTAGTTTTCTTAAGCGACATTGACGGTCTTTATTTAAAAGATAAAACGTTAATTCGACAGATCCATTCTTTGGAAGAACTGAAAGAATATATGGCTCATGTTCATCCGAAACGAAGCGAGAGAACCGCCGGCGGAATGAAAACAAAGTTGGAAGCAGCTCAAATGGCCATGCGTTCCGGNATCCCAATCGTTTTGGCGAATGGACGAGACGATCGAATTGTTGAACGCATTTTAAAAGGCGAAGAGGTTGGGTCTTTGTTTGTTCCAAGCAAACAAAAAGCCAGCGCTAAAAAAAGATGGCTTGCGCACTCCGCTTCTTCCAAAGGAATGCTTGTCATCGATCAAGGCGCTTACCGGGCTTTGAAAGAAGCTAAGAAAAGTCTTCTTGGAAGCGGCGTTTTGAAATGTTCCGGGAATTTCAAGTTGGGAGATGTTGTCGATTTGGCGGATGAAAACGGTCAAGTGTTTGCCCGAGGTTTAATTAATTATTCACGTGAGGAAGTGCTTAAAATAAAAGGCCGAAAGGCAAATGAAATCGATTCCATTTTAGGTTATAAGCGAAGCGATGAACTCATTCACCGCAATAATTTTGTTTTCTTGGAGTAAGTCATGGAATTAAAAAAAAGATTAAGACAATTTGCAGAGAATGCGAAAAACGCATCACGTGTGCTGGCTGAACTGCCGTCTGAAACAAAACGTCGGATTTTAAATGATATCGCCGCGCGTTTAAAAAAAGACTCCGGCAAAATTATTCGCGCTAATCAAAAAGATTTACGGGCTGCTGAAAAAATGGGGCTGACAGAGGCGATGACGGATCGGTTGATGCTTAATGCTAAACGAATCGAACAAATGGCAAAAGCAGTTTCTGATGTAACTAAATTACCCGAACCTATTGGGAAAGTACTCAAGTCATGGCGGCGTCCTAATGGACTTCGAATTTCTAAAGTTACCGTTCCGCTTGGTGTAATTTTAATCATTTATGAATCACGTCCCAATGTAACTTCAGAGTGTGCCTCTTTGTGTTTAAAAAGCGGAAACGCCGTTCTTTTAAGGGGAGGACGTGAAGCATTTCATTCCAATCGTGCCATTGTTGAAGTCTATGCCCAAGTATTGAAACGTCACGGCATCCCTCAAGCTTCGGTTTCGTTAGTGCCTGTGCTAGACCGCCGTGCCATTGATGAACTTTTGAAACTTGAAGATTTAATTAATTTGGTCATTCCTCGGGGCGGCGAAGCATTGATTCGGCGTGTCGCTCGCAATGCCCGTATTCCGGTGATCAAACATTACAAAGGAATTTGTCACGTGTATGTAGACCGAGATGCTGATTTGAACATGGCTTTGAAGATTGCTTTTAATGCAAAGTGCCAAAGAACCGGTGTTTGCAATGCGATGGAAACGCTTTTAGTTCATCGGTCGGTTGCGCCAAAGTTTCTTCCTCGGTATGGAGAGATGCTTAAAAAAGCGGGTTTTGAAATTCGCGGCGATGAAGTGACAAGACGGTTTATTCCTGAGATAAAAAAAGCCACAGAAAAGGATTGGCTAACGGAATACTTGGACAAAATTCTTTCCATTCGCGTTGTTCGAGATGTAAATGAAGCCATTGATCATATTCAAAAATATGGTTCGGCTCATACAGATTCTATTGTGACTCGAAGTCAAAAAACAGCCAAGAAATTTGTTTCGAAAGTGGATTCTTCATCAGTCATGGTGAATACTTCTACTCGATTTTCAGACGGAAATGAATATGGTTTCGGAGCGGAGATTGGAATTTCAACCGACAAAGTTCACGCCCGTGGACCTATGGGGCTCGAGGGTCTTATTTCTTACAAATATGTTGTTCGAGGCAACGGACAAGTTCGAACCTGAATGAATCCGACCACTATCAAACGAATCGGTATTTTGGGCGGAACGTTTGATCCGATTCATGAAGGGCATCTAGCGCTTGCTCGCGCGGCAGTCAAACAATTAGCTCTAGAACGTTTAATCTTTGTTCCCGCTTTTCGTCATCCTTTGCCACAAAAGGAAACCGGCACTATGGCTTCACCTGAAGCTCGTTTGGAAATGGTAAGACTAGCCATAATGGAAGAGCCAAAATTTGAAGTTTCCGATTGTGAGATAAAACGCAAAGGCCCTTCTTATACGGTTGATACGCTTCGAACTTTTCGAACGCAATACCCTAAGCCGAATGAACTTTTTTTCATTACCGGCGGAGATTGGGGAAAAGCGTTAGATCAATGGAAAGATATTGATACGATTTTTTCACTCGCTCATTTTGTTGTAGCCAAACGTCCCGGTTTTGATACTGAACGTTTACCGAAGGGTGTTCAGCTTTTGGATTTTGTACCTTTGGATATTTCATCAACTACAATCCGCACTCGTTTCAAAAAAGGGGCTTTAGTAGCATCGTTAGTCCCTAACGAAGTTCTGAACTATGTTCACAAGCAACAACTTTATCATTCTTAATTGATTATGCCTTATTTAATTTCTCAAGCGGCACTTTCACTGGCTTTGTTGGTGCTTTCAGCTTTTTTTTCAGGTTCGGAAGCGGCTATTTTTTCGCTTTCGAAATTGGAAAAGAAACGTTTAAATACCAAGCATCCCAAAACTTGGAAAACGATTTCATCTCTTCTGGAACGTCCCCGCAGAACTTTAATTACTATTCTCATCGGCAATATGGTGGTAAACACAATCGCCATTGCGCTTGTGACGTTGATTACAATTAAGTGTTTTGGACCTAAGAGTGTGGGCTGGATCATTCCTCTTTTTACGCTTGTCCTAGTGATTTTAGCGGATTTGACTCCAAAAGTTTTTGCAATTAGACATAACGAATCGTTCGCTTTTGTTTCTGCTATTCCGCTTGATTTTATCGCGCGAGTTCTTTTTCCGATTCGTCGGCTTGTTCGTTTGGTGACAGATATGGTTTTGTCTTTTTTAGTCCGGGAAAAACATGGTAATGCAGATCTTGTTTCAGAAGAAGAGTTAAAAGCATTAGCGCGAATCGGGGAAGAAGAAGGAGCGCTTCGGCCTGAAGAAGGAGAGATGATCCAAAACTTAATCAATTTAGGCGATCGCATGGTTCGGGAAATTATGACTCCTCGAACAGATATGGTTGCCTTTGATATTGAAGAAGGCCGTGAAAAACTGGTGGTACTTATCAAACAATTTCATTTTTCTTACTTTCCTATTTATGAAAAATCTTTGGATAATTTATTAGGGGTTATTTCCACTCAGGAAGTTATGTTGGATACTCGAAATCGGCTGCGCGAATTGATTATTTCACCTGACTACATTCCGGAAACAAAACCGATAGACGAGTTGCTTCAAGAATTTCAAAAGCGCGGAACCCGTGTGGCTATTTGCGTCGATGAATATGGGGGCACAGCAGGACTCGTTACGCTTGAAGATGTGCTTGAAGAAATCTTTGGTGAATTTTATGACGAATACGCCAAAGCGGATCCGCTTTTTAAGATGGTGGGGGAAGGATCGTTTTTGGTGAATGGAAAAATCGGCCTTCATGAATTGAACGAACATCTTGGAATTTCTTTAACCTCAGAAACAAGTGAGACATTAAGCGGATGGCTTCTCGAACAATTTGGTAAGATTCCAAAGCAGCATGAGTCCTTCCGATGGAAAGGAATCGAGTTTCATATCAGAGAAGTATTGAGACAACGCATTCTTAAAGTTGAGATTAGAAAAAAATGATGACTATCATTTTAATTATTTTAATCGCATTTGTCCTGCTGGGTTTTTTTGCCGGTTCTGAGATGGCTTATCTTTCTTGTAATAAATTAAAGCTCCGCCATTTGGCTGATGAAGGTAATCGAAACGCCCAAATGGTCATGCATTTTCATGAAGATCCAAAGCGTTTTCTGACTAATATTTTGCTTGGAACCAATTTAATGCACGTCACTGTTACAGGCCTTGTAACTTACGTTTTGGAAGAACGTTTTCATTTTACGCATGAATGGGTCACCATTTCTATACTTTCTCTTTTAATCGTGATTTTTGCGGAGACCATTCCGAAAGACTGGTTTCGCATTAAAGCGGATGATTTTATATATCGATTTGCTTTTATCTTGCGTTTTTTAGATCGAATGCTTAGTGGGATCTCAAAAATTTTAGTGATGTTAACGGATTTTCTCCTCAATACAACTGCTCCAAATATAAAGCGTAGCCCCTTTGTCACGCGGGAGGAATTTCGCTATGTGATTGAAGAAAGCGCCAAAGGGGGAGTGCTTTTGGCACATGAAAAGCAATTAATCGATACGATTTTGAATTTAAGCTCTGTGCGTGTTGAAGAAGTGATGGTGCCTGTCGCAAAATTTCCGAAAGTTTCTTTGATGGATAAAGTTAAAGAAGTGAAGGAAATGGCTAGGGCTGCAAAAACCCAAGCCGTTTTGGTTTATGAAGAAATTCCCTCACTGGTGGTAGGCGTTGTGTATGTGTTCGACGTTCTTTTTGAGGAAGATGAGAGCCAAACACTTTCTCATTATTTAAAGGCCCCTTTGTTTATCAGTCATGATACCACTGCTGAAAAAGCAATTTTCTTACTCCAATCCAAGCATGCTTCTTACGGAGCAGTTATTAATGCTTCTCGGGAATTAATCGGAGTGGTTAGCATCGAAAACCTGATTCAGTTTTAAGTCTATATAGTTAAATAACTTACAAGATAATTTTAGTCCTCTCAATTTCTTCCACCCCAAACGATCTCAGCTTAAGACCCACCTCTATTGAGTCGATACTATTATCGGTTCAGACGCAGCTCGACGCGTAGTTTTTATCAAGCTTTATCATAAGATACTTCAATATCTTCACCAGCTTTGATAATTCAACAGGGAGGGGACTGTCCTGTGAGAGTTGTTGCGATCGCGAATCAAAAAGGCGGCTGTGGTAAAACAACGACAGCTATTAATCTGTCTGCTTCACTCGCCTTCCTTCAAAAGAAAGTGTTACTTGTCGATTTAGATCCTCAAGGACACGCTACGTGCGGGCTCGGTGTTAAAGCTGAGTTTCTGGAGAAAACAAGTTATGATCTGTTTCAAGACAGCTCAAATTCAATTACTGATCTGATCATTCCGATTAACGATCACCTATCTTTAATTCCAACCCACGTTGTTTTAAGCCAAGTCGAGCAAGAAGCCGGACATATGCATGATTGTCTGGCAAATCGGATCGCCCAGTTCGGAGATTCCTATGATTATGTTATCATTGATTCACCGCCGCATATCGGACTCCTTACNGCAAATGCTTTATCTGCCGCAGCGGAAGTGATTATTCCAATCGAACCTTCCTTTTTTTCACTTCACGGCCTTGCAAAAATATTTGAAACCATCGATTCCGTTCAGAAGACTCAAAACCGGAAAATTCGCATTCATGCTTTAATGACTCGTTTTGAGAAACGGACTCGTCTGGCACGTGAAATTTATGAAGAAGTACGAAAATATTTTAAGGAGCAGATGTTTCTGAATACGATTGATGAAAATATCAGGCTTAAGGAAGCGGCGGCTTGCGGAAAAAGCATTGTAGATTTTGATCGGGAATCAGTTGGCTTTCGAAATTATATGGGACTTGCCATTGAGGTAATCGAGCGGGGTTTAATTTGGCAAGCTGATCTCGAACCCGAAAAGCCAGTTGAAGTTTCGGAACCTCAAGAACCTATTGTTTCCCAATCTCAAACCATGACACCTCCTTTAGATTTACCGGTGAATGGTAATGAACACCAACTTTTGCCTGCGCTAGTCGCAACTGAAGTTCGTTGCTCGCTTGAAAATCAAGGCCCATTAGATCAGAGCGAATTAAGTCCTAAGAAAGTATTGGGCGGCGTACTTTTTTCATTTGTCAATCAAGGCGCAACCTCCGCGCTGATTGCAGGCGATTTTAACCGGTGGGTAGCCGAACCGCTGATTCTTGTGGATGAAACATTTGGTCTTTGGCAGAAAATCATTCCAATTAGCTCAGGAACCTATCACTATAAATTTTTAGTGAATGATGCATGGCAGCCGGATCCTTTTAATAACGTATCAGAACCTAATCCGTATGGCGGACTTGATTCTGTCATTACTATCAATGGACTTCCTCCAATTTATGAAAACGGACAGAAAACTAAAACGGGGACTTGCTGACCTTTCGAAACTTTTTTTGCAAGGCGAGAGGCCTTCGCCGAAAAAGCAAGGAGTTGCAGGTGTCAGTATTGAGCCGCCGGAGGAATGCGTGCAGGATCATCGCCCGCTACGTTTCGTTAGCACCACTTTTCTACAATCCTCTGAAATCTTCCAGACTACGGATCTCATTAATCTGATAGGTGCGGTCAAGAGCACATTTCAAGAAACTTATTTGTTATCGGTGGATCCAAATCAGACGAGATATGAAAACTTTGCCCACTTATTACCCATACCACCCTGGGAAAGCGTAAAAGATGATTCTGATATTCACCTATATTCAATTGATAGGGGGATGACTTTTGGTTATGTCTCCTTAGAACAATTTGAAACTGCAATTCAGCCCAAATTGGCTTCTCCTAGTTTTCATGATTTTACTGATTCAAAAAGAGCGCTCGCCGTTTTTGATTCAGTCTCAGAAAGCATTTTAGAATTGATAGACCATTGCGTTTTTGTCGTATCAGCAGATTCGAACCAACTTATGCGCGCATACGACCAAATGCGATATTGTCTTGGAAAAAATCAATTCATGAGATGTTCCGTTTTGCTTACAGGCCAGGGTGCCGAAGCTTTATGGGAATTTGTTTATGAACGTTTCAGCGAAATTGCTTCAAAGTTTTTGGGATGTAACTTAGGATTCTTGGGCTGGATGGAAAATGGCAAGATGCATTTGAATCCAGAGCTGCTTTTAGAGGAGGGAACCGGTTTTGCCCAGCTGCCGTCAAAAATACGCCTCGGCGAAATTCTGCATCATCCTGTTTTGAGTGAATGATTATCTACCAATCTACAAAATTTAATATAGAACCAGACAAGCTGAGCCGTCTTGCGGTTGAGCTTGCTCAGTATTTGATTCCTCACGCAAGGCTTCTGGATTCGAAAATAACCAAAGAATCAGTTAATCTTGTGCTTCAAGAAATAGAAGTATTGACCGCATTTAATTTGCGCAATGGGGAATTGGGCGAGGAAGCCTTTGAAGATATTTTGAAGCTTGCCAGCGAGCTTGAATCAAAGCGTAAAAAACAGGGTGAGGCTTCACTTAAGGAGATCAATATTTATTTATTGGCAAATAGGTTTTTAAGTGGCTTTTTGCGCAGGATCCCTTCCAATCTAGCAGAGATCCGTTTATTTGAGTGGAGTTTGATTCATTCCGAAGCTAATGAAGCTGTTTTTATTCGCGAAGTTTTAAAAGGGGCTCACATCAAAAAAATCTCGAAAGAATTACCCCAATCACCGTTGGTTGAGCATCTGCCCGAATCCCAGCACTTTCTACATCAGGAGCTTAGTACCCCCGAATTGATTGCTTTTGCACGGTTTGGGGTAGAACTTCGCGGCCACCGTTTCAAAATGACCCACCCTGTTTAGGGACAAAAACCCTTGCGGTGTTTACCGCTCTTCTCTATAATGACCGGCTACAAGTCATTAACCTTACCTCAACGCGGTTTATACCTATGGATCATGACCTTCAAATTCTGCAGGAAGTGCAAGAGTGGGATAGAGAAATCTATCTCTTACGCAGCACTTTAGAAGAGATTCCATTAGAACTTTCTGGGGTCAATCAAGCAGTCGAAAAGGAACGGGAATCTCTCCGTAAACTTCAAGAAGAAGTAAAAGGTTTTCAGCTCAAGCAGAAAGAAAAAGAAGTTGAGCTAGCCACAAAAGAAGAGAATATTAAAAAGCATGACGCACAGCTTGCGCAAGTTAAGACTAACAAAGAGTACGCTTCTCTGCAGATAGAAATCAAATCTCTTAAAGCAGATAATTCGCTTCTTGAAGAAACAATTATCAACTTGATTGATCAGGTAGAGGCAGTCCAAAAAAATATAGAAGGGCAGAAAAAGAATTTAGCAGCGGCTGAAGCCATTTTGAATCAAAAGAAACAAGAGCTCGAAGAAAAATCAAAGGTGGCGCGCGAAAAAATTGAAATCCTTTCAAGTCAAAAAAAAGAAAAAATTAAGGAAGTTAATCCAGAAATCGCTTCGCTTTACGAACAAATTGTTACCAAGAAACACGGGCTTGCACTTGTAAAAGTAGAAGGCGAAGTTTGTCCCGCCTGTCAGATTCAACTTCGTCCTCAGGTGGTTAACGAAGCAAAACTGAAAGAAAAAATTATTCTCTGCGATAACTGCTCACGTATTTTGTATTCCGTCTAACCAGAAGATCTTCTACCTCTCTCGGTATCGTTAAAACCCTCATTTTAGGTAGTTGTGGGGGTTTAGGTCTCACCGTACGGATGGCTCTATTTTAAATTCCTCCCATATCTAGTGGTTTGTAAGACTAAAACCACATTCTGTAGGACATAATAAATTTTTAAAGTATTTCTATGTCATCTCTTGACAAGGACTTACATCATTGGGTATACTTCCAGATATACAAAGTGGTTGAAAGTGGTGAAAAGTGGTAAATAACCTGAGTTAATCAATGTTCTACGGACAATACGATCACTCACTCGATTCAAAAGACCGCGTTATCATCCCATCCAAATTTCGTGAAATTTTTAAAGAACATTACGCTGAAAAATTTTTCATTACACGTGGTCTTGATCGATGTCTTTTTGTTTTTCCAGAAGAAGAATGGAAATCGCAAGAAAGACGTTTTCGTGAACTTCCATTTACACGAGAAGAAGCGAGAAAATTCAATCGACTTTATTTTTCTGGCGCCAGTGAAGTGTTGTGTGACAAGCAAGGACGGATTTTAATTCCTGATTATTTGAAGAGTTATGCTGAAATCAAACAGGACGTGATCATCATCGGAGTGTCAGATCGTATAGAAATTTGGTCGAAGGAAAAGTGGGAACAATTTTTCAAAGATAATTTAGGCTCGTTTGAATCGCTCGCAGAAAAGTTGATCGAACCGAAATAAACAAAAGGAGGATGCATGGAACATCGACTGAACGGAAATGGACGAATGGCAGTCAACGTCGTACGTTGTCCAGGAGACTTAAATGCGACAAGAATGGTTGAAATGAAAAACCGTTTTAGTCGATTAATGAATCAAAACAGGAGGTTTTTTCTCTTAGATTTAGGGCAGGCTAATCATGCTGATTTGGCTGGTCTCGGGATTCTGATCGATCGAATTCGCAAGGTTCGTTCTTTGAAAGGGGATATTCGGTTGTTTAATATCCGCCCGGAAGTATCCCAGATACTCCACATGATTGGTCTCAATCAAATCATCGAGACTTATTCAAATGAAGAGGAGGCTCGTAGGAGTTTTCAGGTTGCATAAACCTGTTTTGCTTGAAACCGTTCTTTCTTATCTAAAGTTAAAGCCAGGGGATATTGTCCTCGATGGAACTGTCGGGAGTGGGGGGCATGCCGAAGCAATCCTTAAGGTAATAGGGTCTGATGGATTTTTAATCGGATTAGACCAGGATGAAGAGGCTATAAAGCGTACCCAAAGTCGTCTTGAGCATGTCGACGGGCGATTTAAACTGTTTCAAAGTAACTTTCGTTTCTTAGACCAAGTGCTATCATCACTTAATTTTAATAAGGTTAATGCCGTTTTATTAGATGTTGGGGTTTCAACAGATCAGTTAGAGGTTTCAAGACGGGGATTCAGCTTTCAGCAAGATGGTCCTTTAGATATGAGGATGGACCAAGGGCAAACTCAGACAGCAGCAGATTTGGTTAACGGATTAAGTCAGGAGGAGTTGACCATGATCTTTCGTCAATATGGGGAAGAGCGGTATGCTAGGCAAATTGCGCAGACAATCGTCCGGGGGCGAGCAAGCAATCCTTTCAGAACTACCGGAACTCTTAAAAAAGTTGTGGAAGAAGCAGTACCAACCCGATACCGGTACGGCCGGATTCACCCCGCGACCCGAGTTTTTCAAGCGCTTCGGATTGCAGTCAACGATGAGCTGGCTGTTTTGGAAGAAACTTTACCGAAAGCCTTTGATTGTCTTGAGTTCGGTGGTAAACTATGCATTATTAGTTTTCATTCTTTAGAAGATCGAATCGTTAAACATTTTTTTGTAAAGCAAAAAGCAGCAGGAACGGGAAAAATCATCACTAAAAAACCCGTTCAACCGAACGATCAAGAAATTGAATCGAATCCAAAATCACGATCGGCGAAATTAAGAGTGATCGAGCGTAACTAACATGACATCATCAAAACGAACATTCTCGTTTTTGATTTTAGGGACACTGCTCCTTCTTTTTTATGTCCATGAACAGATCGCAATTTTTCAAGTTTCTTATTCGATTGAGAAAAAAGAAAGAACGGTTGCTCGTCTGAATGAAGAATATAAAATCGAAAAATTTCGTGTTGCCCGCCTTCGTTCTCCGGATGTTTTGAATAAACGCATGAAGGAAGCATCTCTTGATCTCACCGCACCAACAGACCGCCAAGTGATTAAGATTGTAAAACCGCAGATGATTCAAGAACAAACTACAAAAACGACGTTGCCAGCTCCGTTCCAATTCCAATCTTGGTTAAATTTTATTAAAGAGGCACAGGCAAAGACTTCTTCAAAGGGATGAATGTTTTCGAACATCTCAAAAATTCGGTTTCTCATTATTGATCTGGCGATCGTCGCCATTTTCCCTCTCGTTGCTTACCAGATTGTTCGTCTAACTATTCAAAATCATGATTTTTTAGTTGAATTTGCCAATCGCCAACACAATTTAGTGATTGAGATTGAGCCAGAACGTGGCGCTATTGTTGACCGGAATTTAAAAGAGTTTGCCACCAACCTCAAAGTGCCTTCTATTTATGCAATCCCCAGATTAATTCCTCCTCAAGAGCGAGATCGGTTAATCCCGGTGCTCTCAAAAATGCTGGGTTTAAATCGGTCCTTTCTGAAAGAGCGTTTGAGCCGGGATAAAGCGTTCATTTGGCTGAAACGTCGTACCTCGGTTTCGGCAGCTGATGCAGTCCGGAAACTCAAAAACCCTAATTTTGGGATTATCAATGAACCCAAACGTTTTTATCCCCATGGTGAAATGCTTTCCAATGTCATTGGTTTTTGTAATGTTGACAGCGAAGGCGCAGAAGGGCTTGAGCTTCTTTACAATCAAAAACTTTCAGGCCGGAAGGGTTATCGCTATACAAAACGGGATGCTCGCGGCCGTGAAATGATAGCTTTAGAGGAAAAATTGATTCCAGCAGTAAATGGCGGCCGTTTGATTTTGACCATTGATCAATACATTCAATATGTAACCGAACAAGCTCTTGAAGAAGCGTTTCGAAAAAATAAGGCCAAGAGTGCTATTGCGATTGTGATGAATCCCAAGACGGGAGAAATTCTCGCCATGGCTTCTCGCCCTAACTTTGATCCAAACCGGATTGCTGAGTCGGATGCAGCACATAGACGTAACCGCCCCATCACGGACATTTTCGAACCAGGCTCTGTTTTTAAAATTGTAACTGCAACTGCAGCGCTAAATGAAGGAAAAGTAAAACTTGACGACACGTTTAATTGCGAAAGCGGCCAATGGCGTGTTCGCGCTAATCGTATTATTCATGACGTTCATCCTTATGGCCGTTTGACGTTTCCGGAAGTCTTGATTAAATCAAGCAATATTGGAACGGTTAAGATTGCCATGAGGCTTGGACAGGAGCTGCTTTACAAATATATAAAAGAATTTGGTTTTGGGGATAAAACAGGAATTGATTTTCCAGGGGAAGTAAACGGAATCTTAAGACCTACTGAGAAATGGTCTAGTTTTTCCATTACTTCAATTCCTTATGGTCAGGAGGTAGCTGCAACTGCACTCCAAATGGTTCGCGCCATTTCCGTCATTGCGAATGGCGGGCATGTGGTTCGACCTTATCTCTTAAAGGAAATTCAAGATGCCGATGGAGTTACNCTCACCAAGAAAGAACCGCAGGTTTCAGAATCCATTTTGAAGCCAGAAGTGGCTGCGACAATGAATGAAATTCTCCAACGTGTTGTTCTTGAAGGTACGGGTGATAAAGCAAAAATTGAAGGCGTGAAAGTTGCCGGAAAAACCGGAACCGCGCAAAAATTAAATCCGGGAGGTGGTTATTCTCATAGCCACTTTGTAGGTTCTTTTATTGGTTATGCGCCCGCGGATGATCCAATGCTTGCGATGATCGTTTCAATTGATGATCCGCATCCTTATTATTACGGCGGAACGGTGGCAGCACCTGTTTTTAAGGATGTCATTGAACAAAGTCTAATTTATCTTGGCTATGTTCCGGAGAAGAAAAAGGCAGATGAAACGAAACCGAAAGCTTTATCCGTCAAAGTGAATGCTACGAAGACCGTTCTTCCAAAAAATCCAGAACCTCAACTTCAGGGTGTCTCCCCTCAAGTTCGTTAATTTCAGTAATTCCCGCAGGGCTTGTTACGTTTACTTCAATGAGTTTTTCGGCTACCACATCAATCCCAACAAAATAAAGCCCATCCCGAATTAATTTAGGACGGAGCGTCTGAACAAGTTTACGTTCTTGGGCATTGAGAGAAGTACGCATATGTTTTCCTCCAAGCGATAAATTGGCTCGAAATTCTCCTCGTTTTGGAATGCGTGCAAATTGGCCGATGACTTTTCCGTTCAGCAAAAGAATCCGCTTATCACCTTGAGTTAAACTGCGTTTCAAAAATTTTTGAGCCATGATCCACTGTTTTCCATGCCGAGTCATTTGATTTAAAATGCGGGATACTTTTTTAGATTTGTAGTGAAGCAGTTTAATCCCCGCTCCTCCTTTTTGATCTAACGGTTTTAATATGATGCTATCTCGAAGTTTGCGTTGGAAAGATTCAAGTTGTTTTGGATTGTTAGAAACGATGGTTTGGGGAATCCATTCTGGAAATTCGAGGATATAAAGTTTTTCATTTGCTTTCCGAACCCCATTCGGGGNGTTTAAGACAAACACCTCTGGTTCTAGGCGTTCAAGCAATTGAGTCAGATAAAGGTAGGAAGTATCAAAAGGCGGTTCTTTTCGGTTGAAGATGATATCAAGCGTCTTAAGATCGATGACATTGCGGTTTAAAACTTGAAAGCCTTTCCTACGCGAAACAGTTACTTTGCGAACCTCTGCGTAAAGTGTGTTATCACGCAGAAAAAGATTATCAGGCTCAATATAAAAAACATGGTGGCCGCGATTTTGAGCTTCCATCATGATGGCAATAGAAGTGTCCCATTTGAGAAGAATTTTCTCCATTGGGTCCATGATAAAGCCGATTTGCAGCCGTTTGCGGCGTTTATGATTGTGTTTCATGGCTATTAAGATAGAATATTATACAGGAAAATCAATCTATGAGCACTTTCTTACAAACAGAATCACTTGTGAAACCCATCCATTCCATTGAGGATTTGCATGGTTATTTTCAAATGTTTGCCAAACCAGCAAGTCAAGCCCGGGTTGGGATTGAGTGCGAACTTTTTGGCGTTCATGCTGAGACGGGAGAAGCACTCCATTATTCAGGGCTAATCGGAATTGAGCGCATTTTGGATGAAATGGCTTATGAATTTGGCTACGAGCCTATCCAAGAAAATGACCATACCATCGCACTTCAAAAAAAGGGCACGATTATTTCGCTTGAACCAGGCGGCCAAATTGAGCTAAGCGCCGAGCCGGTCGAAAGTATTCATCAAGTCAAAGCTCAACTAGATGAATTTCTATTTGAACTTAAAACCATTTCCCATTTCATCAAACCCATTGCTTGGATCGCCTCAGGCATTCATCCTTTCTCTTCGCTTAAAAAAATCGAATGGGTTCCGAAAAGGCGTTATCAAATCATGGCGAATTATTTGGGCCGGCAAGGAAAAAAAGCTCATGACATGATGAAACGGACGGCCACGAATCAAGTGAATCTTGATTACGAGAGTGAGGAGGATGCAATCGAAAAGATGCGTTTGGCGCTTGCCATTACACCGATTGCGGCTGCTATGTTTGCAAACAGTTCAATTTCACAAGGAAAGTTGAATGGTTATGTGAGCGAGCGCTTAAATATTTGGCGATATACCGATCCGGGCCGATCCGGTTTAATTTTGAGTTTGATTTGTGAGAGCTGTTCATTTCTGGATTATCTCAATTATGTTTTGGATGTGCCCATGATGTTTTTGGTTCGGGAAAGGAAATGGATTGTAACGCGGAATCTTACATTTAGAAAATTTATCGAAAAAGGGTATCAGGGAATCAAACCGACCCAAAGTGATTTTGAGCTTCATCTCAGTACGATTTTCACGGATGCCCGTTTCAAACAATATATGGAGATTCGGGGAATGGATGGCCAGCGCAGCCACTTGATTCCATCCATATCCGCCTTTTGGAAAGGGATCTTATATGACTACGAAGCGCGCCATGCTTCCACGAAGCTTCTTAGGCATTTCAAGGAAAGTGATCTTAAAAAGCTTCACCAGGATGTAGAGCGACTCGGCTTCCGCGCTAAGATTCGCGGAGTGCGCGTATTGGATCTTGCACGTGAGTTAGTAAAAATCAGTGAAAAAGGACTTATTCGGCAAGATCTGCGGAATAGTGAACATTGTGATGAGAGTATTTATCTAGCCCCTTTAAAAGAAGAAGTCCTTCGTAGCGGGAAAACACCTGCTGAGCAAGTAGCCGAACTTTGGGATGGGCCGATGAAGCGGGACCGCCTTGCTTTGATTGATTATCTCAAAATTTAATCTTTCCCTAATTATCTCCTTCAATAAGCTCGTAAAAATCAATATAATGTCGCTTTCGTCGGGGCGTAGCGAAGCTTGGTATCGCGCACGGTTCGGGACCGTGAGATCGCGTGTTCAAATCACGCCGCCCCGAAATTTCTTATATCACTATGAAAAACTATTACGAAATTCTTGGGATTTCCGAGAAGGCAACGCCTGAAGAAATTAAGAAGGCTTATCGCAAGCTTGCACTTCAATATCATCCGGATAAAAATCCGGGGAATAAAAGCGCAGAAACAAAGTTCAAGGAAATCTCAGGCGCCTACTATGTTTTAAGCGACTCAAAGCGAAAGGGCGAATATGACCAAATGCGTCGTCTCGGCAGTTCCTCCACGGGCGATTTCGCAGGGGCGCAAGGTTTTGATTTCGAAGAGCTTTTGAAGCAGTTCAGCGGCCGGGGTCGTTCTCAATCTGCCACAGACCAGTATTCAGGATTTAGCGATATCTTTCAGGATCTTTTCTCCGGCGGCGGTTCAAAGCGGTTTACTCAACGCCGCGGGCCCGGTGGAACGGTTTATCAATTTTATTCATCTCAGCCTGAAGAATCGGAGTTTGGCGCCGAAGAAGAACCGGCCAGAGTAGACGTTTATGTAAAGCTGCGGATTTCGAAGGAGAAAGCAAAGAAAGGCGGCCGTGTCGCATTCCGAACGCCGGAAGGGAAAACCATTTCTGTTGCGATTCCGCCCAACACGCACGAAGGACAGAAGCTAAGACTCACCAGACAAGGCCGTCTTTGCCCCACGTGTCGGCACGAAGGGGATCTCATACTCCAAGTTGAATTAAAATAAACCTCTAAAATTTGAAGGATAATCCCCATCGAAGACTTTGAAATTATTTTAGATATCCTCACCGGAAATCGAAATGCCTATGCAGACATTGTTCGAAAATATGAGGAACGAGTCCGCGGGTATTGCCTGATGATGCTTGCCGACCCGACACAAGCGGAAGATGCCGCTCAAGAGGTTTTCATTAAAGCCTATCAGGCGCTTGGGCAATTTCGAGGCACCGCT
>JGI1358J11329_10000953_pt1 | contig 24624 bp, 27 predicted proteins | sample Subgroupgradi54m_FD_11329 | JGI IMG/M metagenome (IMG submission 11329)
CCACCAACTCAAATTGTCATCAACCCTGCCGATATCCAGTTTGAAGCCTTCCGCTCCGGCGGCCACGGCGGCCAAAATGTTAACAAAGTTTCGACAGCCGTTAGAATCCGCCACATCCCAACGGGTATTATTGTCAAAGCCTCAACCGAAAGAGCCCAAGGGCAAAACCGCGAAATCGCCTTAGAGCTTTTGCGCTCACGCATTTTCCAAATGGAAGAAGAAAAACGTCTCTCGGAAATTTCGGGATCCCGCCAAGCACAACTTGGAACGGGCGATAGAAGTGAAAAAATTAGGACTTACAACTTTCCGCAGGACAGAGTAACCGACCATAGAACAGGCAAATCTTATCATAATATTGAAGGCATACTCGATGGAAATTTAGAAAAAATTGCAAAAGACCTTACAAAAAAATTTTCTTAGGTGAAAGATGCGCCAGTAACCATTCTCCCCAAAGACCAACAATCCCCGCGCAAAGGACAGCAACCCCAACACCAACCATCGCCTGAACCACTCCAAAAATATCCGCCACACCTCCAACCAAAAGCGCAGGAGTTACCACACCCATAGAAGTCAAAAAAGCCCAAGCGGCGAAAACTCTGCCGCGGAAAGCCGAAAGCGTATTTTGCTGCAGGGCAGTTTGGGCCGGAATGACTACCTGGGTAGCCCCCAGGCCGACAATAAAAGCAAAGACACTAACCCAAATGGAAACTGTAAAAGCTTTTGAAAAAGGCCTGATGTGGCTGACCAAAAATTCCCTGTGGGCCAAGTTTCTGCCAACAACTGGCATCAAAGCCATTAAGATAAAAGCCACACCGCAAATCAAAAGCCCCCGGATAATCAGAACTCGTTGCGGGACCGCCTGCCAAAGCCTTACGGTTAAAAACGCGCTAATGGCAACTCCCAAGCCAAGCGGCATCAAAATAATTATCGAGGCATCTGTCGCCTCAATTTTTAAAACCTGCTCCATAAAACCAGGCGCTAAGGCCGCCACAGTTGAAAAAGCGGCCTGGATAAATGAAAGGATCGAAATTGAAAGCCATATGCGTTTATCCGAAAAAATAAACCTTAAACCGTCAGCAGTGTGTTTCTTTGAAAGCACGATAAGCCCGAGCAGCCCTTCCTGCTTTCTGTAAGCCATGTGCGCCGCGGGCGGCAAAGGCGGCAGCGCCCTCCTTATAAAAAAAGTGGCCAGCATCGCCAAGGCGCCAAAGATAAAAATCGGATTATAACCAAAGTGGGCCACAATTGGCCCGGCCAGTGATGCGCCCAAAATTAAGGCCGCGGTCGGCGTAAATTGAAAAAGGGCATTAGCCGCAAATAAATCCCCTCTGGGCACAACCGATGGCAGTGTCGCCGCTTCTGTCGGCACAAAAAACTGGAAGACAACATTTAAAAGAAAGGCCACCGCCAAAATTAAAACCACTTTATCCTGCACTGGTATAAAAAGAAGCATCGCCGCTCCAACGCCAATGTCGGTTGCCAAAAGTATTTTTCTCTTATCGAATCGGTCAGCAATAACTCCGGCAAAAATTCCAAAAAGAACTACCGGCAGCATTGCCATAGCAATCAGGGAAGCGGCAACTATGTTTGAATTGGTGAGTCTAAATACCAAAATGATCAAAGAAACATTTAGCATGTTGTAGGAAAGCTGCAGCAGAATTTGGTTGATCCAAAGCGTAATAAAGGCCCGGTTTTTGAAAACTTTTCCAAAGGAAACTTTTTCAGTTGTCATTGGGTCGAGGCTTCCTGCAGAGTAGCCGCCAAATCTAAAGTTTGGCCGTCGCGAAATACTCTAATTTTGACAGGATCTCCAACCTTTTTCGTGCGGATTATAGCAGAAAGCATATTTTGGTCTGCTAATTTTTGGCCGTCCAGCTGCGTAATAATATCCCCGACTTTAACTCCCGCCTTAAAAGCCGCTGAATCTTTGATAACGCTTCGCACCAACTCCCCTTCCGGTACCCCATTTAAAAGTGCCACGTCTCGGGCAATATAAGTATATGTCACCCCGAGTTGCGGCCGGGAAATTTTGCCGCCGGAGGATTTAAAGTCGGCAATCAACTGTTTGGCGATATTAATTTTAATGGCAAAACCAATATTTTGCGCTTCGGCAATGGCCGAGTTTATGGCAATAACCTGCCCCCCGATATTAACCAGTGGCCCCCCCGAGTTACCCGGATTAATAGCGGCATCCGTTTGCACCAAATCGTCCAGTTTTTCGGCTACCCCCGTCAGTGGATCGATTGGTGAAACTCCCCGTCCAAGCCCCGAAACTACCCCAGTGGTCACAGTGTTATCAAACCGACCTAAAGCATTACCAATGGCAATTACCGTCTGACCGACTTTCAATTTGTCCGAATCTCCAAATTCTATGGGCTTAAGACCGCTGGCGTCAACTTTAATAATTGCCAAATCATTAAATGGGTCTCTGTTTATTTGGGTGACAGGCATTTTTTTCTCCTGCCCGTCAGCACCCTTAATAATCGCGATATACTTCTCTCCTTGTTGGGAAACCACGTGCTTGTTGGTAATAATCAGTCCATCACTAGAAACCACAAATCCGGTTCCAATTCCCGATTGCTTTTCAGTGGGTGTAGAAAAACCAAAAAGAGGATTAAAAAGTTGTCTGTTTTCAATGGCAATCGAAACCACAGAAGGAGAAACTTTTTGGACAACGTCAATAACTGCCGACTCCTCATTTACGACTCTTTGAGTCTGCAAAGATCCCTGCTGCAAGTTTTGCAAAGTTCCTCGGCCGGAAAACCTTAAAGCCACAAGACTAGTAATAATCCCCAAAGCAAAGACTAAAAGTATTAAACTGGCGGCTCTAAACTTTACAAACCTTAGCATCATGAAATAATTTGGATCAAAAGAGATCTAGGGCTTTTTCTAACTGCATGTCTAATTTGTCGTCGGACTTGGCTTCAATTATAACATCCGGACCAATCCCGACGTTATGGATAGATGTACCTGCCGGCGTCAGCCACTTTGCAAAAGTAACATGCAGGGCTGAACCTCCCGCAAACGGCACAACGTCCTGGACGCTGCCTTTACCAAAGGTTCTTTCACCGATAAGCTTCCCTCTGTGATTGTCGGCAATTGCACCGGAAAAAATTTCCGCTGCCGACGCGCTGCCGCCATTAACCAGAACCTCCAATGGAATTGAGAGTAGTCTTCCGTTATGATCTGCTCCCAGTGACGTCACGGTTCCATCGGCGGTCGCCTGCTTTACAACAGTCCCCGTGACAAACTCGCTTGCCAAATGGATTCCCGAAGTTAATAAGCCCCCTGGGTTATTGCGCATATCAACTATTACCCCATAAACGTTACTGGCAAGAACGCTGGAAACCGCACTATCCCACTCGCGATCTGTAGTTTCACCAAAACGCGAAACATGCACAACGGCAATCTTCCCGCGTTTACTGTCTTTAAACTCTACCTCTACGCTTTTAACATTAATCTGCCCCCGCTGAATCTCTCTTTCGTATGGCTTATCGTCTCCAGCGTGCATCAGGGTAAGCGTCACTTTTGTCCCCACGTTTCCCCTGATCAAATCCACCGCTTCCGGCAGCGTCATGTCAAATGTATCCTTCTTGTCAACTTTTAAAATGAGATCTTTCGCGCGAATTCCTGCCGCCTCGGCCGGCGTTCCTTTAAGGGGCGCGATCACCACCAGCCTCTTATCTTTATTAAAACCGATTTGAATTCCCACCCCCTGAAAACTTCCGGAAAGTTCCTCTGTTATGGCCTGGTTTTGTTTTGGGTCCAAAAAGGCCGTATAAGGATCGCCTAGCGACTTAACCATCCCCGAAATTGCCCCATACAAAATCTTTTGCCCGTCAATGGCGGTCTTGTCCAAATACTTCTGGGGCAAGGTATCAAAAACCTGCCAGAAAAGCGAAAAGTCTACAGTCTGCCTTGATGCTGGTGCCTGGTTTGTAAAAGTAATATGCGGAATGAAACTTTTTTTATCAACTGCCGCTTTCTTTTGGCCAAGGGCGAAGCCCAAAGCAAAAAAGATCATCCCAACAACTAAAAACTGAATAACAAAATTTAAAACTCCGGAAGATTTTTTAGAAGAAGAGATCTTTGGGATTTGCAGATTGACCATGTACTTTTATTGTACCTGTATCTATCTCTTCAAATCCAGATACATGATACATGACACCTGATACTTGATACGTTGAAATTATCCCTGCACAAATGGTAATAGTGCTAAAACTCTCGCCCTTTTAATACCGCGGGTTATCTGCCTTTGGTGTTTGGCACAAACTCCGGTCCTTGCCCGTGAGAGAATTTTCCCCCGTTCCGAAAGATATCTCCTAAGCAAAACCACGTCTTTATAATCTACAGTCGTGTCTGAAGCACATAAAGGACAATTTTTAGCTTTTTTTAATCTGGCAATTACTCTTTGCATAATTAAAATGGCAGGTCGTCTAAGTCTACCTTTTGATCTTCTTCGCCTGGTTGCTCATCTTTTTTCCCCTTGGGTTCTTTCGTCGTTTTTTTGGGTTCGTCCTCGCCGCCGGCTGCAGCGACCGGTGCTTTCTCTTCGGCGTCCAAAACCTCTACCGGGACACCACCCGCGTCCTCTGCTACCCCCGCGCCATAACCCGGTCGGGAATCTAAAATTCTCATGTCGTCAATCACTACTTCTGTTGTCTGGCGATTCTGTCCGTCCGGGGTTTCCCAGCTTCTAGTTTGCATTCTTCCTTCAACATAAACCTTGCGGCCTTTTGTTAAAAGCTGTGAGCAAAGCTCTGCCAATTTTCCCCAAGAAACAATTTTAGAAAATTCTACTTCCTCTTTTTTCTGCCCGTCCGAAGACGTGTAAACCCTGTTAGTGGCAATTCCAAAAGAACAAACTGCAGCCCCGGATGGGGTATATCTTAGTTCCGGATCCCGTGTTAAATTACCGATCAGAAGTACTTTGTTTAGAGAAGCTCGTGACGCCATGCCTATTTTTTCTTGTTTCCCGTCGCTTTAGATTTTACCGGTTTTGCCTCTTTTTTGGAAGGAGCCGATACTTTTGTCGTAACAGTAACCTTAGGAGCTGCTTTTACTTTTTCAACCTTTGGTTCCTCTACCGTTTCTTTTACTTTTGCTAACCTTGATACTTTCTTCGCGCGGATCGGTTTTGTTTTAATCAAGAGGTGTCTTAAAACCCCTTCCTGTTCAAGCCTTATCTTCCTATCTAGCTGTAAAATCTCCGAAGGATCCGCGTCAAAATTGAACAGGAAATATTCTGCTTCTGTTTGCTTGGCGATCTTATACGCCAGAAGCTTTTTGCCCATCTTTTCGCTTTTTACGTTTTGGGCACTGGCTTCCTTTAAAAACTTCTCGACTTTTTCAAAAAGCGCCGCCGCACCATCAACAGTTCCCACAACCATCAGTTCGTACATAGAGTGAAATGATATCAAACGCTGAACCTAAACTCAACCACCATTCCGTCCTTTATCTCCTCCGTCTTTCCAATTATCTTGATCAGCCCCTTACCCTTGGCCATCTGCCAACCACCAACATCGACCAAAACTTTCCAGTCGATTACCTCAGCAGCAATAAATCCCCTCTCAAAATCGGTATGAATTACTCCGGCGGCTTGTGGCGCCAAAGCACCCTTATTAGTTGTCCACGCTCTCACTTCTTTTGGCCCAGCCGTAAAAAAGGTGATTAGACCCAAAGTCTCATAAGCCTTCCTTATTAATATACTGAGTCCAGGCTCGCTTACCCCGAGCTCAGCCAGATACTGTTTCTGCTCTTCCGCCTCAAGGCTGGCCAGATCTTCTTCCGTCTTGGCACAAATCCTAATTCCCCCGGCAATCGGCGGCTCTTTAGAAAGATCATCTTCATCAGAATTTATAACGAAAATTGATTTCTTAGTTGAAAGAAGCTGCAGATCTTTTATCTTTTCCAGCTCTTCCCCATCCAAATTTTCCTCCAGCCACTTCCCTTCCTCTGCCAGCTGTTTTGCTTTTTGTAAAACTGCTAAAAATTGATGCCTCGGATCAGCTGGCGCTACCGCTTTCAACTCTCGGCCCAAAGAATCAATTCTCTTTTCAATTACCTCCAAATCTTTTAACATCAGCTCCGTTTTTAAAACCTCAAGGTCGCTCTTTGGATTCTCACTGCCAGACCTGACAATATCCTCATTTTTAAAATCCCGCAGGACAAAAACAATCACATCCACTTCGCGGATATGCGAAAGAAATTGGTTGCCTAATCCTTCACCTTGCGCCGCGCCTTTCACAAGCCCCGCAATATCCACAAAACTCACCGTTGCCGGAATTATTTTGAAGTTCGGCCCTAGCCCCTCCGTCTTCTCAACAACTTCTTTAAGTTTTCCAATCCTCTCGTCCGGCACTTCCACTACGCCAACATTTGGCTCGATCGTCGCAAACGGATAGTTAGCCGATAAAGCCACCTGCTTTTTCAAAAGCGCATTAAAAAGCGTCGACTTGCCAACGTTCGGCAATCCTACAATTCCAACAGAAAGATTCATAATTTCTTCAAAAGCTCAAAATACTTTTTCCTGGAAATTCCTGCAGTTTTTAAATTGTTTTCAATAATAAACACCGGTATTTCTCTATACTTAGGTACTACGAGCCTCCGCGCTGCTCCAGCCTTTTTCAATTCAATATGATCACCAGTCTGTCCCACAACAATAGCCCCATCAAGCTCCAATACCCTTAAAAGTTTACGCCAGTGAACTGGAGTTAATCGAGGCATTAACTAGATTGAAGGAAAAGATATGTTTTCAATAACTATTTTAGGTGGCTTGATTTTACTACCCTTAACTGTAAATCCAGAGTTCTTTAAAAGTTCTTCCAGATTTCCGTCTTTTTTTGCGCCAGCAAGAACAATATCAAGCGCTTCTTTTAAGTTCCCACGCGCTTTTTTCTCTGTTGACCCGCAAGAAGCCACATCCAGCTCCGGGTTATAAGCAACCCAAGGCGCATCGCTGGAAGCCTCGTCCAAAAAAACTTTAACTGTAAATGGTAATTTCATAACAGGCTAATTAAACTTCGTGTAATTACTTCGTAATTATAGCACAAAAAAACCCATTTACTTTTTCAAAAGCGCGTTAAAAAGCGTCGACTTGCCAACGTTCGGTAATCCTACAATTCCAACCGATAAGTTCATGCATGAATTGTATCAAAAATAAATAAACATTCCGCCAATTGACGCTACACAAATACTCCTGGGATAATAAAGAAGTAAGGCATGGACAGCAAAAACATAGAAATCTCCGACATCCAAGCTAACCCCAGAAAAGCGGCAAAGCCCACCCCTCGTCCAGCTCAAGCAGAAGCAGAAACTAAGCCATTTACAACTAATACTTATGAGATTGATGGACAAAAAGTGGATGTTTATTCAAAAGAATTCCACCCATCGCAAACCGAAAATTCCAAGCAAGATGAGGCTGTTCTTTTTATACCAGGTTGGTCATCCGGAACGGGCAAGAATTTTGAAATTCTAGGTCAAGCATTTGCCGATGAAGGAGGAAAAAATTCCTATGTTATAAATTCAATCGCAGGCCATGGTCTAGAAGCACATCGTTTTGCAACTGAAGCACGGGGACTGATGGAATTTATTAGAGAAAAAGGACTTAAAAAAATTACAATTGTAGGAAATTCTGAAGGAGGAGCTAAGGCACTTTATCTTGTAGATATTCTTCAAGAACAATTTCCGGATACAGCAATCGATGGGCTTGTTCTTCTTGCACCCATCGGCCTTTATGATCAAGAACCGGAAGCACTTGCGGCAAGATTCGCTAAAGAATCAATGAGGTTTTATCTTAAAACGGATATAAAAAACGCTCCAAAAGCATTCCGGCAGGAATACGAAGAAAGATTTAGAAATTATGATCCGCAAGGTTTTCTCCCCCAAGAAATAGAAGAAATGGGCTCCGGCATAAAACTTTTTGACACTCTTAATTTCTATTTGGGCAAACTTCCCGCCCAGCTTGTAGACATGTCTGAGGAAGCGAGCGTAATGCAAAAAATAAAATGTCCCGTTGTTTTAATTCAGGGACGCTCCGACTCTGTTTCTAAACCCGAAAAGGTTGTAGGCAAAGAGGGATTAAGCAATTACCAACAAAGAGTAAGAACACTAAAAGAAAAGTTTTTCCCCAATAGTCCTGACGTTTCTATGATTCTTCCAAAACGGGTTGGAAGCCATGGAATTATACATTTCAGGCAGGAAGAAATTGCAAAGACTTCAATGTATCTTCTTGAAAGAACCAGGCGCAAAAATCAACCGCCGGGAGAAAAAAATCCTTCACCAATATCTACGGACTCTCTTGAAGCAGTCACACTAAATCCAACCGCAAACGACGATAAAATGCTAGAAATCGCTTCGTAAAAGCATTGAAGGCGCCAATTTACTTAACAGCGATAAGTTCGAGTTCAAAAATCAATGTAGAATTAGCCGGAATGCCCGGAATATCGCGATTACCATAAGCTAAATCTGGAGGAATAGTCAGTCTCCGTTTGCCGCCGACTTTCATTCCCACGACTCCCAAATCCCAGCCTTTGATTACTTGGCCGACGCCAATTTGTGTTGTAAATGGTGTGCCTCGGTCATACGAACTATCAAACTTAATTCCGTTGGTCAGTGTCCCTTTGTAATTAATAGTAACCGTGTCACCACGTTTAACTTCTGCTCCATTACCAACTTGGACGTCTTCAATCTTAAAACCCGATGGCAACGCGCTTGTTGTCGCCACTGATGGACTGGCTGTAGATTCGGCGGAAGACGATGCTTGAGGTGAATTTGTATTAGATGAATCCGGCATTTTTTCTCCGCTTTTATGAAAAACCAAAAATCCTGCTGAAAGTAAAACAATAGCAACGACTGCTGTAACAATTTTCTTCCCTTCCCACACAGGTATTAATATACGGGTTTTAAGCCGCGTTTGTAAAGCCGACAAACAAACCGATTGATTTGACTTAATCGCTGGAAAAAGCAAAAATGGAATTGTGCACTTCCTAATCCTAATCGCCGCCGAAATTATCTCAGCTGCACTTATTATCGGCGCCTCCACCACCAAAACCCTAAACCACAAAATTCTCGGCACCCAAATTGCCCAGGCAGTAAGTCCAGACGCCAGCCCTGCCCCAACGGATAGCCCAACCACTGCACCACCGCCGACAAATAGCTCTCCACCGCCCGCGACCGACCAAACTGCTGCCAGTCCCAACCCTGAAGATATTATGACTTCACCGCCTGCCCCGGGCGATCCCTTCGCCGCTACCTCACCAGATCAGTATCCGACAAACCCCGAAGCAGCCCCAAGCCAGCCGGCTCTATCACCCGAACCGTCTGGCAAAGCTAAATCACCGACTCCAGCCCAAAGTCCAGAAGCTCAAGCTTCCGCCGCTCCAAGTGCCACCCCCGACCAGCTTAACCCAATCGACTACTCGCCTTCACAAACCATAGCTCTAGTCGACCCAACTCAACTCCTATCATCACCGGAAAATATTTCGGAAGATACCATAAACAAAATTAGAGACGAAGAGAAAAAAATAGAAAACGCCCAAACCCCCAATCAAAAAGCAAATCTACTCTTAGGTCTTGTTCAAGATAAAGTTGCCCAAATCGGAAAGAGTTCCGGCCAAAACGACTTTGCTTCCGCCAACCTTGACACTCTAAGGTTAACTGCACAAGTCCAAAAAATTCAAAGTATTCTTACCAGCCTTCCGCCAAATCAAAGCCTGCCTATGACCCAAAGGCTGCAAAGTTTCTGTAAAAGTACAGATTTTACTCTTAAATCAACCCAGCTTATAGTACCTGAAGAAGCAGAACAAGATGTTGAAATAGCCAGAGGAATATGTCTTAGCACCAGCCTATGAAATTTCCAATAAAAATCCAAACTGCTCTTGATCAGATCCAAAACCGTATTAAGGCTTCAAAGAGGCTGCGCATTTTCTTGATTTCTGCCGCCGCAATTTTATTCCTCGAAAATCTCCTTTTGGCCTACAACAACCTTCAAGCAAAAACCCCAATACTTGGACTCAAAATAGATAGCCAAATTATCTCTCTTCACACCGCTCCAGGAGTCAAAAATATCGTCGACAAAAGGTTTGCTAGCCTTACGCCTCTCAAATTCTTATATAACGGCCAAATTATCCAAGTTGGCGCAAAAGATGTTGGCCTAAACCCCAACTCCGATTTACTGGCCGCCAAAATCCTGACTCTGGGGCGCACTGGCAACATTTGGCAAAGGGTCGTCTATCAAAACCTGGCGCTTCTTGGCTTCAAGTCGCAAAAATTTACCGCTGATATTTCCGAACGGCAACTGGCGCTTTTTGCACTCGAATTGCAAACCAAAATCGCCAGAGACGCGCAACCACCAATGCCCGATTTCAAAAACGACCCCGCCAAAATTATCCCCGCCCAAGATGGCAAGAGATTAAACACCACTAAATTTTTAATGTTGCTTCGAGAAAACTTTTTTAACCCTCCTAAAAATCCCGTCCCTTTGCCAGTTGAAAAAACTTTTACTGCCGCGCATTCAGACGAAGAAGTCAGAGCCTTGAGTACCCAAGCCCGCGAACTTGTAAAGTCGCCCATTTCAATTTCAAGCAGCGGGCAAATATTTACCCTAACCACCGAAGATCTCAAAACGCTTCTGACTGTTGTCGAAAGACCAGACCCGGCAAATCCCCAAAACGTTGTTTTAAACTTAAGGCTTAGTGATACTAAACTTAATCAAAAGCTAGGCGAATTTGCTACCAGAGTCGAAGCCATCACTCACGCAGAGTTTGACGACCACGACGCACGCGTTGCTATTTATTCCCAGTTCTACTCCGGTAAGCGCAAAATTCTGGAGATCCCGACCGGCAGGGGTCTTGCTTACCAAAAAGTGCTGGGAGAAAATACGGGGGGCGAAAAGTTCGTTTATCTCACCTTTGATGATGGTCCTAATGGTATTTACCATCCATTAATTCTCGATGTCCTTAGAGCCGAGAACGTTAAAGCGACCTTCTTCCTTGTGGGTAACCTCACTCAAAAAACTCCCGACGTTGCCCAAAGGACAAAAGCTGAAGGTCATGTACTCGGCAATCATTCGCTAACCCACTCCTTTTTACCAAACCTTTCGCAAGACGCAATCCTAAAAGAATTGCAATTGACCGATAACATCTTAAATGTCGTGAACGGCAAACCTATCGCCATCTTCAGACCACCTTACGGAGGAATTAACGCTTACGTTCAAAGAAATTCACAGCAGCTAGGGCTTAAACTTATATTGTGGGATGTCGATCCGAAAGATTGGTCCGAGCCGTCAGTAGACGAACTTATAAGAAGAGTCATAACAGCCACTCACCCTGGGGCTAATATCCTCCTCCACTCCAATCATTTGGTCACGGCTCGGGCACTCCCAAAGATTATAGGAACTTTAAAATCTCAAGGATACTCTTTTAAAACTTTGGAGTAATCAATCTTTTTTGTTTTCCCAGAGGCCGACTACATTTCCTTCGGTATCGGTAAAATAAGCGGCAAAACCCATATCGCCAACCGGCATCTTTTCGCGGATAATCTTGCCGCCGGCCGCCTCTATCTTTTTGGCGGACTCTTCGATACTATCAACGTTTACAGTAATGACAACATTGTTAACGGGTTCTTGACGCTTCAACATTCCCCCGTTTATGGCTCCGGGGTTTTTGGGGGCGCCGGTCTTTTCATCCGATTCGGTTGTCGAAACAATGGTATACCTCATTTCCGGAATTGAATTAATGTTCCACCCAAAACTCTCACTATAAAATTTCTGGGCCCTTTCCACATCGTCCGCAGGGATTTCAAAATGAACTACACTGTCCATGTCAAAATAATAATATATTTACCGCCGTTTGACAATACTCAAGCAAAAATTCTAGACATATTACTTTGTCCTGACAAAATTAAATATAAAAAGAGAGGCGATTGCGCAGACGGCGGCAAATATAAATGTCGCTTGAGGTGAAATTGCCGACCATAGAAAGCCGCCGATAATTGAGGCCAGCAATGTAAAGATGCTGGTCGTTGTCGTCATTACTCCGTAGACTGTACCTGCTTGTTCTTTTTGGACCATGGAACCAACCAAGGCTTTAGAAACGCCGTCTGTCAGGGCAATGTAAAAACCGTAAACGGCAAACAGCGCAAAGACAAGAATCGGGTTTTTATTAAAGGCAAACCCTAGATACACCAATGCAAAAATAATTATCCCGACGGTAAAAACCTTTTTCTTGCCGATTCTGTCGGAAATTTCTCCCGCAGGTGTGGAAGCCGCAGCATAAACGATGTTGTAAAGAATGTAGGCGCTAATCACCAAGGCCAGCGAAAGCCCCATGCTTTGGGCTTTAAGGATTAAAAAACTATCTGTGCTGTTGCCCAAAGAAAACACGGCCAGGCCGGCAAGAAATATTTTTAAATTTGGAGAAAGACTTCCAATAGAAAGAGACAGCTTTATTTTTGTTGTCTGGATTTTGGCTTTTACCTCTTTGACTTTAAAAAAGAAAAGCAAACTCAAAAAGGCCGGGACAATAGCTAAAATCAGTATCAGGCGAATATTATTATTAAAAGCCCAAAGGAGCGCCAAAGCTATCGTCGGCCCAAGTACCGCGCCCAATGTATCCATCGACCTATGGAAACCGAATATAAATCCCTTGTCACCTTCCGTTGTGGCCTCCAAAAGTAGCGCGTCGCGTGCTCCCGTCCTTAGCCCTTTACCCAACCTGTCGACAAATCTCCCCAGAAAAACCAATGGCCATACATAGGAAGCCGCAATTATAATTTTGGCAAAAGCCGACGCCAGATAGCCGCCAATCACAAACGGCTTTCTTCTTTGGAGTCTATCCGACCAATAACCAAATATGGTTTTAAATATCGAGGCAGAACCTTCAGCCACCCCCTCGATTAACCCGACAACAAAAACCGGCGCCCCCAGTACCTGGGTTATAAAAATCGGCATCACCGGATAAAGCATTTCCGAAGCCGTATCGTTAAAGAAGCTTACAAAACTTAAGTACCAGACGTTTGCCGGAATCTTGGGAATTTTCATTTCTATTTAGTCTAGCAAATTCTCTATCCCTTCGGATACATTTCGCGGGCCTTCTGCTTCGCCGCTTCCAAAATTTTCTCCTCGCCCGCTAGAACAAGCGGCGGCCTTATAACTTCATGCACATTACCGCTGGCTATGTCTTTCAAAAGTTCTATTTGTACTCTATGCTCAATCGGCAGCGCCCTTTGCTGCAAAGTTTCGGCGCTGTCACCCGCTAAAATCTTAACCCGGGCAGATTTCACAACCGCCCCCGCGTCCATATCCCTTTCTGCCCGTTGCGCGACAACTTCCGTCCACATCTCTCCCCCAGTCAATTTTCTAAACTCTAAAACTGCCGCGTGAACGGCAGTCCCATACATGCCTTTTCCCCCAAACTCTGGAATGGGTCCCGGATGCTGATTAAAAATCACTCCGCTGTAAACGTCCGTCACAACATCCGGCGTCCAAGGATACCAACCATTCTGCATTACAACATCGACTTTTCGTTTTTTAAGTTCGGTCATTATCGCCTGCCCGAATTTTTCCTGATCTACTTTTCCGTCAACTCGAAAATCATCCGGGTTAATAACCAAAATATCCTCCTTGGCAATTCCTAAATTTTTGGCCTTTTCAAGTCCACCGGCTATCGGCGTGCTGGCAATCACACAGGCAACTTCCATTGGGACTTCGCCCGATTGAACCGCCTTGATAATTGCCTCCATCGTCGTCCCCCCACCGGAAATAAAACTGGCAAGCCGCTTTTTCATGTTCGCATTATACTAGTCCTGAACTTTACTCAAAAGCTTGAAAATTAAAATCGCTGCCACATCGAGCGCTATCGGTACCAGCATTAATCTGCTCCCGGATTGCAAAATCGGCGCCAGTGCCTTTATAAAAATCCCCAAATTAATCGTGGGAATCCCAAAACCCGCAAAATACAAAAATCCAAAAACCAGTGTAATTGCCACCGCCAGCTCCAGTGCCCCTTCCATATCGCGCTTGCTGGCAAACATGGTATTGCCGATTTCAAAAACAATATAACCGCCAAGCACTTTACCCCACCAAATATCCAAAAACCCCAGTTTCCCCAAAAGTGCCACGGCAAAAATAATTAGAACTGTTCCCACCAATGCCGGTGCCGCCCCGATCATAAACATCCTCAGCGGATCGGCTTCCCCAACCGGTACGCTGCCAAGCCTTATGCTTTTCCCTTCGAGTTTAGGCGCTAGCTCAATGTCGCCAACCGGCACCCTCAACACTTCTGCCATCAATACATGGGCTATCTCATGAACAGCCGTCCCGGGCAAAAACAAAAATGAAAGAATATAAATGGACCACTTGCGGCTTTTGGTTATTCTAAATAGAAACCGGCCCAAATCCGAAATTAAAATTTTGGAAAGAATAAATAAAAAGACAAGCTCTCCAAAAAATGTCCAGACAGATTGCATTCTATACCCATCTTACACCGATTTTTTCTTCGGGCTTTCATAGTATTTTCTCCCGACTAAATTTTTGGGCATGTATTCCATGCCGCCTGCATTTGGATCGTCCCTCCAGGGATATCTAACATGGCCTTTGCCATAATCTAACTCTTTCATCAGTTTTGTCGGCGCGTTTCTTAGATGCAGCGGAATCGGATCAAGTTTCCCCGCCTGCACGTCGGCTAGCGCTGCCCCAATTGCTTCAGTAGACGCAATTGATTTTGGTGCCTCGGCAAGATAGCTAACGGTCTGCGCCAGGATCAATGTCGCCTCCGGCATACCAATCATATGCACCGCCTGCATCGTTGAAGTTGCCAGAACCAATGCTGTGGGTTGAGCATTACCAATATCCTCACTGGCAAAAATGACCATCCTTCTGGCAATAAAAATCGGGTCTTCACCCGCCTCGATCATTCTTGCTAAATAATGCAGCGCCGCGTCTGTTTTGCCCCCTCTCATGGATTTGATAAACGCCGAGATCGTATCATAGTGATAATCGGCTTTCTTATCGTAGTAGCTCGCCTTCTTCTGCATCGCCTCAACGATGTTTTCTTTTTTGATAATCTTGCCTTTACCAATAAGCTCCGACGCAATTTCCAAAGTTGTCAGCGCGAACCGGGCGTCACCTGTCGATGCTGCCGCCAAAGCGTCCAATGCGTCGCGTTCTATCTTTAATTTCTTTGACCCCAAACCGCGTTTGGAATCAGCAAGCGCCAAATTAACAATCTTTTTAATTTGCTCAGGCGTTAGTGGATATAAAACCAAAACTCTTGACCTAGAAAGCAACGGCCCGATCACTTCAAACGAAGGGTTTTCTGTCGTCGCCCCAATCAGCGTTACGATTCCCGCCTCGACATGGGGCAAAAGCACATCTTGCTGAGCTTTATTAAACCGGTGGATTTCATCAATAAATAAAATCGTCTTTTTGCCGTAAAGTTCTTTTTTATTTTTGGCGTCGGCAATAATTTTTTTCATCTCGGCAACATTGCTGGCAACCGCCGAAATTTTGACAAAATCCGCTTTCGTTTCACCCGCAATAATTTGCGCCAAAGTCGTCTTGCCAGAACCCGGCGGTCCCCAAAAAATGGCTGAAAAAACTTTATCCAATTTTATAGATGACTCAAGAAGTTTGCCCGGCGCCACCAAATGTTCCTGCCCAAAAAATTCCGCCAGTTTTGTCGGCCGCATGCGGTCTGCCAGCGGGGACATTGAACTGCTCGCAGTGAACAAACTATCACTCATGCCCAAACTTTACCCGAAAACAAATTGAAAATCAATATCTTATAAGAAGTTAAAACTTGATAGTCATGATAATATTAAACCTGTCATGTTAGAATTCTTAGCCAACTGGGTTTTTTCTGCTCTCGCCATTTTAGTCGTCGCCACACTTGTACCGGGTTTTAGTGTAAACGGTTTCACAACCGCCCTTATCATTGCCCTGTTTCTGGGAATTTTAAACGCCCTCATCAAACCGGTCCTTTTAATTCTCACCCTTCCAATTAACATTTTGACTTTGGGGCTTTTTACTTTTATTATTAACGCGGCCCTAATCTGGCTGGTTGCGCAAATCGTCAAGGGCTTCACGCTTTCCGGGTTTGCCCCGGCCCTAATAGGCACCCTTCTGCTGTGGCTGATCAATTTGACAGTCCATTTTCTGCTTTTTCCTGCCAAAACTGCCTAGCATTGCATGACCAGGAATTATGTAATTTCAATCGCGCTAGCGGTAATTATAATTATCGTTCTTGTTGCCGTTGGCGTCTATCGCCTGTCTCAAATGAAAATAACTAAACCAGAACCACAATCGTCACCGACAACGATCGGATTCCAGGTTTCACCTTTGCCAGCCGCATCGCCCAAGTCTTCCGGCAGGCAGCCCGAAACAGGTCCCAGTGACCAATTTCCCAATATCGGAATATTAGTTCAGTCCCCGGACTTGGGATCAACCGCTATCTCGCCTCTTCAAGTCCAGGGATTTGCCAACGTGCCTCAAAAAAAAGTGGTTATTGTTGTCAAAAACGTTTATGGCAATGTTCTAGGTCTTGGGATGGCAACTGCCTGCTTTGCCAAAACTCCGTGCCCATTTAGCGCCTCAGTGGTTTTTGCCGCTCCTCAAACCCAAACCGGCACTGTCGAAGTCTTTAGCCCATCCCCAGCAAACGGCGCCAAAGAATATCTCCAAATTGTCAAAGTAAACTTCTAAGAAAAAGTCCCGCAATCTGGTGTAAAATGTATTAATGCAGAAAGCCGAAGGCACTGAGCAAGCTACAGCCCTGAGCTTGCCGAAGGGTCGAAGTGCGGTTTTTGTAATCTTCGGCGCCACCGGAAACTTAGCCCGAAAAAGAATTTTCCCAGCTCTCTTTACCTTGTCAAAACAAAACCTCCTCCCCCAAAATTTTAAAGTCATCGCCGCCGCCCGCACCCCCCACACGTCCAAAGAATTTCGAAAAATATTGCCGGAAGAATTAGATCTCAAAGATAAATCCGGCCTGCCCGATTTGACTTCGTCAATTCGAAGTCAGGCGGGTTGGGAAGATTTTGCTGCACAAATTGATTATTTATCTTTGGATGTCGCCGAAGATAAAAATTTGGATGAACTGAGAAAACTTTTGGACAATTTTGAAAAAGAAACTTGTTCCCAGCGCATTTTCTACATGGCCATTTCTCCGGACATTTTTGAAAAATCAATCGAAAATCTTGGTAAAAATAATCTTCACCAAAACTGCTCTCACGGAAAAAATCCTCGCGTCATTATCGAAAAACCTTTCGGCCAAGATTCAAAATCCGCAAAAAATTTAACCACGACTCTTTCAAAATATTTCACCGAAGACCAAATTTATAGAATCGATCACTATCTTGGCAAAGAAACCGTTCAGAACATTTTTGCCTTCCGTTTTGCCAACGAAATCTTCGAACCCGTCTGGTCAAATAAATATATCGATAGTGTTCAGATAATAGCGGCAGAGCGTATTGGTGTCGAGACCCGTGGCGAATTTTACGACAAGACCGGTGCCCTTCGCGACATTTTGCAAAACCACCTAATTCAATTGATGACCCTCGTTGCAATGGACGAGCCACAAGATTTTGGGACAGACGAAATAAATAAGAAAAAATTAGAAATTGTCAAAAGCATTAAAAAATTATCCGCAGAAGAAATCAAAACCCATACCCTCCGCGGCCAATACGAAGGATATCACCAAGAAGAAAAAGTCGACCCCAAATCTACTACCGAAACCTATGCTCTAACCAAACTTTTCATCGATGTTCCCCGTTGGCAAGGCGTCCCATTTTATCTTCGAACCGGCAAAAAATTAGAAGGCAAAGTCACTTCAATAATTATCCAGTTTAAAGAGAAAAGCCATAAACTTTTTGAAGGACAAAAAACTATTCCAAATCACATCACAATCCAAATCCAGCCAAACGAAGGTATTGGCGTCCAGCTCGCCGCCAAAAAACCAGACCTTGCTATGGAGCTTGAGCCGGTCGACATGGAATTCTGCTACAAAACTAGTTTTAGCTCTCCTCAGCCAGAAGCATACGAGCGGCTTTTGATGGATGTAATCCTTGGTGACCAAAGTTTGTTTATGTCAGAAGAGCTGATTGAGGAGGCTTGGAAAGTTATCGACCCGATCGAGAAAGCTTGGGCCAAAAATTCTATTCCGCTTACAATTTATAAACCGGGAGGCTGGGGACCAAAAGAGGCAGATGAGCTGATCGAAAAAGACGGCCGCCGGTGGCTAGCGCCGATCCTCACGATTTGCAAGATCTAGCTACTCTTTTTTCTTCACTTCATGTCCGCCAAAAGCATTACGAAGCGCCGCTACCATTCGCGCCGCGAAACTTCCGGAAACCGCTTCATCTTGCCTTGATCTTGTTCTGAAATCTCTTGCCGCTTCAATAATTTCCACCGGCACTCCTTCTTCTTTTGCCTGATCTATTGTCCAATCACCCTCGCCGGATGCCTCGATATAGCCGGTTATTTGTGAAAGTTTAGGATCTTTCTCCAATGCCTCGATAGTCCGTGCCATCATAAAACCAGAGTTTAAAGTCCCCTTTTGATAAAGTTTGGCCACTTTCAAAAGATCTAAATTGTACGGCGATTTCTCCAAAACCCCAAACCCTTCACCGATAGACTGCATAATTCCATATTCGATTCCGTTGTGGACCATTTTTACAAAATGCCCTGCCCCGCCTTCGCCAAAATATTCATGTCCGCCGCCTCGACCAGACCCCGAATCCTCATAGTGAGGGGCAGGCTTGGCAAGAGAATCTAAGATTGGCTTTAGAAAATCGTAGCCTTCTCGATTGCCCCCAGCCATTAAAGGATATCCATCGATCGCCGCGATAATTCCACCAGAAACTCCAATTCCCAAAAACTTAATTCCTTTACTCTGGAAATATTCGTACCTTCTTTGTGTATCGGAAAACCTTGCATTACCACCATCGACAACAACATCACCTTCCTCTAGAAATTCCGCGACTCCCCTGGGTCCCATCAAATTTTCCTCCGTCGGCTCCCCGGCCGGAAGCATCAACCAAACGATCCGCGGTTTTGTCTGTTTTTTGACAAGGTTTTCGATTGAATCGGAAGCTGTTAGTTTCCAATTAGGCTTTGCCTGTGAAATTAAATCATCGACTTTTTCCTTGGACCTATTCCAGACCACAACCTCATGCCCCTCGCCAAGGAGTTTCATCGCCATCCGGTTACCCATTCGGCCGAGTCCAATGAATCCTAACTTCATATGGAATTAATCTTACTACTTTTGGGAACTCTCTGGAGAGACTATCTTATCCGGTATTCAGAAGTAAAAAGAATGCCATAGTGATCACAAACCGCTCTGATAAAAGCTTCAGCTTCCCCTCTTCTTATCAAAGAAAATACTCCCAAATCTATTTCCCGTGCAATGGGGTCTGTGCGATCATATTTTCCAGCGTTATTGCGATATCGTCTAAAAGTCTCCACCAATAATCCAACCAAGAATTCGCTTGGCTGAACTCGTATTTCAGCCAGTAATCCACTACTGGTAGAGCTATCTGGCTTAAGCAGTTTCCATGGGTCTTTACTCAAAGGTTGCTCTTCATTTTGAATTGCGCCCAAATCCATAAACCTTGTAAGCAAATCACCAGTGACGCGTTCACCCAAACTATCTCGCTCCTGCTTTTCTACCTGAGAAATTTCTGCTGTCCCGTTACTGGAAACGCCATTGCCGTCCTCCTCCCCACCCTTTTTAAAAAAATATCTCCCGAAGTTGTTATTATCGGGATCGTCGCCAAGCGGAACACCTAGCTTTCTTAGCAGCCCAAGATAACTAGTCACTTTGTTTATTGCTGCTTTTTGTGACATTCCAGGAAATGCTCTCTCAGCAATTTGCGCTTTTGTGACCGGATTTTCTCGATCAGCCTCCGATATGATCTGCCCAACCAGCTCTAGTCCTTGCCTCACCGTTGCGCCAAATCTCACACCAGGTCGCTCAGGCAGCACAAAATGATGTTCCACTTCAGCACTCATAAATACGGATAGATAAACGGTAATTCTATCAACTCACCTTGTATATAATCAAATTTTTATGTCTGTTACTAGATACGATTTAACCGGAGACTTGCGATAAAAAATCGCTGGGTACTTTTGCATATCGTTTTGCCCCTCATCCAACATTATTTTTAGCGCTTCTTTTTTCTCTCGCCCAAACATCAAAATCACAAAGTTCGTAAACTCTCCAAGGGCTTTCAAGGTTATTGTCACTCTTTCTTTAAATTTATCCTCCACAGTTTCGCCCACCGCGAGCTCCGGCGATTTGGCAGCCAGACTATACGGAAAGATTCCACCGGTATGAAGATTAGCCCCAACCCCCATCAATCCCACCCTTTTGGTAAACTTTTTAAACAATTCCCCAATTTCCTTCGCGTAGATTTCACCCGTTTCAATAAGATCTTTCCCCTTTAAAATCTTGTGCGTCTCGATGCAATTTTTATCCGCATATTCTTTTATCCCTTGCTCTCTCAAAAGATACTCAGTGCTATCTTTGTGAAACGGCTCACCATACCTGTCATCAACAACGCAAATGGCGCCCGGCATAATATCACCTGGTTCTACAATCATCTTTCGGTAATTTGGAGAAGTTCCGCCGGAAAGTGCCAGGAGCGTTAAAGGGTCTACCAGTTTTTTTAAAAGATCATGCGCCTTAACCTGTCCTTCATCTCGATCTTTAACACGAACCAAATCAATCATTTCTTAACTTTCCATTTAGGGCCTTCGGGGGTATCTTCAACCTCTACTCCCATTTCTAAAAGTTCTTTCCGGAGTTTATCAGACCCTTCAAAATTTCCAGCCTTCCTCATTTCTTCTCTTTTGTCCATTAGTTCTTTGGCTCGTGCTGGCAACTCTGCTTTTCTGATCTGATCTAATTCCAGTCCCAAAACTTTATCCATCATTAGAACTGATTGATGACGAGCTGAAGTTGGATAATCGCTTTTTACCATTTCCCACATTGTGGCTATCACTCTTGGCATATCTAAATCGTTATCGATTGCATTTTTAAAATCTTTCTCAAATCCGGCGCATCTCATTCGAGTCTGAAGACTCTCAGAGTCTGAACGACCGATCTTCGGCTCGTCCCAACTAGCTACCTCGCTCCTTAAATTGTTTAGCGCGTTCTGCGCTGCTTCCAAACTCTCCCAAGTAAAATTAAGCTTTGACCTGTAGTGCGCCGTTAAAAATAAATAGCGAAGTGCCAAAGGCTCAATTCCTTTTTTGGAAATATCTTCCAAGGTGTAAACATTCCCAAGACTCTTTGACATCTTTTGCCCGTCGACCAACAGATGTTCACCCTCTAACCAATAGTTGACAAACTTTTTACCGGTTGCCGCCTCGCTTTGGGCAATTTCATTTTCATGGTGAGGAAAAAGCAAATCAACACCGCCCGAGTGAATGTCAAACGTCTCGCCAAGATACTCCATACTCATGCTAGAACATTCGATATGCCAGCCGGGCCTTCCCTCACCAAACGGCGCCGGCCAACTCGGTTCCCCTCCCTTCTTAAATTTCCAAAGCGCAAAATCGCTCCAATTTTCTTTGTCGTACAAATCGCTGCTGATTCTTGCTCCTTTTTTTAATTTTCTTTTTTCAAGCCCCGACAATTTTCCATAATCTTCAAATTTCTCTACCGAAAAATAAATTCCATCATCTGCCTTATATGCAATTCCTTTTTCTAAAAGCACTTCGATGATTCGAATCATCGAAGTAATATTCTCTGTTGCTCTTGGGAAATGGTCAGCGGGAATTATATTGAGTTTAGAAAGATCATCCTTAAACGCTTTCTCATATTTTTCAGTTATTGTATGGAAATCGATATTCTCCTCACCCGCCGCTTTAATTATCTTGTCATCAATATCCGTAATGTTCATTACCTGATTAACGTCCAAGCCATTAAATTTCAAAACCCGTTTTAAAATATCCTCAAAAACAAACGTCCGCCAGTTGCCGATATGCACAAAATCGTAAACCGTCGGGCCGCAAGTGTACAGACCGACTTTACCATCAACAATCGGTTTAAACTCCTCAACTTTCCTGGATAAATAATTGTAAAGTTTCATCACTCCGCTCCCATGTTCTTGATCTCGGCGTTTGCCTTTGTTTGCGCAATAGTAACATCCATCGACTGCTTCTTTTCTTCCTCTTTAAATTCTTTCTTCTGCGCTTCGACGTGAACTTCTTGCCGTTTTTTCATTTCTTCTTCTTGCCTGCGCTTGGCCGCGTGCTGACTATAGGTGGCTTGGATCCTCGCTTTAATTTCTTCCTGGCCTTGTTCACTAAACTCCTTATCTTTCTTGCCCATGGAAGCAATATCGTCATCTGTAGGGGCTTGTGGATTTTGGCTTCCGGTAACCTGTCCGGCGGCCGACTGCCCGATTTTTTTAATCTCGCTGCCAACTTCACCTAAAACATCACCAATCACTCCGCCTATGCCATCATCACCATCCATATATATATTTTACCCTAAATCAATGAGGTCGCGGGTGGCAGCAGAGGTTGTGATCCCGACTCAGTAATCTTTTCTTCCTTCGAGGGCTCTTCGCAGAGTTACCTCATCAGCGTATTCCAATTCAGCGCCAATGGGGATTCCGCGGGCAATTCTTGTCGTCTTAATTGCCAGAGGTTTTGTTAATCTTTGGATATACATCGCCGTTGCCTCCCCTTCCATCGAAGGGTTAGTGGCCAAAATTAATTCTTTGACTTTCCCGCCTTTTAACCTTGGCAAAAGCTCATTAATCTTTAATTCCTCCGGCCCGATGTTCTCGAGCGGCGCAATCACTCCATGCAAAACATGGTACAGCCCGCCAAAACTCCCCGATTTTTCAATCGCCCAGACGTCTAGCGGATCTTCGACAATGCAAATTATCGATTGATCTCGCTGTGGATCATCGCAAATTTCGCAAGGATTAGTTTCCGTGATATTTTGGCAAATGGAGCAAATCTTGGTTTTGGTTTTTAAATCCCGTGCGCTGTCGGCAAGCTGCTGCGCCAAAGTATCCGGCGCATGCAAAAGGTAATAAGTCAATCGAGCCGCCGTCTTTGGCCCGATTCCCGGCAAACTCTCAAACGCCTCTATTAAACTGGCAACACTCTTAGGAATTTTCATTAAACTTGCCTCACCCGCAGATCATCAAAAACCTTTTGATTGTCAAAAAGAGTCCTTTGGAACTCATTACCTTTTGGATCTACTTCAGAAACAAGAAATTCCTCCATAAATCTCAGAGCCTTATCATTTGTCATCGGCCCGGACCTTGGAACCTCCCAGAATTCGTCCGGAGTTCCATCAAATCTAGTTCTAAATCTAATTTTTGGCGACTTTTCATTACGCACAATTAGCTCACTCTGAGTTGTAGAATCTACTTCTGTCTTTATTAACATAATTCCAAACGCGTCTTCATCCGAAGAGGTAATTGCAAAATAGTATGTATCATCGCTGTCTGGTCGACTTACTTCTATACTGTCCACACCTAAAACCTCCATCGCTTTTTTAATTATTCGTTCCCCGATGCTGGAATCAATTTCTTCCTTAGATTTATCATCAAATTCCCCAAGACCGCTAGATACTGGCTTTATTCTTGTATGAGCTAAAAACGCTCTTACTCGCTCAAGCATATTATGAAGTATATCAATCCTGAGAAAAATTGAGAAGAAGATCACCCTTGACCAAACATTCCGTTAAAAACCTAAGCCGCCGCCGGAAGCTGTGGCTTCCTGCCGACAATTACCATCGTGTTTCTGTTAACAATATAATCCTTGTCTCTTTTCATGCCTTCCCATGTTGTGTGAAGTCCTCGCAAACTAATATCCACCGCTCTTTCCGCTTCCACTCCCGGAATAGTGTGGCCATTCCAAACAGAATAGTGACAAATTCCTTCAATGCTTTCCAGTGTACAGGGCATGGTCGCCATTTCCATCTCGACCCCAAATCCCGCTTCCTCAAACGCCTGTTGATACTGCTCGGATGACCAAAATATCAGCTTATTCTCTCTTACCCTCCTTATTACTTCCCGAGGATTTTCTCCAAATTCTCCCAAGGCCTTAAACGTATTGAATGGCCATTTATCAAAAAACTCCTTTTCCTCTTCGGGAACCCCATCTTTGATAAAGGTTGAACTAACCACAAACAGCCCTCCGGGGACAAGTGAATCGTAAGCCGCTCTGATTGCGGCAACCTTGTCTCCGTCTCCAAGCAAATGGATAGCATTGATAAAAAAGATCAGGTCGCAATTTTTAACTTCGGCAATTGCCTCAACAGCATCTTTTTCTATAATCTCAACATTAAAAGCGGCTCGCCTTCTTAAAACCTCATGGTTTTCCGTCGAGGGTTCCGAAGCAACAAGCTTGAGTGTCCTAGCAATCTCCGGTGGAACTTTAGTCAGGATATACTGCAAAGACCTACCGGTTCCGGCCGCAACGTCATGAATTTTTTGTCCGGGAGAAAATCTCACTGAAGTTCCAAAAACCCTCTCCAGCGGCACAAACCCGACAGGAACTTGGCTATCGCGACTAGCCGCACTGGCAAACCATTCATAAGAAACTTTTGGGAATACTTCTGGTCCTGGTCTTTCTCCGGCCATCTAATTTCCGCCGCCGCC
>JGI1358J11329_10000963_pt1 | contig 24436 bp, 25 predicted proteins | sample Subgroupgradi54m_FD_11329 | JGI IMG/M metagenome (IMG submission 11329)
TAAACTAAACTTTAGCATACACAAATACTACGCGGTCGCACATTATTTGTGTATGTGGTTTTTTAGATTTCTTCTAGAACAGAAATCAGTTGTTCTTTTGTAATTTCTAAAACATCTAAACATTTATACATATCCCTCGTATAAATATATTTATCTTCATGAATAACCCAAAAACCTTTTTCATTTTAGATGTGATATCTCCTATGACATATTTAAGAACTTCATTAAAAATAGTCCTGTCTTCTGTATCAGAAAGTTCTTTTATTGTAAGATTTGTTGGATAAGCATATTTTTTTAATCCATCTATGTATATTTCAACCAATTCACCTATTTTTTTTACTGCTTCAGTTTTGGTATTTGCTGTACAAGAAATATCAAAAGGAGAACAAAATCCTCTCCATGTTTTATCTTTTGATTTATATACCACCTCGATGATTATCTTTGGTGTTTTTTCAATTATTTCTTTCATAATTTCTATATTACATTATATTATAGATTAAAACAATCATACACAAATAATGTGCGACCGCGTAGTATTTGTGTATGTGGTTTTTTTAAATTATTTTATAAAGATAGGCTAGCCAATATATTCCCAGATACGAAAGAGCGACACAACCAAGGAAGACAAAACGCAAAATGAAAAGAGGTTTTTCGCTATAAGGCGTTTTAGTTACAAGTCTATAGCCGATAATAGCCGATGGTAGAGCAAAAATATACAGAGCATAGAAAGAAAGAAAAACTGGCACAAGAAGAAAACTCAAAGCAAAACACAGAGCTGTTATTTTCACCCCCTTTTGGCCAAAAAGCACAGGTAAAGAAAGTATTCCATCGGCTCTATCCCCATCAATATCTTTCATATCTTTGACGTTTATGGCGAGGGTAACCATGATGACTATTCCTACTGCCAGTATCGTTGGGAATGTTTGGATTTGTTTATTTGTTGAAACAAAAAAGAATCCAGCAAGTATTGTTGCGAGTGATGCAACGCCTATGAGGAAAGATGGGATGACAGGAAATCGTCTCAGGCGTAGTGGCGGAGAAGAATATATATAAGAGCAGGCCAAGTAAACAAGTGACATGAAGAAAGGATAAAAGCCAACAGACCAAGAGCCCAAGAGAGCCACAATAAGCCAGATGAAACCTATCTGATGCATGTCATCTCTACTTACTTCTTTTTTTATAAGTGGCCTGTCGATGTTGGATATTTTGTCTATTTCTACATCAGCTATGTCATTTGTATGTACGGCTTGCATCCACAAGGCAATCCAAGAAATTATTAAACAAATGATACCCAACAAATCCACCCAGATAAAATAATTCCCCAGCTTATTTATATAGGCAAACCCAGCTCCACATAGAAGCAAAGCAATATATGAGCTAATGCGCTCCAAACGCATATTTTTCATAACAGCCAAAAACTTTTCACGGTCAATTTTCCAAAGCAAGACTCCACCAAAAATAAAAGAAATAATAAAAAGTATTTGCGACAAAAGTTTATTAAATCCCAGTTCAAAAAACCTAATGTTAGACATGGAGGCAACACCTTCGTGTAATGTATTGTGGAATATATTTGAATGCGTCACTAAATTTTCAAAAAACTGTATTGTATCTACTACATTTCCACACCCAGTGTGGAAACATTGGAAAAATGTGTACAAAAGTCCGGGGATGCTAGCCATAATAAAGCCAAGAACATAAACAGAAAAAATACCCAAGATAGTTTTTCCTGTACTTTTTGTTTTTAGCCAGATATAGTACCCAACCCCCACAAGAATCAGGAGAATTTCAACTCTTATTCCATAAGTCGCTCCACTTGTAAGTTTTGGCCCAAAGAAAGTTAGGAAATCAGAAAGCAATTTAGTGCCTGTATCAAAAATATAAGTTAATTTGTAGCCGTGCCCCCCACTTAAAATGATATCTATAAGAGGAGCTACCCATATGACGGGTAATCCAAAAAGAACTATTTTCATTAAATTTTTGTACTCTCCACAGAAATATCCGACTATACAAGCAGTACCCAAGACAACGGAGAGAAAAAACAACCCATAGTGAACCAGAGTGTACGGGTCGGAAGGTATAAGACCGCCTGCTGATGGACTGGAGATAGAGTCAAACAAAAACCGGACAAAAAGTATACCAGTAAATCCCAATATCCACTGACTTATGGTCATTTCCTGATTTTCTATTTTTTCTATAATATTTTTTAGCATTATTTTCAGCATTATTTAATTGTACTATAATTAGTCTTATTTCAGACTTATACGACTTATTCTGTGGAAATCAGATGTCCACAGAGTTTGAACCATTTCTCTATTGATAGATCTTCTGCTCTGGCTCTCAAATCGATACCACAGTTTTTAAAAGCTTTTATAAGAACATCTTTTTTCCAAGACTTGCTAACACGGAGTGTTAGCAAGTCTTTATTTAAGTTTGCCAGAAACTGCTTTCGTTTGTGAGCAAATCCTGCGTGTAATACTTCAAAAAAATTCTTTTCGGTAATTTTCTTAAAATTGGCTTTGGAAATATTTTCAATAATCAAAACTGCTGAATCGACATTTGGTTGGGGCGAAAATGCTCCCCGACCAACTGCTCTAACTATTCTTGGCTGACCGTATGCCTTAACAGAAAGAGAAAGCAAACTCTCTTTCTTATTTTTAGCCACAATTCTTTCAGCCACTTCTTTTTGGACAAGGAGAGTCATGGACTGAGGTTGATTCTTAGTGTCCAAAAATTTTCGAATAATTTGTCCCGTTATATAGTACGGAATATTGGCAACCACCTTATACTTACTAACACGGAGTGTTAGCAAGTTCATGTTTAAAATATCGGCGTGTACTAGAGTCAGTTGTTTTGAATTGATTTCTTTCTTGAATTTTTCTTGTAAAATAGGAATGAGCTGATCATCTTTTTCAACAGAAACCACTTTTGCGCCTGTTTCTAGAAGAACCGAAGTCAAAGTTCCCTCTCCAGTTCCTATTTCTAAAATAGTATCTTTTTTCTCAACTTTTCCAGCTGAAACAATGTCACCAATTATTTTGGAGGAGTGTAGAAAGTGCTGGCCGAGTGATTTCTTTTTTATCATATTAAAAATCTATGCTAAATATAGGTTTTCTTTCTATTTCCGACAAAAATCCTTCTTTCTCAACATATTTCTCCGGTATATCATCTAAAAATTCAGAAGGTGAATTAACTTCTGTCGCGCCAAATATAGTCCTAGTTTGGGCATGTGTCAAAAAAAGTTTTTTACCAGCACGAGTGATGGCAACATAAAATAATCTTCTCTCCTCTTCTCTATCTTCGCCGGATTTTCTTTCCAAACCGCTTTTATGATGAGGAAAAAGGTCGGCTTCAAGTCCAGAAACAAAAACAAAATCAAACTCAAGTCCTTTGGAAGAGTGTACTGTCATAAGTTTTACTCCTTTTTTCTTTTCATCAAGGCTATCCGCATCTGAAACAAGTGCGGTGTCTGTCAAAAACTTTTCAATACTGTCGTAGCCTCTCGCCTCACCAAAGCCTTCGGCGTAGCGCGGGTCGGCCTTGCTCGCCTCGCTTTCGCTTTGGCGAAGCGGGCCGCCCTGGCCTGCGGCAGCGTCATACGAAGTGGCCAAGCTAACCAGTTCCATGATGTTTTCTAATCTCTCCGTATCTTCTTCCGGTCCGGTATTATACAAATCTTCCATACCACTGGTTTTTATAATATATTTTATTGCTTCACTTGGTTTTTGTGTAGTCAAAACCTCTCTGAAATCAGAAAGCAGTTTGCGAAAATTATTTATTTTTATTCTCATGCTTTCTGGTAATCCATCTTCTTGACCAGAAACAACTTTTTGAATTGTTGTTTTGCCTATTCCTCTAGGTGGGATGTTTATAATCCTGAAAAAATCACTTAAGTTTTCAGGATTGAGAGATGCTTTTATAAAACTTACAACATCTTTGACTTCTTTTCTTTCAAAAAACTTTGTACCAACCATTTGATATGGAACTCCATATGATAAAAAGGCATCTTCCAAGACTCGTGATTGAAAATTGGCTCTGTATAGCACCGCTATGTCATCGGCCGAAGTGCCGTTTTCAATTAAACCCTTGGATTTCAAAGCAATAAAATGTGCCTCGTCCATTTCGCTTCTGGCCTCAAATACTCCTATTTTCTCTCCGACAGCATTTTCTGTAAAAAGCTTTTTTGGAATACGAAAATTATTTTTTTCTATTATTTCGTTTGCCACTGCCAGAATATTTTTTGTTGAGCGATAGTTCTGTTCTAGGAAAAAAGTTTGGACTTCTGGATAAACTTTTTCAAAATGTAACATGTTTTTTATTTCCGCTCCTCGCCAGCCGTATATGTTCTGGTCTGTGTCACCAACAACACATATATTTCTGTGTTTTCTGGCCAACATTTCAACTATAGTATTCTGAACTTTGTTTGTGTCTTGGTATTCGTCTATGTGAATATACAAAAAACGATTTTGATATTTTTCTAAAATATCAGAATATTTTTCTAAGAGTTTCAAAGTTCGCAGGAGTAAATCATCAAAATCTAAAGCGTGTTCTCGGCTCAAAGTCTCTTCGTATTTTGTCCAGATTTTTTTAGTTAGTTCGCTTGTGTAGTCGTATGATCCTGCCTCTAAATAATCCGACAGACTAACACCCCTTCCTTTTTCCTTTGATATTATATGTCTGACTTTGTCCAAATTTTCTTTCTGATCCAGTCCGAGAGAAATAAAAGCATCCTTCATGGCTTTTTTTGAGTCGGCAGTATCAAAAATATTAAACTGCCTCGGAAGTTTCAAAAGTTCGGCGTTTTCTTTTAGAATCTGTACCCCCAAGGCATGAAATGTGCTTATGAAAGGTATTCTCCCCGAGCCCGAGGTCTGACCTTTGGAATCCGAGTCCCTAAGGTCAGACCTCAAGAGCCCTAGTACCCTATCCCTCATCTCTTTGGCCGCTTTGTTTGTGAAAGTAATAGCCAAAATTTTCTCAGCAGCCACTCCGTTGACAATAAGATGCAAAATCCTGTGTGTTAAGGTTTTTGTCTTGCCAGCCCCAGCCCCAGCCACAATCAAAACCGGTCCGTCGACAGCCAAAACCGCTTTTTTCTGCTCATTATTTAGAGAGTTTAGATAATCCACTGAAAAAGTATAACATGTGGTCTGTTAATAACTTCTATTGACCTAAAAACCGTAACCTATATACTTGTAAGGTACTGAACTGATTATATAACAATATGGCTTTACAAAGCCATATTATACTACGGAAAAGCAGAATTTATTTTAATTTTTAGCTTATTTCATGGTTTGAACAAGATCCGCATTTCAGGCACGGTCTTAAAAGCACCCAGCCCCAGATTTCAAAAATCTGGAGCAGAGTGGGATCAGGCAAGAGCGCGGTGAACATATGGGCGTCTTTAGTTTTAAGTTTCACTCTCCTTTGGACGCTTTTAACACCATTTCAGGCTGAGGCCAGCGTTTTTTCTTTTATATCAGATTTTTTCTCGTCGGTTAGCGCTCAAACGGAAGATATACAGCCAAACTCACAGAATATGTCTTTGCTTCAGGCCGTAATATCTCCAAGCCAAACATCCTCCACTACAAAAGGGGCTATCACTATTGTTGAAGGAACATCTCTTCTACCCGACGCCCAAAGCTCAGATGTAAAAACTGCAAACGAGGACCAAATTAGTTTATATGTTGTCCACAAAGGCGACACTCTGCCAGCCATTGCCAAAATGTTTAATGTTTCGGTCAACACCATCAGATGGGGCAATGATATAAAAGGTAGTGCCATTGTTGAAGGGCAGACTCTAGTTATCCTGCCTATTTCTGGCGTCCAACACACAGTCAAATCCGGTGATACTCTGCAAAGCATAGCCAAACTTTACAAAGGTGATTTAGATGAAATTTTGCAATACAACAACTTAACTCTCGGCTCTAAACTAGCCGTTGGAGATGTGGTCATTATTCCTGATGGTGAAGTCGGAGCAGTTTCGGGGACGATTTCTGGTGGAGGAAGTAGATCACCATCATATCCGGTATATAGCGGCTACTATATGCGACCAGTTATTGGTGGAATAAAAACCCAAGGCATACATGGCCACAATGGTGTGGACTTAGCTCTTTATTATGGAGCAAATATCTTAGCTTCAGCTAGCGGCGAGGTAATTATTTCACGAAATTCTGGTTGGAATGGCGGGTATGGTTCTTATATTGTAATCCGTCACCCAAACGGTACCCAAACACTTTACGCCCACTTGAGCGCTACTGTAGTTTCCGCTGGTGACACAGTCAGCCAAGGTCAAGTCATAGCTAAAATGGGAAACAGCGGCAAATCAACGGGAACGCATGTGCATTTTGAAATCCGCGGCGCCAAAAACCCATTTTAACGCTCGGGTCTTTTTCGCGAATCTCATCGTCTAAAATTTTCGCATTCTCGTCATCGTACTGCTGTACGCCTCCTCGCCTGACTCAGATTTTATACGCGACCTTCGCGAAAAATCCTCCAAGCCATTTTCCATGACCAGAAAGTCCTTATTTATAGGCATATTTTAGGATTTTACAAAAGAAAATTGATTTTTCCCTAAAAAATACTTGACAATAAAACTGGGTATGCTATGCTGTTCGACAGGAGGGGGCAGCGCAGCGCAACTTGCGCACATACGCGCCAGGTCCCAGGAGGCCAGATTGGTTTGGTAGCCTTAAGGTTACCAACGGGTGGGAAGAGCTAGACTTCTACCCGGAGCCATTCTGATGGTTGTGTGGCCGCCTCATTGTCCACACTCGGCGGGGGGTTATCCCGCTTAAAAAATTCAGGCAGTCGGCGTCGCCAATAGGCAATGTCGACACCCGTCAGAGCAGTATCGACCCGTGTCGTTATCTGCCGAGGACAACCTGTTTTTTGTTTAGGGTGTGAGTCGAGGAAAAACTAGCCCCCGACTTACATCCACCCCACAGACTCGTTCCGCCCAAAAAAGCGCAACGGGTTTTTTGTTTGTAAAAATTTTAAAAACTTTGATATTTCTTTGGTCTATATTGCAGGGCTTCTAAAATATGATTTTCGGAAATATCCGAAACTCCTTCCATATCGGCAATAGTTCGAGCTAGTTTTATTATTCTGTGATACGAGCGTGCTGAAAGGTCGAATGCTTTTGCGGAGTTGTTCAAAGTTTCTTTGACTTTATCTGACAGTAAAATGTGTTTGACCAAATCTCTAGCTGTCAATTCCCCGTTTGTTTTTATTTTCAATTTAGCTTTTTTATATCTGTTCTCTTGTATTTTGCGGGCTTTTTCTACTCTCGGTTTCATAACTTTTGTGCCTTCGTGCAGTTCTCGGGCATCTGTCAGCTTTGCGTGTTCCACTTTTGATACTTCCACCCACAAGTCAATGCGATCTATAATCGGTCCGGATAATTTTCTTTTATATTTTTCTATATTTTGAGCTGAACAAATACATTCTTTGCCTTTGACCCCATAGTTTCCGCACGGACATGGGTTCATTGTAGCGATTAAAATAAACTGGGCTGGATATTTGACACTTCCCTTGGCCCGAGAGACAGTAACGAAGTGGTCTTCAAGTGGCTGTCTCAAACTTTCCAAAACTTTTTTATCAAACTCTGGGAATTCATCCATGAAAAGCACACCTTTATGTGCCAGAGTGACTTCTCCGGGTTTTAAGTTTGCTCCACCACCAACAAGTGATACATATGATGCAGTATGATGTGGCGAACGGAAAGGCGGATTCTCAACTAACCCCCCATCCAACACTCCGCCTATGGAATATATGCTTGTCACTTCAAGTTTGTCGTCAAAAGAAAGTTCCGGCAGAAGATGAGTAAAAGCTCTGGCCAGCATAGTCTTGCCAGTGCCCGGCGGTCCAAACATCAATATGTTATGTCCACCGGAAGCGGCTATTTCTAGGCCTCTTTTAGCCGATTCTTGGCCTTTTATATCGGCAAAATCCACTTCTATTTCTGGTGCAATTTTCTTTTTCTTCCTAGTTTTATATATTGGGATTTCTATGTGAGGGATAAAAACTTTTCCTTCGTCCATACATTTTTCCAAATCCATTTTTTTGGTATTTATATGTCTAACCACATCCAAAAGCGATTTTGCTCCGTATATTTTTATACCAGAAATGTTTCCAGCCTCCTCGGTATTTTCTTTTGGCAAAAATATTTCTTTGAAACCTGCCATTTTGGCTTTTCTTGCAATCGGCAAAGCTCCTTTTATAGGCCGAAGATTTCCATCCAGAGAAAGTTCACCTATAAAAAGTCTTTTTTCCACATCGGCTCTGATTTCTTCTTGGGCCAGAAGATATCCGATAGCAATTGGCAGGTCAAAAATTGGCCCTTCTTTTTTAACATCGGCCGGAGCCAGAGAAACTACCACCTTCTGATTTTTATTTTTCGGCGATTTCCAGCCGGAGTTTTTTATAGCCGCCGAGACGCGGTCCTTACTCTCATCTACAGACTTATCAGCTAGTCCAACAACAGAAAAAGAATGAAGTCCTTTGGAAAGGTCAACTTCTATGTCTATAATTTGAGCATTAAGTAGTGTGGCTTGAGCACTATATATCTTCGATACTGACATTTGAGTTAAGAATTCATATGAATTTTGCAAGTTCTAGCCGACGGATTTGCCTCCAACCTATCTAGTTCAATCGGTTCACCACTGACTTCGCACAATCCATATTTTCCATCTTCGATTTTTTTCAAAGCGCTTCTCACATCACTAAGCTGTTTTTCAAGTTGATTCATTATCGCGTTGTTGTCCTCTCGCCTCTCAATATTTTCTGCAACATCTCCCTCCTCCGCTTCCTCCTCACCCTCTGGTTCAGTCACTTCCCAGTCAGCTGGATTTGTATCACTCGGCTTGCCGATTGTTTTAAGCTCATTTTCCAAGGTCTCGGCTTCTTTTTCTAGCAAATTTTTAAAGTGTTGTGTGTTTTCCATATTCCTGAATTGTAACAAAATAGTTCAAGTTCGCAACCCTATCTGACTTGTTTATTTACAAGATATTTTCCCAAAATAGCGCTAAATATATTTTCGTTTGTAGTGATTAAGAGGGTATTTTTATCTATGAACGAGTATAAAAGTACTGTTTTACCACTTGCCTCTCGCAAAACACGCAAATCTTTGTTTTTCAGCGACTGATCAGTGAATATCCTAGTCGTCGTGCTGGCATTTTGTTGTATTGAAAACAGTTTTCCAAGATCAAAAGACATATTCTCTTCCCATTTGAGCATGCCAGCATAGCTTGAAACAAAATCGCTTGTGGTCAAAATAATAAAGGGCTCATTTGTGTCAAAAGAATATATACCGAGCATGTACTGACTATCGAATGATCTTTCGAGCGACGGCGGGATATTTGGAGCCAGGATCGAAAGTAAGAGAAATAAATCAGCTGGAGTACTTGAACCACTTACTGCATTTATATACAAAACCGAATTTACAGGAAGACTAAATGATTGTTTTTCAGAAATAATATTTGTCACAAGTTCTTCTCTGGTTGAGTTTGCTATGGGCATAATCTTCTCTTCCGAAAAACCGATCAGAGCTTTTGTTTGTTTCTCGATTACTACCTGCTGATTGGATTTTATGTAATAGACACTAACCACAGTAATTATTCCGAGCAAGAGCAATATACCACCGACTAGAAGAAAAAATTTATTTCTAGCTTCTTTATCGGTCCCTTGTTCTGGATTGAGCAATGTCTGGTCTCTTCTCTTTTGTTCAGCCAGAAAAATCGAACTACTAGAGTAATTATTTTTTGTCACGGCTTCCTCCACATCTCCCTGATATGTTCGAAGTGATTTGATAGGCAGATTTTCCTTTTCGACAACTTTTTCTTCAGGATTATTTTCTGGAGGCATTTGAAAATATTATAACAAAAAAACAGCACGACACGAAGTCGGCTGTGCGCATAAAGTGAAAGAGCGACTCCGTTGGGGAGGGTACAGCGGCCCCTCAGCGACTTAACCCTCCCCTTCAGAGTGACCGCTAGACTGCCCCGGCCACAATGAATATTATGTTATAAACTTTATTATTGCAAGGGTGCCTTGCGACCCCGTCTCATAGCCCCAAAGCCGATAAGATATTTGCGGGGATTTTGGTCGAGGTCAATGAAGTCATCGCAAGTCTCTATTAATTTACTGGAAGATGATTTGCCGAAAGACATTACTTCTACTTGGCAACCCATGTTCTGAACATATTCCACCATTGGCACGAAGTCTCCGTCTCCGGAGACTAGAATAACCGCATCTAGTTTTGGTGCCAACTTGATAGCATCGACAGCGATAGCCACATCCCAATCGGCTTTCTTGGCTCCTCCGGAAAAGATTTGCAGATTTTTTGTTTTAGTTTCAATGCCCATTTTCTCTAGGGCTTCAAAAAAGTTTTTTTCATCCCCTGACTCTGTGGTGATGACATAGGCCACCGCGCGAGTGAGAGATCTTCCAGCCAGTCCATCTTTGACTACCTGGTCAAAGTTCACTTTGGCTCCGTAAATATTTTTAGCGCAGTGATATAAGTTTTGAGTATCAATAAAAATACCAACCCTCTGATTTTTGTGTTTTATAACTGACATATGTAAATAGTATAACAGCTAAATTTTTAATTTTCAATTTTGCAATTTTCAACCAATTTGCAAATAACAATGTTCCAATGATCAAAAAAGAACTAAGAGTATTTATTTGAAAATTGATTCATTGAAAATTCAATGAAAATTGAAAACTGTAAATTGAAAATTATTTTTTGAGACCTATCTTCTTGACTAAGGCGTTATAGCGTCTAGGATTTTTCTTCTCAAGATATTTCATGTGAGCTTTTCTGTCAGCCACCATTTGCAAAAGTCCCCTTCGAGAGTGGTTGTCTTTGGCATTTTTCTTTAAGTGAGAAGCAAGCTCGTCAATTCGCTTGCTTAAAATAGCGATCTGCACTTCCGGAGAGCCAGTATCAGTGTCGTGTATCTGAACATCTCTGACAATTTTGGTTTTTTTAGTCTTGGTTAGCATTGAAGCTATCGTAGCATAAAAATTTCCCCCTTGCAAGGTGTTTTATTATCGAGAAAATATTGTGCGACATGCTATAATAACGAGAAAGGTATCACAAAGTGTGATACCTAATAGAAAACAAATGTCTCAATCTTTGTCCAAATTAAAACAACAATTTCTTGAATATATTGAAATTGAGCGAGGCCGGTCGCTGAAAACCGTGGAGAACTATGACCACCAGCTTGGTCGATTTTTGGATTTTCTGAAACGTGATAATCCTGCGGATATCACTGCCGACTCTGTTCGTGACTTTCGCCTCTGGCTTAATCGGCAATCAACTGGCCACAACAAAGCTAAATCCGAAACTCTTTCCAAAAAAACCCAAAACTATTATCTCATTGCTTTGCGGGCCTTTTTGAAATATTTGGCAAGGCAGGAAATCAAGTCCCTTCAGTCGGAACATATAGAACTGGCAAAAGTTGGAGAAAGATCCCTTGACCTTATAACATCAGTAGAGCTTCAGCGGCTTTTGGATTCCCCAAAAGGCACAGATTTAAAAAACCTCCGAGACAAAGCTATTTTAGAACTTTTATTTTCTACAGGTCTTCGTCTTGCTGAATTATGCTCACTAACCTCTGATATCAATTTGAAATCTGACGAGCTTTCTGTTCGTGGCAAGGGAGGGAAAGTGCGAGTGGTTTTTCTGTCCGACGATGCCAAAAAAGCGGTCAAGGATTATTTATCTCATCGCAAGGACATGAGTGAGGCTTTATTTGTCAGAATTCCTAACCGACGGCATAAGGCGCTAGCTACGATAGCGGTTAAAGCTTTGGATAAAAGATCAGTGGAGAGAATTGTAAAAGAGCATGCCATAAAAGCTGGCATCTCAAAAAAAGTAAGTCCTCACACCCTAAGACATCTTTTTGCCACCGACTTGCTTTCCAATGGCGCCGATATTCGATCAGTTCAAGCCCTCTTGGGGCATTCAAGTATTGTCACTACCCAGATTTACACTCATGTGACAGATAAGCACCTTCGCGATATTCACAAAAAATTCCATAATAAAGGCTAGTCTGATATTATTGTCTTATGAAAATTATTTCTTGGAATGTAAATGGTATTCGAGCAGTTCACAAGAAGGGACTTTTTGTCTCTTTCGTGGAGAAATACAAGCCGGATATTATTTGTTTGCAAGAAACCAAAGCCAAGCAAGATCAAAGCGAGGTTGATTTGCCTGACTACAAGGAGTATTGGAACTCTGCCTCGCGGGCAGGATATAGTGGTACGGCTATTTTCGCCAAACACAAACCTTCGTCAGTTATTTTGGGTATTCCAGAAAATATTACAAAAAAGTACCAAATGGCAGATAAATATGGTGACCCAAACACAGAAGGACGTGTCATTACGGCAGAATATAAAGATTTTTATTTGGTCACTGTCTATACGCCAAACGCCAAAGAAGACCTCTCTCGTATCTCCCTCCGCTACAAACACTGGGACCCAGCTTTTCTGGAATATGTAAAATCACTTGAAAGCCCTAAGTCGGACATAGGGCTGGGGAAATCAGTTATATTTTGTGGGGATTTAAATGTTGCTCACACAGAGGATGATTTGGCTAGGCCAAAAGAAAATGTTGGCAAAAAGGGATTTACAGACGAAGAGCGAGAAGGCATACAGAAAATGATTGACTCCGGTTTTGTAGACACTTTTCGTATTTTCACAAAAGGCAACGGTCACTATACATGGTGGAGTCACTTCGCTAACGCTAGGGAGAGAAATATAGGTTGGAGGATAGACTATATTTTCGTCAGCCAAAAACTAAAAAACAAAATTAAATCAGCCACAATCCTACCCTCCGTCCTCGGCTCAGACCATTGCCCAGTTGAACTAGAACTTTTCTAATTCTACCAACTTCATTTTATCATTAATTTATGTTATATTATTGGCATGGAAAATAAGGATATTAAAAAATTAGTCAATAACTACGGCATTTTTCTGCTTGTTCTTTTTGGTTCGCGTGGCAGGGGTGACTTTCGTCTGCACAGCGATGCTGATGTGGCTTATCTTTCTCTCAAACCACTTACCCTTTTAGAAGAAAGCGCGTTTGCTGTTGAACTGGCCACAAAGCTCGGGGCCACCGTTGATTTGATAAATATTCGAAAATCATCACCACTTTTGCTGTACAAGGTTTTTAAGGACGGAAAAGCTCTTTATGAAAAAGAAAAAGGATATTTCAATTTAAGCCTTGCCAGAGTGTACAGGAATTATGAAGACACAACAGCACTTTATAAGGCAAAAGCGGAACTCTTGAACCTTCATGGATAATAATTTATTAACAAAAAAATTAGAACTGTTTAAAGAATATTATGATAAAATCAATCGTCTTATTGTGGAAGAAACGGATGTATTGAGTCAAGACGAATTGAAATATCATACTTTAGAAAGATTATTTCAGCTGTTAGTAGATTGTTCTGTGGATATCAACATTCATCTGCTGAAAGAAAAAACAGGCAAAGTGCCTGATGATTTGCAGAGTACTTTTATTGAACTCGGAAATGCCAAAATGCTTGATGAAAAATTTGCCAAGAAAATGGCACCAGTAGTTGGGTTAAGAAACAGGATTGTTCACAGGTACGATACTCTAAATAATAAAGATTTTATTAACTTACTGAAATCTAATTTGGCTGATTTTGACCAATATTTCAACATTGTCAGAAAATTATTACTTGGTTAGGTTTAATTGAGATTTTTAGCAATATTCCACAAAATCTCAAATCTTTCTTTCTCCTCTCTGGCCAAAATAGAGTTTTCTATATTAAAACATAACTTTTGGTGCTTATGTTTTAAAGTAATTATTTACAGCAAATTTAAATTGCTCCACGAATACTCTTTTGAGAGGGTTAATATTGTGTGATTCATAAAATATCAGAATTGCTTTTTTATAATCACTTTCCTTAACATTTCTATACGAAAGCGGACAGTAATTATTTGCAACCAGCAATGCATTTGCCAGTAGGCGTGCTGTTCTTTTGTTACCGTCCTCAAATGGTTGGATATAGGATATCAGAGTGAGCGTGATTAACGCTTTGACAATAGGATGCTTAGTGTTATTTGTAAAAGCTATCATTTCTTGCACAGCTTCTTTTATCTGGTATTCATTATCAAGTGGCTTGTAATTTGTGCCAGTGACTCCAACTGGCGATTTCCTGATATTATAATGAATATCTAGGTCTCCCACGATCAACCTATGCAACTCTTCCATTTTTTTAAGTGAAAGTATCTTAAAGTAAGAAGGATTTTTATTTATAAAGTCCAACGCTTTTTTGTGATTTAGAATCATTATTGCCTCTTCTTTTTTATGTCCTTCTGCTTCAATTTTATTTTTTATTAAATCTTCTGTGTCCAGTAGGGTGTAAGTGTTTCCTTCTATTTGAGAAGATTTCCATGCCAGCTCTATGACAAATCTCTCAGTTTCCAATTTCTTAATTGTTTTAGAAATCTTTTTTATATTTTTTCTGAAATGTCTATTTAAGTTATCCAGTTTTTCTATGTCTTCTGTGGTGAAAACTTGATTCAATTTTTTCAAAATATCAAAGTCAAAAGACTCTGAAACAAGCACCCTTTCATCCTGAGGTCTATTGAAATACTCATCAACATCCACATATTTATGTATGGGGCTAGTAGATTTTTCTTTATATTTTATAGAGCGTCCACCGCCTATCTTGTTTATAAAATCATTTTGAAGAAGTATATTCAAATCACGCACAATGGAAAAACGGCTGGTATCTACGTCAATCCTTTTTAGGAACAGAAGAATATCCGAAGCATTGATTTCAATTTCTCTTGATATAAAGTCTAGTATTTTCTTTTGTCTCTCGGTTAATTTAATCATTCGTTGCATAACAATATATCATAATGCAACAAATAATGCAACAAATAAGTTTTTATTAAATGATGACTTGCACAGCACTTTTATTTACCCCTCTTTACTTCCTTGCATAATAATCTGGGGCTGTTACTAACAGACGTTTAAAATCAGAAAAATTTACTATATCTTTTTTGTAAAATTTGTAATATTTTCCATCGAAATGATAGTAGCTACTCCAAACCTGATCCGGTGCATTTTCGTAGTCAAGAAAAGAATCTGTTACTACATCAAGTTTCCCATTATTATTTATATCTAAAAAACTGATCTGTTCTCCCGAAAAAGCTTTTTTATCAGTCCCCCATTCGTCAATAAGATGGACAATTCTATATTGTCCATTCTCTTTCTTTAATAAATATTTTACTGTACCTCCTAAATAGTATCCAATTACTTCGATTTCCTTCTGACCATCGCTTTCAATATCAATATATCGCTTGTTTATAGGAATGTTTTTATCCAAACCAAAAGAATTTTGGCCGTTTAAATAAGTATTTGTTAGTAATAAATTTTCAAACCATAAACCATCCACAACTTTTGCCATTACCTGGTAGCCGTCGCTGGTGTCTGGCATATCTTTAAATGAGATATAAATTCTTCCCTGATTAAGAGCAAGCCATCCACCGAAGATGAGTGCGGGGAGAATCGGCAGAAAAAGCGCGACAGACCAAAGCTTGGTTTTTGCCGGAGTTGTGCCTTTGGTGTAAATATTCCATATCTTTTCCTCATAACCTCTTTTACCAGGACCATATCCTTTTACTGCTTCTTTCCAGTTGTGCCATACTCTTTTTCCATCTTTGATTTCTTGAGCCTTGTGATAAAGCCAGCGAATGCCCCATTTCAAACTTTCCTGATGAGTTTTTGCATTTGCTTCCCCGTGATAGTCGAGTACTTCTTCTCCTCCACTCTTCCATTCGTATTCTCGAGCCACTTTTCCTGTTCTAGGGCTGATCCAGCCATCATTATTAAGAGTATGTAAGGATGGATCTCCAGAATTCCCGACTTGCATGATATTCGGATAAGGTGGGAATGTGCCTTTTTTATAGTATCCCATCTCGCTTTCAATATATACAATTGCTTTTACTAAATCAGGATCAAGCGGAACGGAAGGGGGGTATTCTTGACTTAGAAATTCATCATTCCAAAATTTAACGGCAGATTTTATATTCTCATCAAAACGATTGTAGTCTTTTTTGATATTGTTAGAATTGTATGGTTTAAGCTGGATATTATCTGGATTAAAAATTTCTATTCCAAAAGTAATAGAAAAAACCGCAGTGGATTTGCCGATAACTTTATTTTTCTCTTGGACTTTAATTTGAAAGTCAAATGTTTGATGTTCTGTTTTGAGAGGGTCAACTTGAATAACACCACTAATTTCTCCAACATCGTTAAAAAGTAAATCTTTTTCTATAACCCTAATATGAATTTGGATTTCTAGAATATCTCCATCAATCAGCAACTGCGCAATTTCTTGATTGAGTTCTGAAGTAGTTTTTGGTTCTATAGTTTGATCCAAAGAAAAAGGTTGCCCAGAAGTTTCAATTTCCAAACGAATATCATTACCAATAGAATCACCGCCATACTGTAGCTTGATAATTTTAATTCTAACTTTCTGTGCCATAATATCTGATATTTTATCATGCTACTCACATAAAGCTACCCACCAATTGACTAGAGAGGTCTTTCATCTTTAAACTCATGTCAAGGCAACACTTTGACATGAGTTTAATATTTTCGTAAGCTAAAAATTGAAAAACAAAGTCAAATCTGCCAGCATCCTCCCCTCCGTCCTCGGCTCAGACCATTGCCCAGTTGAGATGAAATTGATATTTCGGATTTATGAATAGAGTTGCGGATGTGTTCCAACCCTTACTAACCGACAGGTAAAACTTTCATCTTTATATATCAAACGAATATCACCTGTTACATTTATACTTTTGTGACCTTGCCACGGAGGATTAAGCCAGTGATTATTAAGAAGAGGATGAGTCGGATTTGTCAAAAATAATTCGAGACGTTCTATTATTTTATTTTGTATTGGTTTAGATAGTTTTTTACGATCTTTAACAAACTGCTTTGTATAGATAAATGTCATGGGAATAAACAACTAGACTAGTTTCCATTTTTTTCTCAATTCTTCAATTGTAAATGGTCCTTCATATTCACCGCGAGCAAACTCTTTTTCAGCTTGTAAAATAGCTTGTATGGTCTTTTTATTTGGTATTAGGGCATCAAACACTACCTGTCTTTCAAGAACAAAGTGCTTAAAATAGTTATTGACCAAAGTACCAACTGGCAGGCCCATTTCCTTTGCTAATTTCTGGACTTTTTGTTTTAAAACCTTATCTGTTTTTATTAACATTGTTGTGTTCATATACCAAAGTATATATTTTAGTATATTTTTGTCAAACTGTCTTTATATTCTCTTTCTCAGCTCCTATCCACGCCAGCTCATAAGTTTTTTTCATTGCGTCGGCAATTTCTGCACTCTCAATAATGATCCCGAGCTTCTCTCGCCACGAAGCAACCATAACTTTGTTGTCATAAATATTTATTTCCGGCGAAAAATAATATTTGTCTGCGGGGATGAGTCTTGATTGTCTTTTTTCCTCCGCATCTTTACTTGCCCTCGCTTTTCCTACTGGTGTTGACGGAATAATTGCTCGAATGGAAATATTTTTTCCTGCCCGTCTTTTGTAGTAAGTGGAAAAATATTCAGGCATCGCTTGGTGCATGTCATCTACTGTTGCGTATGCGCGGATTTCTTCATGTGATGTTAAAGTGTCTTCATAAACATCTTTCAGCCCTTGCATTCCTTCGTAAAATCTTACTTTTGGTCTACCAGCCACATTGTGAAGAGATTTCATTTCCGGCAAGACCCCCTTTATCTTTTCCAGTTGATTTTTTTTATCACTTATCTGATTTTCAATCAGTCTAACAATTTTATCAGGTGATTCTGCCAAGTATTCTTGTTTTGGTTCTTTACCAGATATACTAGCAAGATCTTTTGTTACCAAACTATCTAAAACATCATAACCGGTTGTCCTGTTTAACCCTGCTTTTCTTGTAATTTGGGTTACTGTTCCTTTACCGAGTTCCAAAAGTACCAAAAAGACTTTGCTCTCATTTTCCGAAAGTCCTGATTTTGTAAGTGTCTCGTGTAAGTTTATTTTTTTCTCTTTTACACCGTTTATCATATAAGTCCATTATATTCTATATACAAATTTGTGTCAAGTCTTTTCCACAATTTTTATTTAATCCTTATAAAACAGCAGTTTTTTGTAATAACTACTTGACAATATATTTAAGGCATGATATTCTTATGTCAGAACCGAACAATCACACCTTTTCTTCTTAAGGAGTTTTACATGCTTATACGCAGAGGTGGAGCTAATGGAGCACACGAAGCTTGGAGTGAAGACTCGTCTGAACCGGGTAAGTATAAGGTAATCGTCTATTGTAAGGAGTTTGATAATTATTCTGAGTATCTAAGAAATGAGGAAGATATCGGTTTAGATAAAGTATGCCGTTGTGATCATTGCAGGAAAATACTTCTGCTCTGATTTTCACCGGGATGTTATCGCAGTCCTGGGAACAGAAAATGCGTACGCGGTTGATTTCCGAGAAAACAAAAATCAGGCTAGCCACCTCAACGGCTACTGTCGCAAAGTGTGTACTTTGCCTGATGATAGTCCAAAAGGACGAAACAGATGTTCTTTTTAAAAGAGGAAATTCAAAATGACCAAGAAGTACCGTCTTTTCCGTCTCGACGTCATTTGCAAGTTCGAAGGACAAGTCTCTCATCGTGAGACAGGGTACAAGTACTACGAAATGAGAAACACTCGTTATGCTCCAGTTGTTGCTGATGTCAAGAAGGTAGTTCGTGTAGAGCTTCTTCCGCACTATGATGAAGTTATCTGCCACATTCGAGAACACAAAGCTGCTTCACCGAAATCAAAATATGGAGACGGATATGTGGCTTGGAAGTCCCTCACCTTGCAGTGCACCATGTAGCCTGTAAGGTGTGAGCGGGGATCCTGCACGAAATCAGAATTGGCTAGCCACCAGTTCAACAATAAGGCAGGGCGAGACCGTAATACCAAGCGCTGGAGAATATCCTGGCGCTTTTTCTTTATCGTCAAGGAAAATCTGTAAAATGAAATATGAATTATCGTCTGTTTGGCATTTGCATATCATAACAATAATCAAATCCCTCAAACATATCAGGATAATTTTTTAGAATATAGGGTATATTTCGTATCCTGTAATTTGGATATATTCCAATAATTTTTTTATCTTTGTCTGCAATCACAATAATGGATGATTTTCCAGTGGCAACCTCTTCTTCTATAAGACCATAGTCACTTGCTCCTCCATCACCACTTAAACCATCTGCAGAAAGCCAACCACCTATACAATCTACAAAAACACCACTCATACCGCAGTCTCCAAGGACACAATAACTCATACCTTTTTCCATTGCATATATATAAAATTTATATTTCAAACTATAAAGAAAATTATATTCCGGAACATTTTCTGACACAATCGGAGCTTGGTCGCCCAATTTTAAAGGGCCGAATGATTTAACAGAACGCGGAATAGAAAAAAAATAAAAATAGACTAGAGATAAAATTATGATAGTGCAGAAACTGACTGCTATTTTTATCAGATAGTTTTTAGTCATAATCAATTAATGACTTCAAGAACACCCACACTTATGTCATCTCCTTTTCTAGCTTTAATAATCTGGTGAAAAATTTCATCCCAATGTTTTTGTTCAAGAACTGTAATACAACCTAAAGAATGTCTGCCAGTATGGAGATATTTTTCTTCTTTATGATCTATCCTAAACCAAACCTTAGCAAATTTAGCTTTATCTAGGTAATATGTACCCCCTTTATGAGGTGCGTCTGGAATTTCTATATCATAAACACCAACTTCCCATTTTTCTGCTTCAAAATCTGTTGTTGTGTATTTTTTGTTATTAATTGTTAAAATTTTTGTAGAAATAGAATAAGTAGCGACAAAAGATTCACGTACCAATATTCCAGATTGTAAATAAGAAATATATCTAGATTTTCTTACCACAGAAGCACTTTTGCCCTTATAGAAACCTTCTAAAATTTTAAAATAATCGCGTTTACTGTTAGAACGAATCAGCTCTACTTTTAAAAACGCGGGTAAAGATTGTTTTTCCTCAATACCACCAATATCAACTACTAACCATCCGTCAGAAGTTTCAGATATGTATGTTTCCGTTTCTAAAACCTCTGCTTGCAAAGTGATTTTAAAGACCGCCCTTGCTTTAGAGGTACTAACTCGGAGTTCATGCACTACAACTTCATACACAAATTCTCGATTCTTTTTGGTTGTGTCAATCTTTATTTTACTTTTCAAATTCCCGACATCGTTGAAGATTGGATCATCTTCTATAACTCGTATATTGATATCAGCTTCAAATTTAGTTTGATTCGCATCAAATTCAGCAATTATTTTATCAAAGTCTTGTTTTGTATCTACCTTTATCTTTTTCTTTAGACTAAAAAATTTTCCTAAAATACTAGTTTCTATCCTTATATCATCACCTATTGAATTTCCAGAATACTTAACACTTTTTAACTTTAAAACAATCTTTTTGATCATAAATAAATTATACTATACTTTTACCAGCCACAATCCTTCCCTCCGTCCTCGGTTCCGATCACTGCCCTATCGAACTAGACATAGCCGTTGACAAATATTTCTAAAATGATATGGTGATGTATAGAAGGAGGTTGTCATGGATGATGTCACGCTTCAGTTGGTTGCTCGACGGTTTCAGAGTTTTTGTAAGGATTTATCAGTCACAGGGGTCACAATTGACCCCGATAGGGAGAATGGTCTGATCTACCAGACTATGGCCGGAAAAGTCTACGGCAAAGTCTGGGAAGAAGGAGACAATTTCGTTTTTCGGGTGGGGCGACAAGAAGTTGTTGTTCCTAAGGGCGAATTCTGGGGTAAATCACGAGAGTGATTTACCCTTTTTACTTTCAAAAAACGAAATAAGTACTCTGATTCTTTCTTGTTCTTTTTCATATTCAGTTCTGGTTAAGTCGTATCGAAGACATGCCAGCGTATCTTTTATTATCTTGTCCAAAATTTTTGGATGACCGGAGTAGTTCTGGTCGTTTGATAACGATTCAATTTCGTTTGGGTCTAGACCAATTACCACTTTTGGAATAGCAATATCTTTAGGACTCATTTCGTCCAATCTTACAAAAGGTTTATTTTTAAGCTGATTTATTTTCTCGGCGTGGATTTTTGGATCTCTAGCTATGGTAATTTGCATACACATTATCGGTTTGCCGTCTTGAATAGCCACAGTATCTATTTGTTTTTCACTAATTATTTGTTTAACACCAGAGTCTTCAGATGGAGTGGCCAGTCGCAATGTCATACCACCAACATTCAGATTAAAAATATTGACTACCAAATCTTCTGCTATCTTTCCTAAGTCCAAAGTTCCATCGGGTGGTTTTGGTCCGCCGGAGTCTATATTTCTAATGTATTCATTTTCTGGATTATACATATTAATATATTTTATCACAAAAGAGTTAACCCTTCAGACTAATGTGAAAAATCCTCAAGACGCATTTGCCCTGCAAAGCAATCTTCTAACGGATGCTCTCAGAGAAAAAGGAACCTAGAATGAGTTAACTTTATAACTATTGGTTGCTTATTACTTGACAATTGAATATAGATTAGTTTACAATTACATTGCTTATGTTAAACAAACAAAAAATCCTAGAAATAGCTCAAAATAAGGGCAGATTTACAGCAAAAGAGATTGTTAGAGATTTTGGTGTGTCACGACAATATGTAACTACTCTTATATCTGGGCTCATAGCTGAAAAGAAACTGGTAAAACTTGGTGGGACGAGAAACGCCTCATATCTTTCAGTTAAATTTGCCAAAGAAAACAAAGATTTAATTCCTAATGTTTTTAAGAAGAAATATAAAAACCAATTTCTCGAAGAGCATACTGTTTTGATAGAAATTGAAGAAAGGTTCTATCTCCTCTCAAATTTAAAAGAAAATGTAAAAAGTATTTTCACGTTTGCTTTTTCAGAAATGCTTAATAACGCCATTGAACATTCGCAATCAAAAAACATTTCTGTTGAAGTTGGATTGAAAAACAATAAACTATTTTTCCAAGTAGAGGATTTTGGTGTCGGTGTTTTTAGAAACATAATGAAAAAAAGAAGTCTTCAATCCGAAAATGAGGCCATTCAAGATCTTCTTAAAGGCAAAACAACCACTATGCCGAAATCACATTCGGGTGAAGGCATATTCTTTACTTCTAAATCATCCGATTTATTTATTTTAGATAGCTTTGGCTATCAAATGATTGTTGAACCTCAAATAAATGATGTAAAAATAAAAAACACAACAAAAAATAAACGGGGAACTCGTGTAACATTTGAAATAAACACAAAGTCAGAGAAACATCTAAATGATATTTTCAAAAAGTACACAGATTTAACTCCGGATAGCAACTATGGATTTGATAAGACTGAAATAAGAGTTAGTCTCTATACTATGAGCGGGGTTCATATATCTCGTTCACAAGCACGCAGGATACTTTCTGGTTTGGATAAATTTAAAATAATTCTTTTGGATTTTGATAGAGTACCTATTGTAGGCCAAGCTTTTGCCGATGAGATTTATAGGGTTTTCCAAAATGCTCATCCGAGCATTGTTATCCAAGAAGAAAATATGTCCGAAGGTGTTGGTTTCATGATCAATCGCTCAAAAAACGAAGCTAAGAAATCAAGTTAATTCAGCGCCAAAAACCCCAGCGACCAGTTCGTTAGGGGTTTTCTTTTGTCAATAAAATAGTAACTTTTTTATATTTTAAACCTGTATGTGGTAGAAACCGAAGCACAACAAGCTGGGTCATCATCTGACTTTACAAATACATCAGCTGAAATAATGCCCTGATTTATGTATATATTTTTTACATCTTCCCTATCCTCCATAATATAATTGGCATATTGTTCCATTTTTCCATTATTATCCTGAACTAATATTATTATATTACGAATCATTGAATTACCGCCGTTGTTTACTCTAAGTACTACCACAGCATCATCTCTGGTGTCATTATTCAAATCACCAATGTCACTTTTTTCATATGCAACATAATATGGACCGTCGGTTTCAGCATCATGACCAATAATTTCCTCCTCTTTGTTTTTTGGATTCCAACTATAACCACCACCAGTCAATTTAACAGACCACAAATCAGATGAGTTAGAACCGACAGCATAGGTGCAATTTTTTAATACATCATCTGATGACCGTGAATCTTTTGTAAATCTACAATTAGATGGAAAATGTAATTTTTGGCTTAATGTTAATGTACCATCTGTTGAGTCAACATTTTTTTCTGGTTGATAGCTTGCGTCTATTGCTAGTGCATAACCATCTTTAAAATCGATAAACAAATCATCCAATTTATCACTATTTATAAAAAAAGAGCTCGATAATACTAATAATATAAGCACTGAACTCCAAAGTTTATAATTTCTCTCACCTATACCATTCTCATAAACATTAAAAACTTTGTTTTCATATTTTTTATCCCCTGCTCCATTATATTTATTTACTGCTTTTCTCCACTCTCTCCAACTGCGAGACCATATACCATTTGTTTTAATATTTATTTGGGCCTTATGGTATAACCACCTAACACCCCAATAAATACTGTCTCTTGGTTGGATAATATTAATTTCTTTATATTCAAGAGGTACTTTCTTGCCATCAATTATTTCATATTCAGTAGCTATTTTGTTAACAGAAGGATTTGGATTGAAAATGTTTTTTAAAGTATATATAGCTGGATTTAAAGGATCTGCTACTTGCATTACATCAGGATAACTCGGATGAACACCATCTTTTGTTTTATAATGACCCATTCTACTTTCAACGTACACCATAGCCTTAACCAAGTTTGGATCAAGTTGAACTGGTGGTGGATTAATTTGTTTAGAAAAAAGATTATTCCAATGTTCAACAGCTTCTTTAATTTCATTATCATACAGATTAAAATTATTACCCCCCGAATCACTACGGTACGCTTTTAATTCTAAGCTAACACCACTTTCTTCTAAAGTTACCTCAAGAATTATTTCAAAAATGGCCCTACGGTTTTTTAAGTTTAATCCTTTTTCATTTACAAAAACATTGTAAGAAAATTGTTGAGGAAATGTAGTTTCTAGATTAATCGATATTTTGCTTAAAATTTCGCTGGTGTCATTATATAGAAAATCTTTTTCTGTAATTTTAATATTTAAATTAGTTTCAAAAATATTTTGAGATGTTTCAAATCTAGTGATTTCGTTATCAATGAATGTAGTTGAACCGACTTTTATCCGCCTATTAATTTTAAAGATCTTGTCTAGGATTTTAATATCAATGCTAATATCTTCACCAATCGATTGACCAGAATACTTAACACTTTTTAATTTTAAAACAATCTTTTTGATC
>JGI1358J11329_10000973_pt1 | contig 24327 bp, 24 predicted proteins | sample Subgroupgradi54m_FD_11329 | JGI IMG/M metagenome (IMG submission 11329)
GAGCCGCTGACGCGGCTCGTCTACGCCCTCGCCGGGCGCGCTCCGCGCTTGGCCGCGGCCTCAATGGCCGCTGGAAGACCGGCGAGCAAAAAGTCAGTTCGCGTGCTCGCCGGTATGCCAGCCCGGATCGGGGCTGGCAAGGGCAGCGGCGCGGCGCAGAGAGGTCAGCGCGATCTCGAAATGGCGGCCGAGTCGCAGCAGGTCGGGCAGGGCCCAGGGCTGGCGCAGCAGGCCGGCCAGCACCGGCAGGATATGGGTGTTGCCGTCGGAGTCGACCCCGGACATGGCGAAGCGCGGCACCGATTGGTCAACCGGATCGGCAATCGCCCGCAGCGCGAGAAACGGCACCGCCGCCGCATACGCCGCCTCGGCCACTGCATGGCTTTCCATGTCCACCGCCATGGCGCCGGTGTGCTGGCGCAGGGCATGCTTGGCGGCAGGTTCGCACACAGGATCATCCATGCCGGCCAGCGCGCCCCCATGCAGCTTGACCGGCAGACCCGCCAGTCGCTCCCTCAGGCTGGCATGCCATCGGCCACAGCAGGCCAAGCGCCGGCCGTCGGGCAGCACCACCTCCTCGGCCAGCACGATCTGACCGGGCTGGGCGATCGACACCAGCGAGCCGGCAACGCCGAACGACAGCAGCGCCGTCGCCCCCTCGGCCACCAATTGCCGCGCAGCAATCCGCGCCCGCTCGGTACTGGACCCACCACAGCGCACCAGCGCCGTAATCCCCGCCGCCCGCAGCAACGCGGCTTCGGCAGCCAGACCGGTGACGACGCCGACGATCGCGGTCATGGCGCCGTCCGCTCACATCCCATACATCGGCACCTTGGCATTGCCACGCATCAGGTTGCGGTAGCGGGCCAGCGCCCAGAGCGGGAAATAGGCGCTATAGCCGTGATAACGCAGATAGAACACCCGCGGGAAGCCGACAGCGGTGAACAGATCTTCCCGCCATTTGGCGCCATCACGCGGGCAGGACAGCAGGTAGTCGATACCACGCCGCACCGCGTCCGACTCGACCTCGCCGACCGCCATCAGGGCGAGTACCGCCCAGGCGGTCTGGGACGGAGTCGAGGCCTTGCACTCGCCCTTGGTCTCGTCCCAATAGCTGGCGCAGTCCTCACCCCAGCCGCCATCGGGCTGCTGGCGGCTTTGCAGCCACGCCACCGCCTTGCGGATATGCGGCGCCTGCGGGTCTTCGTCAGCGGCGTTGAAGGCGCACAGCGCCGACCATGTGCCGTAGACATAATTGGTGCCCCAGCGGCCGAACCACGAGCCATCCGGCTCCTGCTCCTGGCGCATGTAGTGCAGGCCGCGCTGGATCACCGGATGCTCGCGCTCATAGCCGATCTGCGCCAGATAGGACAGGCAGCGGGCCGAAACGTCGAGGGTCGGCGGGTCGAGCAGGGCGCCGTGATCGGCGAACGGAATATGATTGAGGCCGTAATGGTCGTTCTCGGCATCGAACGCCGCCCAGCCGCCATTGGTGCACTGCATGCCGACGATCCACTCGGCGGCACGGTCGAGCGCCTCCCGCGAGTCGGGCTCGGCGGCACGGTCCAGCGCCATGGCCACCACCGCGGTATCGTCCACGTCTGGATAGAAATCGTTGCGGTACTGAAAGGCCCAGCCGCCCGGCCGCAGATTGGGCCGCTGCACCGCCCAGTCGCCGACCACGTCGAGCACCTGACGCTCGCGCAGCCATTCCCCGGCCTTCTTCATCTGCGGATGCGCGGCATCGACGCCGGCTTCCAGCAGGGCATGGGCGGCCAGGCCGGTATCCCAGACCGGCGAGACGCAGGGCTGCACATAGGCCCACCCCTTGCTCTCGTCGGCGCCATGGTCGACCACCAGCAGATCAATGGATTTGCGGGCGATCCTGCACAGCTCATGGTCAAGCGGATAGCCCAGCGCGTGATACATCATCAGCGAGTTGGCCATGGCCGGAAAGATGGCGCCCAGACCGTCATCGCCGTTAAGCCGCTCGGTCACCCAGCCTTCCGACCAGCGGATGGCGCGGCGGCGCAGGCTTTTCGGGAAATAGGGCTCGACCACCCGCAGCACCGAATCGAGCTTCAGCAGCATCGCCCCCAGGCGCGAGCCGGTGGGATTGTGGTGGTAGTGCTGCTCCTGATCAGGCGGCACGGTGAACAGTTCGGGCACGCCGATGCCGCGCGGATTGGCCGCCTTGGGCTTGACCGAGGCCAGCACCAGCAGCGGAATCATCACCGTGCGCGACCAGTAGCTGACCTTGTCCATATGGAACGGGAACCAGCGCGGCAACAGCACCGCCTCGACCGGCATCACCGGCACCGCGCGCCACGGCACCTGTTCGAACAGGGCCAGCGCATAGCGGGTGAAGACATTGGCGCGGGCGGCGCCGCCGGCTGCCAGGATCGCCTCACGCGCCCGCACCATATGCGGGGCGTTGATGTCGTCGCCGATCAGCTTGAGGGCGTAATAGCCCTTGACCGAGGCGCTGATGTTCATCTCGCCGTCGTGATACAGCGGCCAGCCGCCATGCGCCCCCTGGATCGCCCGCAGATAGGCACCCAGCCGCGCCTCCAGCGCGTCGTCGATGGTGTCGAGATAGTGATTGAGAAAGATGTATTCGGCCGGGATGGTGGCGTCGGCTTCCAGCTCGAACACCCAATGGCCGTCCTGTGCCTGGCGCTTGAGCAGCGCCGCAGCCGCGTCCTCGATCACCGCGTCGAGTGAACCGTCATAGTCAGCGACGTCGCGATCGTCGCGCGTCCTGGCAAGGTTATCCAGCATGTCCATTCCCGTCCGTACCGGGGCTATGGCCTCCAGTCGCGAACGCGAGGGGCCGCGTACGCTTTTTGTTGTTTGCTGCACGGCGATATGAAAGTCAAGCATAGCTGGGACGGTCCAGCTATGACCAGGGCGCAAGACCGGCTTGGCTGCGCCACCGCCAAGCGTCACTGTGGCAGGGAAGCCGCTCCTGACGGCGCGGAGATGTGCTAAAGTATGAGTGTCGCCGGTCACGGAGTGTCACGAATCGTTATGGCTAGCCACCACCATCCTGCCGCCCAAGATAAGCTTCGGCCCGTCAGTGCCGAGGAACGACAGGCGGCGCATACCCTGAAAGCGGCGAAAGAAGTCGCGACCGAGATCGAACGCCTGAAGAATCGCATCCGCAACGAGCGGGCCGCCGCGCGCGAGCGCCAGGAAGCTCGCATCGGCCTGTTCGATGCCACCGAGCGACTGTGCAACCTGATGGGACTGGCCATGTTCCAGTTGACGTCGACGCTCAGCGGCGATTTCGCCTCGATGCTGAACGAGGGCTTCAGGGAAGTCCGCCACCGCCTGATGCATATGGGTGCGCATCTGATGGTTGAACGCATCGAGAAAATCCACGAACGCGCCGAAGAGGTGGTTAAAGGCGGGGCCTATCCGGTCGGCATGGCCATGCGGCTGCGCGCCGCCTATGTGGAATTGACCAACAATCTGCGGGCCTTGCAGGCCGAATCGATGCTCACCGAGGATCAGCAGACCATGGTGTTGAACACCGCGGCCATGATCAATAAGCTGGCCGTCCTGGAAGAGCAGATCGGCATGATCCTGGACCTGAGCCAGGATCCCGAAAAGGATCTGCCGTTGCTGGTCGATCGCCGGAACGAGGGCGATTAGGAAAGGACCATAAATAACTGCGACATCGACTCCGACGCTCCGCGGTGTCGATGCGGCTTGCATCTGCGTTCCCCTGCGATCTCTCCAGCCGTCTGTTAATCACCGGAGCGTATTTCGATATCACCGTTCGATCATATGCATCGGTTATTTCGGCAGGGCAATCGGGTGAAGGAATGATGACCTATATTTTACTCGTCATCCCCGCGAAAGCGGGGATCCATGGTTGGGCAAGATCAGGTCCATCTCGTAAAGAGGGTGCTGGTGATGCCATGGATCCCCGCTTTCGCGGGGATGACGAGAGTGGGGTGGGCATCACCGCCAAATTGGAACTGTTCACCCGATTGCCCTGGTTCTTTCCGACCGTTGCCTTAGCAAGGACAGGGCGACAGCATGATTGATACCAGCAAGGCCGCATTGCTTCTGATCGGGCACGGCTCGGCCCGCAATCAGCAAAGCCGCGTGCCGACGGAACGGCTGGCCGAGGAATTGCGTCGCCGCGGGCTGTTTGCCCAGGTCGAGGCCTGTTTCCTGAAGGAGCCGCCACTGATCGCCGACGCCCTGGCCCGCCTGTCGACGCCGACGGTGATCGCCGTGCCCAATCTGGCCGGCGAGGGCCCGCTGGTGCGCAACGACATTCCCCGCATGCTGGGGCTGACCGGAGACGAACCCACCGGACGGGACGGCCGGCGGATTCTTTATACACGCCCGGTCGGCAGCCATCCGCGGATCCCCGACCTGATTCGCCGCCGCGTCACCGGGCTGATCACCAGCCAAAGGCTGTCGCCCGACGAGGTCTGCCTGTTGCTGGTCGGCCATGGCTCGAGCCGGCCGGGGGGGGCGGCGACCACGGCACAGGCGATCGCCGCGGCGTTGCGCGACTCGGCTTTTGTCGGAACGGTGGCCCTGGCCTATCTGGAACAGGCGCCGTTCGTCGCCGACTGGCGGGCCCTGACCGCAGCCCGCACCGTCATCGTCGCGCCGCTGCTGATCGCCGAAGGCCTGCACGGCAGCGAGGATCTGCCGCCGCTGTTCGGACTGACACCGGGCCAGGGTGGCCCCGCGGCGATTGATGGCCGCCGGGTGTGGCTGTGTCCCGGCATCGGCGCCGATCCCGACATCGCCGACCTGATCCTTGATCGCGTGCAGGACTGCCTCGCCTCATCCCCATGACGGAATGGTGGATTGCCCGCCTACCTTTTATGCCAGGACCATGATAGCATCCGCCGCCAACGGAACAGGGGGCTAATCCGATGGAAGGTGGCGTTATGGGGATGCCGCTGCTGTTGCAGTGGGTGTCGATGTTCTTTTTCGGTCTGCTGATCCCGTCGCTGGGCATCGTGCTGGTCATGATGTCGCGCAGCTTCGGCCGCAACCGGTCCCTGGAGGTCATCCAGGTCTATCGTCTGGAAGAGACCGCCTTCGGCAAGCTGCACCAGAGTCGGCCGCAGCGTGAAAATGCGCTGACCGTCATTCTGCCGGTGCTGCTGCTGGCCGCGGCCGCATCGTCGTTCGCGGCACTGCTGACCGATTTTCAGGGTGTGTTCTCGAACGGCTTCAAGCAGGCCTACCCGATTCTCTGCGGGCCCAAATGCGAGCAGATCGACAAGCTGGCCGACTATCAGGCCCGTTCGGTGGTCATCGCCTGTTACGCCTTCCTCGGCTGGTTCGCCTGGTCGCTGGTGACGGTGTTCGAACGCTGGCGCTCTTATCAGATCTTCTCGGCGACTTTTTTCCGGCTGCTGACCCGGCTGGCGGTAGCGGTGATCGCCGCGGTGGTCATCCGTCATACCTACAGCCTGTTCTTCGCCGCCGATGAAATCTATCTGGTGGTGGTGGCTTTCGCCTGCGGCATGATGCCCGAGGCGATCGTGTCGATGACCATGCGCGGCCTGCAACGCATGCAGTTCATGACCCAGAACCGTGAGCCGCCGGAGCAGCTTGAGCTGACCCTGGTCGAAGGCATCACCCCGTCACTGCGCTTCCGCCTGAACGAGCTGGGCATCGAGAACGCGGAAAGTCTGGCCAAGACCAACCCGGTATCGCTGACCGAATTCACCGGCCTGCCGCTGGCCGAGACGGTCGACTGGGTCGGTCAGGCGCAACTGCTGCTGTTGCTCAAGCCCGATGCCTACACGATTTTGCAGAGCCATGGCATCCGCCGCATTGCCGACTTCATCAAATGCGTCGAAAGCGAAACCGATCGCCGCATGCTGGGTTCGCTGATGCGACTCGATGACGACCTGTTGCGCATGGGCGTCGCCAACGTCCAGCGCTCGGCCGAATATCGCAATCTGCTGGAACTGCTCAATCGTCTGGAATCCGGCCCGCCCGGCGATCCGTCGTTGGCGCCGGCACCGGCTTCAGCCGCTGCGCCGGCTCCAGCCGCCGCCGGGAGCGATCCGGAATTCGCCTGGCGCTGATACCATCATCCCACCCCCCGCTTTCCACCCGGAAAGCGGGGGTTATCGTTTGCATGGCTCTTGCCCGAATCGGCACGGAGGGCTATCACACCAGCCCATGACCCATCCGCCGATCCTCCCGCCCCAGCCGCGCCGCCTTGGTGCCGTCAACTGGCTTGGCCTGTGGACCCTGTACGTCAAGGAAGTGCGCCGGTTCCTCAAGGTGCATTTCCAGACCATCTGGGCGCCCGTCGTCACCACCCTGATGTTCATGGCCGTGTTCTCGCTGGCCCTGGGCGCGCGGTCCCAGCATGTCGGCCAAGTCGGCTATCTGGAATTCCTGGCGCCCGGCCTGATCATGATGGCGATGATGCAGAACGCCTTCGCCAACACCTCGTCGTCGCTGATCATCGCCAAGGTCCAGGGCAATATCGTCGATCTGCTGATGCCGCCGCTCACCGCCACCGAACTGACCCTGGCCATTGCCGCCGGAGGTGTCACCCGCGGGCTGGTGGTCGGGGGGGTGGTGGCCGTGGTGATCGCCGGAGTCGTCGACCTGGGCGTCCACAGCATGGCCGCGCTGCTCTATTTCGGCATCGCCGCCTCGCTGATGCTCAGCCTGCTCGGCATGCTGGGCGGCATCTGGGCCGACAAGTTCGACCACATGGCGGCGGTGACCAACTTTATCATCACGCCGCTGTCGTTCCTGTCGGGCACCTTCTATTCCGTCGACCGCCTCGCCGAACCCTGGCGCCAGATCGCCAAAGCCAATCCGTTTTTCCACCTGATCGACGGTTTCCGCTACGGCTTCATCGGCCATGCCGAGGGCAATCTGATGGTCGGCGCCGTGGTGGTCGCAGTGGTCGACGCGGGGTTGCTGTGGGTCATCTACTGGATGATACGAACCGGCTACAAGCTGCGGCCGTAACGGACTGTCAGGCGCCGCCCGCCATCTGGACCTGAATCAGCCGGCCGCCGTCTTCCCGTGACAGCAGCAACTGGCCGCCGTCCTCCAGCTTCACATGTCCGCCGATCGGCACATCCTTTTGCGCGATGATGTCGCGCATCTGCGGCATGGCCTCATTGACCAGATACCAGTCGCCCTGATGCTGCTGGAAATAGCCGACGCGCCTCCGCAGTTCCGCCGTCAGATGTTCGTTGGGGAATATCTTGCGATTGACGTGCCAGGGAAACAGCGACTGCCCATCCCACACCATGACCCGATGATTGTCGGGCTGGAACGTGCCGCTGTGCCGGCTGGAATACAGGTTCAGCACGGGAAGCTTGCCCTGGTAGGGCGTGCCGCAGAACGGGCATCTGGGCTTGGCGGAGTTGTCGAAGACGTACCAGCCCATTTCGCATTTATTGGAGCAGGGCTGAATCATGTCGATGGTCCGTACCAGCGCGCTTTCCCATTCCGACGGCGTCGGCCGGTCCTGGGGCTGGTGCAGGCCGTCGATGAACGCCTTGCGGAACAGCTCGGCGAGCAGCGGACCGGCGATGGTATAGGGGATCCGGGCGGGATCGGCCCAGGGCAGTTCCGACTGGCGGAGCTGGTCGGCGCGGACACGGTTGCTCGAGTCGGTGGGATGCTCGATGAACAGCGCCCGGGCCCCCATCGACAGTTCCTCGTCCGTCGAGGCGTCCATGTCATGGACCTTACCGCCGCGCAGCGGATGACGGTAGAACAGGTACATGTAGATCAGCACCGCCAGCGCATGCCGGTCGGTCAGCGCCGAGGGCAGTTTTCGCGCGGGATCGCTTCTGTCGAGATGCTGGCTGGCGATCACTTCCGGCGCGATGAAATCCGGGGTTCCCACCACGTCGGGCGGGAACTTGTTGGGGACCACCAAGCCGTCGATGTCGATCACACAGGCCCGGCCGCTGGAGGGATCGACCAGCACGTTCTTATAGGACAGATCGGAATGGGCCAGCCCCGCCGCGTGCAGCCGCCGGACCGCCCGGCTGATCATCAGTGAAATCTGAAGATGGGTCAGCCAGGTGCCCTTTTCCGGGGCGGCCAGAAACTTCGAGCGGTTGGAAGCGCTGGCGAACCACTTGCCTTCCTTCTCCTTGCCCTTGATGCCCAGAAAGTCGTTGTTGACCGAGCCGTGCGTAAAGAAGAACTGCTGTCTGTAGACCGGCGCGACCACCCCCAGGCGGCCGTCTTTTTCGACAATCGCCGTCGGCCAGCAGAACAGATCCTTCCAATAGTCCCCGCCGTCCCGCTCGAAGATACCTTCACGGTACGGGCCGACGATGGCCTTCAAGCGTTCCTGCCCGGCCTGATCCAGCGTGTCGCGGAAGAAGGCGACGACATAGGAGCGATCCGGGCTCATATAGACGTCCTTCATGCCGCCCTGGCCGATGATTTCGTCCCGGTATTCCACCTGCTGCCCGTTATGGGCGGTGAGTTTGACGACGGTCATGAAACCTCCTTCAGGGCAGCAGGACCGCTAGCGTCCGATCGTCGTGATTGCCCGGAGACCAGAAGTCCAGCCAATCGAGAAACTGCTGTTCCAGATCCGGGTTGTCGCGGGAAAAATCGACCGCCTTGGTCAGATCCTCCGTCCAGAAGGCCCGCCACCGGGTCGGATCGGCAAACACGGTTTCGGTGGGGAATTTGGGGTCGGAAATGCCGTCGGTCATCAGGGCCAGAGCCGTGAACCGCGTCCTGATATCGAAGAAGATCCGCCGCGACACCTCGTCGAAACCGCCAGCGAACTCCGAGCGCTGGAGGAACCGGGTCTGGCCGGCGTATTCGCCGCTGTCCGGCGCGGTCAGGACGGTCAGAGTGCCGTCCTCCATATCGAAAACCGCCGCACCACCGTCGCCGACCGAGAACCCGGCAAGAAACCATCCCTCCGGCAGGAGTCTGGCGACGCAGATGATCAGGGTGGAAGAGAAGGCCGCGGGCTTTTCGTCCTGTGCTGCTGCCTCGTCCTCGATGGCGACGGCCGCCTGAAAGGCCGCTGTGGCGAGCGACTGGTAGAGCTGCCTTCGGATCTGCGTGGTCGCGCCGCCGTTACCCTGCTGGTGGGCGGCGACCAGCTTGCCGAGATTGGGCGCAAGATGGTCGTCGAGCAGCGGCGGGAGACAGTGAAGAACGCAGTCTACCGCCACTTTCGAGCCGCGCCGCGAAAATCTGGCGCTGCCGGCGCCGTCCGCCACGGCGGCGATGTGCCAGCCACCGGATACCGCGAAACCGAAATCATCATCGCGGAAACTGCCGTCCCGGGCATGGGACCGGCCGCGCTTGCTGGCGGCGACGCACAGCAGGTCGTCCGCAATCCGGGCGAAGGCCGTATCCGGCTTCCAGAACGGATCGGCCCGGTCGCTGTCCTTGCTGATCCACAGCGACTTGGGGTCGGGGATGACGGCAATGTTGGCGGTGATCTCGGCAGCTTGGCCATGCAGCCGGCCACGAAAGCGTAATTGGACATCGCCGCTGGTGGCCGGCGTCCCGGTAAGCCGTGCGGTCGCCTCGTCGAACGCCAATCCGCTGCCGGCCGCATCGTCCAGGGACAGGTTGGTGGCGCCGTCGATCTTCAATAGCCCGTCATAGGGCTCGCCGATCCTGGCATTCTTCAGGAACACCGATTTCCTCACCACCATGTCCGCAGGCTCCGCCGAGGGGTTGCCGGATGCCGGAAGGGCAATGGCCGGAACGCCTCCGGGCTGGGGCGTCGGGCATGCTGGCGGCTCCGGGGGCACCACCTCCGCCTCGGGCTCGGAGTCGGTGAACTCCTCCAGCACCAGTTTTCCGAAGCCGGCCGCCTTGGCCGGTTCAGCGTCATCGCTCGCGGCAGCGGCCTTGGTCCGCTCGCCGTAGTCCAGCAGGAACAGAACCCGCCGCGCCGCCTGCGACAATCCTGCCCCAGGGATGCCCGGATCGGGAACGCCCTCTTCCTCCATCAGCGTCTGCAACGTCTGCAACGTCTGAATCAGGTTCTCCGAGGGCGTGTATCCCCCGGTCATCCCCGCCCTCGGCCGATGTCGAAGCCCGCTCCATCCGCGGAATTTCCGTAATTCCCGATATTGCCGCACCACGGGCAGGTGTGCACGCCATCCCCGGCGACGCAATGAATGCCGCCGCACCGGCAGACGGCCATGCCGAACCGGGCGCCGCAATGCGGACAGCTCGGTTGGCCGACCAAGTCCTCGGAACTGACCGACTGGCCGCTGCCGACACCGTCGCACAGATCGAAATAGCTGTTCTTGATCGGCGCGGTGCCGCTGAGCGCGTAGCGGCGGGTGCTCAGCAGTTGGGCGAGCACCGGGTCGGCTGTCTCGATCCGGCCCATATGGCGCTCGTATTTCACCACATAGGGCTGTCTGGTCTTGGCGCATTTGCCGACGAACACCGCATAGCGGTCGTCCACCCCGGTGAACGGGACCAGCCCGGCAGCGCCATCGACCGAGGCCAACAGATCCGGCTCGGCCTTGGCCAGACTGACCTTGCCGTCCTTGCCGGCGCTGACGCTGCGGCTCTGGCTCTGGATCGACATGCTGATCCATTTGACGAACCGGGCGAAGGCGTCGGGAGCTTCATCGTTGAACACCACCACGTCGTCGGTCAACTGCTTCAGCACGGCATGGTCGGCATTGCCGCCGATGGATACGGCCACCAGACTGGCCCGGGTGCGGTACGAGCGGTTCCACCGGTCCATCGCCTTGCTGACGGTGTCGGTCGGGTGACCGTCGGTCAGCAGAAAGACGATCGGCCGCCAGTCGCCCTTGCGGTCGGCCGTGGTCGAAACCACCGTCCGGTCGATCTCGTCCATCAGATGCTCAAGGGCCGTCCCCAGGGCGGTACCGCCACCGACCGGCAGTTCCGGCGGGTAGAAGGAAACCAGCTCGGTCAGCGGCGTGATGGTCCGCGCCCGTCCGGCAAAGACGATGACCGACAGGAAGGCGGTTTCAAGGGCGTAGGGATCTTTACGCAGGACCGAGACGATGCTGCCCAGGCCCTCCTCCAACCGATACAGGCTTTCGCCCACCATCGACTCGGAAACGTCGACCAGGAAGAAGATCGGCAGTCGGCGCATGGCGGCCCCCCGGTTTCAGAACACCACCTGGACTTCCGGCGGCGGCGGCGGTAGGGAGACGGTGGCGGTGGCCCCCATCGACTTGTTGCCGGCGGCGATGGTCGAAGTCACCCATTTGAAGAAGCTGGTGAATCCGGCGCTGTCCAGGGTGTCCATGGACACCACATGGTCGCAGAGCGGCTGCAAGTCCTCTTTCCGCGCCTTCGGCCCGACGACACAGCCGATGATGCTGGCGAAGCCGATGGCGCGGATGAGCGGACATTGTTCCTGGAACAGCATGATGTCCGAAGGCTTGCCGTCGGTCATGACGAACAGGAACGGTGCCCAGTCCCCCTTCTGTTCGGGGGTCGAGGTGCGGATGTCCTGGCGGATGCGTTTGCCCAGCGTCTCCAGGGCCAGCCCGAGATGGGTCGGCCCTGATTGGGGCGTGGTGATTTCCGGCACCTGAAGGTCTTCCAGAGCGGTCAACGGCACCACCACCTTGGCGTCCACGTCGAAGGTGATGATGCCGACATGGACCGTTTCCAGGGCGTGCGGATCCTGGCGCAGCGCGCTGACCATCACCCGGATGCCGGTGTTGACGGCTTCGATCGGCTCGCCCCGCATGGAGCCGGAGGTGTCGAGCAGCAGATAGACGGGAAGGCGCCGCATGATGTTTCTCCGTTGAACGCCCCCGGGGTCAGGCGACGTCGATACCGTATTGCTGGCACATGGCCGCCAGACCGCCGGAATAGCCCTGGCCGACCGCCCTGAATTTCCATTCGTTATTATGGCGGTAAACTTCGCCGAAGATCATCGCCGTTTCGATCGAATAGTCCTCGGACAGATCGTAGCGAGCGATCTCCGTGCCGGTCTCGTCGTTGATGATGCGGATGAAGGCGTTCTTGACCTGGCCGAAATTCTGCTTTCGCGCCTCGGCATCATGGATGGTGACGGTGATCGCGATGGTCTGGACCGCGGCAGGCACGTCGTTCAGGGCCACCCTGACGGCCTCGTCGTCGCCCTCGCCGGCACCGGTCCGGTTGTCGCCGGTGTGCTCGACCGAGCCGTCCGGTGAACGCAGATTGTTGTAGAAGATGAACGCCGTTTCGTTCGGAACCTTGTGGTTGGCGTCCAGCAGGAACGCCGAGGCGTCAAGGTCGAAAGCGGCGCCATCGGTCGCCCGGGCATCCCAGCCGAGGCCGATCAGAATCTTTTTCAGACCGGGTTCGGTCTTGGAGAGCGAGACATTGCCGCCCTTGCTTAACGAGATTGCCATTGCCTTACCCCCCATTGATCCCTTGATGTTGCCATGCTCCCCCCGGACGGAGCCGACTCCTGGCCGCCGTCCGGGGGGGGGATTTCTCCCGTCAGCGGGTTTCCTCGGACTTGACCTTGTCGGCGTCCTCCGCCTTCTCCGGCCAGACGAACGACGCGACCACGCCGGCCCCCAAGGTGCCGAGAACGATCAGAAGGCTGGTGTTCGGCCCGATATGCAGGAAATCCCAGCCGAACACATGCTCACCCGACTGCAATGTCAGCTTGAACGCGATGAAGAACAGCAGGGCGATGACCGCCTTTTCCAAGTGAACAAGATACTTGGTCAAAGCGGCAAGCACGAAGTACAGCGACCGCAGGCCGAGCACCGCGAAGATCATCGCCGCGTAGACCAGCAGCGGTTCCTGAGTCACAGCGATAACCGCCGGCACCGAATCGAACGCGAACATGATATCCGATGTCTCGATCGCCATCAGGCACAGAAAGGCCGGGGTGGCGAAGATCGCGGCATCCTTGGCCAGCTTGATCGTCGGATCGGCCTTGGCCAGATCCTGGACGATCATACGGGTCAGAAAGAAGCGTTCAGCGTGCAGACGGGGAAAAATCGGCATCAGCCGCTCGGTGAGCTTCACCGACCAGTGTTCCGAATAATCCGTGATCTCGTCGTCCTCACCGCGGGCGGTGAGCATCTTCCAGCCCGACCACGCGACAACAGCGGCGAAACCGAAGCCCACCCAGGGCGCCAGATGGAACAGCCCGGTGCCGGCCGCGACAAACAGCGCGCGGAAGATCAGGGCGCCGATGATGCCCCAATACAGAATCCGGTGCTGGAGCACACCCTTGATACCGAATGACGCGAAGATGGCCATGAAGACCATCAGGTTGTCGATCGACAGGGATTTCTCCAGCGCCACGCCGGCCAGATACAGATCGGCCCATTGCTTATCGAACCGGGCCCAAAGGTAGCCGTAGAAGGCAAGCGCCAGACTGACCCAGAACACCGACCACAGGCTGGCGTCGAGGACGGTGATCTCCTTCGTCCGCCGATGAGCGAACAGGTCCATGAAGACCGAAAAGCCTATGGCCGCGAAGAAGATCAGAATGGTCTCGAGAGGAAAGCCGAAATGGGCCATAAATTGGTCCTTAGAGGTTGAAGTCGGTGGGGTTCAAGCCCAGTTCCGAGCACATCCGGCGCACCATCGCACGCTCCCTTTCGTCGAAATCGCCGTCGGCGGCACCGATGGCGCAGCAGACCCGGACCACCAGTTGGCCCTGCGGCTTGCCGCGGAACTTGCCGATCGCCTGCATGGCCTCGCCGGTGCCGATGGTGGCATCGAACTCGAACTTCTCGACATAGCTCTGGAACAGCTTGATCACGTCGTTCTGATTGAAGACCTTGAGCTGATCAGAGGTCTTCAGATAGTTCATCATCTTCTGCTTCTCGGGCCCCGAGACGCTGCCGTCGGCATAAGCGACCATGGCGCAGCCGGCGATCACCGCTTCCAGCAGATCCTTCGACTTGAATTTGGTGATTTCGTTATTCAGCGTTTCCCGAGCATCGGTAACGTTCTTCTTCAACCATTCAGTGAATGACATGGCGTTGCTTCCTCATCAGTCTTTGGAGCCGGCGACCCAGCGAAGGCCCCAGCGATAGCCTTTGTCCGTTTCCACATGGCCGCGGAAATAGCGTTCTTCCTTGGTCACCTTCAGCTTGCCCCGGTCGTTTTCGATCAGGGCGATGGCGCACATGGCCTCGCCGGAGGCGGGGTTGTCCAGGCGCACCTCGATATCCGGCTGACCGGGAACCGTCACGGTGGCAACCCCGTCCGCCGCCGCCCAGTTCGCCACACCATCGTAGATGAAGGCGTAAATCAGGATACGTTTGATTTGGGAGATCCGGTCGCCATTGATCCGGATGGTTTCACCCTCGGCCATGGCGCCGGTGCGGTCGTCCCCGGCATGGCGGATAAAGGGCGCGTCGTTGAAATTGCCCCATGCGTTGCCAAGGGCCTGGATCACGCCCTTGGCACCATCTTCCAGTTCCCACATGCAGCCGAGATCAAGGTCGATCCCTTTGGCGCCACCCAGCAGACCACCCAACAGGCCCCGCTTCTGCGGCCGCTGGTTCCAGTTGAGGTTGACGCGGATTTCGCCGAATCCTTCGTGCCGCTGCTTTTCCAGCGACACCGACTGCCCACGCTTCTCCAGCGTGACCTTCGACAGGCTGACCGGCTTCTGCGGGGGAGGAGGCGGCGGAGGGGGAGGGGCAGGCGGTGCCGCCGGCGTTTCCCGAGGCGGAGGGGGCGGCGGAGTGGGATCACCGGCGACATCCACGCCGTAATGAGTGGCCAGCGGCGCCAGACCGCCGATAAACCCCTGGCCGATGGCGCGGAACTTCCACTGGCCGCCGCGACGGTAGACCGAGGCCAGGATGACCGCGGTCTCCTTCATGCCGGCGACCGGAACCTGATAGCGGGCGATTTCGCTGGACCCGGCAAGGTCGAGCACGAGCACGCGCACCAGCACCGTCCGCAAGGCGCCGAAATTCAGCCCGCGCGTCTGCCCGTCGTGGATCGTCAGGCAGAGGTCGATCTTCTCCACCGACGGCTCGACCCGGGCAAGGTCGATGTCGAATTGCTGGCGAAGATCGTCGGAGGTGCCGGCCTGCGGCAGGAAGGTCACCGACCTGTCCGGTGATTGCGCCGCATTGTAGAAAACGAAATGGCCGTCGGAGACGACCTTGTCGTTGCTGCCGCACAGAAACGCGGATGCGTCGATGTCACCGCCGCTGTCCGGGGCCCACCCGACGGCGACGGCGACACGGGACAGACCCGCCAAGCCGATATTGGCACCTGACGTCAACGGCGAACTCATGGCCTTCCTTCAGTGCTGCCGGGGTATGGCCCTGGGAGGCAAGGCGACGGCCTTGCCTCCGTCACACGCACCGCTCTCAGAGCGCGGCCTGAATGGCCGGCATCATGTCGTGGAATGTCCGGCCGAGGGTCTTTTCGCCGATGGCATGGAGTTTCCACTCACCATTATGCCGATAGATCTTCCCCATGATCAGGCCGGTATGGCTTCCCGACTCGCTCAGATTGAAGATCGCCAGCTCCTTGCCGGTAACATCGTCGACCACCCGGCAGCAGGCATTGGCGACCTTGTCGAAGGTCTGCCCACGGAACGAGTTCACCGTGAAAACCAGCGACTTGATGGTCGCGGGCAGACGGGAAAGGTCGACCTTGATCACCTCGTCGTCGCCGTCGCCCGCGCCGGTGACGTTGTCGCCGGTATGGACGATGGCGCCATTGACGCCCTTCAACTGGCGGAACCAGATTTCGTCGACCAACTGGCCCGAGTCATCGAAGACCAGACAGGACGCATCAAGGTCGATGCTGTCGCCAGCCCCGCCGCCGCCGAACAGGCCCCCGAGAAGGCCCTTCTTGACCGCGACGTCCCAGCCCAGCCCCATGAAAATCCGGGTCAGGGTAGCGCCGTCCTTGGACAGGCTGACCTTCTGGCCCTTCGTCAGCGAGACGCTCATGATCAGCCCCCTTAACCGAGATTGACGCCGTAGCTCTGGGCCAGCGGCCCCAGGCCACCGGCGAAGCCCTGGCCGATCGCCTTGAACTTCCATTCGGCGCCATGCCGGTACAATTCACCGAAGGTCAGCGCCGTCTCCACCGAGTAGTCCTCGGACAGGTCGTAGCGGGCGATTTCCTTGCCGTCGGCCTTGTTCATGACGCGGATATAGGCGTTGCTCACCTGACCGAAGTTCTGCCGGCGGGCTTCGCCCTCGTGGATCGTCACCGTGAACGCGACCTTGTGAACATCGGCGGGAACCTTGGTCAGGTCGATCGACACCAGCTCGTCGTCCCCCTCACCGGCACCCGATGTGTTGTCGCCCTGGTGCACGACCGAGCCGTCGCTGGACACCTTGTTGTTGTAGAAGATGAAATCGGAATCGGTGCGGACCTTGCCGCCCTCGTTCAGCAGGAACGCCGAGGCGTCGAGGTCGAACGCCGAGCCATCGGTAACGCGCGCATCCCATCCGAGACCGACATCAATCGCGGCCAGGCCAGGAGCCTCCTTGCTGAGGGAGACGTTACCACCCTTGGACAGTGAAACAGCCATCAAGGAATCCTCTCGTTCAAGACAAACGTTACATAAGGAACAAACCGATCTCTTAAAGAACCGAAAACCGCAATACCCACCCCGAAAAACCCAAAAACGAATAAAATTTTCCACAAGTGCGGCATGAGTGTCAAGGCGTATTCGACCCTGAGTAGCCTCCCCAGACTTCCCCCCGAAGCCGCTTGCCGTCCCTCTGGCGATCGGGCTAGGACTATTTTTTCGTCATCATAGCCGGCGGGTGGTTCTTCATGAAGGTCTGGTTCAACCAAGGGCTCTCGAACACCTTCGACGCCTTGCACATCATCCGGGATGCCGACGCGGCGAATGCCATCACCCTGCTGGCCAGCCATGCCAACCCATCGCTGCCGATCTCGCGGGTGGCCCACCATGTCTTCGCCGAACCGCCGACGGCGGACGACGACAGCTATGTGGCGTGGTGTCTGGCCCGCTGCGCCGAATATGGTGTCGATGTCTTTATTCCGCAGCGGCGGCGTGAGGCGATCGCCGCGCGGCGCAGCGCGTTCGCGGCACAAGGCATTGCCCTGTCCCTGATGGGCGATGCCGGGATCATGGCGATGGTCGACCGGAAGGACGCCCTTTACGACGACCTGAGCGGAACCGATGTGCCGGTTCCGCCCTACCGACGGTTCCGCACCGTCGCCGAGTTCGATGCCGCCGCCGATGAGCTGGGCGACGCCGCGCACGGCCTTTGCGTCAAGCCCAGCGTGGGCGTCTACGGCGCGGGATTCCGCATCCTCGAACGCAGTGGCTGCGAGCTGAAGCGGATTCTGTCGGGTGACGGCTTCCGCACATCGTTCGACGCCTTTCGCGCGGCGCTGGCGGAGTCCGCGCAGGACCGTGACATGATGCTCATGGCCTATCTGCCGGGTGTCGAGCGTAGCGTCGACGTGCTGGCCCATCGCGGCCGGATCGCCTGCGCGGTCGCCCGCGTGAAGGTGGGAAGTCATCAGGTACTGGAAACCGACGGCGTTTCCGTCGACATCGCCGCGCGGCTGACCGAGCGCTATGGTCTGGACGGGATGTTCAATGTCCAGACCCGGGAATGGGACGGCATTCCCTATCTGCTGGAAATAAACAGCCGGATGTCGGGCGGCCTGCTGTATAGCTGCCAATCCGGTGTGGCGCTCCCCTACTGGGCGGTCCTGCTGGCGGCGGGCAAGGCCTCGCCCGAGGACGTGCCGGCGCCGATGCCGGGCGTCCGGGTCGCCCCCGTTCAGGGCTGCGTTCGCCTGTAGAGCCGCCGCGGTCACGATGCCACCATCCGCCGGTCGAGGGACGCCCCGTCGCAGCCCTCGACCCCGTAGATCAGCGCCTGCTCGACGATGGTGCGGGCCCACTCCATATGGGTCGCCGGCTCGCACATCACCTGATCGAACTGAAACACCGCGGGAGCATCCGTCGCCAAGATCCGGCGGGCCATCTCCAGATCCTGTTCCGAAACCAGATACTGCCGCTCAATGGCGCCGACCTGTCCGGGATGAATGGCCGTCTTGCCGACCAGCCCATGCTCCAGGTCGCGGATGACCTCGTCACGCAGGGTGTCCAGGTCGCCGAAATCGTCGAACACCGGCGCCGTGAGCGCAAATCCGAACGGGCGGAACGCCGCGACCAGCGCGGCCACCACCGGCCCCGCCGCCGTGTCGTAGATCGTCCGGCCCGGACGCCGCCGGATACCCAGCATGTTCAGAATGTCGTTTCCGCCGATGCGCAGAGCCAGGATTCGCTCCTTCAGTCCAGGAGCGGAGAGGCACTCTCTCAACTCGGACACCGCCGCTCCATCGAAAATCTCGCGGGTCTCCAGCGTCGGCATCAGCAGGAACCGGCGCGGGATCAGGTCGACATAGTCGGCCATGGCGGCCGTCGTCGCCTTGGACAGCACGAACCCGTCAACCCGTTCAATGCCGGGCATGGCGATGATGCGGCTCAGGATTTCGGGATTTCGCGGACGGATGAAGACCAGCGGGCCGCCGGGTGCGAACTGCGGCAGGCAGGCGCGCAGATTCTCCAGCGCGGCATCGACCTGTTCGGAGCGGATGCTGTCCTCGGTACACAGGATGACCGATCTCAGAAATGCATGCCGGTCGCCGTTGGCCACCGCCACCAGATCGGGGCGGGTGGCCGGGACATACAGGCTGGCCCCCAGCCGGAGAGGAGAGAGCGCCCGCGTCACCCGGCCCCCATCGTCTTGATAACCGCGCAGGCCCGATAGGGAAGCTCGGGGTCGACCTCCACGGCGATACCCCGGTCGGTCGCCAGCGTCATCAGATGCCGGACGTCCTGCCCGGCGCGGTCACGCACGAAAAGCCGGTCGGGCACCCGCCGGAGCAACGCCCGTGTCGCCTCGCCGATCCCCGGCTTGATGCGATTCCGGTCGGTGGCCCCGGTCCTCGCCAGCATCGCCGCGACGAAGGCCGACGACACCGCCGCCGCCCGCGAACGCCCGGCATCCTCCCACGCGGCGGCCGCCACATGGTCCAGGGCGGCCAGCACGTCGGTCATCTGCTCGTCGATATACCAGCGGCTCAGGTCTTCACCGGCAAGGCTGGTCAGCACCATACAGCCATGGAACTCGCCCGGCCCGATCAGATCGGCCGACAGGATGGTCCGGCTGACCAGACCCGAGATGACGCCGTTCAGGATCGCCGACGGAATGACATAGTCCTCGTCGCTGGCGGCAATGTCGGCCACCCCGGCAAGGTCCGACAGGACGCACAGCGGCGCCCCGACAAGCTCCGGCAGATGGACGGCAAGGGATTTGGCCAGCTCGGTGCCGATCGCCCCCTTGCCGGTCCAGCCGTCGACGAACACCAGATCGGCGGCGGCATGGCGCGCCAGGATCGCGCGCATTGCCGCCAGGTCGATGCCGCGGTCACGGATGATCGAGACCGAATAATGGATTGCCGGACGCCCGAGCGCCGCCAGCGCCCGACGCAGCAGAACCCCGATCGGGGTGCCGGCGCGGGCCAGGCTGACCAGCACCACCTCCGCGCCATCCCGGACGGCAATGGCCTTGGCCAGCCTCGCCACATCGCGGCCGACGCGACGGCGGTTGACCGCGAAGCACTCCCGGAACGTCGCCATATAGTCGGGCGGCGGCGGCGACTCGGGGGCAAGCATCTCGGAATAGTGACGCCGGCCGCTTTGAATGGCCGCTTCCTTCTCCTCGACACCGATGAAATCCATGACCACCGGCTTGAGAAGAAAGGTCACGTCGGCGGGATCATAACTGCCGCTGAATCCGATGGGGGGCTGAGTCATGCAGACACCTCGCCGACAGCCGACGCCGGCCGCCCGCACAGCATCGAGACGATCTGTGACCGCGACGGGGCGATGGTGTAGTCGCACAGCGCCATGAATCCCACATCGGTCAGGCTGTCGCCGACACCGACGGTCAGCACGGGAGCGGCGCCGAGCACCGTCTCCAGGAAGAAGGCGACGGCCCTTTCCTTGCCGAGGAACGGCGGCAGTGCCGCCATGTTGGTGCCGTTCAGGTGCAGCGTCCAGCCGGTGGGGACCGCGGGCGAAACGGCGGAGGCCAGACGGGACATTTCGGCCGACGACCCGGAATTGTGCTTCACCGAGATGTACAGGGGCAGTCCGGCATCCTCGATGATCCGATGACGGGCGTCGATGCCGTCCTCCTCCGCCGCCGCGGCGATCGCCGCATGCAGATCGGCCATCGCTGGCGCCGTGGCGGTCGCGGCCCGCATGGTCTCGCGATGCCAGTCCGGGTGGGGCGTGCCGTCCAGGCCGAGGATGACACCGCCGAACGAGCAGATCGCGCGCTGGCCCAAGGGGAGCACCACTTGCCGGAAAGCCTGAACGCTGCGGCCGGTGACCGGCACCACCAAGGCGTCCCGGGTCAGCCATTCGGTAAAGGCGGCCTGCTTGCCGCATTGGAACGACAGCGGCTGGCCCTGCTTGTCGACCGCGGCCAGCCGGTCGGCCACGGGATTTTTCCCCGACGTCTGGAACAGCGTGTCGTCCAGGTCCACGAAGACAACCCTGTTCATGCACTATCCTCGGTCAGGGAAAACATCACCGGTTCGGCATCAAGAGCCGCGATCAGCGGTCGCTGAACGGTCGATGGTGGGGTTTCATAGCAGACAAGCACACGGTCGTATTGTCCAGGGCGAACCGAATACAGGAAGTTGGGGATACCGTCCTCATAGGCGTCGGTGAACTCCAGCACGCCCTGGATATCGGCCCCTTCCAGGATCGGCGAACGGGTCGTCGCCTGAACCCACACCTCCGCCCCCATGGCCGAGAGCCGCCGGGCCAGTTGAAACGGCGGATAGACGAACTCGCCGGTGCCGAGGACCAGAACCCGTTCGCCCCGCTGCGCGCGGATCGCCTGGACATGGTCGGGCAGCGGCACCGGCTGCCGCAACCCCAGCCGTCCCCAGTTCCGCCCGATCAGATGGTCCTTGAGATCGCTGTTGCCGGTCACGTCGGGCATCACCGGCGGCGGAGCGTCCGACGGGTGGAAGCCATAGGCGCCGTCCAGCAGCGATACGAACCCGGTTTCGGCCGGCATCGCCGCTCTGATCGCCGCCTGCCGTTCCGCTCCCATCCAGTCCGTGATCGTCACGCACACCACCCGCGACAGATGGGGCATGTGGCGCTTGCATGCCGCGGTCAGGGCGACAAAGGTCGCGCCGGTCGACGCCTCGTCATCCACCAGCACCAGACTACGGCACCGGGCGAACAGGTCGGCATCGACGGGATCGGCCGGCTGATAGAGCAGATGGCTGGTGGCATGGCTGTGGCTCTCTTCGAAGGTCGAGAGCAGCGGCTGCCGCAGCTTGTAGCGGGTGGAGTGGAGGAACAGCAGATCGTCGCGCCCGCTCAGGCCGCGCCATGCTTCGTGGGTACCCTGGCCGAGGCAGACCGCCGTTTCGGCCATGCCGATGACCACGGCCGGCCCGGGCAGATCCTGGGGCAGCTTCGCCGCCAGCCGACGATGCACCATGCGCATGACCTGAGGCCGCACCGGCAGATGGCGCCCAAGGACGCGGCTGACGAACAGGAAGGGGCGTTTGGGATTGCGCCGACTGGCAAATCCGCACAGAGCGCCCAAGGGAAGATCGCTGCGGTCGGCCGTAACCTGCAAGATGCCCCCCGCCAGGGCCACCGTCTTCTCGGTGCGGTGCGAGGGCGCCGTCATGCCGCTGGGCTGAAACACTGTTCCAGGCGGCCCCCGTGGGCACGGGAACACCCCAGCCGACCGGCCTTTTGACGTGCGTCCATGCCTCCCTCCCTCTGTTCGCCACTCACGCCGGTATCCGACACTACAGTGTGCACAGCTTTTGTATTCACAGGGTATGGAGAACGAACGGCTTTCGTTCAAGAGACAAGACAGAGACCGGGCACAGGAGGCCCGGTCTCGGACAACACGGCAGAGACGGCTATTTTCCGCCCCAGGGCATGATCGGCACCGTCGAAATCGAATTTTTTGGCGACCCGTCAACGATCTTGTCGGAATACACCAAGTAAACCAGGGTGTTGTTCGGTTTGTCGTGGAACCGCACGACCTGCAACTTCTTGAACAGCCAGGACCGGCTTTCCTTGAATACGTCCTCTCCGCTCTGAAGCTCGCTCTTTATGCTGATCGGCCCGACCTGTCGGCAGGCGATCGAGGCATCGGAGGTATCTTCCGCCAGACCCACGGCACCCTTGACGCCGCCGGTCTTGGCCCGGCTGACATGGCACACCACACCGTCGACCTTCGGGTCTTTGAACGAATCGATGCAGATCTTGTCGTTGGGGCCCAGCAATTTGAAGGTCGTGGACACGCACCCGACGTCATCGGCCATCGCCGGGGCCGACAGCACGGACAGAATTGTGGCGAGAGTGAAGGAAATGCGCCTCATGGTCACCTCTGGCATCGGGAAAAGAGTGTTACGGGCGGCGCGGATCGTCGAAGCGAACAGGATGGCCGATGGTGCGGGGCACCAGAAGGCGACACCGCGCCTGAGCCGATGTCGGGCATGTCCCGTAGGTGCCCGGAATCGTTGAGGGGCCTCTGGAACTGGCTGGGGCGGGAGGGTTCGAACCTCCGAATGGCGGTACCAAAAACCGCTGCCTTACCACTTGGCTACGCCCCAGCAGAGGGACCGGCACCATAAGCAATCCGGCCGGTCCCTGCAACCCCTCAATGCGGTCGTCAACCGAACAGTTTGTCGATTTCGTCCTGGCTGATGCCCTTGTTCTCCAGCTGCGGCCCGTTGAGCAGCTGCTTTTCCCAATCTTCCTCTTTCGCCGTGTCCTGCTTCTGCGGCAGGTCGTGGAAGCTGTCCTCGCCCCAGATGTCGATCATCGCGTTGACGCGGCTTTCGACGTATTTCAGGGTGTTGACCACCTTGGTGATGCGCTGGCCGGTAATGTCCTGGAAGTTGCAGGCTTCGAACACCGTGATGATCTGTTCGCGGATTTCGTCGACCTGATGCAGAATGAAGGTATCCGTGGTCTGGGCGCGAACGCCGGCCGCCAGGTGGTCGACGCGCTCGGCGGCATCCAGGATGTTCTGGGTGGCCCGTTCCGTGGCGGTCACGATGGCGTCCAGTTCATAGGTCACCGCGATCAGCCGGTCGTCTTCCGAGTCGGCTGGACGCAGGGCGGCGATTTCGGCCTTGGTCTGCTGGATCGAATTGGCCAGCGCGCGCAGTTCGGTGCGCAACAGACTGACCTCGGCGCGTTCGTGTTGCAGACGCTCCAGCGCGGCCTGTTCGGCCTCGTCCAGGGTTTCCTCTTCCTCTTCCTCGATCGGATTGAGGAAATGGGCGACCGCCTTGACCTCGTCGCGCAACGCCTGAATCGCCCGCATGATCTCGGTATTGCTCGGCTGGCCAGAGGCGTCACGCGCCGCCGCCGGAGCGGTGCCGCGTGATGCCAGCCGCTGTAGTTCGGCGGTAAACAGCTTCTTTTCCATACTCTCTTCTACCCCCCCAGCGCCCCGCCGGCTCGTCACGCCATACCCACGGCACGACTTTCGGCCACGAACGCCGCGACCAGCTCGTCATGCGAAACTTCCGCATTTTCCAGCCACGGCCGGTACCGCATATCGGCACCGAGAATGTGGCTGGACAGCCAATGCGTCAGGAACATCAGCATCTCCGGCCCGATGGCGGCATATTCGCCCTCGGCATAGAGCTGACGCATTTCCCGGACCCGCTGGCTGAGGCGGCGGTGCTCCCGTCGGTGCTGGTCCACATGCGGATAGCCGCCGCGTTCCATCGCCTCTTCCTCGACGGTGAAATGGTGCTCGACATATTCGCACAGAATGTTCAGCACGCTGGTGACCACATCACCGGACTGAGCGGTTTCATGCGCGTCATGTAACTGATTGACCAGATCAATGATCAACCGGTGATCCCGGTCGATGGCACCGACGCCGACGCTGTAAGAATCCTGCCAGGTGATAAGGGACAAGGGATACACTCCGCCGAACCCGGGCGCACGGCCGCCCTGGAACGGATCAAATCATAGCGGCAGGGTTTTCTCAACACAACGATCGCAAGCACGACGCGAGCAGGTGGCAAAACGCGTGCGGGGCTGTTCGCTCTATGCTGCCGCTTCGGGTGTGGTATACCATTCAGATCAGTGGATGGCGTGGATTACGTGACCGACATCGACACTTCGGCAACCGATTTTCATCTGGCAGCGGCGCTTGACGTGCTCGGCGACGGCGTCATGCTGTTCGACGCTGCGGATCGGCTGGTTCATGCCAACGACGCCAGCCGCACCCTGCTGCCCCATCTGGCGCCGTTGCTGGTCCCAGGCAGCCCGTTCACCGCCATCATCAAGGCACAGGC
>JGI1358J11329_10000975_pt1 | contig 24313 bp, 26 predicted proteins | sample Subgroupgradi54m_FD_11329 | JGI IMG/M metagenome (IMG submission 11329)
ATGGCTTCCGGATTTTGACGATCCCGATGATTTGACGCCGGAGGAACGGCTTGCCCGGATTGTCCATATCCTCGCCTTGGGCGCAATCCGCCTGGCTGAAGAGGAAAAGAGCGGCAGCCCCACGCCTGTCCAAACAAAGGTTCCCAAGAAGGTTTTGAAATTGAATATTGACACTCCAGAACGGACGGGTTATGCTCGCACCATCTGACGTTATCTCCAACCCCAAGAGCCGGAAAATGGGTGAAAAACAAAATACCAAATGGTGTGCGGTCTATACCCGCAAATCCACGGACGAGAATCTTAATTCGGATTTTACTTCGCTTGACGCCCAACGGGAATCCTGTGAAGCGTTTATCAAAAGCCGTAAGGCCGAGGGCTGGCAGCTCTTTCCCGAGCGCTTTGACGATCCCGCCTACTCTGGCGGCAATACGAACCGGCCGGCCTTACAGCATCTTTTAGCTGCTATCCGCCAAGGGAAAGTCCAAATCGTTGTGGCTTACAAATATGACCGCATGAGCCGCAATATCAAAGACTTCGTTAAGATCCTCGACCTTTTTGACAAACACGGCGTTGCTTTTGTCTCTGTCACTCAGCAATTTGACACGTCAACCTCGATTGGCCGGATCTTTCAGACCATGCTTATGGGATTTGCACAATTCGAGCGGGAGCTCATAAGCGAACGCACGCGAGACAAACGAGTGGCCATGATTCAAAAAGGCAAATGGGGAGGCGGAATGCCAATCATCGGTTATGACATTGATTCGGCGGCCCGCAAGCTCGTCGTGAATAAAAGCGAGGTTAAGCAAGCGAAAGATCAGTTTCTTTTTTATCTCAAAGAGAAATCGCTCGGCAAGACGGCCAGACGCTTAAATGCACAAGGCTACCGCATGAAACAATGGATCAACAAGGCGGGCCTTGAAAAAGGCGGAGGCCGGTATAACAAATCCAATCTGGCCCAGGTGTTAAGGAATCCTTTTTGCGTTGGGAAACTTCGGCACAAAGACAAGCTTTTCCCGGGCGAGCATAAGGCCATCGTTGACGAGAAGCTTTTTAACCGTGTCCAAAAGCTTCTTAGCCAAAATAACGGGACGCATCATTCGGCCAATCAGGATAAGCATGATTTCCTTTTGAGAGGGCTTGTGCATTGCAAAATCTGCGGATCTTTTATGACGCCCAATTTTGCTTATTCGAAGGGCAGAAAATATTTTTACTACAAATGCACTAAGGTGAATAAATTTGACAAAGACGCATGCTCCGTCAAAAGCGCTCCCGCGAAAGAGCTTGAAAATCTTATTGTGAAGCGGCTGGCACTTCTCGGCCGGAATAAGAAAATAGTGGACGATATTGTGAAAGACGCCCAGGAATCATCCGTTAAAGCCTTTGGGCCGCTAAGAGAGGACCGGAGACGTATTCAGGAGGAAATCCGAAAGACTGACGAAGAGGCCAAAAAGCTTGTTGCGGCTTTAGGAGCTCAAAACAATGGTACCTCACGCAACCGTTTTATTACGGACAGGCTGGATGAGCTTCAAGAGACGAAGCAAAAGGCCGAGGAAAGGCTGGCTGAGATTGAATTGTCGATTCGAGGACTTGAAGGCCGGATGATTGACGCTGACGTTATCCAGCGCAATCTCCAGCGTTTTGAAGCAGTGTTTGAAAAACTCACTCCCAATGAGCAAAAAGACCTTCTAAGACTCCTCATCAAAGAGATCCTCTACAACCAGGACCCCTCCAAAATCAAAATGACCCTGCGCCCCCTCCCCGAGCTTGATCTCGAGGTGGAAGGCGACAAGGTCAGTTTTGATGAGCGTCAAAAATGGCTCCCCGGGCTGGGCTCGAACCAGCAACCCTTCGATTAACAGTCGAATGCTCCACCATTGAGCTACCGGGGAATGAAAGATAATGATAGCGGTTAAAAGTTTTACTATGTTAACCGATTTTTTCTCGGGTGGCAAAAAAATTTATTGGGCCTTTTCTCATCCTCTGAGTGATTGACAGTCCACCGCGATTTTGTCAAAATTTGACTTATGAAGGCCCGTTACAATATACATGGATTCCACATTGAGGTGACGAGCAATCATCCGATGCCATTTGAGATGATCGATCAAGATCTTCGGATCTTCCGTGCCAAAACAAAATTTAATTCAAAAAAAGCTTTTAAATTTAACGTTACGACACTGCCGACCGAAACAAACGGATCATCTTATGTTTCTCTTTTTTCAAAATATCGTGAAGTAACCTCGCAATTTTTGACAACCCCAAAAGGAATTGTATCTCGCTACGGAAAAAGTCTGATCACGGTCATCAATGATCCGTTCAAACGCCAGATACGAACTGCCGTAGCTCCTGACCCTTCTTTATTTCCGGATCCGGCTTATCACTACTGCTTTACTCAGCCGATCAGCCCATGGCTCAAACAACACGGGCTTTTCTTTCTTCATGCCGCTTGCGTCGCCGACGAAAATAAAAATGGAATATTAATGATAGGACACTCTCGGGCGGGAAAAAGCAGTTTGTCACTTGCTTGCGTCCGGAACGGTTTTCAATTTTTAAGTGACGAGCAGCCATTTGTTTCCATTAAAAGCGGCCAACTCCGGGTTTATTCATTCCCCCGCAGGATTCGTCTGGACCGCTCGGTCGCTGCTTTATTTGGCGAACTAAAACCGATTTTGAAATCATCGGCTGAGAAACGAATCGTTTTTCCGATTGAACAAATTTGGCCGGGATGTATTACAGCTTCCTGCAAACCTAAGTTTTTGATTTTTCCAAAATTTCATTTAAAAGGCCTCTTAAAAATTTCTGAACTGGGACCGAGCGACGCCATTGCCCGAATTTTGCAGGATGACCATTTCATTTGGTATTTGAACGGGCCCTGGAAAAAAGTGTCTGAGGAACATCTGGTTTTGATCTCGCGGCTCGTTCAAGAAACCAAAGCGTTTCAACTGGACTACGGCACCAAAGATATTTTTAACATTCCGCGGGTCTTTCGCCGGCTGCTCAATGACTAACCCCCTCGTCTCCATCATTGTCGTCACGATGAATACGCCCAAACTGACCGGCGCTTGTCTGGACAGTGTGATTCAAAATACCGGCGTTCCGTGTTTGTTTTCTCAACAGCGATACTTTGGTTCCGCCGAAGTGGATGGAACGAATGCTCACCGCGGTGCGAAAGCCGAAGGTGGGAGCCGTAAGTCCGCTGGGTCAAGAGGAATATTATCTTTACCGCTGGCCAAATACAAAAATAAGAAACCGAACGGCGCTTGTGGAACTCGTTGACCGGGGTTTTCAGCATTGGTACTTCAACCGTTTCAAATCGGTGGGGTGGCTTTCCGGTTTTTGTCTTCTCATTCCGAAAAGTGTCATCAATCGAGTCGGTCTTTTCGATGAACGATTTTTCTTCGGCTGGGAAGATATTGATTATTCCATGCAGCTCCGGTTGAAAGGATATCAGTTAATGAATATAAAACCGCTTTTCATTTACCATCAAAGAAGTGGGTCCTCGAGTCCGAAAAGACACCGGCAACTGGTCCGGAAAGCCAAAAAAGACTTTGTCACAAAATGGAGCGGTCTTTTAAAACAAAGATTTGGACATTACAATGAAGTGTTTTCTGAAGTGAATCAGTTGGTCGGCGCTCAAGACAAATGACTAACCCCCTCGTCTCCATCATTGTCGTCACGATGAATACGCCCAAACTGACCGGCGCTTGTCTGGACAGTGTGATTCAAAATACCGGCGTTCCGTATGAATTGATTGTGGTGAGCAACAGCCCAGCTCAGGGAATTAAAAAATGCTTGGGCAATTATCCGGGCATCCGGATTATTTCAAATGAACGGAATTTAGGTTACACGAAAGCCGCCAATCAAGGAATTAAAGAAGCCTGCGGCAAATTCGTTTGTTTTCTCAACAGCGATACTTTGGTTCCGCCGAAGTGGATGGAACGAATGCTCACCGCGGTGCGAAAGCCGAAGGTGGGAGCCGTTGGGCCGGTTTCAAATATCATTTCATGGACGGAGCGGTGGTTGTCCAACTTATCCGTTAATCAGAGTTCGGTATCGCTCATTGACGAAACATTCCAGCGCTGGTATTCCGATGAAAACCATAAAATTTCATGGCTGAACGGATTCTGCCTGATGATCCCGAAATCGATTATCGAACACGTGGGGTGTTTCGATGAACGATTTTTCTTCGGCTGGGAAGATTTGGATTATTCCCTTCGGCTTCGACTGAACGGATATCGATTAATCCGGCTCAAAACCGTTTTCGTTTATCATCAAACGGAAGGTTCGTCGTCTCATGCGGAACGAAATATCAAACTCAATCAGGCAGCACGATGCCAATTTTTTTTGAAATGGCGGCATTATTTATCCTCCTCACCCGCGAACTACCTGAGTCTCGCGAAAAAACGAGCGCGGAATGTACTGGTTTTGGAATGGATGAAATTCCGTTCCGCACTGGAAAATGAAATTTCCATGCTCTCTGAGGCCGTATGATTTGTCATCCCAAAATGGTTCCGGGTCTTGTCACCGTAATCATTCCGTTTTTCAATCGCGAAAAATATCTTGCCGAAACCATCGACAGCATTCTGAATCAAAGTTACGAGCCGCTTCAATTAATTTTGGTGGATGACGGCAGCAATGATTCATCATTTTCCGGAGTACAATCATTCTCAGATCCGAGAATCCAATGCGTTCGGTTAAACAAACGTTCCGGAAAATCGGCCGCCCTGAATCAAGCGCTTCCGCTCGCCCAAGGAGAGTGGCTTACTTTTTTTGATAGTGACGATCTGATGACCCGAGATTCTTTGAACCTAAGAGTTAAATTCTTAAGAAAAAATCCAAAAGCGCTTCATGTCATCGGCCGCACTGGCCGCCTGATCAACGGGCAAGGCAAAGTAATCCCCAAACATCATCCGCTCAATCATTATTTAAAAATATCTCTTCGTGCCACACGGGAACTTGCAAATTCGGTCGGTTGTCTCGTTCCCGAATTATTTGCTTACGAAAATTGTCCTTTGGGCCCGTTAAATGCGGCGCTGCTACGAAGAGAATCGGTGGAACGAGTCGGGTGGTTCCACGAAAACTTTGCCCCTTGGGAAGACCGGGAATATATGACGAGGGCTGCAATCAAACAGCCCATTCCCTTTTTGGATGAAGCGGTGCTTTGGTACCGGGTTCATGATTCTAATTTGTCATTCAAAATGGTGAATGGAAAATTGAAACGGCGCGGAACACTCAGCTTAGAACGCGGATTCAAAAAACACTGTGCGGCTTTAATCGACGGGTAAATAAATGGCAATCAAACCAGAAGAACTCGACTACGCAAAAATTTATTTGGAAGATCGATACGTCCGGTCGATCAAAAATAAAAAAATCGACCCGGTTTATAATTTATCTTACTTCGAGCGGCTTTATCTCAACGACTCCGATCCTTGGAATTGCAGCACGAGTGTTTACCATCAGAAAAAATTCTCTGATACTTTGGCCCTGCTGCCGCGCCCTACCTATAATGAAGTCCTGGATGCCGGGTGTGGAAATGGGATTTTTACTTCCCTCATTTCAGAAAGGGCCCATCAAGTACTGGGCATTGATTTCTCAAAAAAAGCAGCTCAGTTGGCACGTGAACGGTGTGAGTCTCTTGCAAACGTTAGCATTCAAAATTGTGACTTATTAAAAATGCCGCCTAAACAACAGTGCGATTTGATTGTTTGCTCCGAGCTATTGTATTATTTGTCCAAACCCAAATCCAATAAAGAATTAGCCCGAAAAATTTTGGTTGAACTGTTATCACCAAGCGGTCATTTAGTGATCGTAACGGCGTTATTTGTGGATGATTGGGAAAAATATTTGGAAGAAGACAAGCGGTTGATCGTATTAAAACAAAAAGCGTTTGACTTTCCTCCGCACCGGCCTTACCGAATCACCATTTTTGAAAAGTCCGGACTTACCACTGAAAATGGATTTGGTAGCGCCTGAGGATCGCGTCGCCCAAAATGCGCCTGCCGACATCGATCCACTTTTCTTTCGGCTGATCTGAAAGAGCGCCCGGACGGCGACGGTAAAGATAGAGCGGCTTGCCGTTCAGGTGCCGAAATTTCGTTATCTCCGAAAGGCGCAAAAACAAATCAACATCTCCCAAAAATCGAAATTGAGGGCGATATCCGCCGATTTTCCGAATGAGCGACTTTCGCACCAATGTTCCGCCGTGAGAAATAGATCCGTCGATTAAATCCCACGTTTGGGTCGGCCCAAGACTTCGCCTGAGCAACCGGTCCTGATCCTCGCTTCTTTCGGCCATGTCTCCATAAACAACACCGATTTCTGGATTCCGGTCCAGCACACGAACCAAAGATTTGAGGTGACCGGAGAGCATGATGTCATCCGCATCACAAAATGAAATGTAAGGACCGCGCGAGCGCGCAATGAGAAAATTGCGAGTCGCTCCTTCGCCGCGGTTACGGTCGAGGCGCCAAGCCCGGATTTGTGGATTGTGGCGATAAGATTGAATCCGCTTCCACGTATCATCGGTGGAGGCATCGTCAGCAATCAACAATTCAAAAGGAATGCCTTTTTGGCGGAGCACCGATTGAATGGCTTCATCAATGTAAGAAGCGACATGATAAGCCGGCATGATGACTGAAACTTTGACCTTCATCGGTGAAGAATATTATCACAAACTGAATCAAAATCATATTGTGTGATCGATGTTCATCAGATATGATGTGGCGTCTAATCAACCGGAGAAATAAAATGAAAGAACTCTTATCTGAACAATTTGTGAAACGCGCAGATCATGTCGTGTGGAAAGAAATTGAAGGAAAGGGTATTTTATTAAACCTGGAAAATGGTTCTTACTTTGAAGTGGATCCGGTAGGGCTTGCGATTTGGCAGCATTGTGATGGGAAAACTCCGATTTTAAAAATTGCGGACGCCGTCGCCGAAAAATTCAATACGGATACGAATCGTGTCCATCGAGACCTCCGAGAATTTGTGGGTGAATTAAAAAGATTAAAAATCGCAGAATTGCGCGCTTAAATCTGAACGTGTGACGGACTCAAAAAAATTATCTTCTTTAGTCGCCTTCGGCACAAGCATGTTGCCGTTTTTTCAACCCGGCGAGGACATCTGGTTTAAGCCGGTCTCAATCAACTTCATCCAACCCGGCGATATCATCACCTACCAAGAAAAGCCCTATGTTTTCGTAACTCATCGGGTCATCAAAATCACAAAACACAACGGAAAAATTGCGTTCATCACGAAAGGTGATAACCGTTTTCATTGGGATCCGTTAGTCGAGAATGATCAAATCGTCGGCAAAGTCATCCGGGCCGGAAATCGAAACTTAAACCGATTTTGGTGGCGCTGGCTTGGCCGAATGATCGCCTTCCTTTCCTATCTTCAGGGAAATCTGTACCAGCGCATGATTCAAAGCCGGCTGAACCAATTTCGGCATCATTTGGCGCAAAAAGGGCTCTTCCCTAAAATCAATCCTTTCGCTGTGTTCCGAATGATAAGCAGTCCGCTTTTTTGGATTACGTACTTGAGAAATTATTTTTCAGATTGGAAAAGCCGCCGGCTGATGTCCAGTCAAACAATAACCATTAAAGAGTGGTTGCCTGAAGATAACGAAATCCTATTTAAAATTTGGAACGAAAACTTCCCCGAATACCGGACTTCTCAAGAACGGTTTAATCAAAAATTTTGCGGCGGCCGGGGGTTCAATCCTTCAAACTGTTTCATTCTGCACGATAAAAAAAATATTTTGGGATGGACTTCGGCCAATCCAAAGGGCGTCATTGACGTTTTGGCGGTGACTCATTCGGCTGTTCAAGACCAAGCAGCCAAAATTTTAATTCAAGAAAATTTAAATCAGTTCAAACAGAACAAAGTCAAAACAATATACGTCGGCCCGCAGCGTTTGCGCGGAGACACATTTGAAATTCAGCACTCCCCATTTTTTACCGCTTTGACGAAGACCGGTTTCTATCCGTATCATATGAACATAGAACTTTCCTTAACCCGTTCAGAATACCGTAAACTTTCTATGTCCTCTCAACCGAATCTTGAATTCACACAAAAGCCTGATTCAGCGGCTTTGAATCATTTTTTTGACCGGAATAAAATTGAAATGGAGCAAACCGGCGGAAAAAATGAAACGACCGGGGGATTGGCCGGCATTTTGAAAAACAAAATCGTTTGTTATTGTCGTTTTTTAACGGACACGCAAGTTGAAAATTATCGGGACATCAACTGGGTTTGGTCGATTTCCGAGCCAAAAGTTCCAACCGGGTATTTTTTTCGTTTGATTGTAGATGAAGAGCTTAAAAGGAAAGGAATCGGTACGATCACCGCAATGAAAGCTTTCAAGTCGCTGTTTGATGCGGGCTGTGAAACCATTATCCTAGCTGTAAACCAAAACGGTTTTTATGAACGTTTCTACGAACGTTTTGGCTTCCGAAAAAAAGGATGTTATGTGGCTTGGAAACGGAATTAAGAAAAAACCGATGCCACATTTAAACTGGCTGTTGGCCCAACACAAAACCAAACTTTTTTTCCAAGCCGGATGTATTTCCGAATTAAATGCCGCAAAAGGGCTGGTCAAAATTTTGAACCTCCATCCCAAACATTTCACAATCAATTCCAAGAATATCCATCCGATGAAACAAGACTTAAAGATTAGATTCGATTTTAATAGCCGGGATAAACTGGAAAAAAACGGCTTGGTGCTCAACCATGAACCATACAAATATTTTCTGAATAACCGGCATTTTAAAAATGAAAGAAATCGAATTCGAAAATCGATGGGCCTTTCGCAAACGAGGAAAGTGATTGTCTTTTCGTGTACGCACGCAAACGAGATTGAAGTTGTTTTGGACGCTTATGATAAGCTGATTTCTCTCAACCCACCTTTTCTCATCATTGCATTAAGAGAAGCGGACCCTTTACTCGCTTCAAAATTAATCCAAAGAGGCTTTAAAGCAACGAGCCGGAATGATTCAGCCGAACGACTGTCTGGCTTGGGAAAACATGACATCATCATTTTAAATACAGCGAGTGAACTTCTTCATTTTTTTAAGATTGCGAATTTGGCCGTTATGGGACATGACCGAAATTTGTTTGAACCGGCATGTTTGGACATTCCGATTATTTATTTCAAACGGCCGCTCAACATGAACTCGGAAGAAAGAAGAATTCTCGGGCTTTTCAATTTGGGTTGGAGGAAAAATAAAATCGCAAAGCGGCTGATGGATCAAACAGGCGGTGCCATTCCCATTCACCCAACTCGACTCAAAGATCAGATGATGCATGTGTTGAATCATCCCGAAAAAATGATCCTTCGGACACGTCAAGCCGTCCGCCGGTTGAATCGGGAAATTGTTCCGGTTTACCGGCGCAGAGTTTTGGATCTGCTGGCTTTAGGTTTAAACTTGAGAAGAGAAGTAAGAGAACGAGTTAGCCATTGATCCGCTGAAAAATTGAGCGGAACAAAAAATACAATAAACACACGCCTAAATTTTCCTTCGGGACCCCTAAGTGGTTTCACGCCGTGCCACGCGCTAGGCGTATTTTTCATGAATAAACTGTGATGTTCTTGATTGTCCACAGGGATTTTAAGTTTAAAATCGGAAAAATCTAAAGATCGTTTGCGGCGCCTCGTTGGATGATTGCCAAGAATCAGCGTCCTCCCGCCCCATCTCGGACTCCAATCTTTCTGGGTATTAAAATAAAACAAATGGCTTCCAAGCTTCCAATCAATGTCCACGTGCGGTGAAATTTGTGATCCCGAAAAACCCAAATGCCATTCATATCGAAATTTAAAATTGGTTTTTAAAATTGAGCGGACAAAACTTTTGTACCCGTTGGGGCGCTCGAGTTCTTCAATCAATCGCTGCCAAGCGCTAGGCAATTGATCATGCTGGATCACACCTTTTCCTTCATATCCGCTCTCATGATAGACTGAATCTTCGTAGGAAAGAAGGTAACGGTCGTGCGGCTTTTGATTGCCTCGGTAAAATCCAACCTGTTTTTCAAAAAGCGAAACGTCCGGAAATGAGCGGTAAAGTTGTTTAAATCCCGCGCGCGTTAAAAATTGATCGAAATCATGCCATGGGTATGGAATTTTTGATTCAAATACAGAAACATCAAACGAATGAATCGAATCGTAATGAATAAACTTAGGCGAACCGTGTATTTTCATAAGTGAGAAACCAATTCTCTGAATCGTAAAAAAAATCGGAGTTCATTTTAGAAGAGTAAGAGATCGCGATAAAATTCGTCGGAAAGCGACGATCATTTTCCCCTTTGATTTTAAGAAAGCCGACCGATTTGAGTACAGACTCATAATAATTTCCGGACAAATAACATTCAATTTTATATATTTTTTCGCTCTTAAAGTATTCAACGGCTTTGAGGATTAACATTTTAGTGACCGTTTTATGCTGAATATCAAATAGGTCGGTGATACGTCCGACTTTTCGCGGGTGATCACATTGAAGCACAATATATCCCAAGACTTCGCCGTTTTTCTCGGCTGCGAAAATAACCGAATTTAGTGCGGACGGGTTGAAATGCGCCCAATTTAAATATTCTTGGTTTCGAACCACTGCGATTTTATGCAGGGCTGATGCCTTCAGCCACAACCGATCAAACCGTTCGTCAAAAGAATGGATTCTGTTGACGATAATTCCAGCCGGCGATTTGGGAGCTAAATGAGAATCAAATAGATTCATGAAAAAACCTAAAATCAAACCCAGCCGCTGCGCAACCCGTTGATTCCGGACAAATCGTTCTAAAATATAACTCGGATTTAAAATCCTCAAATACCGCGGAATGATTCGAATAAAACGCATGCCGATCCTATTTTGGTAGTACGGTAGAAGCCGATCGAATGGAAAACCGTAAAGAACGGCGTTTTTTCTTCGGGCCTCTTCGTGGTTTGTTCTTACTAATAAATTAAAAATATTGTACTTTTTTCGCCGATGCTCTGGATAAACAAACACTTCCCCACGGTAAGCATCTACAATCTCATCTGCGACTTTTAGTTGCACGGCAACATTCAAATAAAAACCGATGGGTTGATCTTCCACGCAAGCGACAAGCAGGGAATTTTTGGAAGGCCGGTATCTCGTTAACCATTCTAAGTGGGCGCGCGTAATTTCCGCAATGTGCCAAAGACCTTTCTCGTTGCCAAATAGTTCAAAATCCTTTTCTTCCAACTTTCTGATTTTGATCTGCTCAACCAAGCTATCGCTTTTCATTCAAATCCTGCTGTGCTTGTTTTTGAAGTTCATGATGATAAAGCCGGTCAAATTTTTTCGCTTGTGATGAAGCGGTTAACGATTTCAAAATATAAGTTCGGTTGTTTTTTGCCAAACGACGAGCCAATTGGGGACGCATAAGGATTGTGACAGCTGCTTCAGCCATTTTGTGGGAATTTTGGTACGGCGTTAATAATCCGGACTTTTGATTTCGAATCACATCCCGAACACCACCGATATTCGCCGCTACCACCGGCACACTGTGGATCCCTGCTTCCAACATTGCTTGGGACATACCTTCATAAGAGGGAATGATAAGCAAATTTAACCTCTGATACCATTTTGAGCTTTGATCGGGTGCAAACTTTGTCATTCGAACAATCTGGTTTAACTTTCGTTTCTGAATGGCCCTTAAAATTTTCTGTTTGTATCGAACGCTTTCTGGATGCCGGAGGGTGTGTCCCGCAATCAAAAATCGAGCCCGCGGAACTTTTCGGTAAATCATTGAAGCAGCCGACAAAAAATCCATATGACGTTTCGCCGGATAAAAATTGGCTACCATCCCAATAGAGGGGTAGGCCTTTCTAAAAACTTTACAAGGACCTGTCCCTGGTTCAACTCCCCACGGAATGACTTGAATTTGACGCTTCAGTAAATTTGGAAAAACATCTCTGGCCAAAGCGCGAGACTGAACAACGATTTTATCTGACAATGAACTCATCATCACTTTGAATGACCGGAGAGATCTCTGATTGGGTCCTTTGAATGCTTGCTCGATATTCCCCCCGACGTACCAAATGTGTGGCAGATTCAATTGTCGAGCGGCCAACGCTCCTTCAGTGGCTGAATCGCAGGATTGAACCAGCTGTATTTTCTCTCGAAGAATTAAGCTCCGAAGAAAACCGACCCGACCCCGAGGCGGTAAGACAATATATTTGAAGCGGTTCCTTCGAAATAATTTGCGAGCGCCGCCGGAATGACTGGCTACAATAATAAAGCGATGCCGGGACGGATCGAATGACTTAAGAATGCCCAAAAGTCCGGTGGCAATGCCTCCGACACCCGCGCCTGGAATCACAATTAAAATTCTCATGTTTACCGGTTTTGTTTTTGCAAAAGATAAATAAAATAATTTTTTTCCCCGGCCAAGTAAATTTCCTTATTGTGCTGCCATCTGCGGACGTATCTTTCGCCTTTGTTTCTAAAATAGTCGAGAAAAAAATCGCAGGATGGAATAACAGCTTTGGTCAGCTCCAGCTGTTGGACAACGTGATAATTTTTAATCTTGCAGAATTCGAGTAAAATGTTTTTTATTGCATCGTTGGCCCAAAATTCATCGGCCAGCAAGATGTAACCGTTCGCATTTAAATGTCGATCGATATTGAGCAACGCGCGCTTCGGCGCCGTAAAATATTGGTATGATTCGATCAAAAGAGCCAAATTGAATTTTTGTCTCAAGTTGAAAAATTCGGCCGTTCCTTGGTGAAAGACCACTTCAGGGAACCGTTTTCTTCCGGCTCGGATCAGCGCTGGGTCCGGTACCACACAAATCACATTGAAATGATCTCTCAAAAGCCGAGCCGAAACATTGCCGACTCCTCCGCCGATATCCAGAATGTCTCTGACGCCTTCCGGAATCTGGGCTCGAACTAAATTATATAAATTTTCCTGGGCCTGAACAAATGAATCGTTCGAATTGAGCCAACAGCCGAAATGAATGTGATCCAGATGAAGCTCGTCGATCATCCCGAGAAAAGCCCGGATATCTTCATGAACGGTCCGGATTTTGAATACTTTTTCCATCACTGAATTCAGCATAATTTTGGTTATTGTACTATAAAAGTCCCTCCATGTAGAATATGCGATCGTGGCCAAAACCTCCTCGTCTAAGCGGGAACTTTTGATTCTGATTTTTATTGCCGTTTGGATCTTTGTGCAAATGGCCATCCCGTTCATTCGAAAATTTGAATTATCTCCTTTTAAATACCGTTACGCGACTTACAGTTGGGCCATGTTTTCAAAACCGGCGCTGCGCTATGAAGTTTCATTCTTCCGAAAAAAGCCCGGCGGTGAAAAAGAAGCGATTCCGGATATGAACAAATTTGATTTTCGTTACCGTTCTCCCGAGAGCACATCCCGGAATGAATATTACCAATCAACCGCTGAAATTAAAAACCGGTTTAGGCAGCTCATCCAATATATTGCACAACACGAAGACCCCAATTTTAAATACGGTGTTCTGCTTCGGTGGACGCAACAGTTTGACCCGAACGAACCCAAGGAATGGGAATATCATGTTTGAACGCGTTCCGGCTTGCCGTTTTGCGGTGTTCAGAACCTTCATCGCTTTGGCGAATCTGTTTTATTTCATTCCGCGTCAGAATCGAGTGGTGGATTACTACATTCATTCTTGGTTTCATCAACCTACCCTAGACTGGATACCCACGATATCCGTTCACGCCGGATTCATATTCATGGGCTTGCAGTATTTGGTTGGCATGCTGCTTTTATTCGGCGTTGCGGCTCGTCTCAGCGCCGGTTTTCTGTCCTTGTGCGGACTCTATGTGCTCTTACTCGATAAAATTCATTTTTCTCATAATGGTGAGCTTCACGTCATTTTCCTGTTCATCCTGGCTCTGTCAAACAATAAGCTTTCTTTAATCGATCTATTCCGGGAGAAAAAACGAACATCTTACGAAATGGAAGCTTGGCCGGAATATTTGATTCGTTTTCAGCTGTTTGTGGTCTTTTTTTATACAGCCCTCGACAAAATGTTCAGTCCGTTTTGGGGCAGCACGGGTTCTTTTCTGGTTTACGAACTGGGAAACCAAACGGTTTTCCGCCTAGACGCTCCGACCACCTGGTTCTATGCGGTCGTAGGACTGATCGTTTCGGCTGCCCCAGGAATGATTAGTATTTTGGTCATTGGGGTGGAATTTTTTTTGGCGGCGGCATTTTTATTCAGACGACTTTGGAACTGGGCCGTCAGAGTAAGTCTTCTTTTCATTATTGTCATCGAACTCCTCATCAGCCCTGGCCTGTTTACGTGGGATCTCCTGGCCGCGCTGGTATTGTTCTTACCTGCCGGCATTAAGCGTTATGGATTGGTCTACGTAATCTTGCTTATGACTCGATGGGATTTATACGGACATTATTTAGAATTTCCCAGAAGTGTGTGCTTTGTTTTGGTTGTGGGAATATTTTTCTTTCTCCATGTTTCGAAACAACCTATAATCTCAACGCATGATTGAAATCAATCAATTAACCCGAACTTTTTGGCAAAAACCTCTCCTCGAAAAGCGCCAGCTCGTCGTTGCGCTGGAACAAGTAACGTTCGATATTGAGCCCGGAACTCTTTGTGTCGTTACCGGCCCCAATGGTTCCGGAAAAACTACTTTGCTCAGACTTGTTGCAGGTCTCTTGCTCCCCACCAGCGGAGAAATTTTGATTCACGGACATCCGCCTATCTCTTCTTACAACCGTGGACGCGTTGGATTTCTTTCAAGCGAAACAAATAAAGGTTTTTACGGCCATTTGAGCGCCTGGGAGAATATTCGTTTGGCCGCAGGAACATGCGGGCTCGGGCTCAACGCAAAGATGCTTTTACTGAAGGCCGAGGCGCTCGAAGAAGCCATGGTCTGTCCGCCGGTTCTTAACATTCGCGTGCGTGAACTTCCGCAGGGTTTGAGATCGCGACTGGCACTAATTCGAACTTTGATTTGTGAGCCCGAAATCTTGGTGTTGGACGAACCGTTTCGGGATATCGACCAAGACAGTCTGTGGAAAATCAAGAATTGGTTTCAGGAAGAGGCGGTTCGAAAACAAGGAAAAACCATTCTTTTCACGACTCATCGGCTGGAGGAATTTTCCGGCTGGAGCGCATCTTGTGTCACGCTCAAAGAGGGCCGGCTCGATCCGGAACAATATCTTCAATATGTTTAGTACGCTGAAAGCTTTTTTTCGTGCGGACATTCTGCACGAATTTGATAATCCCTTCGGATTTTTGTCCCCTTACTTGTTCGTCGGGTTGAACATAACGCTATTTTATTCGCTCCATCAATGGGTTCAACCGGTGCAGCAAGATTTATTTTCTTTCTTTGTGCAAGGTTGGAGTCTTTTTCTCGTGACACACCGGGGCCTTGAGAAATTTGTCAGAGAAATCCGGCGAGAAATGTCGGCCGGAACCTTGGAAATGGGTTGGGCTTCCGGGGTTTCTACTTTTTCTCTGCTCGGTGGAATTGCCTTATGGCCTTTTATCAATGGCTTCCTCCAAATGGGGCTGGCCATGATCTTGGGAGGGATTCTGACGCACGGTGTAGTATTGCATCTCTTCGGAATCCATTTTTGGATTGCAGCCACTCTTGGGATATTGCTTTATTTCTTGATCGGTCTCGTCATCGGATCTCAAATACTCATGACCCGACGTGGTAATTCGGTCGTCACTTTTTTGTCCTATCTGGGTCTGGTTTTGAGCGGCGTATTTTTCCCGGTAACCGCATTGCCCCAATGGCTTCAATTTTTTTCTTCTTGGTTTCCTCTGACCCATTTACTCAAAATCGCCCGTGGTGAATCGTGGCTTAATGATCCGGCGGGAATTATTATCTTCACGTTTTTGATCTTGAGCGGGCTGCTTGGAATGGGACTGCTGCGTTATGCGTTCTGGCGAATCCGTAGAGACGGAACGCTTGCGTACTTTGCGTCTCACCCAACTTAAGCATCGTTTTCGCTCATTCCGAGCAATGATTCCGACAGTCAGTTTGGGTCGAATGCTCATGTTCTCTTCTTAACAACAAAATATTTCTTTGCGACTTTATCATAAGAAATCTGGTGGGAAGAACCGTTAAAGTATTCGTCAATGGCCTTTCGAGCGCCCGGCCAATGAGAATTATGATGATCATCAAAGGAAATAATTCCCCCTCGGGCGATTTGAGGGAAAAGTGTTGTCAGCACCTCTAAATGAGATCGGTACAGATCACAATCCACGTGAAGAAATGCAATCGGTCGATTGGGAAACTGTTTCAAACTTTGGTTGAAAAATCCAGGAATTAAGCGGATCCGACGCGCCCGCAATGCTTTCTGAAATCCCAAAGCGTTCAATCTTTCCGCAACTTTTTCTGCTGTAGTGTTTCCAAACTTACCTTTTTTGGGCTTCCTAAATGATCGGTCTTCTGCTGCTGGACGCGGTAAGCCCTGAAATGAATCGAATCCCCAAAGAATTCGTGAAAATTTTTTTTGCCGCTGGAAGGTTAAATAGGCCAGCATCAAAAACGTTCTTCCTCGAAAAACACCACATTCTACAATATCTCCCCTGACGCTTGAGATTTTCTGAAACGCTCGTTCAAAATAATGAAGATAGCACAGACCCTCTGCATTCATGGAAAGTGTGTCAAACGGCCGTGTGGCCTTCAAGCGTGCGTTGAAGCGTCGTCTGATCGATATATTCGATATCGCTTCCGACCGGAACACCGCGCGGGCAATGCGGGTGATTCTTAAATGTGGAAAGGACCTCAGCGACTCTGTCAAAAAGAGCGCGGTCGCGTCGCCCTTCTTTGATTGTGGCAGGAGGATGCATTCTGAAATAATCCTCCAGAGTTTGTTGATAGCCGGTTGGCTCGCTCGCTGATTGACGGAAATGAATCTCTTTGAGCCGGTCCATTCCTCCGCCTTTGCAGTCTTTCAAGTACTGGGTAAAACGGCATTGACGGTAACGCCGGTTAATTGGGCAATCCATTGATGGAATTCGCCCTGGCTCTTGAGCCACAAGGCTTCCATTTTTCGTTGCACCCGGGGATGAGGATGGTGGTAGAGATTCTTTACTGAAGAAAATATCGAGGATATGTTGCGAAATCTTGAATTCATAAAATCATGGTTTGTGACGTTTTTGAGCATAATTGGAAGGTCATTGAACGGTACGCTCGAGCAGATTCAACAGACCTTTTGAATAAAGTCTCAAAGCTTTTGGCTTCCAAGGTTCAATAAACAAGTTGGCTTCCTGGAAAAAGCATTGAGAACAGGCACAGACACCATCTTGAACGGCTTTTTTTTCTTGAACGGATTCCTTTGAAACTAAAATTTCCGATAGCGATTTTTTCCGAACATTGCCAAGGTACGGCCTTTGTTCACAGAAAGCCACATCGCCCGTTTCGCGGATGACGTTAAAGATTCTGGGCGCTTTGCACGGTACGGGCTGTTTTTTGGTCTTCTCGGCCTCTCGGTACAGAATAAGCAGCGCTTCATCTTTGATTGCCTTGAAGATATTTCCATTCAGTCGGCCGCCCAAAACGTGCGCGAATTGGGGCCATTGGCTTTCAGGTATTTCAATTTGGGAGGAACGGTTTTTACTTAAACCCTGTTCCATCCTTTGATAAGCCGCATCCGCATTGATCGAGTCGAGATAAGGCTCGCTTTTGTGAAGATGAATGAGAAAAAGCAAATATTCGGATTGATTTTCCGGCATCAACGTGACATTGACGCCGACTCTTAAATGAGCGTAATTTGATTTGAGTTCTCCCAAGAGTCTGAGGGTTTGGATTGCTTGCCGGTAACCGCCGCTCACTTTTCGAATTCGGTCGTGAGTCTCTTCAAAGCCGTCGAGTGAGACATTAATGTTGAGACGAAGTGACGGACACCGCCTTAAAATTTCCCGTACGGTTTGAATGGTTTGATCAGTTTTGAAACCATTCGTCGGAATGCTCAAGGTTTTCAACCGGTTCCACCTATAAAAAATCTGGACGATTTCAGGCAAATCGTCGCGCAGAAAAGGTTCCCCTCCTGAGATGTAGATTTTCTCAAGACCCTCCAAATCGCGGGAGATTGCGTCATATTCTTCGAGTGTTAAATCGTCTCGGCTCGTATTCAGTTTGTCGTAATAAAAACAGTGCACACAATCGGCTTGGCAGCGATTCGTGACAAATAAAACGAGCTGATTCGGCTTTTTCCGGAAGTAGAACTGAACGTGATTGATCCAAAACGGATATAAAATGGACCGATCGAAAATTCTTTGCCCGAGTTCTTGCCAGTAACGTTTCAAATAGCCCCAAGCCGCGCCTGCCGTCCAGACAGATTCGTAATACGAGCGCAAAGTTGTTTTTAGAATTTTTCCGGCAGAAACAAAAGTCAAAGCCAGTAAATTGAACACGGAAGGACGAGATAAATAATGGTACCTGATTTTTGTGGTATAGGAAGTAAATGGAGAAGGAAGCAAAAGAGCCTTACCGTATTTTTGAAGCAACAGATCGTCGCTTTCGCCCGAAAAATATTGGGCTTTATTGAAAAAATCATTTACCCGAGGAAAACGTACATGATGAGTCAATTTCAGATCAAGACTGACGAACATGGGTATTTCATGTTCTGAGGCACGCAGCCAAAGATCGTCATCTTCGTGAACCAAAAATGCCGGATCAAAACCGTTAAGCCGAAAAAACGCGGTTTTTCTGATTGCATAACCACAACCCGAAATAAAGTCGACCGGCATGAGTACACGAGGAAAGGTTCGGTAAGACCGATCATTTTTGATCCGCTCCATTTCATTTTGACCTTCAAAGCCCAGGATTTGCGTTCCAAGAATGGCAATTTGAGAATCTTCCATGATGTTCAGACATTGAGGAATTAAATCGGGTGCGATTGTACAGTCATCATCGAGAAAGAAAAAGATGTTCGAAGACGCATGTTTAGCGCCCAAATTTCTTGCGGTTCCGGGACCGAGATGGGCCTGTTTGATGAGTCGAACGGGAAAGGAATATCGTTCTCGAATCTCAATGGGAGGAACGGATCCGTCATCCACCACAATGACTTCCGTTTCAGCATGATCTGCTTGTTCGATGCTGCTCAAACAACGACTCAAATCTTCCTTTCTTTGATAACTTGGGATAATGATGCTTAGTTTCACAATGTTTGATATTATATCGCAGGACTTGTCATCCCCGAATGTTTTTATGGCGTCATTGCGAGGGACAGGCCGCGGAGCGGCCAGGACCGAAGCAATCCAAACTCAGAACCACGGAACAATCTTTTAACCATTCGTTTTCAAAAATAGTGCGATAAGAATTGCTCGAGCAGAGACCTCCGGTAAAGAATGATGAATCGCGCATTTAGCATTCGGTCTTTTATTTCCCGGAGTGAAATTTTGTGATGTTCCAATTCGGATTGGAATAATTTTACGCCGCAAAGACTCTGTGGACAGTCGTTGATGGAAAAAACAATATGCCAAATAATCGAGCATTTGGATATCCACTTCTCCCGTATTCCAAAATACCAATCAGCGCCGATTACTTCACCGATGAACGAAACGTTTAGAATGGAATTCAAATAGCCCGCCAGAAGCGTGCTGCCGGTTCGGGGTTTGGCAATAATGAAGATGGGCTGTTCTTTTGAACGTTTCAGATAATATTTGAAAAAACTTGGTCCGGTGAAAAAATCTGGGTTTCAACAGTTCTATTTTATGGAGTAATGTTTGATTTTGGGTCGAAGATTGACAGAAGGAAAGCAAATTGAGTATGATGATCTTAACTAAACGAGGTAATTTGTCGAAGATTGCCAAGACGTTTGATGGTGGGTTTTTGATAAGATTGTTTTTGAGTCTTCGAGGATTTTTTCTCACGTGAAGGTTTCATGTGGTAGAAGTATAACAAATGCCTTCATTTACTGTCAAGTTTCCGATACTTGTTTATCACCAAATTGGCATAGAAATTAATCTGGATTATTTAGTTTTTGAGAAAAAATTATTCGCTGAGCAAATGGTATACATCCGGCGCCGTTTTTGGCCGGTCGCACTCGGACGATTAATGGAAATGATAAACCGTTCGGAACCCATTCCTCCCAATGCGGTTGTAATCACCTTCGATGACGGATATGCGAGCACGTTTTCGCATGCATTTCCGATCTTGCAACAACATCAAATTCCCGCAACATTATTCATCACAACGGGATTTATTGACCGTTCGGTTTCTGCTCCTTACCGAGCAAAAATGTTGTCCTGGAAAATGATTCAAGAAATGCACAGATCTGGAATTGAATGCGGTGCGCATACGGTAACGCATCCGAATTTAAGTTCCTGTGACGAACCGAAATCCCTCTATGAAATCAAATCTTCGAAGGATCGGATTGAACAAAAAATACAATCGTCCGTAAAGACCTTTGCCTATCCTTACGGTCACAGCCAATCCTTTACGAAAATGACTCAAAAGTGGGTGCGGCAATCGGGATATATCGGAGCTTGTACCACAATACCGGGTCAAAATGGCCACAACACAAATCCCTTTGCTTTGCGGCGCATTTCACTCGCCAAAAGTCAAATTCGGTATTTCGCGATGCAATGTTCTGAATTGTCTCAGGGCAATTTACCGGCTCATGAAAGGGCCGAATTATCGGGGATGAATCAGAAAGTGATCAAACTATGGAAAGCCCGATACTGGTGGCTGGATAAGCGTTTAAAACGCGACGATTTTTTTCCGTTAAAAATGAAGATGGCGCGGGCCGATTCCTTCAAGTGGAGATAAGGCCCCCCAGCAAAACGTGATAAACACCGTTAAAACTTCCGGTTCGTTCAAATGAAGCCACATCTTTCGGCTTTTCGACAATGCACACCGTGGATGGATCCCGGCCCGGGTCGGAACAAATGTGGCACATTTTCTTTTCACTCAAATTATTGCGGCTCTCACAAAAAAAAGTGTTGGCTTTCGCGTCTAAGATGAGCCGCGCAAGTTGTTCGACTTCGCCCGCGTTTTGCTTAAGCAATCGATAGGCAGCGCTTCAGATAGATAAGTCCCGCAGGACATTTTCGCCGTTTTCACTCGTTCCACCAGTTCCGGCCAGACTCGACAGACGTCGTCGAAGGAGAATGCTCTTGCACTCCCTGTTTTGCGTGAATTCGAAATTGCTTCGGTCGCTTCAATTAATCCTTCCGTTTGTTCGGCCACTTTAAGGACGAGCAGGTTGCGAAAGACATCCAGCAGACCTTTCACGAATTGATTCAAATCTTTCCCTTCTTCAGATACGGTTTGAATGGCCGCTAAAACTGCTTTTGAATCTTTCTTCTGAAGGGCTTCAATGATTGAGAAAAATAATTCGTCGTCCGTCAGTCCGAGCGAGAAGGTCACATCTGTTTCTTTGATCTCACCTTCTCCGAAACTTGCCAGCTGGTCCAGAAGACTTTCGGCGTCGCGCAAATTCCGGATTTCATCGACGCCGCGGGAACCGGTAAAAAGAAAACTTTGGGCAATCCGGTTTTTGGAAATGGCGTTTTTGAGGGTCGTGGTAATGGGTTCTTGACCGATGACTTCGTCAAACGTTTGGGGTCTAAATTTACGAGCAAATACGAGGTACGACATAAAACTCCTGAGATTTCACTTACCTTAAGGTTTTTTCAGAATAAAATCAAACGAAAAATCTGAACAGGTTATGGTAGAATTTGCTGACATGTCGTTTAATTCTCTAGAATTTTTCATTTTTTTTCCGACGGTCGTCGCCCTCTTCTTTTTGATTCCCTCTCGGTTTCAATGGGTCTTCCTCTTATTGGCGAGCTGCGTTTTTTACATGGCCTTTATTCCTCAATATTTATTCGTACTCTTTGCCACGATTACCGTGGATTACGTGGCCGCTTTGTTCATTGAAAAAGCGCAAGGAAAGCTTCGAACCTTTTATCTCGGCATCAGCATTTTTTTCACGTGTCTGATTCTGTTCCTCTTTAAATATTACAATTTTTTCAATGCCAATTTAATTTACCTCGCAGAAAAAATGCACTGGAACTATCAGCCGTGGCTTTTGAAGCTCATTCTGCCGATCGGCTTATCGTTCCACACATTTCAAAGTCTCAGCTACGTTTTTGAGGTCTATCGGGGCGGCCAAGTCGAGCGGCATTTCGGAATTTATTCCCTTTATGTGATGTTTTTCCCGCAATTGGTTGCAGGCCCGATTGAAAGACCTTACCACTTGATCCATCAATTCCACGAAAAAAAAGAATTTGATTCTGTGCGCGTTGTCAGCGGGCTGCGTCTTATGTTGTGGGGCTTTTTTAAAAAAATAGTGATCGCTGATCAGGCTACGCTGTTTGTAAACACGGTCTTCAACCACCCCGCACAGTACCAGGGAATCAGTCTCGTGGTCACAACCTTCTTTTTTTCCGTTCAGATTTACTGTGACTTTTCCGGCTATTCAGACATCGCGATCGGAGCCGCCCAGATTTTGGGATTTGATTTAATGAAAAATTTCAACCGCCCCTATTTTTCAAAATCGGTCGTGGAATTTTGGCGCAGGTGGCACATTTCACTAACAACTTGGTTTCGAGATTACCTTTATATTCCTTTAGGTGGCAACCGGGTTCCGATGCTGCGCCAATATGTTAACTTGCTCGTCGTTTTTTTAATCAGTGGGTTGTGGCATGGTGCCCAATGGACATTTGTCATTTGGGGGTTTGTCCACAGCGTGTTTTATATCGCTACGCTCACGGCGCAAAAAATATTCGGTACAATCAGAATTCCAACCGGACTCAAGATAGGATCGACCTTTATTTTGACTTCTGCTGCGTGGGTCCTGTTTCGGGCCAATAATATTTCCGACGCGCAAATGATCTACGAACATTTAGGTACAGGCTGGAAGGATTTTTTTTCAAATCTGTTCGGCCATATTCATCAACTGGGGAGCGGAAATAGAATTTTGGGCGATTTATTTTTGGATCAACCAGTGTCCACTTTTCTTTGCTTGATAGCAGCTATCCTGGTCCTGGTATTCATTGAGATTTGCGAAGAACGATCGCTGACGATTCTTAATGGGCCAAAAAGTAACGCCCGCTTCAGGTGGGCAGTCTATTACGGCCTTACCTTTTGGATTCTCCTGACCGTCACTCCAGCCTCACAATTTATTTATTTCCAATTCTAAATGGAATCCCTTTTGAAAAAATATTCAGATTCTAGAGTATTCTTACCGCGGCTTTTCTTTTTTTTATTGCCGGTCGCCATCTTTTGCATCGTCATTGGTCTTCCTCTGTTGCTAACAGGCGAACTGCTTTCTGTTGAACAGATGGTGCAAAAACAGGCTCAAAACGATCAATTGGTCATGATCGGCCTTGCCTATAGTGAGGCCAGCACCTTTTTAAAATTAAAATCAATTCTTTACCGGAACCCGCAGATTATTGCCATTGGAAATTCTCGGGTTGTTCAGTTTCGGTCCCGATTTTTTACGCCTTCGTCACTTTTCTACAATGCCGGCTGCATAATACGGGATTTAAAAGATTTTAATGCGTTGCTGGATCGCTTGCCTCAAGAAAAGCAGCCGAAGGTCATCATTGCAGCTCTGGACCAAAGTTTTTTTAATCCGAACTGGATGATGCATCCTAATCCTGCAAGACGTCACTACAAAGCAGAAGCTGCGGTTTTGGTATGGCGAAATGCCTGTTTGATGGTTCTTAAAGATTATCTCAGAAATAAAATTCCGTTTTCAGCAATCCTCACACAGAAACCATCGTTTGAGAAAATCGGCATGAGTGCCATGCTTCATGAAAATGGGTTTATCAATGATGGGTCTTATTATTACGGACAAAAGATCGCGAAATCCGCAACTTCAAAAGAAGGCCGGTTTAACATTGAGTTGAATGAGATTTTGCATACAAAGCGCTGGTTTGCTCAGATTACATCTCCTTCCGGATCGGCCCTAGTTGAACTCGACCACTTTCTAAGCCGGTGCCGGGAAAGAGGAATTTATGTCATTGGATTTTTACCGCCCTTTGCCCACCAAATCTACGAACAGATACAGCTTTCTAACGATTGTTCTACTTATTTAGCACAGCTTAATGAAGCTCTGAGGCCAATGTTTAAAAAACATGATTTTGAATTTTACGATTTCAGCGATTTGGCAAGTGTCGGCGCAACGGACGAGGAAGCTCTAGACGGTTTCCATGCCTCAGAGAAGGCCTGTTTGCGATTATTGATCAAAATGACAGAAACAAGTCCTCGGCTTAGAAATGTGAGCGACGTGGAATACCTCAAGAAACGGCTTGAAAGTTCCTCTCATCCGTATTGGGTATTTTCGAAGTATGAATTTTAGCAAAGGATTGGCTCTCTTCTTTT